>Ga0209725_1000540_pt1 | contig 23025 bp, 22 predicted proteins | sample I18A1metaG_FD_184145 | JGI IMG/M metagenome (GOLD analysis project Ga0209725, IMG submission 184145) | Lake sediment bacterial and archeal communities from Gulf of Boni, Indonesia to study Microbial Dark Matter (Phase II) - ​I18A1 metaG... | ecosystem: Environmental > Aquatic > Freshwater > Lake...
CCCTAAAGTGGGTCAAGGAAATTTTTGTGTGTCCCTTGGTGCGGCCAGTGAGATTTGAACCTTAGGCTTCAGTTATTTTCGTGTGTGTATCTCCTGGTGCGCACACACACACACACACACACACAAAATAGTCAAATCCTGAGGTTCAATTTCAGCCGGTCGCACCAAGATACACACACACACTTCTCTCCACACTGTTAGGGGAAGAATCCCCTAACAACCCCTCTTCTTTCGAGCGTACCCTCCTTCATAATGACCGATGGACGCTAGCGAGGATTTCTAATGCGCACTCTCGTGCGCACGTCAATATGGCCTTTTTACCATGAAAGTTTGGTCGTTCAGCAGAACGATTCTTTAAACATATTTTTCGATCAATATAAAGCAAAGCAGGTTCGATGTTTTCAGCGGCTTTTTTCAAATCTTCTCGCTTGTAGTACTTTTCAATTTGTATTTCATGGCCGAAATCATTTCTTACATCCTTAATTTCTTTCAAAACACCATACATATGCTTGCCAACAATATGATGATTTTTGAGTTTCTGAAAAACTCGACCGTCAGGAATCTTCTTCCCTCTCTTGTCCTTGTCAGATAATCCATGAAGGTTTAGCAGTACCCGACTATACTTGCTCAAGTAATTGAGATCATTCAAAATAGACTCCCTAAAAGCTCCATTCTTCAAAGGGTCTTTAACATCCGAAGGAAAGTCTTCATCAATATACGCAACACCGGTTTTGAGTGGCTGTTTCTTACGACCAATCCTTCTCGGTAGGGACATTAGAAAATCACTTCTTTAAGGAATGCTTCTGCGCTTTCTCAGTCATCAGTTTATTATCCGAGCAACTTGACGAGTAGAGCGGGCATGACATCTTTGAATACGGACCCAGCCACTACGAAAAAGTTCTTTCGTCGTTCAATTCCTTTAAGGGGTTTCCTCCATACTCGCCTGGGGGTCTCTGTTATCACAATAACTGCTTTGAGACTATTGGTCAGGGTTTTTGCTTCTCTTTCGAATTTATGGTAAGACTGACTCGTTATGTTATGGCCTACCTCAGACTCAACTATGATACTTTCATTATTGACTGGGTTCTTGATGACAATATCTGGACCTTGTTCACCGCCAAGGTGTCTTTCCACTATCTTATATCCAAGCGACTCTGCTATAGCGCAGATCTCATAGATCGGATAGTCATGAAGAGTGCTCTCACCTTTTTCTGCATTGGTAGGCAAGTGTAACCCCTCTGGTACTAAACTGTATGGAACAAAAAGATAAAATGATAGTTTGAACTTGTTTCTACGGCTGGTTTTTTCGCACACACAATTCAAGCCTGGACGGACTGTAGCAATGGCGCTAAGATCAGTCTCTTGATATGACCGCGAATTGATCAACGGTATGTTCGGGAGTCCAAACACAGAAACGTCCTTTTCGCTGGAGTTCTTCATAATTAGACAGGTCTCTTGTCACAAAGACGGCAACGTGTTTTGCGAACGCTGTACCAGCATGAATAAGGTCATCTTTATCGCGCACTTCCCTTTTTACGACCGGTATCGCTTTCGCTACATCGAGGCCGATAGGTACTTGTTCAACTGCCCACTCGTCAAGCTGTTGCATCACCTCTTCAGTGTAGTCTCTGTCACTGAGTATGGACACAATTTCAAACACTGTGAATTGAGATGTGATGCCATACAACCTGTGGCTACTTGTCAATTCAAACAGTTTGAGAGAACCTCTGAGAAAGAGCTGTTCCTGTCTGAGGACATTGAGAAAGACGACTGTGTCTACGTAAACCACAGTTGGGCGGGGCATAAGACGGGGGCGGCGAAGTGTTTCTACGTAAACCTCAGGTTCTTTCACCGGTGGAACAGGACTGGGTAAGGCCTCATATGCGCCTAGCGGGGCCTTCTTTTCTGGTTTCTTGCGGATCAACCGATTTTCCCAACGGTACCGCGCTTCCAAGGTCCTCATGCTGGCTTGAGCTTCTTTGATTGAGGCGAGTACATAATTCCGTAGCTTGTGTCTCGCTTCCCGAACAAGTAGCTCAGACGGGCCAAGATCGCGAAGTATATCAGAAATTCTCTTGAGCGAACTCAAGCTTACCATCTAGGGTTATGTATCCTATTTCAGTAACAAGATTTCAATCTTCTGTCCGGCTTATTGAGTATATTATGAAGATGCCGCATTCCATTTTTACCTTAACTGTCCCAAATGTCAAGGTCTTTCTCCCTACTCAGCAGCCGAATGGGTCCCTCTTTCGGCATCATAATCAAAGCATCAAATCACGAAGCCCGCACCAAGGGACCGTGTGTCCGCACGCACAGAGAAATCATTTAAGATTGGAGCAGACGATTTGTTGATCTCTTTGAGCTTTGTATAAGGAACCGCTTTCTTGCGTATTGCTGATCCTGACCTGGAGTGTCTTGAGTTTCTTTTTGGCCTCAGATATTCCTCCCTTTGCTAACCTTTTTAACAACATTCTGTATGCTTGTCTCACTCCTACCGTGCCACCGAAGGCCTTAAGCGGAGACGGGTTAGGAGGTTTGGTACGCCAGTTGAAGCCTCTTAGCGACCTCAGGAATTTCAGGATGCTCTTCTCTGTAGGCGGTACGTTCTTGGCGTCACACCAGTTATGGATATCTGCTGCTAGCCAGTTTAGGGAATAGATTCCGATACTTTTGAGAATGAGGTAATTCGAATAATCTTTAAAGCCTTCTCCAAATAGTTTTTCTAAAACGCTCCAATAGACCCTGATAAAGTCGTACTTCGCCTCGGGACTGAGGTTCTGGAAGGACCGCAATGCGAATAGTGGTTTCAGTGATGTGACAAAAGAGTTGAGTTGAACGGGCCCCATCCCGCTAGCTCCAGACAGGTTAATCATTCCTTCCATAGGCGACGCCTCCGCGTTCATGCGATAGCCAATTTCAGCAGCGTCCACTCTCCACCGTTCTCGTTCGATAGCTGGTATACCTCTCATACCTGACTTTTGGATGAAGAATTGAAGCATGTCCTTGAGCGATGGTGTAATTCCCCTTTGAGTTTTATTAAGCGTATAAAAGACCACTCGCTCTACGTCTTCAGGCATAACCTTCTTTCCCATGAAGGTTTGCTTTCGATCTCTCTCAAGAACCTCCGCAGCCGACTCAGAGTCCATGAAGAGAACAGGCACTTCATACTCAAGGATTCTCATCGAGTCCAATCGATCTAACTCTTGCCCACTGTTCCCAGCCCCCATTTCCGTCAACTGTTCTGCATACCATTCAAACCCGGATACGCGATGCTGTCCGTCAATGAGCATCATGCTACCTTTTCTCCTAGGGATCTCTAGGGTTCCAACGTCCCCGCCATCGTTCGTAATGAAATTTGAATCCCCCCTAATGCTGACGAGAATAGCGGGAATAACAGGGATGGAGCAGTTCTTCAGATACCGTGCGATCTCCCTCTTTCTCTCTTCATAGACACCTCGCTGATATCCGTCGAGTTGCATTGTACTCCACCGCTTCAGATCGTAGAGTGCAAGAATTTCGGCCGACTTCATTTTCCCTACATACGCAATAACGTTTCCCTGCCTCAACTTCACGGCACTAACTTTCAATACGCTACTTGGTCCTACTGTCCCTTCGTTTGCGTTAATGGAGAGAACGGAGGCATCAGCGCCATTAGGTACTCCCAAATAATTCTTCACTTTGTCTGGGTAGAAAAGGGCCGGATTATTCCAGCATCGGTCACAAACATAGTCCATAACGCCTGACAAACGGTGGTAGGGACCGTGAGGTTTTCCCTGAATCTCTAGTCCACAACACGAGCATATCACTTTGAATCTCTCCTCTTAGGTGGGTATAAGCTAAAAGCATCGTCGAAGCCATTTGCCTTATCAAACTTATCTATTAGGGCTTTATAGGGAGGAAAAGCCCCATGACCGTGCGAACCTATTACTCGCCTAGCTCTCTCAACCATGTCTAGCCTTTTCAAGTCCCATCTGGCCGCCACATATGCGTTCTTCTCGCTTGCGTCAATAGGGATATATCGCATTGGATAGCAAGCTACCCCCCAATGTAATATCTCCTTCACCCTCTGGAGGAACTCCTCAGGATCATCGGTGTAGTTAAAAAGGGCATAAACAAGAATGTCTCTCTTTTCCACGCCATAAGCATGAAGACGTTCTATAGCTCTTTCCACGTGAGGCCGCATCTGGCGATAGTCATAGGCTAGCCGAATGAGGTCTATTTTCATCTTGGAGATCTTTTCAGCTGCATCTTCTGACACTAGTCTTGCATCCAACCCTTGGTTGAAGTCAACCTTCAAATCTAGTTCCAACAACTCGTCGAATATGCTTCTCCAACCTAGACTCGCCAAGATGTTGTTATCGAAGAAAATCACTCTTGTATGGTGTTTCTTGTTGCAGCAACCCTCTTTCTTTTCATGTCCAGGCCAAATCAGGTGTTTTATACTATATTTCACGGTGCTGATTCCTCCCTCTAACCTAGGAACCGCGCAATACCCACATTGGTTGGGGCATCCGCGACACGAAAACATGATACTTCCATCCCATTCGGGAACTAAATCGTAATCCGGCAGTAAGTCCTCTCCTTCCTTAAACAGCCCCTCATGCACATGATCAGCCTTTGAAAGCCTTGCGTGTTCAGGTTTAAGCGAGGCGTAGAGACCTCCAAGCCAAATTGGAACACCGTGAAACCACGCCTTAAAGTAATTCACAGCATGCCAAACGGGCTTCCACTCCCACGTGTAAAGACTGGTAACATAGATAAGATCAGGTCTGGCCTTGGGAAACCTGCAACCTTTTCTAAAAGATACAAGTTCCGTTGTATCTCCCCTTATTTTGTGATAGGTCGAGAGCTTCAGCAAGCCCAACGGAGGGAATCTCGTATGATATTTAGGTTCGACTAAGACTATGTGCTTGCCCATTAAGACCGCCAAGCCCAAGGGATCCCTATTGGTAGGGATCCCTTAAAGCTCTTCGGCATACAATGAATCCCTACTGGCGCCGCCTACTAGTCCTAGCCACCAAGGCATACCGTTTATCTTCCTCGGCACGAATGTCCCACTCTATCCGGTCGCCCGCCTTCACATTGAGAGCCTTAGCTACCGCTATGGGGATAGTAGTTTGAACCGAAGCGCTTTGCTTCCTCGCCTTTGTGACTGACGAGGTGTACTTGCCTAGGGATTCCATAAACCTACCTGCCGATAGCTACTCTACGACCCTACTAGCTCATAAGCTTAGATGACCGCCCAAGGGGTAGCGAGTATAGTATTCGGGCTCGACTACAGGAACCCTCAACATCTCCCACCAAAGATACTAGACCCAATACACCTTAGATGATGAATTAATTAGCTTACTGGGTCGCAAGCCAGAGGCACATATAAGAGTCATGCCTTACTCTAGCATATTGCATGAGTAAGACTTCAATTTGGGGGCGATGCCGGCGGGCGACAAGTCAGCGATCGAGTGGACAAACAGCACGTGGAATCCAACTACCGGTTGCAGTAAGATTAGCCCGGGTTGCGATAACTGCTACGCAGAAGCGTTTGCTCTTCGCCTTCAAAAAATGGGTGTGCCACGCTACGCTAGAGGATTCGAGTTTACTGTTCACGAGGATGCGTTAGGCCTGCCTCTAATGTGGAAAAGGGCACGTATGATCTTTGTCGACTCAATGAGTGATCTCTTTCACGAAAAAATTTCGATCCAGTTCATTGACAAGGTCTTCGAGGTGATTCGAGCAGCTCCACAACACGTCTACCAAATACTGACGAAACGATCCTACTCAATGATGAAGTACTCAGAGAGGCTCGGAGGTTTTCCAAACCAGGTTTGGGCCGGAGTGAGCTTTGAGAATGCACAATACAAGTTTCGAATAGATCATCTTCGAAGAGTGAGAGCATGGGTTCGCTTTCTAAGCATAGAACCTCTGCTAGGCCCTGTAGGTCACATCGATCTTAGCGGCATAGACTGGGTAATTGTTGGAGGAGAATCAGGACCGAACTTTAGACCACTCAATCCCGATTGGGTGCGCGAAGTAAGGGACCAGTGCACCGACAAAGATGTCCCATTCTTTTTCAAGCAATGGGGTGGGAGAACTTCGAAGTCAGGTGGCCGAATGCTTGACGGGAAAATGTGGCACCAATTTCCAAGGAAAGAAGGTATCGTAGTACTCAAACCTCAAAGTTTTTGTGAGGATAAGCGAAAGATTACCTTGGAGGTGTGATCTCTGGTAGACCCTTTAGTTGCAACAGGAAGACACGTCAAGGACATTGATTGCACCCCATACACAGAATTATTGGAAAGCGAACGTGCAGAGGTTCCGACCACCATCGCAGCTGTTTTCGAACTTGTTGATAATCCTATTGAAGAACGACTGAAGAATCCAAGAAAGTTCACAAGAAGGAAGCCTTTGAAAGTAGAGATCTTTCTACATGACCCGACCCAAAATCAGAAGGCGTCATTGTTCAAGGAGATACCTAACCCCCATCCGACAATTGTTGTGCAGGACAACGCTGGTGGGGTTGACGCGCGGGATTTCTCGAAGTTATTCAGGTTTGGAGAGCCGGGAGATGGCGCAGAGCACGGCATTTCGGCGTATGGTCGTGGCGGCAAAAGAGCGAGACTGAAGCTAGGCAATCGTCACGTTGTGATCAGCAGACGCAATAGAGAATTCTATGGCTATCACGTTATCAAGACCGGATTGAAACCGGATTGGAAGGTACCTCTTTATGAGAAAGTTCCTCCCACACTGCCTCGTGGTGTCACACGAGTCGCTGTCGCAGACCTGCTTTTTAGCATTACTTCAGATTGGATTGCAGAACTCAAAGATCAACTCGCAAAAACATACGCTGATATACTATATGACGGTCGAACTCAGATCTGTGTTAATGATGAGCCTCTTCAGCCTCAGTCAATCGACCAATCGATAGAATGGTCCGGTTCGGCGCATATAGAGCCATGTCGGATGAAATTCTCATATACAGCACCTGTCATTGACCGAGGCCCCAACAGAGAATCCTTACTTACACAGCAACCAGTGAAGGGCGAGGTGATCATCGGACTGCTTAGATCAACTACAACGGGAGATGAATTCGGATTCGACATAATATGCAATGGCAGACTACTGAAAAGATATGTCAAGGAAGAGATCGGTTTTCAGCATGCACGACTCGGTGGATGGGGACCACCAACGCAGAAAGTCTCCATGATAAGAGGCATCATTCGTCTTTTCGGTCCAAGCAAGGCAATGCCATGGCGTTCAAATAAGGTGGAATTTGACGATGAGAAGATGAAGCCGCTAAGGGATATTATCGTCGAGAAATGCCGGTACTGGGTTCAAGCGGCAAAAGAAATCGCGAAGGGAGGTGCCGGAAACATCACTGGCATATTGAATGTTCCTTTTGATAGGAAGATTCGTAACATAAGTGGGCCGCCCAGAAGAGCATACAAACCACCGACACTAACTGGAGAACAGCAGCCGGTACGGGTCAGTTTTGCGACCAGCAGAAATGTGTTTGAGCTGGCTAAGCGACTCTTTGAACTAGAAACGAAAAGGGAAGTGAATGACAAGGCAAGGGAAATCTTCGAAGAAACTATTCAAAGTGAAGTACCAACAATGCGAACAAGACCTAGAGAGCATGCTACGATCGAGTTCAAGGACCTCGTGAGAGCTGGGCTACCATCGCGAATCCTAACCAAGTTAGGCATGGCTGGCACTGATCTTAGTATTTTGCTAAAGGACATTTCAGAAAAAACAGATGAGGAAGCGATCAAAGAACTTTGTCGGTCAGTGGAGAATCTTTCTGACAGTGAAGCTCGACAACTGCGGAGAGCCGTCGCGAAAATTAGGAGACAAGTGTGACGGAGCTATGCTCGCGGGGAAGAAAGACTATGCTCCTTCTAGAACCCCGCTAAAAGACCGCGTCCGATTCAGGATACCCTACTACGTCTCACGACTAATACACCCCAGATGTGATTGGGCTTACGTAACCCTCGGAGGCGCATTGCTTACTGATGTAAGACGTCTCCTTGAGGGACTAGACCGGAAAAAGTACCCACGGGAGATAATCAGCTTCTACTTCAATCCCAACGATGACCCTAAGGTTGCCAACGAGATGATCAAACAGGCTGAGATCAACGCCGCTCTGATACAAGCTGACTATCGGTTGAATTCGAGCATTCGTATTCGATGGGGAACTGTGGAATGCCTAGAACCTTCGGACTTAAGATCAAAGAAGCTTGTCATGTTTCTAGATTATGAAGGCACCCTCGAAAGCTATTGTCACGAAATAGGCGCATGCGTACGCAAGGGCATATTGAAGAAAGGAGATCTCCTCTTTGTCACGTCATGTGCGAGAGAGGAGCTGATAGAATCTTGGCACAGCAAGCTTAGACATCAATATCGCACGAGAGCTGAGAAACCAGTAGCTGCATTCTTAGGAATACGCCCTGACCAAGTGACATCTGAACATATACTGAAGCTACATGATCTGAACAAAATAAGAGATCAGGTACGTGAGACCAGCTTTCATCATGTAAAATTAGATTGTAGGCCAATTGGGAATATCGTTGTATATGAAGATACGATCAGAATGCTTTGGTTGCCTCTCCAAATCGTCAAGCTGAACCGAAGGCTACGTCCCCCTGCTCCAAAGCTGGAGTTTCTCAAACGCACTTAGTAGTACCTTCTTGAGATACTGCATATCAACCAGTCTAGTCAAAAGCAAAGCTTTCGTAGTGGACGAGAAACACGAAAGGAGGGTTCACCCTAAGATATTCAATGCTTTGCCCCAACAATGATTTGGTCCTTGATCTTTTCGGCAATCTCATTTACAATGGAGTTGTACAGGTCACCTTTGCCCAACCCAGTTGACAGAACCTCGAGAACCATACCTAAGATTTCTTTCGACTGTTGGTTCAACTGGTCGCTCGAAAGAACCTCATCAATTTCTATTCTCTTCTCGATCTTCTTCACTTTTGGAACAGGAATCTCCTCGGTGGCCACAACAATCTTCTGTATGGTCTCTTCGGCTCTCTCCTTGGTTTTGCGAAGTCCGACATCTTTCTTCTTTCTCCCTAGAACCTGTTCTAGTTTTTGTAAGTCTTGAACCGCCCGAATCTTGTCCCAAACAGAAAGCTTAGGCAGGTCCGCCATTATCTCTTCAGCTTGCTTGATGCTATTCACCACTTTGTCATGCGCGACTTCTTTCTTCGACTTTCGTCTGATTTCTTTTTCAATCTTTTCTAACTCGTAACGCGTAACCTCTAGAAACTTTTCTCTAGCCGGACTATACTCAAAGAAATCTCTTGCAGCGTTGGGTATAATCTCAGGGTGAGTTATGTAGATCTCCCCTGTCACCCATTCGATCAGATGTTCGGACCCTGGCTTGAAGAGAGTACGAGTGGTTCTTCTATGTCCGACGGTCATTCCCTTGAGCTTGTATACTAGGCTTGCAACTGAGTCGTCTTTGATCTTACCTCTTTTCTCATGAATGCAGGCCCAACAATAGCCGTAGTGTTCCCCATCTTTCGAGAGAGGATAGAACATTGGATGTTCCACTTCATTAATAAATGGCTTGTAGACAGGTTCACCATTGAACGATATTCTGGCGACGTAGTAGTTGTCAACGTTTCGACCAAGAGTGTTGGCAATAGTCTCTCTGTACTTGAACCTTGGATCAAAGTCTACTGGAAGTGTCTGGCCTATGAAAGCCTTCATTTTCTCATCGTCCAGAAGCGTCTGCATAGGTTCCTCTGGTATGCCACTCAGCTCTACTTGCGTATAGTGTGCCAGTGCTTCCTCAGGAGTTTCCCAGATTTTGACATAAATGTTCAAGACTTCAGCCAAAGGTTTTCGGCTGAGCAATTCCTTCTTTATTCCGGCAGCGTCTATCGACAATATATACTTCCTGTCAACCCCTGCCTTGGTAGTTGTCATGACAATCTTGTCAGCTATCGCGAGTCCAGACCAAATTCCTATTCCTCTGAATCCAAGCATGTCTGAAGGTTTCTCGGAGATCCCTATTCTCCGAGCCTTGTTGATTCCTCTTCTGTCCATTCCGGTGCCGTTGTCGCTAATCTTGACCGACACATCACTCACTGTTACCTCTATCTCAGAAGGTTTTGCATCTACTGCATTTTGTAGATATTCTCTTAGAACGTAGAATGGATCTTGATACAGTCCTTTAGTGATACTGTCGAGAAGCCCAACGCCTATATCTTTGATTCCGTACTTGGAAGGAATCGGCTTCATTCTTGCACCCATGAATAACGTCTCCTTTGAGCATTCAAAATATCGTTCACGTCCAAGAAAGTTTAACTATTTTCTGTGGAGTATGAATAACGCAAGCTCTAACATCTTCTACGGGATTCAGCTTTTTCAATTCCCTGAAAGTCTCCGTATACTGTTCGAGGTGTGAGAGAGGAGGAATTCCAAATAGTAATGTTACCGGTAAATTTCGCACGCCAAACTTTGACAAGTACATTAACACGGTGAGTTTCCTAAACACGTTAAGAGGGTCCGTTTCGATTTCAATCCATACCTGACCGCTCTTCTGTCTGACTATCGCAGCGTCAGGTTCGTAACCGAGTTCAAATTCCTCAAAAGTAATCATACGTTCGTCATAGATGACATACACAAAATTTTTCAGTAGTTCTCGTTGCTCTTCCCTCAACCAGTCAATGAAGATCTTCTTCAGCCTGTAATGTTCTCCCCCTTGATCAGAACCATCAGACTTTGTAGAGGGTACATGAACTAGGTTGTATACAATTACCAACGGATTCTTCCTACCCACAACATCAAATGAAGAGGACTAGTACCCGGATTTCTGCTGAATCTCCCTGTTTATCGCAAAATATTATATTCGATACCCTGAGAAATTTAAGACTTTTTCTAGACGTTCAATAATTGACATTGAAACCTTTCAACATCATAGATGAATGGATTTGAACGCCTATGGTCCGAGCATGTCACCTAGCTGCTTTTCAACGGATGTGCGCTCTCTCTAAGTTGGAGAACGGGATCTCAACTCCTTGAAGTGGCATTTGATCTCATCTGTACTCTTGCACCAATTAGACTTGAAATGGACTCATGATTGAAAGTAGCAATTCATGTTCGGTCAAGAATGCCACTCATCCCAAGAGCGCCGGACGAAGTCTGTGCTTCCATTTGGAAGGCCGTAGATGTGCAAGCCAAGTCCCAGAATGTACGGTGCGGCTGACGTCGTCGCTCGGCTCCCCAGAACCCTTCTCCAAGGCTTCAGCTCGTATCTGATGGAACGCAGGAGATCTTCTGCTGTTGGCTGGCAACTGTATCTTCCCCTCTTTCCAAGTGCAATATCGACTGCTTCGGGGTCGAGTCCAACGTTCCCGATCAGCATGTCTCTGGCGACATTAGGGTCTGATTGGATCTGAGATAACTCTGTCCTGAGCGTTTCACAGGCGTAAGCAACTTGATAGTTTATGTCTAGGTTGTATCCTGACTCTGTTACGCCTCGGGCGAACATAAGCGGTAGCGGTGGAAGTGGTTCCATATCGCCTTCTCTCAGTTTGACCTTCAATTTTCGGTGAGGGCAATCTTCGCTGCAGTCCGTTTCAGGTGCTAGGCCTCTAAAGCCAAGCTGTTTCGTGCGCCAAACATCATGGACCAACTGGCTGTTCACGTCGGCTTTCTCTTTGATTACGGAGTAGGATTCGGAACTCGGATAGATCAGAACGGTCTCGAAGTTGCCTTTCACCAGTCTGGGCGAAAAGTTCAGCATTTCATTTTCGCGACGTTTGTTGAGGACGTAAACTCCACTCTCTGAAGCGAGGGCGTTGTAGAATCTTGCCTGAAAAACGTCCATTGCGTCAGGCTGACAAGTGCTTTTGACTTCTATGATGAAAGGTTTCTCACGGTGAGCTACGTATGCGATCAGGTCAGGTTGAACGTATTCAGCAAGGTCAGGGTGCTTCCCCATTCCCTTGCACGTGGCGATGATCTCGCCGTATTCTTCGGTGAGCTTTCTTCGAAGCTTCTCTGTTTTGAATATAAACTCCGTGACTTTTCCCAGTTCATCCATGCTGAGCCGAGTAACTGACTTGACTTGTTGTATGGCTGTTAATGGTGATGATCCTTCGAAGATCAGTCTAACGGCAGTGGCCCTGACTTTTCGTATGTGCTTGGTCTCTCTAGCTTGCGGGACAACTCTGATCGGTATCTGTCTGAGAAGGCTGTAGGCTTTGGCTGCGAGAATCTTAGGACATCTCAGGTAATCGTAGACATCTTTTCTTGAGCCGCTGTAGATAGATGACATTGTGTCCTGTCACCGTGCCCGCAATCCAGAATACAGTACAGACCGGACGGGGTTTCTCCGGTAGATTCCGACTAAGTCAATTCGGTAACTTAGTTGTTTGATGTATACTACTGTTGAATACAGTACGTATTTCATATCAGCTAAGTTGTCAGATTGGCTTAGTTGCTGCTCGACCAATGCTACCTGTACCATCCGAAATACTGCTTCAGCCTGCCCAACGTCTCGAAATCTTCACGGCATATTCGATCCCGTCCGTTCAACAGCGCTGACCCACATAGGAACGCTGTGAGCAACTCGATGTTTCTCGGAAGACCGGAGAACTTCAATGTGGCAAGTCTCCGAGCCTCGTCGCTTATCCGCTTCCTGAATCCAGCGAAATCCCATTTGACGGGACCTCGTTCAAGCTCGATGATGGGCAGGTCGATTTCTTTGAGTTTCTTTCCGTCCCAGTATGGTTTCCATTTCTCCCAGTCAGTTCTGAATCGGAATGGAATTGTTCGGTCGAAGAATGTGCCGAGGAACTGGCTTCTCAACTTGCCTCTCGCATCAACCAACAGGTATTCGGGTACATTCATGAGGACCCCGAAGCTTCTCGCTTCCCTGTCAATTGCTTCAGTCTTTGTGAGAATTTGCGCGTGTCCGTCAATCAGGTTCTTGAGGAAACTGAGGATCCCTGCGACCCTGCGTCTCGGGTATGTTCGGATGATGTCCTCGATATCGTTGATGCAGAAGAGTCGGTGGCTCAACGTCTCATATTTCTGATCTTTAGCTAGGTGATACTCAGTTATCGCTCCGTCCACAAGAAGGTACGTTTCTTCAGGGAACATGGAGAGCACATCTCTCAGAATTCGAGTTTTCGCCTCACCCGGCGGGCTGACTACCGCCGCGGACAACGCTACTTTCAATCCCTCAGCCTGCGTTGAGGCCAAAGCTATCGACTCAAAAAGCCCGAGATCGCCGAAACGATACTTCTTCTGAAATCTGCGGTAGATGATTTCAGACTGTTTCAAAGGCTTTCTCGTATTCCCACACCCTCCTCTGAATTAGGTCGAGAATGAAATCATGTCGAGTTCGCGAGATAGGGATGGTCTTGACGAATTTCTCCCAAAGCTCAACGGGGATCTTGAGGAGAAAGGTCACTATGTTAGATTCGCAGCTTTTTCTTCGGGCTTCCATCTTAGCCTTAGTTTCAGAACTTTTCTTTCTCATGGCCAATGAACACCTAACGGTATTCTATTTTACCCTCAAGAAAACCGGGGATAAGGAAGGGAAGCTTTGATGACTGCGCTTGTTATATTTGCAGCTTCCAGTATCCGGCCGAATTTGCCTCCATATCAACGTTCATACCGACCTCAGGCGGTTTCTTGTACTTCAGCATGAACTTCGCCAGCTTACAGTTTGGTGAGATCTGCTTGGATGGCGGCTTAGGGATCGTTGCTATCCTTCCCTCCCAACCATCCTCCTTTGCATAGATGACGTAGAGAAGCTGGTCAGGATTTTTCGCACCTTTTTTGTAGACGTCTCCGGCTTTCATTAGCTTGATCTCTGTGATTGTGGCCTTTGCTTTCTGCCCAGGTTTCCTTATCTGGTATTCTTCCATTTCTTTCGTGCGACTTCACCTCCGTTTCGTTTTTTCTTGTGTTCCTGCAGGAACCTTGATGCGTGATAGATTGTCCGGAGCCTGACGTTTGCGCGTTCGAAAAGTTTTGACCACTCAGCGAGACCAGATTCAATTCTGGCGCGGTTGAAGTCAACCCTTTGGCAGTCATCGCCGAGTAGCCATTGCAGGCGATTGGCCTGTTGAGCATTCACGGGTGGGTTTATCTCAATGTAGAAGTGGAGGCCCTTGCGCCTACTGTTGCACGTCTTAATAGAATTGACCGCGACATGAAACCAGCAAGCGACTGTCAGAACTAGTCGTATGTAGTCCTCGATCCAGTCACAGTCGACATGGCAGTCTTTGTCGATTTTCAGGAGACATGTATTGGGAACAGTGCTACTTGCGTCTCTTGGTTGTCTTTTTTCTTTCTTTTCGACTCCTCTTCTTTCTTCCATGTTTTTTCACCCTTCCTGCATAAAGTAGCTTCCCTCGACCTAGCGAGTAAGCCCGCCATCGCTTTCCGCGATACAGCATGCTTCGGGATTCGGTCTGTATTGTCTTGCCGCTTTTCGAGGCAGGCATTTCTCGCTCGAAGCGCACCTTGATGTTAGATTTAGGAACCCATCTTCCTACTCGACGATGAACCAGATACTGGAAGTACGGGACTCCCCTCTTTGCCAGCATCCGACGGACAGTTCGGATTTTGCCAGGACGAGAAACCTGAAAATGGACTTCAAATTCTCGGGCTGCGCCCACCGTCTTGTCATACCAAGTAGTGGCGATAGTCGCACGGTAGGCTCGTAACTTGCTCATTTGTTCGCAATGCGCCCCCTTCTGGGATGCGGTGTTGCTTTCTCGACCCAAAATACCCACGATTTGGATGTCTTGCGTCCGCAAATCCTGCCTTCAATATACAGCTGCAGCAAGTGAGTGAGCGCTGCGTTCCAGTGGCTTATTCCAGCTGACTTTCGTATCTTCTCAACATCGGTGGGTCGCTCTTGGGTTGCCAAGAATGATAAGATTCGTTGTTCACGTTCCATTTGTCGTCGGAAGTAGGTTCTTACCGAAAGATATAAAGTATGCAAGAACATATACTATATCAAAGGTGATATACATATACTATTCCGTCCATGGCCCAATATTTGATCCGCTTACTCGGGTTTCTCGGAGTCAACAAGTCGTACTGAATAGACTGGGCTTCGACGGGCCGATGACAAAGTATGACATCAAGAAGAAGGCGAATATGGCCTATCCGGTCGTGCACAATTCGATGAAGAAGCTGAAGGAAATAGGCTTCGTGAAAGAGATTGGTCGCAAGAGGGGTTGGAAGGGAGTGCAGACGATTCTATACGATCTGACGGACTTTGGCGTGTCGATACTTATCTTTAAGACGTCGAAACCAGATGCCCTGCTAAGACGCCTCGTCAAGAAATATCATGACTTTCTACCTGAAATATTCAACCTATGGCCCGCATTTATCAAAACTGGAATAGAAGACCTAGCACTGGCAGAGCTGCGTATGCTAGTGTGCAGGGTTGATTACGTGATTAGACCTCCTTTGCCCCACGGAGTGCGTAAAATCGACACCGATCCCTTCTTCATTTATCCGGTCGCCAGAAGACCTCCCGAAATACGAAAGAGATGGCTTGAAGCAGTTCGCAGTGACAATGCGCTCAAACAGGCAACGATCATGGCCCTCCATAGGAGCGCCTCACAAGAGATTGGGCAAGTGAACGAGATCCGCAGGTTGCTTTCAGAGCCAGAAATCGTTTCGATCCAAATTGGGGAGCTAACCGACAAGGAAATGGTCAGTCTCCTAGTAGAACCCAATCTTCTAAAACTAAGTCAAACACCCGAGTTTAGACAGCAACTCGCGAAGAATCGAACTCTGCGGGAAGCCCTACGCAAGGCAGTGATGGAGGCTGACTCCCAAGGCAATTGGAGTCAGAATCAGAAGGGGGAAGGTGAATGAAGCCAATGCATCTCTCCGGATTTTGCATAACGCTGTTCCAGATTCGGGTAGGCGTTGGATTAGTTTCACAGCTTATATAGATTAGTTTCGACAGCCTCTAAACTCCACGTCCCTGAAACCTATACTATACCTGTCAGCCGTGTCTGTGAAAATGAACAATGAGATCAGAATCCGCAAGGCGAAGGAGAATCAGAATTGAACCTGTTGCATCTGTCGGGGTATGGCGTGAAGCTGAGGGTCCGAAATCTAAAGTCCCGCTCAGATCTTGATGTCACCGATGGTCGCGGCGATTACGGAGAAGTACCTTCTCATTATGCATTTCGACCTAGGAGAATACCGTATGATTCAATCATCATTGATGGTCATAGTGGCTATGTGTCGTTACAGGCATTTCATTGGCTTTCGCGGAACAAGGTTCCAGTCTTTATCCTGAACTTTGATGGAGGTCTCATATCGTCTATTCTTCCGCCTATGCCGGTTAAAGCAGATCTGAGAGCTGCACAACTAGAAGCCTGCAAAGATCCAGAGAAGAAGTGCAAGATCGCCTATGAGCTGGTGAAAGCGAAGATCCAACGGACTAATGATGTGTTAAGATGGCTTGGGGAAAGGTATGACATAGAAAGGGTGACGAGAAAGGTAAAGATTGAATCATTGGCTTTAGCAATGGCGAAGACTGTTAGTGACATCAGGACGGTTGAGAGTAGAGTAGCGCGGCGGTACTGGGAAGCTATCCAATCAATTATTCCGGAGACATTTGATTTTCAAAGCAGAATCATTAGAAGCCATCAGTACAATGCTTCAGATCCGGTCAACCTCTGTCTGAATTATGCGTATGGCGTGTTGGAAGGGGAATGCCGGAAGGCGATTAATACTGTCGGGTTAGAGCCATCGGTCGGTTTTCTTCATGAGTTCAGCGATTACCAGACTAAGCAGTCTTTGGTGTATGATTTGCAGGAGCCTTACAGGTGGATTGGCGATGTAACTGCGATAGAGGCTTTTGAGTCGGGCACATTGGATATGAAGGATTTCTATTTCACGGGAGACGACTACCGCTATCGTATTGAGGTAGAGGCGAAAAGGCGGTTCCTAGAACTTCTCAAGGATAGGTTCAACTCAGGCGTCAAATACAAGGGTAAGACTTGGAAGTGGGACACCGTTATCTTGAACAAGACTCAGGAGCTAGCCCGTTTTCTACTAGGGAAATCCGGATCTTTAGATTTCATAGAGCCTGCCCCGGGTCTAGTGAGAAGTGACAGCAGAGAGCTTCGCAAACGGATTTTGGAATTGTCGATGAAGGAAGCACGAGAACTGGGCATTAGCAAGAGCACACTTCACGACCTCCGCAAACGTGCGAGAGACGAGAGACCATTCAAAGTCTACTGGAAGACCGAAAATCTGCTTGAAACTCGTTAGAACGGAGGATGTCTCCTTAGACTGCTATGAAGCGAAGCGTGAGTTGGAGAAGAAGAGCCGTGGCTATTAGACGTAAGACTCTGATCAGAAGGTCAGGCGTCGAGTGGGATGGGTAAAAAGAGCCCTTAGACAGGGGAAAGAGATCTATGGTGACAAATTCTATGACTCCAAATATGCAGCCATCAAGAATATCGAGCTTGAGAACTCTTTCAATGACCTTCTAGAAAAGTTCTTTCTTGTTGATAACCAAACATACTACTCGGCCATGATCAAACCTCGGTTCTAATAGTGGGTCAAGGAAGATACGCGGGCAACTGAATTGAGATGGCTCGAAAATAGGAAGAGCCATCTGGAACTCTTCAGGTTCATCGCGGAGAATGCTGCCGAAAAGCCTGAAGCCGCTATAAGTCGAGACGCTATAGTTAAAGAGATTGGGCTGACAAGGAGAATAGTGAATCGTGTAAACAATCAGCATATTCGGGAGAAGACAACTACCAAGCAGGGTCAATCATGACTCTTGAAATACGCAAGCGAAAAGTTTCAAGCGGGCAACTGCAAAAGAAAAAACAACAAATTGTCGAAGCCATTATCTACGCTATGCGAAACCATCCTCCCATGAAGGATGACATGTTTGTGGTTTTCAATAAGATAAAGGAAACGTTTCCTGAACTTGAAGCACTCAGAGAAACGTTTGTCAGCGTTCCTCGAGGAAAAATATCCCGCCAGTGGTGGGAACTGCTCCCTATCTATGATATTTTCTTTACTGTTGAGCGAAAGTTGAAGAAGAAACCATTCTCTATTTGGTGGGCTATGGATACCTTTGCATATCTCGTTTGGCTTGCAAACCTATGTTTTATGGACGACCTTCTGGTCTTGGCAGAAAAACCGAGAGTTGGGCAAAAAGGAGAATGGCTCGCCAGGGAGTTACGCGCCGAACACATAACATTCAATATAAGATTAATAAACACTAGATTTCGGACGGTAACCAATTCGAAGAAGGTTTTTGTGTTTAGAGAGGATGTTCCAGATTTCTTCAGAAGGCTGCCCACAGCATGCAAAGGATATGATGACTTTCTGGGAAAGGTTCAAAGTCTGGCCAGCATTTTTGAAGTGGACATTGAACCGCTTAGAACACTACTGTCCAGCATAGATCCGAGTTGGAGATCGATAAAGCTCATTGAAAAATGGCTGGATGATAAAGGCGCCTTAGATACGCATGTGATTGATGTCTGGAAGAACATAGTACAGCTGCGAAACATCCCTCCTACGCATGCCTCCATGAGCGATGAGACGGTTCGTGCAATAGAGTTTTTCGATGAACGAATTCCGGTTAATTTTTCAAAACTATGGAGTTCCATTTTGGATCGTTTTCTTGAAAGTCTACATAGGTTTCAAGAAATTCTTGGTGATCTAGCGAGCTAGGATAACATATGCATTGAAGAAGCACGCTCGCGACCGTGAACCCTTCAAAATCTACCGGGTAGTTAGGGAAAGACTAGCATAACGAACAATAAGCAGAATGCTTGTCGGACAAGCTTCAGCATAGTTCGGGGGAAATACAAGTCAATTTCAAATAGACCATACTTGTCAAAGTGGATGGCGACGGCTTGATTGAATTTCTATGAAAATCCCATTGCAATGATTTGCCAATTCTATCACTGTTCAGTTCCCTTCAGGTTGGATACCTATAGAGGGTGCCAATTCTCGTGTTCATACTGCTTTGCCGTCGATCGAAACATCAATATGAATTTTAAAAATGTTCAAGAGGGTAATGGCCAGCACAGCCACCCATAGCATAGAACAATATTGGAAAAGATTAAATTTTATTCCCCAAACTCACAACTAACTAACGAACTGAATAACTAATCGACTGGACGGAACGACGAAACTCTACGACTAACTATCGAGCATTTTTCTTCATAGTAAATAATAGCTAAACCGAATAACCCAATAATACTTAAAGTAATAAATCACATTTCACACCACAAGTATCATTAAGGTGATTTCTGTGGAGCAGGGAAAAAAATTAGAAGCGATACTTAGTTTTGATAGCTCATATTATTGTCTTGGCTATTACATGAAATTACCAAAACTTACTTCTCCATCTATTGAGGCCATATCTAGTCCATTTCCTAATTTTGAATTTCATGACAGTTTCGATTACGGCTCCAAAGACAACTATTGTGGAGGATACAACATTTCTGGAGATTGCCCAACTGCTGGGGAAATATTCGACCATTGTCTTAATGCGAATCAAGAGGCATGTGTTGAGTATTGGGGCGACATCATTCACTTACGAACAGGAAAACGATTAGGTCATGAAGTATATTATGATTATCAAAAAGGATTTGCAGGTGGACAAATTAACGACATAGAAAATTTTAGTATAACTGAAATAACCAGTCTTCTCATAAACATCGCAAACCGTCTGATTGCTAGCGTAGGACTAAAAGATAAATTCGGAAGTATTGCTGTTCTTCCTGTGACCAGTCTTGCAGCAGAGCTTGAATCAAGTGGGATACAACATTGGCCATGTAATGTAACTTTTCATAGCTTGCAGGAATACTACTCCCATGAGTGTAAGGAACTAGTTACGTTAAAAGAACAATTAGAAAGAGTTAGAGCTGCTTCGACAAACAAAGAAAAAAAGGATGCGTTAGAAGGATTTGTAGAGAAGATAATAAAGAAGACAAAGGGGTTAGATGTGTTATCTAAAGACACTAGAGGTTTGGACAGTGAAATTGACTTATTAATAATGAATGAATGTAGGCAACGAACGTTAGAGGAGATGGGCACACCATTTCTTATTGAATGTAGAAATTGGAGTGAACCAATGCCAGCTAAAGCAATACGTGATTTTGGCAGTAAATTGAGAGACAAACATATTCATACAGGTGTCATCGTTTCGATGAAGGGCATAACAGGCACTGAAAGAACAGATGCCAAAGAAGCAATTCGAACTTTTCTAACTAGAGATAATATAATAATGCTAGTTTTTGATGAGAATGACCTACAAATGATTACTCAAGGGACTCAATTTATTGAACTCTTAAAGAAAAAATTCTATGAACTAAGAACATATTAAAGTCTGACAAATGAAATCGAGCGCATTAATGACTTAGCTATGCGTGTTACTTTTTACTAGAGATTCGAAAGAGATTTACTCAAATCTATTATTGGAGGTAGCCTCGCCAATTAGTTTCCTCATTACTTGAATTTCGTCTGCGAAACCCCAATCTCGAGCTTTTTGATCAGCCTCTTGCTCCTCTTTTAATCCTGTTTTTTCTTTGTCCGAATGGAGAGCAACATGCGCTACTTCATGAGCTATTATACCGACCATAACGCTAGGATCCAACTTCTTAAACTGGTCCAGCTTGATGTATATGATCGGAAAAAGCTCTCCTGCTCCCTTACCGTGAGTCTCGGCTAGCATATCGGAGATGCCCTCACGTTCGTCTTCTTTGATGTAGAATAATCGGTCCTGAAGGCGTGGGTCCAGAGCCGCCCTCGACAATACTTTTTCGATTGCGTTTAGAACCGTAGGCTCCTCAATTTCGACACAACAGTCTATCTGAAACAAGCGTTCAATCTCTCTTTGGACAGACCTATTGTTGTGTTGTGCTAGGTCACAGGCTTTGCTTGAAATCCGGTAAGAATCAAGATTTGATGGATGAGAGTCACTGCATTTCTCTTTGTACAAGATCTCGCGTCGATGAGACCATGTGCAACTTCATGTCGCAGATTCTCTGCCCTATGATCTGTTAGGAATGTTTTGAAGTAGTAGAAGATGTCTTCGCCGAGGAATTCTTTCACTCTCTGATTTCTTAAGATGTCGTCTAAGGGTTGCTCAATAATTATGTCTTCCTTAACCTTACTCGTAGGTTGTCCTAGTTCTTCCAACAAATGACGCAGAACGTTCTCTAGTTGTGGCGTTAAAATATGAATTGCGCTTACATAGTCTTGACTGAAGTATCTTTCAAAACCAATTTTGACTATTGACAGGTCCATGGTGGCGTATAGTTTAGATGACGAAAGATACTCTATCAATCTCGAAGAGTCCAATCCTTTTTGTTCCAATCTATCCAATATTCTGCTTAATAGCAAGTCCATTTTCAACTGATATTCCTGTGAAAAATATTGCGTTACGTGGTCATCAAGTATAGCAGTTTCGTCCACGGATCTTGCTATAGGGTTAGCCTGTCTGATATGCGTCCTGGGGAAAACAAAGGAAACGGGATATTTGTCCCTGATTTTCTCAGCGAGTTTTCTGGCATTGGCATAGCTGGGTATTAGTCCTTGAGACGTTGCGATTCTCTTCAAAGCTTCCTTCAAATCAAGACTGGTAAATGGTTCAATTAGTTTTTCAATTTCACCTGAAGGGACTTTGATGGATACTTTGATGACCTTCATCTCAGCTACAGCTTTAATATTGGCTGTCTTCAGTTTGACCAATAGCTCTTCTTCCTTTTCCTTCTCACCAAGAGATCTGAATGCTTCTACAGCCTTCTCGTAGAAGTGGGCCGCTAGCAATCCGCTTTCTTCGATTCTCTGATCTCCCTCCGTTACAAACAAGTCGGCAATCTGGCGTCGATATTTGTCAGCCAACTCGGTTCTCTCCAGAAGCGTAGCATATTTCACTAGGATCTCCAGAAAACTTCTGGCGAAATTGAAATTGTTACTATTCCTATAGTAGCTTTCTGCTGACTCTAGAATTGACATTGCCTTGAGATAGTTATCCTTGTGTATCTTGTTTTTCATTTCCAGAAGAGATTCTGAGAGTTCCAAACAGAACCGGAATTTCTGCTCTTTTTGCAGAATCTCAAGAAGCTGCAGAACTCTTTCACGCGCATTTTCCATCTTTTCAGGATTATTGAGTTTCAGCGATAATTCTATGGCTCTGTCCATGGCGTCGGTCATTTCAATATGCCAGTCATTTCGAAGATAAATATCAGCGCACTCCAAGTAGGAGTTGATGGCAATCTCAGCGTATTTATATGAACGTCCCTTTTCCCATAGAAAGTCAGAATATGTCGCTCGATGTATAGGATTAGACGTTTCTGTCACTCTTTTTTCAAAATAGTCTAATCCGCGGTCAGGTATAACCAACTTCTCGCTCCAAGGATTAAATCTAGATCCGACCTTCTCACGTCGCGATTTAAACGGAAGAACTTGATAAAGGAGGTTTATCTCCCACTGCATCTGCTCTGCTTTGTCGCATTCTCCTCTCTTATTGTAAATTACTTGAGCTTTCGAGAATTCTTGAGCACGTTGAAGAGGCCATCTTAACAAAGAAACATCATTCTCAAGTCCTTCAAGATAACTTTCGGGCGACTCGTTTTCTATAGTCATCTTGTTCTCATCTATATGTCTCAAAAGTGTTCAAAATAGTTATAAATATATATACATGTTTTACTACGTCACACCTTTGCAATTTGCGACATTTGTCTTAATCAAGTTTCTTGCTTGAAGAATTTTGGCCTACCGCGCTTCTTGCAATAATGACAAATGTTGTAAACAGGATGGCCTTTTTCTTCTACCGTAATAGCGCGAGCGTCAGCGAGCTATACGAATAGGAAAGAGGGGTTTTAGGGGATTCATCCCCTAACAGTGGGATAGGAGTAAGTGTGTGTGTGTGTATCTCCTGGTGCGACAGACTGAATTTGAACCATTGATTCTTCTATTTTTCTGTGTATGCGCACCAAGGGACCCACACACAAAATAGAACATTGAACCGTTAGCCTCTTCTTCTAGGCT
>Ga0209725_1000542_pt1 | contig 22944 bp, 15 predicted proteins | sample I18A1metaG_FD_184145 | JGI IMG/M metagenome (GOLD analysis project Ga0209725, IMG submission 184145) | Lake sediment bacterial and archeal communities from Gulf of Boni, Indonesia to study Microbial Dark Matter (Phase II) - ​I18A1 metaG... | ecosystem: Environmental > Aquatic > Freshwater > Lake...
CCGCTGGCGTGAATGCGGCTCAAGCCGACGCCACGCAGGCGCGGAGTGACATTGGCGACATGAGCCTGACGAGTGGTGCAACGACGTTGACCGCTGGCGTGAATGCGGCTCAAGCCGACGCCACGCAGGCGCGGAGTGACATTGGCGACATGAGCCTGACGAGTGGTGCAACGACGTTGACCGCTGGCGTGAATGCGGCTCAAGCCGACGCCACGCAAGCCCTAACCCGTGTAAGCATAGTCGAACAAGATGTCGCCGCATTACAGACAACAGGAGTGCAAGCCGTTAAAATTACTGGTTCAACTGGTGGAACCCCTGAAAATGCAATAGCCACCGGTGACAATATTACCTCGATTGGCAGCAACGCTAGCGCTTCCGGGACCAGTTCCACCGCGATCGGTAGTAATTCCAGTAGCTTTGGCGTCGGTTCCACAGCTATCGGCAACGGGGCTTCGGCCCGTACCCGCGACACCGCCATCGGTTACATGGCCACCGTTGCAGCAGATGGCAGTACCGCCATCGGTGCCGATACCTTCATCACAGCCACATCCATCAACAGTGTTGCGGTTGGCGCCAATTCGAGAGTCGATGCTGCCGGTGGTACGGCTATAGGCCAAGGGGCCCAGGTTTTCTCCAGTGCGGCCAGCCCCAACTTCCCTGCCAGCGTTGCTATTGGTCAAAATTCAGAGGCCACCGCTCCCGGCACGGTTTCGTTCGGCTCCCCCGGCAACGCGCGCCGCCTCACCAACGTCGCCCCCGGCATCGACGATACCGACGCAGTCAATATGTCCCAGTTGCGTGCGATGGCCAACAACCAGGTCGCCGAAATCGGCCGGCTCGACGGGCGGATCGACGATCTCGAAGGGACACTTGACGACGTCGGTGCCCTGACCTCGGCCTTCTCCGCCCTGGTGCCCAATGCCCGCGCCAAGGGCGACACCCAGGTGTCCCTCGGGGTTGGCAACTACAGCAGTTCCAGTGCGCTGGCCGCCGGCCTGTTTCACTACATCAACAACAACGTGCTCCTCAACGCCGGTATCTCAACGGCCTTCGACCGCAACGAAACCGCCTCCCGCGCCGGCATCACCGTCGGCTGGTGAGTTAGAAAGCTGTACGGACAACGGGTTTCAACCCCTCGTGGCCAGCTGCGGGGGGTGTTTGTTTCGCCTCCCGGCAACTATGACGGGATAACCGGAGAGTCATCTTGATGTTCATGACGAAACAGACCAGATTTGCCGTCGCGGCGGCCTTTACACTGGCGGCGATGGCCATCTGCTGCGGCCAGGCGTTTGCCGAGCGTGCCATCGTTCAGGTAACCCCCGGCGAATACCGGCGTCTCGGCTACCAGGACAAAGACGAGTTCATGGAGCTTTATACCCAGTGCGTCCAGGTAGCGAAGGATCTCAAGAAACGCAACGTCTGCGCCGATGACGACTGTGTGAAAAAGAGCCCGCCGTGGCAGGACAACGGCTGTGAGAAGCACGCCACGACCATCTATTACCTGACCTCGATCGACCCGCCCAGGTATCCCGTCAGCGAGATTTTCGACAATGCCGAACGGGCCAACTACGTCAGGCTCTATACCGCTTCCTGCCAGGATGGCTTCAAGGCCATGAATCCGGGCGGCGACGTCGCGCTGGTGAAGAACACCTGCGAGTGCGCCGCCAGCCAGTCACTGGACCTGATCGAATACAGCGACTACAAGGCCTTCGAAAGCACCAGCGCCTCCAAGGAGGTGATCGAACGGGTCAAGAACCGAGCGGCCTACGCGCGCTTCATCTGCGAGAACAAGCCGGCGGTGTGGCGCGAGCAGTCGGTCGACATCGGTGCATCGGTGGCCGGCAAAGCCAAGGCCGACCCGATAGCGTTTGCCGACAAGGCAAATCTGGCCGATGGAAGGCTGACCGGCATGTTTGAGCAATTGAAAACGCAAGGGGCGGCGTATTACGGCAGCCTGCTGGCGAAGCTCAACGCCGAGGCCAAGACTAAAAGCTGTGTAAACGATCAGGCCTGCAGCCGGGTCAACGAATCGTTCGGTGCCATCTACAAGGATATCCTTTACGTTGCCTACGCGGTCCAGATCTACAAGACGACCGACGAGGTCAGTCGGCCCGCGGCCCGCGGCAAACTGAACGAGTTCGTCAAGGTGGCCCTGCTGTCCATCGATCCCAATCTCAAGCTCATCCGCACGCATCTCAATGACAGCCCGGCGGGCAAGGCCGATAGGACCCTGCTGTCAACCGCCCTGCGCGACGCCGAAGAGTGCCGAAAGCTGATGACCGCGATCAGTCGCGAGCTCGAAAATCGCTGATCTCCCCCTCGCTTACGACCATGCAACCATCCGTGACTGACCAATTGCTCGCCGAACTGCGGGCCAGGGTCGCCGAAGCCGGCGGCCTGCCGTTTGCCGAATTCATGGCGGCGTGCCTGTACCATCCGGAATTCGGCTATTACATGACGGAGCGCCAGCGCATCGGCAAAGGCGGCGACTTCTTTACCTCGACCAGCGTACACGCGGTGTTCGGCCGGCTGATTGCCCGGCAACTGGCGCAAATGGACCAGATTCTCGGCGGCGCCACCTTCCAGATCGTCGAACAGGGGGCGGGGGAGGGGCATCTGGCCCTGGACATCCTTGATGCTCTGGCCAACGAGGCTCCGCAGCTTTATGCCCGGTTGAGCTACACGCTGGTTGAAGTCGGTCCGGCCAGCCGTGCCCGCCAGGCCCAGCTTTTGGCCGCCCATGCGGAGCGTGTCGCCTGGTGCGCCCCGGATGTCTGGACGATCGAGAGCGGCTGCTTCCTCTCCAACGAGCTGGTTGATGCCTTCCCGGTGCACGTGGTGAAGAAGGTTGACGGCGTGCTGCGTGAACTCTACGTGGTCAACAGGGATGACGCTGGTTTTGCCGATGAGTGGCGGGAGCCGTCGACGCCCGGCCTTGAAGACCACCTGCGCTGGCTTGGTGTCGCGCCGGTCGGCGACAACCGCGCCGAGATCAACCTGGCGGCGCCGGTATGGATGCGCCAGGTCGGCGGGCGGATCGAGCGGGGCTTCGTCCTGACCATCGACTACGGGTACCCGGCGGCGGAGCTTTATGCCCCGCACCGGCGCGACGGTACGTTACTCTGCTATCGCCAGCACCAGGCCGATGACGATCCCTACAGCGCGGTCGGCGAGAAGGATATCACCACCCACGTCGATTTTACCGCCCTGCAGCAGGCTGGAGACGAGGTTGGCCTGAGGCCGCTGTGGTTCGGCGAGCAGTACCGCTTCCTGATGGCGCTCGGCTTTGTCGAGGAATTGATCCGGCTGCAGGAGAGCTGTGCCGATGAGCGCGAGGCCCGCGCCCTGCGCCTGACCCTGAAAAACCTTATCCTCCCCGAGCAGGGGATGGGGGAAACCTTCAAGGTGCTGGTGCAGGGGAAAGGCGTCGATGCCCCGGAATTACTGTGCGCCCGGCGCCTGTCGACTTTGCCGCTTGCCGGGCTGGGTGGAATGTGACATTTTTCAGCGGTTTGCCGAAGGTGGCAGATGGCAGTATACTGAAGACAATCCAAAAGGAAGAGAGGAGATCACGATGAAAGAGCAGGTTCAGGAAGTCCTCCAGCTGGTGCGCCCGGCGCTGCAGGCCGACGGCGGCGATGTGGAGTTGGTCGATGTGACCGAAGACGGCATCGTCAGCGTCAAGCTCAAGGGGGCCTGCGGCTCCTGCCCGATGGCGACCGTGACGCTGAAAATGGGGATCGAGCGGACCCTCAAGGAGAAGGTCCCGGGGGTCAAGGAAGTCGTGCAGGTCTGAGTCGGGAGTCTCCCGGCAACAGGAGGTGCGTGATGATCAAGGTCAAGACCTTTGGCGAGCCGCTGCAGCCGTTCAAGGCCCAAAAGGAACTGCTGGAGCTGGACGAGCGGATCAACCGGTTCATTGCCGAAAACGGCATCAAGCGCATTATCTCGGTAAGCGACAGCACCACCAGTGAAGAAGGGAGTACCTGCGGCCTGATCAGGGTGCTGGTCTACGAGGAGTGATCCCAGCTGCCGCAGCCAGTCGAAATGCGAGGGGGCGCCGCTATGGCGCCCCTTCGCTGTTTCAACCCGCTAGCTGCGGCCGCGGAGAAATGCGGCGATTTTCAGCAAAGCCCCCTGCCTGGTATCGATGGCGGCGTGCGGGCAGAGTTCCTGGCAGCAGAAGCAGCGGATGCATTTGCGGTAATCGATGAGCACGCCGCGCGCATCGAGGGTCATGGCGTGGGGCGGGCAGTGGCGCACGCAGTCGCCGCAGCGCACGCATTTGGCGGCAATTTCCGGGCGGGCGGTGACACTGTTGCGCAGAACCCGTTTTAGCGGTGCCGGCAACCCAAAACCGACATCGGAGCTTGGTGCCGGGCGAAACCTGCGGGGGCGCAGGGAGGCGAGCGGCGGGCCATGGAGGAGCAAATCCTCGAGGCGGCTGCCGGGACGGTCGGTGTCCAGGGCAACCCGCTGGGTCCAGAGCTGGCTGGGCGGCAGGCCGACGAGGGCGGTGGCCACGGTGTCGAGGGCCAGCGCGTGCGGGGAGGCGAGCAGGGCCCCGACCTGAACCGGCTCGCCGCTGCTCGGGCCGTTCCCTTCCATACCGACCACCGCATCCATGATCGACAGGGCCGGCGGGAAGCGCTCACTCAGTTCCAGCAGCATCAGGGCGAAAAAAGCCGGATCGGCGCCGGCCTGCAGGTGCAGACGCAGCTTGCGCATGCCGACCACTGCGCCGAACATGTTCTTGACCGCCCCGGTATAACCCATCATCTGATGGGTCTTGAGCTTGGGAAGGTTGATGACCACCTCGGCATCGAGGAGCTCGCGGGCCACTTCCAGCTGGTGAAAGGTCCCCTCGCTGACCCTGACCGGCACTGATTCATTGAACGGCGCAAAGCGCGCGCCGCTCTCCTCCACCACCTGCAGGATGCCGCACTTGCGCGCCACCACCTCCGGCTTGCCGATCCCCGGCGAGTCGCCGACAGTGACGACCCCCCCGGCCTGCTGAACCATCAAAATGACCTGCCGAACGATCTCCGGCTGGGTGGTGACCGCCCGCTCCGGCGGCTTGCCGGCCAGAAGATTCGGCTTGATCAGCACCCGCTGCCCCGGCTTGACGTAGGCCCCCATTCCGCCTAGGGGCGAAAGCAAGGCCTCGAGAGCGGCGCGCACCGCCTCGGGCTGATAATCGGCGAGAGGCTGAAGCGATACCGGGATGGTCATGCGCCGATCACCCTGAGGTGCACCTGCCGGCGCCGCGGGCCGTCGAACTCGCAGAAGTAGATCCCCTGCCAGGTGCCGAGCACGGGGGTTCCGTCCTGGACGATCAACGTCTCGCTGGCCCCGACCAGGGTGCTCTTGACGTGCGCCGCGCTGTTCCCTTCGCTGTGCCGGTAATGATCGTCGAAAGGGACCAGCTTGTTCAGGGCCGTGACCAGGTCGCGGGCCACATCGGGATCGGCGTTCTCGTTGATGGTGATCGCCGCGGTGGTGTGGGGGGTGTAGACGACGGCCAGCCCGTCGCGGATGCCGCCGGCACGAATGGCCTGGCGCACCTGATCGGTGATGTCGAGCAGTTCGACGCGTTGGCGGGAATCGATTTGAATGGTGGTCATGGGGTTTCCCTTGTCAGTCAAAAATCGCCTCTCGCAGAGAGCGCGGAGGAGAAAGAGAAAAAAATCAGCTTTTCTCTGCGGTGTCCTCTTGCACTTTGAAAAAGGTCTTGGTCTTTTCCTTGCTGGTTATGTCTTTAGGTGGCTCCGCTCACCCTTCGACAGGCTCAGGGCGAACGGGCACTATTCAAGATCACCGCTCGTGGTGAGCCTGTCGAACCATGAGCGAGTAAACCCGTCCGCGGACTCAGTGGACCCCTTGAGGCTTATTGAGAACGCCTAACACAACCACTGCCACTTCCCCCGAAAAGAGCATCGCCGTGTGCCCTGTCCCGCTGACCTCAAGGTTGTTGGCACCTTCGAGCCGGGCGTTTGCCGCCGGGAGGATGATATTATCATCGATGCTGTAAATGGAGGTCAGTTTTGTCCCGGTCGGGAGTGGTGCGGCATGTAGCTGCTCCAGCAGCGCTGAACCCGGGAGCAGGGCGCGGCCGAGCTTCGAAACGGCGAAGACGGCCAGCTGCGAGCCGGTGTGCGGGCTGCCGAGGGTGACGCAGCCGGCAACTTTTGCCGGTCCGTAGCTTTGCAGGTAGCTGCGGGCCAGAATCCCCCCCATGGAGTGGCCGACGAGATGGACCCGGTCGGCGCCGGTCTTACCGCGCAGCTGCTCGACGGCGACCGTCACCCGCGCAGTCAGCGTCGCCAGGTCGTGCCAGGGCGGGGTATTGATGCTCAGGGTGCGGTAGCCGGCGCGCTGCAGGCGGCGCTGCAGGAAGAGCAGGCAGCTGCGGTTCTGGAAGAGACCGTGCAAGAGCAGCACCGGCGGCTTCGCCGCATCCCCCGGCGTGATCCGTGGCGGCAGCCAGCCCATGGGGCGCAGCAGGAGGGTGAAGAGCAGGACGGCAAATTCGCGCAGCATGAGCCCGACCGGCAGGCGGAGCAGCTGGCCGTCGCCGACCGGCCGGTTGGCCTGCGCGGCAAGACTGAAGCTCACCAGCACCACTATGGCGACCAGCATCACAGCAACGCTGGTGAGCGTCAGGAAGATGGCGGGCACGAGAGTCATGGCGCGACGTTAGCGCAAGCACGGTGCCCGGTCAATCGCCGCCTTCCGGTGACGGAGGGGCTGTGCTAGACTGTCTCCCATGCAGCCACTGATCGAGCGTTTTCAGCAGTACCTGAGTGTCGAACGCAACCTCTCGCCGCACACCTGTGCCGCCTACCTGCGCGATCTCGCCGAATTCCGCGCGTTCCTCGAAGGCCAGGGGGGGGAGGCGAACCCCGCCCGGGTCGATCATCTGCTGCTACGCCGCTATCTTGCGGAGCTGCACAAACGCAACGAACGCACCTCCATCGCCCGCAAGCTCTCCACCCTGCGCACCTTTTTCCGTTATCTGGTGCGCGAGGGGGTGCTTGCCACCAATCCGGCCGAAAGCGTGACCACGCCGAAGCGCAACCGCTACCTGCCCAAGACCCTGTCGGTCGACGAGGCGACCACTTTGCTGGAACGCGGTCACGGCAATACCGTGCTGGCCCTGCGCGACCGGGCCATGCTGGAACTGCTCTACTCCAGCGGGCTGCGCGTCAGCGAGCTGACCGGGCTTGATGTCGGCGGCATCGACCTGCGCGAAAACCTGGTACGGGTCCTCGGCAAAGGGCGCAAGGAGCGGATCGTGCCGGTGGGGAGCAAGGCCCGCGAGGCGCTGCTTGCCTACCTGGAGGCGCGCGGCACCGTCGGCGACGACCAGCCGCTGTTCGTCAATCACCGCGGCGGACGCTTGACCCCGCGCAGCGTGCAGCGTCATCTCAAGACCCGCCTGATCAAGGCCGGGGTCTTCAAGGACATCTCCCCCCACGCCCTGCGCCACTCTTTTGCAACCCACCTGCTCGACGGCGGCGCCGACCTGCGTGCCATCCAGGAACTGCTCGGCCATGCCTCCCTCTCCACCACCCAGCGCTATACCCAAGTCAGCGTCGACCAGTTGATGGCGGTCTACGACAGGGCGCATCCGAGAAGTCGAAAGAAGTGACCCCTCCGCTCTGCGGGCACCTCCCCTACTGCGCAGGGGAGGACGAGATTTTGTTCCCCCCTGTGGGCCAGGGGGGATCATGTTGCATGTAAAATATTACTAAATTCATCATATTTTTCTTGACAGCCTGAGTGCAGCCGCTAAAATGTCGGTCACATTGTGCCCATAGGGCACCGTTCAATACGAAAGGAGTTTCCAAAATGAGTGTTCTGGTTGGCAAGTACGCCCCCGATTTCACTGCCTCCGCCGTCATGCCCGACGGCTCGTTCAAGGATGATTTCAAGCTCTCCGACTACAAAGGGCAATATGTTGTCCTCTTTTTCTACCCGCTGGACTTCACCTTTGTCTGTCCGACCGAGCTGATCGCCTTCAGCAAACGCATCAAGGAGTTCGAGGCCCGCGACGTTCAGGTGATCGGCTGCTCCATCGACTCCAAGTTCACCCATGTCGCCTGGCGCAACACTCCGGTCGATGAGGGCGGCATCGGCGCGGTCGCCTATCCGCTGGTTGCGGACATCAAGCACGAGATCTGCCAGGCCTACGATGTCGAGTTCGAGCAGGCCGGCGTGGCCTTCCGCGGCTCGTTCCTGATTGACAGGGATGGCAAGGTCCGCCATCAGGTGGTCAACGACCTCCCCCTGGGGCGCAACGTCGACGAGATGCTGCGCATGGTCGACGCCCTGCAGTTCACCGAGAAGTACGGCGAAGTCTGTCCGGCCGGTTGGAACAAGGGGGACGAGGGGATGAAGCCGAATGCCGAAGGGGTGGCGAGCTATCTGAAGGACAAGGCGGGGAAACTCTGAAAAGTGGCAAAATCGTCGAGTTGTTGAGTCGTTAAGTCGTTGACCCAGGGGCCCGGACTATTCCGGGCCTCTTTTTATCGTATTTCTAACGAGACAACTCAACCACTTAACCATGCACGCGACTACTTCGCCAGCCACTCCGCCGCCTCTTTAACCGACTGCTGATCGAACTTCATGCGGAAGCGGACATAGGGCCCTTCGGCAGTATAGCTGGCGTCGTCGAAGTCCTCGTCCTCGAAGCCGACCAGGTTGTAGCCGGCGCTGACCCAGGCGTTCGTCATGACCATGCAGCCGATATCGGCGCCGAGGCTGTAGTCGAACTGGTTGCTGTTCCAGGAGTGCAGCACCGCCCCGTGTACGCCGACGTCCCAGCGTGCGTTGATGTTGTAACGCGTCTCGATGGCCAGCATGTCGGTGTAGCCGTCATAGGTGTCGCCATCGAAGTTCTCGCGCACGTACTTGAGACCGTAGTAGAAGGAGGTCTGCCACTGGCGATTGGGCCGGAAGTTGGCGTGCAGATGGTTGACGATGCGCATGCCGTCGCTGTCCGCGCCGTTGCCGCTCTCGTTGTAGAGCGAGGCCTCCAGTTTTTCGAGAATGATCCACTTGCTGCGGTCGGGACGGTAGGCCATGCCGAGCGTGATCTCTTCCTCGTCGCGTTTGCTGCCGTTAGCCGAGTCGGTGATGAAGGCCATGAGACGGGCCGAGATCGCCGTCCCTTTCTGCACCTCGCCGACCAGGCCGGTGCTGATCCCCACCTTATCTTCGTTGTCTCCCTGGCGGGTCTCTAGCCGGTTCCACCACGACCAGTTCACGGCCCGGTAGGCGGCGCCAAGCGACACCGCGGTGAAATCGTCGTCGCCACCGCTGGCTTTCGGCACGTCGGGGTTGACCCGCTCGCCGGTATACTTGTCCTTGATCGTGTAGCTGCGGTCGACGGAGAGGTCGACACTCCACTCCCTGGTGACCTGCCACGTCTGGCCGACGCCGAACAGGGCGAAGACCCGCTCGCTGTTCTCGAAGGTCTCCCGCTCCACGGCGGTGCGGATTTCGCCGCCCTGCCACGGCGTGGCTTTCAGGCCGACCCGCGTCCCCTCGGTATCCTCCTTCTCACCCCAGGTGAACTCCTGCTCGGCGAAGAGGCTGACGCTGCGGGTCAACTGGTAGTCGGCGCCGATCATCGTCCGGGTCGGGTAGTCGAGGTTCTCGTCGCTACCCCCCAGCGACTGCTCGTGGGTGGTGCGCAGCGTCAGCTTGCGGTCCGGGGAGGTCCAGTCCGCGCCGAGACGCATCTGCCGGCTGGTCTGCTTCTCGCCGTCGGCGAACTTGTCGCGGGCCTCGCGGACGCCGGCGAGCAGGCCGTAACGCTCCGCCCGGTAGGTGACATCGAGGGTTTCCACGTCGCGCTTGGCGTCGGTCTCCAGGTTGTCCTCGTGGAAGGCCTCGCCCGCCAGGCTCCACCGCGGGTTGAAATGGTAGGCCCCGCCCGCGCCGTAGGTGCGCATCCCTTTGGTGCCGCCGTTCTGCTGGCCGAGACCGAATTCGCTGTCCTGCTGACGGAACCAGGCGCGCAGGTCGAAGTTCGCGCCGAGGTGCTCGATCTCGGCGAGGTAGGCGTCGCCGCTGAGATCATCGCCATCAATGCTGTCGATGTCGGAGGTCGCCGCCTCGACATGCACGCTGGTCTGCGGGGTCAGCTTGACGGTGATGTCGGTGCCGTACAGGTTGCCTTCGTCGGCGCCGTTCTCCTCGTGGATCACGCTGCCGCCGATCTCGAGTTTTTGGTCGAAAAGGCTCACCGCCGCACGGCCGCCGTAGTTCCAGTGCTTCTTGTCGGCGGCGCGCGTCTCGTAGCGGACCACGATGAAGACCGGGTTGAAGTTCTCATCCTTGCTCGGCACCGGGCGCTTGAACCAGAGGGTGCCGGCGTCATAGTCGATATCGTAGTCGACGTGGCGCGACAGCGGCTCTTCCTTGACGATGACCTCGTTGTGGAAGCGGTCGCGGGTTTCGATGACCACCGACTCGGAGTTGATCACCAGGTCGCCGTCCTGCAGGGCATAGCGGCCCGAGGTGCCGTCGCCGCGAATCTCCTCCTTCATGAAGGACTGCGTCGTTTCCGCGGCGAAGACCGTGTAGCTGAGGCGCTCGCCGCGCAGTTCCGATTTGAAGCCGTTCAGGTTGCGGCTGTATTGCGACAGCACCGTCTGGTTCAGGCCGGTCTCCATGTCGCCGAACAGGGCGTAGAACTGGTCGCGCTCGAGTTTGACGTAGAGCTTCTCGGCGCTGGACGCCTCGTACCCCTGCAGCGTTTCGTCGCCGTAGAGCGGGTAGAAGGTGTCGGGGTCGATGATCTGATGCAGGCTGTCGCCGTCGAGGTCCGGTTTGTCGGAGTCGTAGGCCAGGGTCAGCAGCCATTCCCCCTTGATCGCCCCCTTGGCGAAGAACTTCACCCGGCCGTCGCTGTACTCGTGATCGTCGATCCCCGCATCGGCGGCGCTGACCTGGTTGTCCTTGATGGTGTTGTAGCCGACGGTCCCTTCGGCGAAGCCGACCAGGATCCAGTCGCGCGCGGCGGGGGTGAGCCAGGCGGTTATTTCCTGCGGGCCATCGGGCATCAGAACGGCCACCCTGACTTCGCCCGCCTGGGTGGTCGGTTGCAGCTGCAGGTAGCCCAGCCCATCGGCGCCGACCTCAAAGGTTCCTTCCTTGCTGGAAGGGTCAAACGCAATTTCTTCCGTGCTGTTGTGCAGGGCGGTGTGGGGCGCCCCGACGCGGAACTGGACGCGCTGTTTTGGTGCCAGCGGGTGCCCGTCGCGGTCGGTCAGGCGGACGGCGAAGGTCGGGGCCTTCAGCCCGTCGGCGATCAGGACCGATTTTTCCGGGAGATATTCCAGCTTTTCCGGAACGGTGACGAACCAGATCTCGCGCTGTAGACGGGCCACTTCCGCGCCGCCGACGTCGGTGATTATCGCGGCGAGGTGGTTGCGGCCGGCGCGCAGGTCGACCCCAGCCCAACTGGAGATCATCATGTTGCTCCCCGGAACCGGCTTGCTTGCGTCGAAGTTGAGGGCCGGGACCGGCTCGTCGTTCAGGATCAGGGAAACCTGTTCGCCTCGCTGGAACTGGACCATCACCTCGATATTCGGGATATCCGGGACAAAGCCTTCCGCCGGCCAGACGATGCTCCGTTCACGCTTCACTGTTTCCAACAATTCCTGGTCAAGCTTGGGCGGTGTGGCGGCAGGCGGCGGCAGGGTCTTTTTGACCGGCGCCGGAATCCCCTCCGGTTTGATGCCGGCGGTGGCGACGGTCTGCTCCGGGCTGGCCGGTTGCGCCAGTTCCAGAGCTTCGGAGCGCTTCACCGTTTCGCCGACCACGAACAACTCGACACGGCGATTCTGGGCCCAGGCCTCTTCGGTGTTACTGCTGGTCAATGGCATGCTGTCGGCCATGCCGCGTACGCTGATGGCCTCGGCGGGGATGGTCAGGCGGGTCTTGAGGAAGTCGGCGACACTCTGCGCCCGGGCCATGGACAGTGCCTGGTTGTCGGCGAAGATGTGCTGGCTGCGCGGCGCGATCTCCTGGATGTCGGTGTGGCCGACCAACTCGATACGGGCGATGCGCTTGGTCTGCAGTTGGCCGGCCAACTGTTCGAGCATGGCCAGGTCGGTCGGCTGCAGTTCGGCGACGAAGCTCGGGAAGCGCGGGAAGAGGCGAATCTCCTCGCTGGACGCCTGCTCCTGGACGGACCCGCGGAAGCGAACTTCCGCCAGCGGCGTACGCTGGTTCTTGGCCGCCGGGGTGTCGCAGGTCAGCAGGGCCTTGGCCGGCAGATCGCCTTCCGGCTTTGTCGCGGTCATGTCGGCCCTGAAGGCAATAACGCTGCGTTGGTTGCCTGTCAGTTCCGGGAAGCGGAAGATCACCGTTTCATCGAAGGCCTGCGGATCCTCGAGTGGCTGGCCGTCGCGGGTCGCAGTACCGGGGACGTAGCGCGCGCCGGTCGGTAGCATCACCGTAGTGCGCAGGTTGCTCAACGGCACGGTGCTGGCCGACAGATTGACGGTAAATTCCGCCTGCCGCCCGTCAAGTTTGGCCTCGAGCGTCAACCCGGCGGTGCCCACCGGCGGCGGCTTCGGCGCGGTGTAGAAGTTGACGCGCCAGAGTGTGCCCCCCTGGAGGTCGACGAACTGCGAGAAGGTGCGGCCGGCAAATTGAGTGGTTTGTTCGCAGGGGGTCATCTGGTAGCCATTCGGCAGCGTCATCATGTCGACCTGGACGACGTGCAGTCCCGGTTCGACCCCCTCGAAGTGGTACTTGCCGTCCTTGTCGGTGACCACATAGCTGCCGTCCTCGAGGTAGACGCGGACGCCGGGGACGCCGCGCATCGCGGTGTCCTCCGCGCTGCAGGCGCCTTCAAGGACGCGGCCGACCAGGATTGCCGTGTTGCGGAAGAACGCATCGCGGACCACGACCGTTTCGCGCGCGGTATTCGAGGAGATGCCGTTGGTGTCGCTGGCGTGGGCGCTGTTGACGGCCTTGCCGATTTTGGCGCCGGCGGCAATCTCGACCACATAGGTGACCTCGACGCTGCTTGCCGGCGGCACGTCGCCCAGCGGGAAGGTCAGGGTGCGGCCGTCGGGATCGATCGCCGGGTCCGCAACCTTAACGCCGCGGATGCGGGTCGAGCCCTTCTGGTAGCGGAAGCCCAGGGGGAGGCGGTCGGAGATTGTCACGTTCGGCGCGGCCGACGCGGCGTTGCGGTTTTCCAGGGTCAGCGTGTACTTGAGGAAGTCGCCGGTCGAGACCACCTCCGCACTGGCATCCTTCATGATCCACAGATAGCTGCTCAGCGGGTCTACCGGGACATCAAGACGAATTGCCGGGCCGGGATCCACCCGGAAGGCACCGTCCCACTGCCCGTTGTTCCAGCCGGTTCCGGTCACGTAGCCGGAGCTATCCCACCAGGAACGGCTTTGCAGCAGGGCCTCGCTCACGACCGTCGGCACGGTGTAGCCGGCCGCATCGGTCACTTCGAGGCGGTAGTTGCCCACCGGAACCAACGGGAAGCGGAAGCCGCCGTCAGGGTTGTCGTAGTGCAATCCGCCGAAGTCGAAGTCCTCACCGGTGATCATGGTGGCCGGGAAGTAGGGTGCGCCGTTGTCGCCCTGGATGGTGGTGGCCGGCTGGCCGGTGGCCAGATCTATCAGCGTGACCCGGGCGATGACCGGTACCCCGGTGGCGCTGTCGAAGACGTAGCCGTAAGGATCGACCAGCGCGTCATCGAAGGCCTGGTTGTCGGTGCCGTCAAAGGCATCGACATAGGTTGCTTCGATCTTGCAGCCGGTTTCAAGGGCCAGCGAACCGTCGGCGCCAGCTACGCCGCTGCCGGACGAAAGGAGATAGCCGGTGAAGATGCCGCTGTTCGGTTCGCTCTCGGTCAGGCGCAGAATTTCCGTATCCAGGACCGTGCCGTCGGCACCGATGCTCCGCACGGTGACCAGGACAGTCTGGCGGGTGGCCGGGTCGCTGTTCTGGTCGAGGTCTTCCAGTCGCAGGTAGATCGGGTTCCCGGCATGATAATACAGGGTCTCGACCAGCGGCATCGGCTGGGTCGCGGTCTCCGGTGGCGGCGGGATGGGGATGAATGCCCCGCCGCTCTGGTAGTAAGTCGGGGGCACCTCCAGGTTCACCGCCCCCGGAGGTGAACTTGGGGCGTAGGCCAGGAATTCAATGGTTGCCAGGCTGCGGATATTGAGCGTGACGATGTTCGAGGGAACCGGCGGCTGCGGGACGCCGCTGACATCGAAGGCGACGGTGGCCTGGTTGTCGATCGGCGTGCCGGGTGGGGTTGCCGCGGCGGCCAGCCCGGTGAACAGAAGCAGGGTGAAGAGAATCTGTCCGAACGCCCGCCCGAGGCCACGACGCGTGCCCATGAACTCGGGCCGGCGGGCCGGCCGGCCGCTTGCGCGACCGGCCGACCGACCGGGTTTGAGGGCGAAATTCGCCGGGCACGCTTCCGAGCGCACGAACCCCGCAACCGCTGCCGAGAGGCGGCGGCTTAAGGATCCGGTCATCCGGGAGAGTTTTTGTGCCAGGCGAAGGGCCATGGAGCTAAATGTCTACTCGATGACCACGATGAAGGTGACGGCCGCGGTGTTGTCGTTGGGCCCCGCACCATCATCGAACGGCAGCGACGGGATCTGGACCCTGACGTGCGTCACAGCCGGGTCGGCACCGTTGGCTCCGCCAGTTGGACTATAGGCGTAAGTCGCCTGGTTGTTGTTGCTGAAGGCGATGATTCCCGTCGTGGTGTCCTCGGACGCCGGCGTGGTGACGTAGTAGTCGGTGTTTGTCGGGATGGCGTCGATCAACTCCAGTGATGAGGCGGCCGTGGTGGTGCTGCTGTTGGTGATGGTCATGGTGTACTGGACGCGCGCCCCGGGGATCGCCTTCGGGCTGACCGCTAGGTTGATCGGATCCCAGATGACGGTGTAAGTCTTGGCCATTGAAATGGTTGCGGTGGATACCGTGTAGACGCCGACGGCAAAGGAGTCGCCGTTCCTGGCGGTATCGGTTACGCCGCCCGGGCCGGCCCCGCCGCCACCGGTGCCGGTGACTTGGTTGTCGGCAAGAACCACAGCGCTACTGCAGCCGTTGGCGGTTTCGACGGATTCGTCAGTTTCGCCACCGTCACTGGCGGCGGCGGCGTTGTTGCCACCCTGGCGGCCGACGATCTGATGGGTGACCGCCTGAAGGGCGTAGATGGCATCATCACCGTTGAGTGCGCCGCCGGGGACATTGGCAACCACGTGGACATAGACTTCACCGTTGTTACCCGCGATGTTGGCCGTGTAGCCGAGGTGCGAGCCGTCTGCAGTCGCGTTGGCACTGATTGTCGCTGTTGTGCCGTTGCCGAAATTGTTGTCGTTGTCCGTATAAACGCGGATGCTGTTCATGTCGAAATTATCGACATAAGCAGTTGTTCCGTCGTAGTCGTAACCGTTGGCTGCCCCCCAGAGGCGCAGGCTGTAGCGCTGCTGGTCGTTGCCGGTGTTGATGACGCGGAAGGTCATAACGTTGTCGGCACCAGTGGCGCTAACGATCGGCCCGGCAATGCCGACGGTCAGGTCGACCTTGGTTGCGACCAGGAAATCGGTGGCCTGATTTCCGGCCACGTTGGGGTCGTCCGAGAGCACCGGAGTCGGTTGCGGAATGCCACCGACCGAGTAGGTCAGGCTAGCCTGGTTGCTAATCGGGGTACACGCATCAGTCAGTGCCAACGCATTGCCGGCCCACCCGGCGACCAGCAGCGCCCCGGCCAGTAGCGCGATGCCATACTTTCTGTAACTGTTCATGTCTTTTCTCCTTGGTTGTTGTTGTTTGTGTTGGTATATGCCGACTTCACTTGCTTTCGATCTGTCGCGACTACGGAGGTCGTTCATCATCGTCATAGGCAGACTCCTTGCGCTGTGCGCAGTTGATTGTTGACTGATTGGGCGGCGGCAGGCCGCGCGGTTCGCGGATATCCATGGTTAGGCCCTTTCCCTTTTCGCAGGATTATTCATTCAATTCAGGTTGCTCGAATCACTTGACGCGGACGCGGAATTCCACGATGCCGGTCGCCCCTGGCTTGAGGGGGGCCTGCATCGTCCAGCGGATGTTCGTGTATTCCTTCGGTTCGGCCGGGCGCTTGCCGCCCTTGCCGTCCGGCATGGTCAACTCCTTGGGCGCGCCGAAGTTCTTTCCGCCGTCCACGGAGAAGACCAGGTCGAAGCCGGTCTCGGTGGCGCTGCCGCCGAGGTACTCGGTGTTGGCCGGTATCGGGTTGTTGACGACAACCTTTTCGGCCGACTGCGGGCCGACGTTGGTGAAACTGTTGGTGTAGATGGCGATCTGCCCCGGCTGCAGCAGGACCGCCGGTTCGCGCACCACGGTCTTTTCCCCCTTGGCGTTGACCTTCTGCACCTCGATTTCGGCGGTCGAGGTGAACTTGATGTCGTCCTTGGCCAGGGCGAGGGCGGGGATCAGAAGGAAAAGGGACATCAGGGTGGCGATTAGATGTTTTCTGGGCATAGGTCACATTCCTTTCCGGGCGTGCTGGCGGCGCCAGTCACGAGGTTTTGGGTCACTGGATTCTCACGCGGAAGATCAGGGAAAAGTCCGGGGTCACGGCCCCGGCCGCGCCGCTCATGGTGCCGGTCATGTTGATGAGCAGACACCGAATGGCGAGATCGAAGTCATCGGGGTCCGCGGACGGGGTTGTGCCGCTTGAACAGGCAGTGTCGCTGAAATAGTCCAGGGTAAAAGGCTGTGGCGGGGTAAAGCCACTGTCGCCGTCGGCATCGGTGAACAGCACCGGCGAGCCCTGGCCTAAATCGCCGACGTATAGTTTGGTGTTGGCCGGAAGCGGGTCGGAAATCACCAGGGTGTCGTTGTCCACCGGTCCCGGCCCGGAGTTGCTGACCTGCAGGGTGTAGAGCACGTCGGCCCCGGGGATCGCCTTCGGGCTGGTGGTACCGTTTACCGGATCGCGCTCGACCTGGGAGAACTTGAGAAAGGTCAGGTTCGGCATCGGCATGCCGACGGTAAATCCTCCGGTGCCGCTGTCGGCAACGGTCCCCTCCGATCCTTCCGCGGCCGTTACGATCGCCGTCCAGACACCGGCCGTGCCGCCTGCGGGGATGACGTAGGCATATTCGTAGGTTTTGGTCGCAGCTCCGGAATCGGCCACCTGGGTCATCGCCGCGCCGGTGACCACGCTGGTTCCCCCCGGCTTCTTGATGGTGACGGTGGCTGCGGTAATGTCGTAGCTGCCGAACGGGTCGCTGACCACCGCTCGGACGTACACGGTTTGTCCGCCATAGTAAAAGCCGCTCCCTGGAGTGGTGACGGCAGGGTAGGCGGCGCTGTAACTGCTGACGCTGTCGACGTTGATGACGTTCAGCGACGGCAGGGAGAAGTAGGAGTTGTTCCCGCCGCTCACCGGCGAGACCGAGACGTTCCCGGAGGCAGAACCGTTACTGACCGACAGGTTCCACGACTGTCCGGCGGCGCAGGTGTGGTCGGCCGAGAGGGTCAGGTTGTTGAACGAGACCAGGGTCGGGGTGGTCGGCAGATAGGGGTTGTTAACGGCGGTGCCGTCGAAGATCTTGGTCTGCGAATATGCAGGGCCGCCGCCGGAGCAGGCCACAGTTATCTGTACGGTGCGACTTGAGGTCGCCGCGTTGCTGGCCAGGTAAAGGTTGACCGGAATAATCGACAGCGGGGTGACGGTGGGGCTGATGGTCACCGGCAGTGCCAGCAAGGGGGAGAGAGCCCATAGTTGCGTGGCGCCGCTGGCAATCGATACGGCGGCCGGCGTTCCGGAGGGCCTGGTGCGGGAAAGAGTGGTGCCGCTGTCGAGGTAAAGACGCTTGTTGCCGGTGATTGCCACCGCCGATGGCGACACGGTCAGGGGCGAGGCGCAGGGCGAGGCGCCGATCCCCGTGGGGTTGCTGATGGCGCCGCAATTGTTGATTTGCGTCCCGGCGGTGGTCCCCGGAGGGATGGTGGCGTCGAGAACGATGGCAACTGAACCATTGGCCGGAATTGAGATGTTGCTGGCGGTCAGGGTCTGCCCGGCGATATTGCAGGTCGCTCCGGCCGGGCAGGAAACCACCATGACCCCGCTCAAGGTCACCGGAAAAATGTCGGAGACCGACACGCCGCTGGCCGCAACTCCAGCGGTTTCGGCGAGGGTGATGGTATAGCGGATGATATCGCCGGGTTTGGCCTCGCCGCCATTGAGATCCTGCCAGCCTTTGCTCGATGTTTGCAGGCTCGAGACGCCAACGGCCAGGGTGGCCGTGGCCGGCCCGCCCATGTACTGCGTGCTGGAGATCGCGCCGGTGCTGTTGCTGTAGGCGCCGGCGGTGTTGCTGGTGACGTTGGTGGTAATGGTGCAGGATGCCCCGGCCGCCAGGGTACCGCCGCTCAGGCTCAGGGAATTTCCCCCCGCGGCTGCCGTGACCGCCCCCCCGCAGCTGTTGGTGGTGCCGGGGGTTCCGGTGTTGACCAGCCCCGCCGGGTAACTGTCGGTAAAGGCTAGGCTGGTTGCGGCGCTGAGGTTGGAGTTGGTGAGTGTGATGCTCATGACCGAGGTGCCGCCGACGTTGATGGACGCCGGCGCGAAGTCCTTGGTTACGCCGAAGCGGGTGATGACATTGTTGGTATCGCTGGCCGAAGTGAATTCGCCGCGGACGGTGGCCGAGGCGGTATTGGTGATGGTTCCCGCCGCTGCCGCGGCGCTGACGGTGGCGCCGATGGTAAAGGTGACGCTGCTGTCCACCGGCATGGCCGGCAGGATGATGCCCCCCCCCTGCATGACCGCGATCGGGTAGCTGGCTGGACAACTGGCGCCGCCGGCGGCGGAACAGTTCAGGCTGTTGACGGTGAGATCGGCGACCGCCGGGTCGCGGAAGATGACATCGCTCACTGCCGCGCCGGTAGTGTTGGTGATAGTCACGGTATAGGTGGTGCTGTCTCCGGCGGTGATGGTGGTGAGGCCGTCGCTCTTGGTGATACTCGGCAGGACGACGGCATTGATCGTCCCGTACTGAACCTGAGTGGCGACCGTCCCGTTGGGAGCGTTGCACTTCGACTTGGTGTTGGGCACCGGGTCGGCGATCGAGGTGCAGACCAGGCCGGGTGGGGTCTTCTGATTGTCCCAACTGACGACGAAGGGGATGAAGAGGTTACCGTTGCTCAGACTGGTGGCCTTGCACGAGACCGGGACGGCGCTCATGCGCAACACGCCGGAGCCGGTGCCGCCGCCGATCGTATTGTTGCCGTCACCGCAGGTGTCGGTGCCGCCATTGGAGTCGAGATTGAGGAACGGGGGGGTGAGAGGGAGAATGCCCACCGAGCAGCTAGTCGCCCCGCCGTTGGCTGCAAGCAACTGCGGATCCTTGCCATCACGGGAGAGAAAGATGCCGACGTCCCAGCGGTCTGGCTCGGCGAAGTTGACGGTGATGTCGAGGTCGACGGTGAAGGTGGTGCCGCCAACACAGGAGGTCGGACTGCCGGGAACCACCGCAATGCCGGTGATGGCCACGTCCTTGGCGGTACAGCCCAGGTCAGCGCCGTAGCGATCGCCCGCACACTGGTTAATCCCGTAAGAATGTGCGGGCGTTGCCGCTGCCAAATGGGCGGTTACGGCGAAAAGCACCGCAAGAGCTCTCCCGACCGCAGGCGAGAGCCAATGGCCCCGGAATTTCCGCCGGGCCGTCAGCAACACAACACCGATAAAGTGCAAGAAAAACACGCCTTATGACCACCTTGTGTGGTTAAATAACAACGCTATGCGGCAGGGTAAACCTCACCCTTGCCGAAATTCGTCATCGATTCGATCTAAAAGAAAGCCCGTCTTCGCTGATCCGAAGGCGGGCCTCCCTGCACCGTGAAGCAGTGAACAACTTTGCTCCCAAGTCCCGGAAACTTCCTCTTCGGCGGCTAGGCTGTCCGGAAAACCATATGCATTCCGGACCCTTGGCTCTGCGTCCCCGGGTTGCCCCGGGTTTGCTCTTGTCGGAGAAATCTGTCTGTTCAGCGTCCTTTTAGGTCTGCTCTTAACCTCCCCGAGTCGCTGACACCTGTTTGATTGATGCAAAAAAGACGTTATTGGTCGTGATTGGATGCACGAACCACGCCGTTAAGAAAGCCGCCCACAAAAAATAAACCAGCGTTCTATACTATGAGGCGTCTCAAATAAACGGCCCGCCGGAAGTGTTCCGGCGGGCCGTTGTTGCAGCTAGGGTTGGAACGTCTGCGCTTATTCGCAGAGGTCGATCTTGACGTCCCAGTTCTTCAGTTTCATGGTGCCGTTCTTCTCGAGGTTGAGGTGCATCTTGAAGGCGCGGTCCCACAGCTGCGGCTCATGGCCGACCTTCTTGCGCAGCGTCTCGGCCTTGGCCATCTCGAAGTACTCGGTGAGCTGGGCCTTGTAGTCGGGGTGCGCGCACTTCTCGATGATGACCTTGGCGCGGTCGCGCGGGCAGAGGCCGCGGAGGTCGGCCAGACCCTGCTCGGTGATGACGCAGTCCAGGTCGTGCTCGGTGTGGTCGATGTGCGAGCAGTGCGGCACGACGCAGGAGATGCCGGTCGGGTCGGTCTTGCTCGGACGGCTCGACGGGGTGTGCATCATCTTCAGGTAGCCGTTGCGCAGGAAGTCGCCCGAGCCGCCGAGGCCGTTGATCATGCGGGTGCCGCCGACCAGGGTCGAGTTGGCGTGGGCATAGATGTCGATCTCGACCGGGGTGTTCATGGCGATGCAACCGAGGCGACGGATCGGCTCCGGCGCGTTGGAGATCGACAGGGGGCGCAGGGTGCACTTGTCGAAGTACTTGTCCCAGTTGGCGAAGAAGCGCGGGAAGCCCGGGTTCTCCGAAAGGGAGAGGGAGCAGGCCGAGGCGGCGTCGCACTTGCCGGCGTCGAACAGGTCGAGGATGGTGTCCTGCAGAACCTCGGTGTAGACGGTCAGATTGGTGAACGGGCCCTTGGCCAGGCCGCCGATGACGGCGTTGGCGATGGAGCCGACGCCCGACTGGATCGGCAGCAGGTTTTTCGGCAGGCGCCCGGCCTTCACTTCGGCCTGGAAGAAGTCGATGACGTGGTTGGCGATCGCTTCGGAGGTGTCGTCCTGCTCGGCGAAGGCGCGGCCCTTGTCGCGCAGCTTGCTCTCGACCACGGCGATGATCTTGCTCGGGTCGCACGGCACGTAGGTGGTGCCGACGCGGTGCCCGGCCGAGGTGATGGGGATCGGCTCGCGGTTCGGCGGGTTTTTACAGACGATGATGTCGTGGATTCCCTCGAAGGAGGGCTGGCCGATGTTGACCTCGACGATGATCTTGTCGCACTGCATCAGGATCTCGGGGATGACGCCGCACGAGGTGGTCGGCACCAGGCCGCCGTCCTCGGTGATGGCCGAGACTTCGATGATGCCGAGGTCAAGACGGCCGGTGGGGGAGTCCTTGGTGTAGAAGCCGTAACCGAGGTCCTGGGCGAACAGGGAGAGGTGCTTGTCGCCCATGCGGATGCGGCCTTCGTTGATGCCGGCGGCGATGTCCTTGCCGGTCTGGTACGGCCAGCGCCGGTCGATCATGTCGTTCTGGGCCCAGCGGTTTTCGGTCTCGGCACCGACGGAGGCGCCGATGAAGAGATTGAACTTCCACTGCCCCTGCAGGTTGTTCTTCTCGACGTGTTCGGCCAGGGCGATGGGCACGACCTTCGGGTAGCCGGCGGGGGTGAACCCGGACCAGCCGAGGTTCATGCCAGGCTTGAAGAACTGGATGGTCTGCTCGGGGGTCATCACCTTGTTCAGCAGGGACTTGCAGCGTACGCGGTCTTGCAGGGTACCGTATTCGGACATCTCTCTCCTCCTATAGGATTTTCGGTATGGTCCCGATCTGGGACGATCCGTGAAACATCAACCGTTCCCTGACGAAACCGGCCAGGGATGAATCCAGCCTAAGGAACAAATAGTGTAACGATTTCGGGATGGTACGATGCCCTGCCAAGCGTGGGGAGGGGCTGCTAAAATCCCGTTATAAACATTGGACTTTTATAGTATGGAGCAGGGGGCAAGTCAAGGAGAATTGACAACTGTATACAGGCGGCGAAAGAGATTCAGTAGTTTTGGTCGATGAATTTCTGGGCCTCGAGGATGTACTCGCTGTGCGGATAGCCGCGGTAGAGGCTGTTGAAGGCTTCGCTGGCCTTGACCTTGTCCCCGTTCTTCGAATAGGCCAGCCCCAGGTAGTAGTAGGCGGCGTCGCGATCGTAATAGTTCGGATATTTCTTGAAAACCCCTTCGAGGCGCTTGATGGCGGCGCTGTACTGCCCCCGGTCGAGGTAGAACTTGCCGACGACCACTTCGTGCCCGGCCAGGTAATTGAGGCAGCGGTCGATGTAGATCAGCACCTGCTCCATGCGGCGGTCGTTGGGGAAACGCTGCTGCATGGTTTGAAAGGCGTTGAGGGCCTGCAAGGTCGAGCTCTGGTCCTGATCGACCTCACCCATCATGCTGATATAGCACAGTCCGAGTTGGAACAGGGCATCGGGCAGGCGGGGATGTTCGGGATGCGCCTTGAGAAAGGCCTCGTAGGCAACGGCCGCCTCGGTGTACTCCTGGGCGAGGTAGTGGGCTTCGGCGATCTTCAGTTCGGCCAGGATGTTGAGTTCGGGGGAGTAGTAGCTGTTGCGCACCTTCTCCCAGGACGCGATGGCATCCTGGTAAAGCCCCTTCTCGAAAAAGTTTTCCCCTTCCTCGAAGTAGACGCCGGCCTGTTTGGCGGGGGGGACCACGGTGGCTGGAGCACAGGCGGTCATCAGCAGCAGTCCGGCAAGGCCTAAGGGGAAAAGCAAACGGCGCATAGCGATCCTTAAGTGAGAGAGGAGTGCTCCTTAGATAACGGCAAGCCGGTCTGCATGTCAATGTGGATTAGCACAGGT
>Ga0209725_1000543_pt1 | contig 22942 bp, 23 predicted proteins | sample I18A1metaG_FD_184145 | JGI IMG/M metagenome (GOLD analysis project Ga0209725, IMG submission 184145) | Lake sediment bacterial and archeal communities from Gulf of Boni, Indonesia to study Microbial Dark Matter (Phase II) - ​I18A1 metaG... | ecosystem: Environmental > Aquatic > Freshwater > Lake...
TCTAGTAAATCGATGATCTTAGTCTTAGTCCATACAAAATCTCTTTGAATTTCAGGGATAGCGAAGACTCTCTTTTGAAATAAATTCATCAATTCCTCAAGGGTTATTCTCTCAATCTTGATTGGTTCTTTCATCTTGTCACTTTCTCTTAATCAAAATTTGAATGGTTATCGTATAAAATATTCCCGACATTAGATAAACTCTGCCCTCTTGCCAATTGCATTGAGAAAGTTCCGCAAAACCTGGAGGCCGTCAGGGTTTATTTCATCTGCCCTTTCTATGTGAGCTTGAATTCCGTAGATTGATTTTGTCTGATGTTTCATTGTTTCAATCTTGCAGTGTTCGGACTTCGCCAGCCACTCAAAACCCTGCGGTATTTCTAACAAGTAATCCTTGTGAGATTGCTTGAGTCTCACAGTATCTCCTTCTTTCCACGTGGAAAAAAGGTCGTTTGGCTGAAGTATCTCTACTGAGTGAAAGCCCGTTCTAAAGTCATCAAAGTGATCGAGCCTTGAACCGAAAGCTTTGCCAATTAGCTGATGGCCAAAACATATTCCAAGAACTGGTACATGGATTTTCCTAATTAGTTCCATCTCAGTCCTATATTGCTCAAGGTCTTCGTTCAAATGAGCTTCAGTCCCAGATAAGATGAGAGCTTCGAGTTTTTGGGGTAATTCCACCTTTCCAACCTTGAAAAAGGGCAACTCGTAAACTTCGCTTTCTCCCAATCGCTTCAATGCATTTCTTAATTGCTGTATTCTATCTTTGTACTTTTCCTGATCCCTGTAATTGTTGACAATCAGAATGGTCATTTTTTCACCATCTTAGTCAATTGGCCTTATTTCCAGCCTGCGCTGAGGTGTGTATCAGCTTGTGTTCTGTTAGAATGGTCTGCGCTCTTTTGTAATTAGGGTCAATGAGCTTCACTGTGTTCCAAAATTTTTCCGTGTGGCGCTTTGTTGCCAAGTGCGCCAATTCATGTGCTACTATATACCTGAGAACGTCTTGTGGGAAAGCTGAGGCATTGAGTTTCACAATGATTTTGTTTCCTTTTAGTTTGGCTATTCTTTGTTTTTTGTTGTCGATGTTTTCTGTGATTTCGAAGTCGAGGTTTCCGAATATCCCTATTTTTCCTTCTTTGTTGATGTTCTTGGAGATGTCGTGTAGTTTTTCGTAGAGGAGTTGTGAGAGGAAGTCTTTTAACAGTGCTCTGCTGGTTTTTTTGTTTCTGTGGATTAGGACTTGATTGCCTTGGAGTTCTATGAGGTCTTTGTTGGACTTGTGTTCTGCTAGCGTGTATTGTTTTCCGAAAATTGTTATTTCTTTCATCTGGTTCTCTCCAGGGCGTTTACTGTTTCTTCGGTTAGGTCGTCTATCTTGTTCTTGTTTTCTTTGAAGGTTGAAAGTAGGAGTAGTCTGGTTTCTGCTTTGACTTTTCGTCTTATGTCTCTTTGTTGTTGCCAGTTCTTGAATAGTAGTTTGCTGTTCTCCAGGTGTGTTAGGAGTTTGTTGATGAAGGTTACGGCTTTTTGTTTGTCCGTGTCGGGTAGGGTTATTTTGATGGCTTCGTAGAGTGGGTATTTGTCTTTGCCTATTTCTGCTTCTTCTTTTTTCCATTCGGTTATCTTCTGTGAGAAGCTGAGCATTTTATGTAGTGCTTCTTGGGTTTCGATTTTTCTTGTTCTTAATTCTTCGTAGGCTTTTTCTACTTCTTGTCTGAGGTTTATGAAGAAGGGTGAGTTGGGGTGGCGTCTGGTTTCGACTATGATGTTGGGGAACAGGTCTATGGGTGCTCCAACAGCTGTGGGGGCTGTCTTTCGTAGTAGTTCTATGTATTTTTCGTCTATTGGCAGAGGTTGATAGGTTGTGTTGATTTCTTTTACGTCGATGGTTTGTTGGATAAGCTGCATTGTTTTCTTTGAGAGTTCTTGGATTTTGAGTTCGTCGACGTTTGCTTGAAGATACTTCTTGTAGTAGGCAACGTAGACTTTGATTAGCCATGTGTAGTCGAGTAGGTATGGTCTGAGGAAGGGGTCGCCGCTGAGCATTTCGTAGGATTTCATGATGCCCTTGATGGCTTTTTCGAATCTTTTTGCGGTTTCCAAGTCGGCTAAAAGGTTTAGTGCGGTGTCCAGGCTTTCTCTGGTGTTTTCCTTCTTGACTGTCTTGAAGATTTCCAGGGCTTGAGCGATTAGTGTCTTGAATTCTTCTTTCTCTTCATCAAGTTTCCTTATGACGACTCTTAGGGCTTTGGAGTCTTGGGCTTCGAATTTTTCAAAGGCTTTCTCCAGTTCTGGAAGGATGCCGATGTAGTCTGCGATTAGCCCGAATTTCTTGTTCTGGAAGGGTCTGTTTGTTCTTGCTATTGCTTGTAGCAGTCTGTGTTCTTTTAGTGGTTTGTCGAGGTACATGGTCCATAAGTTGGGTGAATCAAATCCTGTGATGAGCATATCAGTTACGATGAGGATTTTGGGTTCTTTCTTGGTTTTGAAGTTCTCGATTATTTTGCGGTGGATTTCTTTTATGTCTGTGGTTTCGTATTTCTGGGTCAGCTTCTCGTAGTAGTCTCTGATCATGTCTTTGTCGTTTTGGGCAAAGGTCATTACGATTTCGGAGTATTGTTCTGGTAGAATTTTGTCTAATGCATTCTTGTAGAGGACACAAGCCTCTCGATCTATTGTAACTACGAGTGCTTTAAGTTCTGTTGGTTCCACGATGTCTTTGAAGTGTCTTGCGATGTCGTCTGTTGCTGTGCTGATTCTTTCTGGCTTCTTGACAAAGGCTTTGATTACGCTGACTTTCTTGCTTAGGGCTCTTTTTTCCTCTGATGATAGAGGCTCTATCTCTTCTTGCTCAAACTTTATGAATTCTTGGAGTTGTTGTTCTTTCAGGTGATATTCTTCTGGCAGTCTTGCTTCGTAGTTTAGTGCTACTGTGAACCCGTCTGCGAGAGCGTCGAGCATTGAGTATCTGTCGAGGTAGAGTTCGTCTTTTGGGCAGAATTTTTGGAAGGTGTTTCTCTCGATTTTTGAGAGTGGTGTTCCTGTGAAGCCGAAGATGAAGGCGTTCTTGAAGACACTTCTCATTAGTGTTGAGAATTTTCCGTATTGGGTTCTGTGGACTTCGTCGGCGAGGACTATCACGTTTTCTCTTTGGATTTGAATGGTTTTTTCTTGTTTTTTGAGTTGGTCGAATTCTTTGGGGCTGAATTTTTCGATGGTTACGAGGAAGATGCCTCTTTTGCCTTCTTTTCCCCATTGGAGGTTTTCGATTAATTTCTTAATGGATTCTATTTTTTCGAGTGGGATTCCGATGAATGAGAAGTCTTTTTCGATTTGTTCTTCCAGGTCTTTTCTGTCGACTAATACGTATATGCTGGGTTTTTGGGTTTCTGGGCTGTTGAAGAGTTTCCATGCTGAGAATGCCATGGTGTAGGTTTTGCCGGAGCCTTGCCAATGCCAGATTAAGCCGAATTTGCTGGTGTCTTGGTTTCTTAGGGTTTTTATGACTCTTGCGTAGATTTTGTTTGCCGCTATATACTGCATGTATCTGGTCATGATTTTTGTTGACTTGTCCATTTCTTTCTTGATGAAGATGTAGTTCTCGATGAAGTCTAAGACTCGTGAGTTGATTAGGAGTCCGTAGATTGGGATCATGAAGTCTGGGGGTTTAGTCTCGAAGGTGAATGGGCATTCTTTCCAGACGCCGATTAGGTCTTCATTCTCCTCGCAGAAGCTGTTTGGGAAGTAGCGGGTTTTGATGCCGTCTGTGGCTATTGAGAATTGGACATACTTGAAGATTTCAGGTGCTTCGTTTTCGTATCTTTTGATTTGTCTGTATGCGTCTGTCCAGTCTACGTTTTCTGCTGTTGGGCTTTTGCACTCGATTAAAACCAACGGGATGCCGTTGACCAATAATACAATGTCGGCTCTGACAGTGGCCTTCAGACCTTCTACTTTGAACTGCCTTGTTACAGTAAAGTCATTATTTTCAGTGTTTTGCTGGTCTATGATTCTTATGACTCGTTCTTTGCCTTCTTTCTGCAAAGGAACAACGAAGCCGTTTCTGAATTTGTCCAGAAAGACTCTGATGCCTTCAATGTTGGCTGGTATTGCTCTCAGTGAAGTTATGACAAAGTCAAGGTCAGCGTCAGTAAGCTCATAACTACTGTTCAGTTTTCTAACGGCATTCTTGAGGTCGTCGACAACCAGAGGCTGCTCAAAATCACCTTTCCTCTTCTCAATCATCACCTGAGGCTCTACAACCTTCCACCCAAGACTCTGCAACTCTTGGATGATATAGTCTTCAACAGTTCCTTTCTCAGTGTAGAGCATCCTAATCCACCTTAACCCTGATTTTTCCAGTGAGAAGCAAATCCATCAAGCCAAGCTTGATTCTTTCTAACTTTGTCTTCTCGGTTCTTTCGAGTTCAAGCTTCTTATCAACATGTGAGAGCATTTCAACGATACTTTGTTGTTCTGAAATCGGTGGAATTGGTATTTTTATCGATTCAAAAACATGTTTGTTTACATGTTTCAGATACATGCCTGAAATCTTTGTATTAAGTTCTTTGAAGTGAGTCTTGAGGATGTAGAAAAGAAATCGTTTGTTTAGGTGGTTTTCGTTGGTTCCTATCTTAATCATAGTCGAGGAAAGTATACCTTCATAACCTATGAAAGCGTCGCCGCAATAAAATCCGTCCCAAATAAGAAGAGCATCATCTTCATGGACCTCAACCACCTCTTTGGTCACTTCACCCCATTGGGTGAAACTACCTGTTCGTAATGATTCAGCGTTTAGATATGGTAGTGTGTTGCGTGTTGGATTACTAAGTAATGCTTTTGGTGCCTTTCCTTTTTCGTAGGTAGCAACATTTCCAAGTTTTTCAACTTGCCATGTTTTTGGTGTTTTTCCTATTGGTGTGTCTTTGAATTCTTTGTGTCCTATGCCTTTTGTTAGAAGCTGCTGCATCAAACCCTTCTTCAAACGTTCAGTCTTGGCAATAACCTCACTGGTATTTTGAATAGCCAAATCAACACAAGACAAAACCTCAACAATCCCATGCTGCTCTTTGATTGGAGGCAGAGGTATCTTCAGAGAACCAAGATTTTTGATGGATGATATGTTCTTCATCGTAGCTCCATGTGAGGAGCCAAGAACCATTTCTCTATATGGTTCATAATTGAACAAGTGATGGAAATACTGAACCAGAATCTTGTTATTATCCAACGTGATTTTTATCAAAGCTTGGTTTATTATTCCAGGCTCAAAACACTCAGGCACAATGGCGATTTTTCCAATGGTTCCTGCACCAGTTAGTAAAATATCCCCTTCCTTTATGGCGAAGGATTTCATTTCGCTGAATTTGTTTTCATCAATGTAATAGCTGCCTAAGTTGAAGTTATTGTGAATAACATTCTTTTGCTCATATACCTTGAAGCCCTTTGGCACAAAAATCTCTTTCTTAATTGAGCCTCCAAATGGTCCTCTTTTGATGTCTGAAACTTGATTCAACTCCACAATGTGCCAAACTTCTGGGACTTTTCCAACAGGTGTTTCTTTGAACTCAGTCTCTCTGAAGAACACCTTCTAATCACCAAACAAGTGAGCTATTTTAGAAACATACTCCTCGACTCTGTCTGTAGCCTCTTGCCTTTCTTTCTCAAGCTCTTTGAGTCCAGAAAGCTCTTTGGCTAAGTCTATTTCCTCTCTTTTCTCTATGGGCATGGCATAGAGCGTCACATTCAAGTTGTAGTCATTGTCAACAATATCCTTGATCCCTATAGCCTTAGCTAAGCCTTCTTCATCAGCAAACCTCTGATACGCTTCTGCAATCTTCGCTATATTCTCTTTTGACAGCGAGTTTAACCTCCTCACTGAAGGATGAGGAATAACCTCACTGGAAGCATTGATAAAGAGAATCTTGCCTTTCTTATCTGCTGGCTTATTGCTGTTGAAGATGATTATGGCTCCAGGAGCCCCTGTATTATAGAACAGCTTCTCAGGCAGAAGAATGACACATTCAACTAAATCCTTGTCAATCACCTTGCTCCTAACAGTCTTCTCAGCCCCACCTCTGAATAAGCAGCCATTGTCTACAACAAGCCCAACTCTACCATTCGGCTTGGCGGAAGCAAGCATGTGCTGAACCCAAGCCCAGTCCGCACTGCTCTGAGTGGCAAAACCGAAAGAAAACCTCTCCCTCAAATCACTCTTCTTCAGCCTTTCCTCGCCATAGCCATCTTGGTTCCAAGGCACATTAGCAATGACAACATCAAACCGCTGAAGGTTCCCATTCTCCCTAAATCTCGGATAATCCAAAGTGTCTCCATTAGCCAGGTTAGCGTTCTTAATCTCATGCAAAAGCAGGTTCATCTGACCAACAGCATAAATCTCAGGATTCCTCTCCTGCCCAAACAGAAACAGCCTTCTGGTCTCTTCCACCCCATACTTCTCAGCAACATGCAAGTAAGAGATTATCAGCATGCCACCGGAGCCGCAGCAAGGATCATAGACGCTTTCTCCAGGCTTAGGGTCCAAAACCTCAACCATCAACTTGATAACTTCCCTCGGAGTGTAAATCTCGCCCTCCTTAGCCTTCTCAGGAGCAAACTTCATCAGAATATGCTCATAAGCATCTCCAAGAACATCAGGAGAAACCTCTTCACCACCAAGATCATACTTGTCAAAAAGCTCCACCAACTGCCTAAGCAACTCCCTATTCTCCTGGTTCCTGGCAAACTCCAAAAAATCAACCCTATTGATAACCCCTTGAAGCTGACTATTCAGCTTCGCAGTCTCACCTATAGCAGTGGCAAGCCTCTCCGGCAAATTCTTAACATCCTTGGTCACCTCATCCCAAAGAAACTGCTTAGGAATATTGAAAGTGTGATGAATATCCTTCTCAGCTTCCACCTCCGCCTCCTCCTCCGTCCAACCATTCTCCTTCATCAATCTCTTCTGCAGCAGGCTTTTCTCAACCTTCCACAGGTCATTCAGCCTCTTCATAAACAGCAAAACAAGAATAAACTTGTAGTCCACAGCAGTCCTGATCAAGTCAGCAGCTCGGTCAACAAGGCTATTCAACTCATCTCTTGTCACTTTCTTAGGAGCAAGTGAAGTCTGAACCATCTCCAACAACTCGGCATTGACACATAACTCACTTCGGATATTTATCATTTTAAGAAACCACTGGAAGCCAGAATTCCGCCAGAGAATTAGTCAAAAACCTTAACCATTGAGACAAGAAAGAAGACTGAGATAATGCGTTAACAGCTTTACCCAGTTTAAAACTCTACTTCAAGACTGAACCGTTAACCCAGTATAGGTAAACTCCATCTGAAGAAAGAACTCGAGTCAATAAGTCCGGTGTTACTATTTCTATCTTAATAAACGGCTGAGAGGCAAATTCAGAAAGATACCCCAGCAACGCTTGTTTATCTTGGTTTTTCAGCTCACTGAAAAAGCGATGGCAATAAGTTTTCGACCTCGCAAAGTCGAAATCAAAATTGCGGGCTTCCAAAAACTTTCTAATCTTCTTTTCAACCGAAGCCTCATCCCTTCGATAGTCAACTTTAACCATACCTGCTTTCTGAAAGAAAGGATTAAACTTAGCCATTACTGCCAAAACCTCAACAACTTTGGCGTTGACCTTTGGCAGTGTTTCTCGCACCATGAAGGCTCCTAAACCGATGCCTCGAAACTTGGGATGAATAACAACCCTGCTAATTCTGGCAATCTCCTCATTAATCAACCTCGCCTTAGCCAAATCGCCAGGCGTATAGACATATCTTTCTCCAAAAACCATGTTACGCGGCTTCAAATTCAAATAAGAACTCGAATACACAATAACACCGATCAAGTCATCATGAAAAAGAAGCTTGAAACAATCCCTCACTCCTATCACTTGCCCAACGGACTCATTCTCGTCCTTCGTCCTATAATGAAAACGGCTTAACTTCTTGTAGTCTTCAACGCTTCCCTTCCTAACGCAGACATCCTCAAAAATACTGCAACGCTTAGGCTTGAAGTCAAGATTTGTAACATTAACATCCTTTTCAAAACCCTTCTCAACAAGAATGTCAGGCTGAAAATCCTCCAAAAGATCACCGTGCGTTGTTGCAGCAACCAAGGTCTTGCCCAGCTTTCTAGCAGTCTTCTGAATGAGGAAAGCAATAATGCGAGCCATAACACGGTCAAGCGTGGCACAGAACTCGTCAATTATCCAAACTGTCTTCTCCCGCTGGTCTATGAGCTTAGCCAATCTGTAACGGTACTTCTGCCCATCACTCAACTCCTTATACTTTCGCAAGAAGAGAAACGCATCATTCAAACCGCACAGGCTCAAAATCTCTATGGCTTCTTTCACATCTCTTCCAACACCCTCAACAAGAGTCTCCTCAGGGTCAATCTCCAAATCACTCAACCCTATAGCTTCATCACCGAAGAAATCTTTAAACGCCCTAAGAAGCAACGTTTTTCCTCCACCAGAATCCCCAGTTACATAAATCACGTTGCCTCTTCTAAAATTCAGAGAAAAATTATCGAAAAATATGAAATGCTTGGCTTCATCGACGCCAAGCCCAAAAGCCTCGCACACAGCCATTGTTCTCTCAGTAATCTCAGCCCTAGTAGAAAATTCCACATGGCACCTCAGCGTTAACGGTTCTCCAAGATGCGCCCTCTCCCAATCCCTGTCAAGCCTATTACTCTCAACTCTCGTCGCAAACTGCTGTGCTATAGCCTTCAAGTCGTCATCGCCATACACTTGAGGCGCTCTCAGCTTCAATAAATTATCAATTCTAAGGTCGTTCTCATTCAACAGCTGCTTAATCAGCTCACGAGAACCCTCAGACAAAATCCGATAATACTCCTCAGCATCAAGGAAAACGTCATGCTCACCACGTATCTTGTTCATCACCTGCCGAATCATACGGCGATCAACCTCGTCCACAGGCAATCGGACAACAGCAACCTGTTTCATACCCAAATCCTTCGCAGCCTTTAGCCTATGCTCCCCATCAGCGATCATATAATCCCTGTTCGTGATAATCGGAACAACAAAACCCCAACGCAGAATACTCTTCTTCAAAGCCTCAAACTGCCTAACAGACATCACATTAGGATTCTGTTTATCTATCCTCAGCCTGTCCACATCAACAAGCTCTGTGGGAGGTATCAAGTCAATTTCAGTCATTATCCTATCATAGCTCTCCAGCTTCTTTTTCACAACCACGTTTTGAGTGTATCCTTTCAAAAAGCGGCTGAATGAATCTTCTAAAGCTGTCTTGAGACCATAAGGCTGTCTTATCCTCCAGCCCCTCTTTGTGTTCCTTCCAAGCCCTCTCAAAATCCTCAGAATCCCCATGCTTCTCATATAGCTCCTCTTCCTTGCGCATCTGATCAGCATGCCTCCTCATTTCATGAAGGAACCAAAAGAGGCGAGTAGTGAAAATGAAGTCTACCATCGGATCCTCCTGCACATCTGTCACATACAGCGTTACCATGACAGTTCTAAAGAGATCTAACGCCCGCCTCGCAAGTATTTCAACACCCTTATTGAACAAGGCATGGGTTTCTTGGAGAACGTCATCTGGCGGGTTAGACCCATACTCATCTTTAATCTCATTTATTCTGTCGAAAAGTAACCTTTCTCTCTCAGTCAAACAATTCCAGTCTATCCGTGTCGTTCCTTTAATCTGAAGGTCTTTCAAGTTTTCAGCAATAGCGTCAAGTCTCCGTGCCACATCAACGATCTTCACTTCACAAAGACTCCTTTCTTTGCTTCTGCTTCAAGCATCTTCAACCTGCCAACAACATCAGATAATACAACCGCTTCGCAAACCTTACTGTTCGTATCCAACATAATCTTCAAGGCTCCAACCTGCACGAACTCGTTCTGAGAAGTCACATGCTTAAACGCAGCCCGCTCGTAAATCTGCTCATAACGGTTGATGATCTTCTGCATGACCTTATCTCGGTCTTTCAACTGCAGCAACACAGGTTGCCAATGGCCTCGAAGCTGAAAATCCCTGTAGACACTTCTGGCAGAAACTTGAAATTTCTGGCTTACTTGTTTCACTATTTCAGGCTGAGATAAGCCCATTCCTTCAAGCTTCAACGCTTCTAACCGCCTTTCAGTCACGGCTTCCAAATTTCACCCCTCAAAAATTGAAAGATTATGTCATTAATTTACCACTGAGAGTGGTGTCATCATTACATATCAATCTTACTGCAATCCAAAAACAATGTCTGCCAGCGACGGCATTCTATAATCGTGATTTACAATAATACCACCCAAAAATGTCTAGGTGCAAATGGCATAAGATGGTTTTACGAAAAGAATTTAACAGCAGTGAAAGACAAAAAAGGCGTTCGCATACATGGAATCAGGAGCTAGGATTGGCATGACGGTTGAACAATACGATTCTATAAGGTTTGAAACTTTGCTTTTAGGGAAGAATCATTTCTACTTGATGCACTTGAGTTACGGATATAACTACAAACGAGAGGAACTGTGGAATTTTGCCAGAGAAAAGGGAATAATCGGTCTTGACAATCGCGAAGTGAAAGATGACTGGCCATTGGTAAGAGATGAGGTATTAAGGAAATTAAATGATCCTTGGCCGCTTCAATTTGATATGCTATGCGAAAACATGCATCCAAAAAGCATGAAGGAGGGAGACATTGTAGTCATAATGGCTGGCTGGGATTATGTTCTCGGAATAGGGATGGTTGCAGGTCCTCACAAGTATAAAAGAAGTTATAGTATTGAAGAAAGATTCTTCGATCACATAAGACCAGTGGAATGGATATTAGATTATCCGTATGATGAGCGATACAAAATACCCCGCATTCATGGCTTTAACAACACTCTTTCATTTGTAAAAAAGAACCAGAACAAATGGTCGCGGTGGGCATTGTTCTCCAAACTTAGTTTTAAACCCAAGGAACTGAAAAAAGCTTTGCCTCACTTTAAGGACGATGAAGAGAATCTCAGAGAACTCGGTAAAATTACAACGGAACTAGCCAAGGAGACAGTACAAGTTAATAGGTACAAGAGAAGCGGAGAGTTGGTCTATAGACTAAAGCAGCTCTATGAATATCAATGCCAATTATGCTCACCAAGATCCATTAACATACCTCATATCCCGATGAAAAATGGGAAGAACTACGTCGAAGTACATCACATAAGAGGTTTCAACGAGGTTACAGATATGGGAATTGATCAAGAGACGGGAGATTACCTAATTGACGATTTAAAGAATGCCATAACGGTATGTGTTTACCATCACAAACTCCTACACAAGCATAAGAATGAGTTTTCTTACGATTCCAATGAAAAAAGTTTCATATCAAGCGACAAAAAAGTCAAAATCCCGCTTGCCCTCAACAAACATCTTTAAAACTCTTTGTATGCCCATAATTAGAAAAAAAGGAAAGAGAAATTCATAGGCTATGAGAGCGCGAAAGCGCAAGAAATATTCCAGTGGTAATTCTTAGATTTTGTGAAGAGGGTTAAACTAGGAAGGCTGGTTGAACAATTTGCATGAATACCGTCTTCGGATTAAAAGTATCGGAACAAAGGAGGGGTTGGAAAAACTGAGTGACCTCTTGAATTTTTTTGACCTTGAGGACGCAGTTGCACGGTATGAGGAGACGAAAAATCTTTTTGATTTTGGGCTGAAATATGCCAAGAGAACCTCAATGAAGCTTTCAATGGAGTTCTTCCTTGAGGGAATAAAGTCCTATATCTTTGGCTTCAATGAAGCCGCAGTCTTCTATTCTTCTCTTTCAGTTGAACTAATGCTATTACTTAAAGCAAGCAAAAAATCCAATCTGGAAGAGCTGTCAAAAGAAGGCCGTTTGAGCTTCTGGCGGCTAATTCATGAGACAAAGATTCTCGACCAAAAGCATGTTACCATCGCAGAGAACCTTAATCTTCTGAGAAATTGTTATGTGCACTTTCAGAATGAAATCTTGTATCGTAGAATCGAGTTTGAAGAGAATCGTAAGTTTCTAGAAACATGCGAGGATGAAAGAATATCCAAACAAATAAAAGACGAAGTCATTGCAAGTGTGAGAAACCTGCAAAGATACATAGAGGGGATCTTTCCATTGTTGCCTTCTCTCGTGCGTGACAAAAATTACATTCCCTTTATGAAAAGACGTTATCATTTATATTGGGAATGGATAAACAAGGAGAAAAGGTGGACTCCTCGTAAACTATTGGAAGCTGGTCCACGGGAAGTTTTACGGACTAGCCAAGGAAGATTTGATGCTCTTGATGCCGTGAAATGGAGCAAGTGTCTACTAGAATTTTTGTATGAGGCGTGACTAAACTCTAAAAGAGGAGTTCTGCGCATATAGGACGTGTTTTCGTGAACTATACTCTAATGTGCATAGTAAGGTTTGAAATGGAATCTTGCGAGTTCCTGCGACGTACTTTCAACTAATTAGTCTTATTGCATGACCAAGCCGCGCTAAAATGCTTTTAAAGCTAAACCACTTGATTAAGATATATGCTTCCAGTACTTCGAATTCACCAGATTTCGGATAGCAGATCTCGTTCTAATGGTGACAGCACTCTATTACAATATTCAGACCATTTCAGGCAAACAAATGTCCTAGTAGATTGTGGGATTAGAAAAAGCGTTGTCGCGAAGTATCTTCAAGAGATTGAAATTAAGAAGATCGATTTGTTAGTTGCCTCTCATATTGACCTAGATCACATAGGAGGGTTGAGAGAGGTTCTCTCCAATTTTGATGTCAAGTGGCTTTGGGTGATGAATATTGATCCTCTGAAGAGATTTGTTGAGAAGTCCGTGGGCTTTGATAGAGAAAAGCATCACTTTTTGAAGTGTATTACCTTAGCTCACGAGTCCATAGTCACTGCTGGACGGAGAAACGTTAGATGCTCCTCTGTGTATGAAGGCTTTAGAGAAAGAATCGCTCCTTTCTTGGTTGAAGTATTATCGCCACCATTCGCTTTTGACCATTTCCTCCAAGATCCCAGAAACGTAGAGAAAGTCCTCAAGAGCTCCAAGGGAAAAACCTATGAGAATTTTCTAAAAGAGAAAGGTCACATCCGAGAGGATGTATCTACACAAATTCTTGCAGAAAGAGAAGTGAATGAGAGAGAAATCCAAGAACAAGAGTTGCCGAACTATCCGGAATTATCCGAATATAATGAAGACCTGTTTAGCAGTAATTTCAATTTGGCAAGTAGAGGTCTTCTTAACAACATTAGCGTTGTAGTGCGGATTACCTGCCTAGCACCGAATTGCCCAACTTCCATTTTTGAACCATTGACAATACTATTTCCAGGAGATCTGGAAGATTGGACTTATCTTTTTTTCAAACATAATGAATACATAAATACTCCAATTCTTAAGATTCCTCATCATGGATCAGACAGAGTGCAGTTCAAGGACAGAAACCTATACGAGTTCCTGAGACCTCATTTGTGTCTGATCTTTCCATATCCAGAGAATGCATTGCCGTCACCTGAAGCCATTGCGTTATTGGCACGAAGTGGACTTGTTTCATGTACATCATGCAAACAAGCCGGAAACGCTCATTCCAGGAGTGGCTGCTGTCATATTGACAATAATTGTATGTCTCTTGACTCGGTTGTATACGAAATCACGCCAGTCGGTCTTTCTGTCAAAGATGGTCGAGGCATATGCATGGGTACATTTAGGCCTTAGGCGATCTAGTCAGAAAGGCATTAATGATTGTGTGCCGAATGCCTCAGTGAATGCATCTTTCCTGTTTGTGCATGCTTGGCATTTCTCGCATGGTTTCCCGTTGTCTGGTTCATAGCAACTCCATGTCAAATCAATGATTTCGTTGTATTTCTGGAAATCAGCAAGGAGCTTGCCTTTTCCTCTTGGCCCATAATCAATTATTGGAGCTTCAACCCGAATGATTTTCTTTTTTTCATCAAGAAGAATTTTGAAAAGACAATTAAGTGAAGCCACAAATTCTCTTCTTGTGTCTGAATATTCGTCTCTGAAACCTGTGGTGATTATTCCGTATTCGGATTCTCCTATTTGGGTCTCTACATAAGACGCTGCAGTTGAAACCAAAATCATATTCCTATTCTCTACGTATGGATCCTCACCAGAGTTTCCAATAATAAGTCTTGATCTACTCCATTGAAAAATTCTATCTTGGTCTGTGGTGCATGACAAGACTATACGTTTCGGATTTCTGAATAGAATGTCTCTTCCATCAATAAGCCCAACCAGTTTTCGTGAAATGGCTAATACTGAATCCCATTCTTGTTCGCGAGCCTTTTGTCCGTAATCTATGAATATTGGTTGAAGTTCCATGAAATCACGATTCTGAACTCTCTTAAGCGTAGCAATTGTTGAATCTATACCTCCTGAGAGTAGAGGATACAACTTCCTAATCATACAATCCAACGCCTGAATTGCTCGATAGAAAGTATTAAGTCTGGAACCTAATTAACGATTTTCTGTGTCAGAAATGCCTGAACATCGTGTTTTTCTCTTCGGAGCGGGGGCTTCAAAAGCTGAAGGAGGGTTGCTCACAAGCGAATTGCTGTTCGAGTCACTCAGTCATCCTGGGGTTCCAGAAGAATTCACTTCGATAGTGAAGAGCTTTCTTAAAGATGTCTTTAGGATCAAGAATATTAGCGGACTGCATTCGGTAAAGGAGATCCCCGCGTTTGAGGAGCTGTTGACTCTGGTCGATGTAGCTATTTTCAAACAAGAAGAGTTCTCAGCGTCTTGGAACGCAAATAATCTGCGCCGCCTTCGAGAAGCTTTGATTTATTGCATGGCTAAAATCCTTAGAATAAAACTGAGTCCAGGAACAGGGGAAGAACCTCGCCAAGCATATCATCAACAGTTTGTCGCCAACATTTTAGATGAAGAGAATGCTGTTCGCGACAGCTGTTTCTTGAGTCTCAACTATGATATACTTCTAGATAATCCTATTTTGAATAGATATCCAGAAATCGACATAGATTATGGAGTCAGTTTCAGGAACATTTACGAACCGCGTCCAGGAATTGGAATAAAATTACTTAAACTCCATGGCTCACTGAACTGGGCTTTTTGTCCCGTATGCAATAGCATTAAACTACATAGAGAAGGAAAAATTTCTGATAAAATAATTGCGGAAAGGATTCCCTGCGAGAGAGATGGAGCTACCCAACATCCTCTCCTTATTCCTCCGACATGGCTTAAGGTGTACGATAACGCGCACCTAGTTAGGATATGGCTAGAATCTGAGCATGTATTAAGGAATGCCGACTCCGTTTTCTTCATAGGATACTCGTTGTCTGACTCCGATTTTCACATACGGTACTTGCTCAAGAAATCCCTCTTTAGGTCAAATATCTCCCCGAGAGTTGTCGTTATAACAAGCACCAAAAACAAGAAAGGTTCAGATCTTTATCTGAGATACAAACGATTCTTTGGGCATATAGAATATCACAACATAGGGTTTGAGAAATTTTCCAATTCAGTGAAAGAATATTTTTAGATCTCCTCGAGCGAAAAGGAAAAAGAGGGAATCTGCAGGAGATATCAGATATCATCACCCGAACCCGGCAACCTAGACGATAACCTATCCAATAGCTTTCCCGCATGATAGTTGTGGTTGATTATTATTTGCAATTAGAACCCAAATAGCCATTTTGGCATTCCTTCTAGCGATTCTCGTTTTTGCTCATAAAATTCGCTAGGTGTAATGAAAACGAGTGGAATGCCGAATTTTCTCCTTGCCTCCTTGATGTCAACCTCATCCAAACGGGCAATGATTACAGTCAAAACACTGTTATCTTCCTTTTCTTTCTTAATGAACTCAGCAATACGCGAATATTTCTTTAGTTTGCCAAAGAGTTCTTTTCGAGTCAATCTTTCCTTTGAACCCTTGCATTCAATTAGGCAAACCTCACCGTTTCGAGTGGCAAAAACGTCAACATCTGTTAGCCTTTTAGCCCATACATCTTTGCCTTGAGTCAGTTGACCATCGCGAAGAGAAAAAACCTTTCGAAGCTCGGTTTTGAATCCTTCTTTTCTATAGACTTCTCCCACTATGGCCTCAAGGGCGATGCCCTTTATTTCGGCAAATCTGCCCGGAAGTTTTGGTTTCCTTTTCCTAAATCCTTCTACAGGTTGCAACTCCATAAGGTTACGAGAAAGAACGCCCTCTAGACTAAGCAATCGTATTCTTTTGTCGAAGGCGAAGGCAATAGCTTCATCTGAAAATTGATTTCCAAGGTAGTAATATGCTATTGGCATAGGGCTGGAAGTCTGTTTTTTATAGGACTTTCGGTATGTACCACCAACCCTTTGATGATATCCTACAAGATCGGCAAGGGTCACATCCCTTCGCAAATTGCATTCTAGAAGGATTTTTATTCTTCTTTTCCACCCTCCATGACCAATCAGGTCGAACTTCCCTACTAGTGAAGACGGCTTCGGGGTTCTGTAGACAGTCATTTCCTCAGCTCTTCTTTTTGACAAAAACAGTTGCTTTGTGAAGTGAAGGAGAGCAGCTTCTTCATATAACGATGCCTCATAATTTGCTATCAACTCTGTACTCTTGGAATCGACTGGCAATTCGGGCAATACCAGAAAATTGATATGAGAGTGAGCACCCAGCTTTTCGAGATCGTTGATTATGCTTGCTATACGTCTGTTGATTGTTCCTGTCTTCGTGTAGAAAGAAACGTTAGCGAGTCTGCCAAGTTCAAAGATGGAAAGAACCTTGCTTTTTATCAGTATCTCAAAAACTCGTCCAAGTAAACGCCTATACTTCTGCAATATCCCCCTGGCGGTTTTCTGCAGAAGCTCTTCCGAATGTTTTTCAGGCAGATAATAAATATAACCTTGTTTCTCCAACCTCAAATATCGAGCAATCTTTCCATTTTTGACCAATCTTTCAAGTCTTTTGGACACAGCTTCACTGCTCAAGTTATAGTCACTCACGAGAACTTCCCGAATCTCAAAAGAAGACTTAGGACCGTGCTTTAGAAGAAGCGTCAAAATGGGATCAGGTTCTGTCATTCTGATTCTACTTACTTCTATTGCTATATAGCAATAAAAGTATAGTAGTAACAGATTGACCACACAACACGACACTTAGCAATGCGTGATATGACGTCCATGAATTTTTCCCTACACGTATTAGAAACAAGATTGATTACGGGGATAACCATGACTCAGTACGTATTCGCTTCAAAAAAAAGCTGGGATGCGCGGTTGGCGACATCGCCACTATGGGTGAAAATACCTCACCCCGGCCGCTTTTTCCATACATTTGCGTGTTTCCGTAACACCTGGAGCCTTCTTATTTCCGTTTCCGGTAGAGGTGAATTCCGTCTATGACGTCAAAGGGCTGGAAGCCGATTTCTCCGAGTTTTACTGCTTCTTCAACGTTGTGGGCGACTTGTATAGTGAAGTCGTCGTCGGTTTCTTGGAATAGTTTCTCTTCTATTTGGACATAGAGTTCGGTGTTCTCGCCTCTTTTGTGGCCTAAGAAAGCCTTGACGTGTAAGAAGTCTCTGGTTTTGTGGTATTCCATTGTGGCTCTCCAATGGCGCAGCGTATGAAAGTGAATCTGAAGGAGCCTTGGGTTTTGAAGCTTTGCCGCGAGTCTGCGTCTTGCTCTGCCGAACGTGGCTTTCATTGAGTTTAGCGAGCTTTCTCCGAACACTTTGAGGCTTGTGTGCGGTAAGGCGTTTAGCATGGCGAGGAGTTTTGGGCTGAGGCTGTTCCATATTCTTGGGAGGCTGTTTTTTTCTGGCTCGTTAAGGGTTATGACTCTTCTTTCGAAGTCTATGTCGGTCCACTGGAGCCTTTTGGCTTCGCCTGATCTCATGGCGGTTTCCTTGAGCAGTTGAAGAAACGTTGCGACCTGTTTTGGGCAGCCTGCGATTAAGTCGTCGATTTCTTTCTCTTGGGGTATGAATGGAATCTTTCTTGTGACATTGCATCTTGGTTTTTCCCATTGCAGCCCGTTGAATTTGAGGAATAGTGTATAGGCGTTTATGACGTTTCTGCGTCGGTTTGAGCTCCAGCCTTTTTCGCCGTTTTCCGCCTTCCTTGCTTCTCTGGCCAAGACTTCTTTTACTGATTCGGGGTTTAGGAGATCGGCGTTTCTTGTTTGCAGGGCTCTCAAGCAGCTTTGGTTGCCTCGTATGCTTTCTGGGGCGTATCCCTGTTTTTGCATCCACCATGCGTATTCTACGACTTTGCCTTTGACGTCGGCGTTTAGCGTTGTCCCCTCCCGCGTGGGGTTTTCTTGTCGGGTTTCTACTGTGGCCAAGTTTTTCGAGTCTTCTGCCAACACGCATACTTGGCGAGGAAAAGGTATGGCGTCAATGTAATTTAAACTCTGCCTATGAACTTTCTGATGGTGTTGAGACTCTTCAGACCCTTCCCAGCTTGACTCGCTGAAGCGATATCCACATTCTGTGCACAGCCATCTTTGAACGGGATTTCCATTTGCTCTATTGTATCTGAAGCCGTCTCGCCAAATCTTTGTGGCTCCACAGTCGGGGCATGCTGGGGGCGTAAGTGTAGTTTTTGCCAGCGGTTGAATTGGGGGCTGTGCCGACGGGTTAGTTGAGTTACCCCGCTTCCTACTGTTTAACCGGCTTTGCCAAGTATGCGCCTCGCCATTGGCGCCTGTGGAAGCAGCCTTTCCCTCAGTCACGACTCTTTCTCCTTCCATTTCTCATGATTCCTTAACTGGCTGGCATGGTAACTACAAGCACGCCTCTCAACACCACTCACATGACGAAAGGTTCCAACCTCAGGAGCCTTACCGCAGAAATCACACGTTGGCTCCTCTTGAACCACAACTGGAGCCTTCTCAATAACAAGGTGGCGCCTCTCTCTCAAATTCCGCTCAATATGTAAGTGCTCAATCCGCACAGTGTTACCGAAGTGCACTTCTTTGTCAGCAAGCCCCAAGTAGGCTATTAACATGGGTTCGATGGCACTGCAAATAGAGCCAGATTTAGCCTTGGCTACCGATTTAAAGGCAGCCCAAAGCCCCGTGTCCACCCTAAACCCACGTGGCTTACGCACCCCAGAAAACAAGTTTTGAACAGAGTGCACTTTAGTCAAACTGTCTTCCTTTTGTGTGGTGGTGTTGGGTGGCGTTGTCACTTTGACTCCAGCCTTCACTGTTTGCTGTTTTTCTTTTTTCTGCGGAAGATGTAGCCAGAGTCGCCAACCCAATAATGGAAAGTTCCGATTGAGATGTTGCCTTTGTTAGCCCGTACGATGTTGTCAAGATGGTTGAAAAGGTGGGTGTCGGTGCAATCGCCCTTGCGGATCATCTGAAAAGGGCCGCGGTCACTGGTTCGATCTTCCCAATTCAACTTTTCGTAGATTTCGGAATGATGGTCAGGTTCAGAAGGCTTACCAGCGGGGGATGGTTGCGTCTTGTCTAATTTGGGGAGAGCCTGCTTCAGAACTTGGAGGGCGTTTTCTTCGGCGTCGAGGTACAGCTGCAGCGCTTCAACAATTTTTTGAGACTTGTCTTCACTCATTTTTCAAGTGGCTTCTTGCTCCCACTACCTGGAGTGTTATATCCGCCACCAAAAGCGTCCAGAACTACAGGTTGGCCATCGAGAACTGGATCATACTTGCCGGGGTCCACTACGATGATTTTGCCTTTCATGCCCATCTTTGCGGCTTGGCTTTTAGCCACTTTGATGAGCTCTTCGACGTCTAAGAATTTTCCTTTGATCCAGACTGCCTTACGCACAACCTGTGTTTGCAAATTCGCACGACCAGCTTCTCTTTTGGTTTGATTAAGCTTATATATCTAAGTGGCTTTAGAAGGTGTTGGTTTGTGAAACCCACAGGTGAAGGTTCTGATAAAGAAGAGGGTGTTGGCGTCTGAAGCCAACAGTATCGAGGAATTTCGTTTCACACGTCAGCAAGTCGAGTATGCCAAGCTAAGAGCTGCGGGGCTGTCCTACACTGACATTGGCAAGAGAATGGGCAAGCACCGAGAGGATGTCAGCAAATCCTTAGGGAAGTTCGCTAAGATCTACCCTGAGATCTATCGGATAGTGCAGGAGCTCGAGCGGTCTAAGTTCTTGTACAAGCAACGTGATTTTAAAGAAATTAGTCGTGCTTTCCAACAGCACAGTTTAGAGAAGGTGAAGCAAGGGTACCATGTTGGTCGAGCTCCTTTTGGCTTTAAGAAAGAGAACGGATTGCTAATTCCGATACCCAAGGAAGCAGAAGTTGTGACAAAGGTCTTCGTTGATCGTGACAATGGAAAATCCTTTGAAAAAATAAGCCAACAAACGGGTCTCTCGAAGACTACATTAGTCCATATTTTGAGGGACCCCGCTTACAAGAAACAGCAACCTCTCGTCAGATGGGGTTCTGTCAAAGCGCTGGCTAAACACAAGGGTTTCATAGACGATGAACTCTGGGAACGAGTACAAACCTCACATCAACCCCCAAGTCGAGGTCTACCTCCATTCGGCTTCAAATGGGTTTCTGGCAAACTTAAACCGGACCCAGAAAAGATAGGAACGATTCAACGGATATTCAAACTGTGGTTAGATGGCGTGTATCAAGAAGAAATAGGGAGAGAACTCCAAATTGATGGCGGATTAGTGAGAAGAACGATAAAGCGCCCTCTCTGCTGGAAAACGGGCATTGTTTCAAGAGATGTGTGGGAATCCGCTCAAAAGATAAAACACAGCGCAGTTGGAACAGTCAGAAAACTCAAAGCTGAACGGAGAAAAGCAAACAGGAAACTAATCTTAGAGCGTCTAACTCAAGGCGACGCGACTGCTGGTGAGATAGCCCAATCAACGCATCTGCCCATCTCAACGGTTCGCTTCTGGCTCTATGACCTGAAGGGGTTGGTTGAATCACGCAGGTCCGGCGGAGATGGCCGAGTTCTTGTATGGTCTCTTGCTCAAGAGTTGAAGCACAAACCATAGGACTATGGTATTTCCTGTAGCGATGTTTAGCCTCGTTCCATGGATAGTTGATTAAGCGTTTGCTGCACGATTCTGGGGACCTCAACGTTGAACAGCGGAAACTGTTTGTTTGGATCCAAATTCGTCTTTAGAAACTCATTGTATGACTCATTGTATTTTGTCTTTAGACCCTCCATCTCAGATAGCATATTCTTCAGCCTGTCGATTTGCATTGAGATTTCCGTATTCATTCGCTTTGCCTTCTCTACGATTTCTTCGGCTTCACGCAGTTTTTGATGGAAAAGAGGTTGCTTCAACTTGACGATTAAAAGCCTGCGCCCAAACATGCCTTTGCGCTTCTCCAGGACATCGATGCCTTTTTGGATGAGCTCAACGTTTTCTTTGAGCTCTCGTTTTAGCGATTCGGCTTTAAGACCTGCAAAGTCGTTCTCTCTGAGTGTGTGAGCAGTGTTTTTCTCAGTGGTTTTGATCGCGTTTTTGAAGCGGGTGATTTCAGCCTGGTACCGTTCAACTTCAGCTTTTATTTCCAGTGCTGAGAGGTTTTCTGGGTGTAGTGGCATTCTGGGGACTTCTGAGCTGGTCCAGACAGAGGCGCCTAAAAGGTGTGAAACCAGTCGATGGGCTACTAATAACTTGTCCTCGTCAGCAGACGTGCTCATGTCTTCCTGATCTCCTCTGCGTGGTCGACTATGAAGGCGACGACTTCACCGAGACTCTTGAAACCGTAGCCGCCTTCCAGGGCTTCCCTGCAGACACTCCGTAGCCACTTCAACCTGACAGCCTCCAACGTGGCCAGATACTTCTGCTCGACCTGCTTCAGGTTCTTCTCAATTTCTTGCTTGGACTTGCTCAACTTAGGGTTCTCCTTTACTACGCACATGACTGGGTCTTCGGAGAGGAAGCTGTACCGACCCAAGGTCTCGAAGGTTCATGCGTCTCGCCCAAACGTGGAAGTCTGAGGGCTGATCCCAAGGCTTGTCCCTCTCTAACTCGTCGATGCGCTGTTGCCACTGGGCTTTCTGCTCCTCTGTTTCCGCTTGGTCCCGCTCCTCCGTGTACTCCTCAACCAGATGTTCGTGAAATTCCTTGATTTCCGCCTCCAAGTTGCGCAGGCGTAGGTAGTAGTCGGCTTGGACCACAGCGTAGCCCTTCAGGCTCATGAGGATGAGACGTAGACGCTTCAGCTCCAAGCCCGTGATTCCCGGCTCGTTGAGGCGTTTAACCACAGCCAGCCACATTTTGAGGGCTTCTTCCATGCTGATCAGGTCTTCAGTTGGCTTCAAAGGCTCGAGTGTTTGTTGTGGTGTGCGTGTTGTGTTAACTTCTTTTTGACTCTGCGGAATCACAGCGCCCAGGCGCCGCAGCTTCAGCTTTATGGCTTCGGGGCTTCGGTGGAAAAGCTCTGCGAGTTCTTCAAGACTTTTGCCTTGGTTGGCTATTTCTTTAAGTTTGCTTTCTTGCTCATGCGTCCAATATGGCATACTGGAACTCCCATCTTGAAATGTTGTTAGTTACAACAACAACGTATTTAGAAAAGAAATGTTGCATGATACCTTAGAAGGACCCGTGCATGGCCAGGAAGATTGTTAAGGTGTATTTGACGCCTGAGCAGAAGAGGCTTCTTGAGAGAATTTGCTACAGTACGAGTATGGATGAAAGCGAGGTCCTACGGGTTGCCTTCATGGATTATGCGAAATCGTTAAGCCTCGTTACCGAACAAGTACACGGCAGACTCTAAGCAGTGTTTCTTTTGTATTATTGATCTGAGCCACTCTATGTCCAGTTTGAACCTGAGGATCCTTCGCATTCCTCCTACCGTTATTGAAATGTCAATCCATTCAAGAAACTCCATCTTAAATTTTCTCATTGATTCCTTGTATTGTAAGAGTATTACCTCAGAGAGTGGGAATTTAACGTTCTGCACTCATCGACGCCTTAAACTGCACCCATTGCATAATCACATGCCCCTCTCTGAGAACCAAG
>Ga0209725_1000546_pt1 | contig 22886 bp, 25 predicted proteins | sample I18A1metaG_FD_184145 | JGI IMG/M metagenome (GOLD analysis project Ga0209725, IMG submission 184145) | Lake sediment bacterial and archeal communities from Gulf of Boni, Indonesia to study Microbial Dark Matter (Phase II) - ​I18A1 metaG... | ecosystem: Environmental > Aquatic > Freshwater > Lake...
ATGTTGTCTCGCCCTAGCAGCAATAGTCAGATACTTATGGGGACCCAAAAAGCTGGCTCAACATAGGTATGGAAAAAAGGGGTTTTGGTATAAATTCGTGCATATGCATGGATATCCCCCGGGAGATTCGAATTAGGCTTCTCCATGGCGTCAAGTGTTTTTGCGTAGAGGAGCTCCGGAAGAATCTAGAGAATACTAATGAAGCTGTATCCACCAACTGGTTTTGTAACTGTTAGTCTTGTCTCGAAGGCTTCTCTCACCTCGTCGATGTGGGATATGACCATTATCTTCTTGAAACGTGCTCTTAACGCTTGGAGAATCTCGACCGTAGCTCTTCTTCCCTCTTCGTCCAGCGGTCCAAACCCTTCATCGATTATCAAAGTCTCAATCCTACCCTTGTAGCCGCTTCGTTTTGTCACAACTTCTGATATGCCTAGGCGTAGAGCAAGGTTGATCCGCATCCTCTCGCCGCCTGAGTAGCGACTGACCGGATGGCTCCGACCCCTTTCAACCGTTTCAACGATCAACTCCTCAGTAACCTTCCCTGTCCTGGTCTTTCTGCCAAACCTAAAACTGATATCCATCCTTCCATTCGAGAGGTCTCTCAGTATCTTTGAAGCTTCATCCTCAATTTCTGGAACGATCTCCATCAGTATAGCCGTCGGGATGCCGTCCTTATGGAAGACTTCTTTCTCCAAAAACTCGTATGCCGTTTTGATTTCTTCCTTCTCTCCGATCTGATCAACAAGTTCCTTCCACCTAGTCTTGGCTCGCTCGATTTCACTTAGATCCTCTCTCGCACGGTCATGGTTGGCTTTCTCCTTTCCGAGATCTTCTTGAATAGATGAGAGTTCTCCTTCGAGTTTTCTTCGTTCTTCATCGAGCTTCGCAAATGATTCGATGATTGGAGCAAGTTTCTGAAGGGTCGCCTCAAGCATAGAGATACGGTTCCTCTCCTGTTCAATGTGTTCTTGAAATCTCGTCGCGTCCTTGGTTAGTTGTGATAAGCGACCGCCGGTTGTAGTTAATTCGCCTATCCTCTTTTCTAATTCAGCTAACTCGTCAAGGGCTTTCGCCGTTTTCTCGACCGACCGTTCCACTTGCCAATTGAGGGTGTTATGAGCATCCAACGCGTTCTTCGCTGCTTGATCCTGTTCTTTCTGCAGTTCCTGGATCTTTTGCTCATAATCGTCTAGGAGTTGCTTTCGATGCAGCTCATCCAGAGGCCTTCTACAGATTGGACATTCAGGTATCGCGTAGCCTTTGATCTTCTGATAGTTCTCTGACTCCTCTTTCAACTTCTCTTCGACAGCCTTCTTCTTCTGTTGCCATTCCGCTCTGGCTACCTTAAGCTGCTCTCTTTCTTGGATAAGCCTCTGAAACTCCTCTTCGAGCCTCGCTTTCTCTTCCAACCGAGCTTTTAGAACGTTAAGTTCTTTGGCCGCGCTCCCAGCTTCCTCCATCTGTCTGGAGAGGTTCTTCGCATTCTCTTCATCAATCCTCAATTGTTCAACTAACGTCTTTCTTTCCGCGTCTTTAACGTCGAACTCGTTCTTCTTCTCTCTCGTCTCGTCAAGTCTATCTTCGATCTCCACCTTCTTTGCTAGAATCTCCGCATACTTGTCTTCTAGCTGAATGATCTTGGCTTCATGCTCGCTAAGTCTTTTCTTGACAGATTCCTCTTGAGAGATCTTCTCCTCGAACGCCTTCTTGGTCGCGTCAAGCACTCCGATCTGATTCTTGGTCTGCCATGCCTTCTCATGGGCGACCTCCCTCATAGACTCGAAAGCCTGAAGCCCGAAGATCCTGGCCAACATCTCTTTCCGCTCAGCCGGGGTTCTAGCGGTTAAGCGATCCATCTCCTCCTGGCGGATGATCGTAGAGCTGACGAAGGTCTCGTATTCCATTCCGAGGATAGACTCGGCCTTCTCATTGACCGCTTTTACGTCCGCGATCGGTTGAGTAAGTATCGTGGACGTGAGACGGGCCTTTCCTGCTCCGCCACGTCTAATCGTCCGTTCAACCGTGTACGTGTTGCCGTCTTTTTCGAACGTGGCCGAGACGTAGGCTTCGTTAGCTCTATCATTGATTAACGCTTCTTCACCCAGTTCGCGTATCTCGGTCGCTGAAGCCTTTCCGAAGAGAGCGAAGGTTAACGCCTCGATCAACGCGCTTTTGCCAGCTCCATTCCTGCCTCCTATACCAACAGCATCTACGTTCGTGAGGTCAACCCTCTGGGTTTCAGGCCCATAGCTCTTGAAGTCTCTCAATGAAACAGACAGGAGGTTCAGGCTTCACGAGCCTCCGATAAGACTTCTTCAACTATCTCGTTTCCAAGCCTCTTCACTAGTGACTTTTCCTCGTCAGATAACTTTGCAGCGTTCACATATCGTGCAAGGGTCTCATGTGGGCTCAAGCTCTGCCAATCCATTCTCGCCGGGATAGGTTTCTCCTCAGTTCTCTCGAAGCCTACCTGATGCCAGAAAGCCGGTTCCAGTTTCTTATGAATCGGGTCAAGGTCTACATGCCTTTCCGGCTTAACCCTCAAGACAAGTCTCACTATAGCGTCTTTGACATTCGCCTTCTCAATCTGATCAACTGCTAATTTGTTAGCGTCTTCTGCCTCCGTGCAGTCTACATTCAACCTGATCATTCGGCGAGTCTGGACAGGTACAAACCTCCACTCAAGGCGCCCGTCCGCATGCGTAATGTCCAGAAACCCCTTCTGCTCGTCGGCCTCGGTGAAATCTATCCTCTCCAACGATCCTGGATAGACCGCAGGAACCCTTCCAGGAAGTATCTGGTGACTGTGAACGTGTCCAAGAGCGATAAAATCGAAGGCTTCAGATTCAAGCGTCTCTAAAGGAACCGCAAACTCTGCACCGACCATGTAAACGCGTTCCGCACCTCTTCGTGCTCCCTCAACAAGCAAGTGTCCTGCCAATATTCCAACTCGCCCATCGCCTCTATCCATCTCAGCGAAACCTTCGATAGTCGATTTGATCTCAGCCTCAAACGCCGCCTGGAGCTCCTTCATGTTAAGCTCAACCTTCCCAGACCTCTTCTCAAACCTAGCAGCTATGTGAATCGGATGCCTGTAAGGAAGAGTAAAGACCCTAAACTTCACCCCATCACGCGATGTCAGATCCACCATGTCCGGTCTACTGAAAACATGGACCCCTGAAAGCTTCAGCTCATCAAACACCTCAAGAGGGGCGGCTCTCCCCACAGTTTTGGGAGAATCATGATTTCCAAGAAGCATCAAGACCTTGACCCCCTCAGAGGTAAGTCGACGAAGCCTGATAGCAAACATCTTGAGCAGCGTCGAGCTTGGACTAATATCCTTGAATGTATCCCCGCATAGAAGCAGCGCATCAGCTCTCTTCTCTATCGCATAGTCTACGCATTGATCGAATGCCGCAAAGAAGTCCTGAACTCTACGGTTCAAGCCTGTCGAGGGATCCTCGGTTCCATACGTGGTTGTACCAAGATGGAGGTCTGCCGTATGGATGATCCTCACAGGCCAGCCCTTCGATACTATCGTTGCCTCACCCTAATCCTCCTATAAGGATTTGAAGGCAGATCAACTCAGTCCAGGTAAGCAACATACGTTTAAAGGGCAAATATCGACAGCTAATTTGGAAGCCGATACCTTTGACAGGTGAGCTAGTTTCTCTTGCTGTCCTCATTGTTTTCGGAGCTCTCGCGGCAGGCTTAATCATCTATGGCATGTCAAGAGTCAGAGGCGGACCAAAAGTGCAGGCGAAGCCTGCCACGAAGTCAATTGCTGCGGCTAAAACAGCCTCTAAGACAACAACAACCGAAAAGAGATTCTGCCACAAATGCTATGCGATCATACCTGAAGGCCTTGAATTCTGCAGTGAATGTGGCGGAAGACAATACTAACCTGGTATACCCTCCCACCTACATTAGCAAAACATGCCTCACAATCGATTCTGACAACGATCACAAGCCCGTATGTACCCGATGATAGCTTCCCTTGATATGGGCCACGGAAAATATGGCTCACAATGCGATTCATCATCGTTTTCGGAAGATGGGAGTGGAGTGGCTGGAAGAACATAGGAGAACAAGCCTTCTCCGACCCCTAAGGCTTTGAGTTCACGGGGGACGGATTCCATGTAGCTTAGCCACATTTGCAGATCAGGTATTTCAAAGCTTGTGCTTAAGGGGAAAAGTGTATAAGGGGAGATCTGTATAGAATGGAGGGCTAGGAAACCCGCGGGTGCACAATGGGTAGAATAGATGTGATACTCCCAGACGACCTTGAAGAGCAGTTCCGCAGAGAGGTAGCTAATCGAAAAGGGATGAGAAAGGGCAATTTGAAGGACGCGCTTAAGGAAGCAATAGTACTGTGGATGAGGAAGGAGCCTTGATCTCCGACGGTTACATAACTATTAAATCTACTGCGGGGACAATCCCAGGATGGGCTGGAGACCAGTGATTGTTAAGGTCAAAGAGACGGACTATCAGAGATTCGTACAACACGGCGCGAACGCCAAATGGTTGATGAAGAGATACGATCATTTCAGGAAACGGTATGGCGGACAATATGTTGCCGTACACAAGGAAAAAGTAGTTGACCGCGACGCAAACCTTCTTCAACTGAGAGATCGAATCGCACAACAATATGAAAACGAACCGGTCTTCATACAGTACGTGTATACGAAGAAGCCACGGCTGATCCTATAACCAACTCTTTTTTTGGGGAGTCTGGCCGCTGCGCTTCACAGGCTGGATAGCCAATGACGCAGCCTTCGTACAAGTCCTCTTCTCTTGCCGGCGGCCACTGGTTACTCGAAAGCCGCTGGTTCTTTGTGTTGATACAGGGTCTTGCGGCACCTGTCTGTATGAACGAGATGCCATTCAGCTAGGGATAGACATACGGAGACTCGAAAAGAGAGATCGCCCAGCAGTCGGAATAGGTGGAACGGCTGATGTTTACATACTGAGAGGTGTTGACCTGCTATTTCTCGGCGAGCAACGCCAAGGATGGCTTGAACCATTCAAAGAAATCGACATAATCGTCCCTGCCAAGAGGATCAGGAGTAGTAGATACATGGTGGGAATATCGAGCCTGTTGGGGTTCGACTTCCTCAGAAAATGCAGGATCTCGTTTAGCCAAGATGAGGTCTATCTCGATCTAGAAGAATAGATCTATTGGGATTGTACTCACCTACCTCCAACCTGCTCAGATTAGAAATGCCTCATACCAGCGTCTTATGCCTCGATGCCGCAACAGAACCCTAAACGTCCAAGCTACATACCATAGGATTGGAAAGCGAAAAGCGACTCAGACTCTACAGCCTGTCAATCTTTGCTGCCAAAATGAAATCGTTCTCTGAAAGCCCACCTATCACATGCGCCATCAAACTAAGCTTCACACGGTTGTACGAGATATGAATGTCAGGATGATGCCCTTCACTCTCAGCTAGATCCGCAACCCTGTTAACAAACTTGATAGCCTCAACGAAGTTCTTGAACTTGAAACTCTTCTGAATAGTCTTCTCCTCAAGCTTCCACCCTTCAACCTGAGCAAGTAGCCTTTTACTTTCATCAAGGTTTAGGGGAGGCATCCCACCTTCGCAAGGTTTGCACCTCTTAGCTGCTAGCTCCATGTACGACCCTCGCCTAGGCAGGTTAAGCCGTGAAGCATAAGCATTTCCAACGCCAATTACAATGACAACACTACATGAGACGAGACAGGAAGACAAAAAGATCTTGGAAATACTGAGAAGGTTGATTCACATTGCCGGCATCTCAACGATAGTCCTCGCCGAACTTTTTGGAAAAATCGATCTATCTTTGATAATTGTTTCCACAACCATCCTCTACCTGGTTTCCGAGTACCTAAGACTCCACGAAAGACAACTCCCCATTATAGCAACGATAACTAGACTGGCAGCTCGTAAAGAGGAAACATCAGGCTGGATTCTCTCCCCAGTCTCTTACGCCATAGGAATAACGGTCGCCCTAAACCTGTTTCCAAGGCCAGTGAATTACGCGGCGATATCTGTACTGACGGTTGGAGACGGATTAGCTGCCCTCGTCGATATGAGATGTGGCAGCCATCTTATTCCCTATAATCGTAGAAAGAGCATGGAAGGATCTATTACTTGTTTCTTGGCCAGCCTCATCTCAACTCTGACCTTCGTTGACCCTCTCACAGCCTTTCTTGGAGCCGTCGCAGGCACCCTAGCAGAGTCCCTGCCAACTCGACAAGCAGAAAACATCATAGTTCCGATGACATCAGGACTTTGCATGACGCTCGCACTGCTATTCACGTAGAGTAAAAAGAAGAATAGAACAACCTAGTGCATTATATCCGTGGAAGGTCACGTTGGGCGGGCTCATGGAGACTATTAGGAAAAGGAGGAGTGTAAAGAGAAGATTCATTGATAGACCTGTGGAAGATGATGTTCTGAAACGAATTCTCGAATCAGCATGCTGGGCTCCCTCAGCCCACAACTCACAACCTTGGCGTTTCCTCGCGATCCGAAACAACGATGTGAAGAGAAAACTCGCAGAGAACATGGCGATCGCATGGAGGAGAGACCTTGAAAAGGACCTGATTCAAAGGGATAAACTTGAAACGAGAATCTCAGCTTCTATAGATCGGATATCAAACTCTCCACTTCTCATAGTTGCATGCCTCACGATGGAAGACATGCAAAAGCATAGTGACGATCGGAGACAGAAGTGCGAGTATATCATGGGCGTGCAGAGCGTTGCAGCTGCCATACAGAACCTTCTCCTAGCCGCGCACGATTTGAACCTAGGTTCCTGTTGGATGTGTGCACCACTCTTCAGCCAAGCTGCTGTGAAAGAGACGCTAGGCATACCAGAGCATGTGGAACCACAAGCGCTAATCACCCTCGGATACTTTGAAGGCTCAATCGAGCCGCCACCGAGAAAATCGTTGACAGAGATCGTCCGCATGAATGGTTGGTGAAAGTTTGATCACAGTCCTCGCAGGCGGTGTAGGTGCAGCGCGTTTCCTCCAAGGCCTAGTTAGAGTTCATCCTGAAGAAGAGATAGTCATAATCAACAACACCGCGGACGACATCGAGTTCTACGGACTCCACATATCACCTGATATCGACATAGTCATGTACACGTTGGCCGGAATAGTTGACGAAGAAAGGGGATGGGGCATCAAACAAGATACATTCCAATGCCAAGACACGGTCGCCAGACTAGGCTACGAAGCGTGGTTCAGGCTTGGAGACCAGGATCTCGCAACCCACATCTTCAGAACTAATGAACTTCGAAAGGGTTTGAAACTCTCCCAAGCAACAGAGAAGCTCTCAAAGGCTCTAGGATTGAGGGTTAAGATTCTTCCAATGACCGATGACCCGGTCGAGACGAGGATACGAACAGACGAGGGCAACATTCACTTTCAAGAGTATATGGTGAAGAGACGTATGACGGACAACGTTCAAGCGGTGGAGTTCTCCGGCATGGAAAAGGCTGAGGCTGCACCTGGCGTGCTAGAATCGATCATGAACGCTGAAACGACCATAGTGGCTCCGAGCAATCCAATAGTAAGCATCGGCCCAATACTTGCGGTTCGAGGAGTAAGAGATGCCCTAAAAAAATCAAAAGGCAAAGCCGTAGCCGTAACCCCGATCATTAAAGGCTCAGCGATCAAAGGCCCTGCGGATAGAATGATGCGGTCGCTAGGGCTCGAGGTCTCCGCATTTGGCGTAGCCCAACTGTACCAGGACTTCCTGTATGGGTTTGTACTCGACGGACTTGATAGGGATCAGAAGCCTCGCGTGGAGGATTTGGGACTTCAGGTCGCGGTTACGAACACTCTAATGAGTAATCTCGAAGATAAGATGAGATTGGCAAAAGTGTGTCTCGAGCTCACCCGTCAATAGATTTCGTACCTTTTCCCAGACTGACCGATATCGAGACTACACAATGATATATGACACGTCGCCGATCAGCTACTCTATCACTTCAAGAAAAACAAAAAAGCGATTTGAAACTCTCACCTGTCAAAGCATTTCTCGAAAGGAGGCGGACCAAGATGACGGGTATCTTTCTTGCAATACCAGTGAAGAGGCTCTCCGCCTCAAAGAGTAGACTATCCCCCATCCTCAGCTTGAAAGAACGTCAAGAACTCGTACGGAGAATGCTGGTCGATGTCTTAGACGCCGTCGCCCAATCAAACATGATCACTAGAACACTGGTCGTTAGTCCTGATAAAACGATTCTGAAAGGAATCCATGACCCGAGGGTCGAGATCGTCAAAGAAGAAGGTGCAGGAGGCCTCAATATGGCACTCAAGAGCGCCGTAAACTATTCCATGGCTCATGAAGCTGACTCTCTCTTAATTCTTCCTGCAGACATCCCGTTGATACAAGAGAACAACGTTAGGTTGATTATCCGTTCACGCCTGGACAGAGGGCTTGTGATTACGCCATCAAGGGACAACTTAGGAACAAATGCGCTTATGCTCACTCCTCCAGACCTTATCCCTACAGCCTTCGGACCAAACAGTTTTTATTCACACCTAAACCTTGCCGGGATTCGAGGAATCCCTGCCAAGACGCTCCGAATAGAGAGCATATCTTTAGACATTGATACAGTAAAAGACATCAAGGAATTTTTGGGCATTGAGGCACATAGCAAGACGAGAGATTTCCTTTTAGAGATCGATATGGTTGCACGCCTAAGAAAAATTCAGCCTTAGCTCTGGCTTTGCAATCTAGAATATTGAAGGTTCCATGCATCACTCTCATACTTCAGTCTAAGAAGCTCGTCTGTTTTCTCGATCTCATACTCGCTTACTTTTCCCTTCTCAAACTCCATCCCGAAAGTCTCTTTGAAGCCTCTCACGAGCGCCGTCTCTATTTGATCCAAGGCCAAGTCCGGACGGCTTTCAGAAAGGTTCGCCACCTCGTCCTTCACATTTCGGAGAATCCGATAGAGTCTCCAAGTCAGTGTTGACCAATAAGGTTCCATGGATCAGGGAAGCGCTGCGCATTTTGTGAATGGCGAAGCCCGATATCTTCTTGCTATTTGATATGATACTATTCGGAGGGCGGAACTCTGCTGTTACTCTAACCTCCGAAAGCCCAGCTACCATCGCTCTTGAGAATACTTGGTACATTTTCAAGATATCATTCGGAATCGGAAAGGTTGAACTGTCGAATACCACGCTGAGGTTCAAGTTTCCAAGGTCATGATACACAGCTCCTCCACCAGAAGTTCTTCTAATAACCGGGATCCTGCTTCTTCTCTCGCCAGGTTGAGTTTTGGAGACATCTCGTCATCGAGGAGAAGACGTCACCCCATTCCTACTCATCCCAACAGAGACGGAAGGCCTTGAATTCTACGCCTATTCTGGCCTCTTCGAGATAGACCGATACCTTTCCCAGTGCATCACATTCGTTAGGGCACGCTTGCGTTTGGGTTTAGGTACCCGTTCAGGATATCCCAAGGGAATCAGGGCTACCAGCCTGTACGATGCAGGTACTGCCAAGAGGTCGCACACTTTCCTAGCGTAGTCCTTCTTGTCGCCGGCTACCCAACACGTTCCCAGCCCCAGTGCGGTCGCCGCTATCAACATGTTCTCCGTGGCGGCGCATCCATCTTCGAGATAGAATTTGGTTTCTTCACAGAGGACCGCTATACATGCCGGCGCATCTTTGATGAACTTTCCATAATCTGTCAGGCCAGCGATCTTCCTTCTCATCTCGGGATCGGTTACAACGACAAACTCCCATGGCTGTTTTGCCCAGGCTGTAGGAGCTAACCTTCCAGCATCGATCACTTTCTCTATCAATCTCTTCGGAGGAAGTTTGGGCTTGTATCTTCTTATGCTACACCTTCTTCGAATGGCTTCTAGAGCGTTCAACAAACTATCACCACAGGTCTCAACGCGCAAGTCTCACAATGTCGACCCGTCTAACTTGGTCATCTTCCAGAAAGAACCTGACGCCTTCACATAGTCCAAGTTCTCCGCCGATCGCTTGAAGCGAGAACTCTCGTCTCATTGCAAGAATCGCAGCAGGCTCTATGCTTCCACCGTGCGAGACAATAAGCGCTTTTCCACCTTCTGGCAGAGCTCTTGCGATATCGACGACCGCTTGTAACATCTCTCTACCCTTCTCCTCAAGTATCGCACATGTCTCTGCGATCTCAAAGTACGCTTCGAGAAGCCTTATTTTACGTTCACTCATAAGGCTCTTGACTTTCGCATCAAATGGAGCTAGCCTATCTCCAGGCAGTGTTCCAAATCGATCATCATACTCAATCTTTTCGCCTCCCAGTTCGGTTAGCGTTTGAACCGCTCTTGCCTTCGGGCTGGACAGGAGCCGTATGTAGCCAAGCTCAAGGCTTCTTCTAGCCGCGCGGGCTACATCGATTCCTTCTGGGCTCAAGTTGCCTTGAGAATCCGCTAGGCTATGTCTACGAATCTCAACCATCTTCATAGTGACGTTCAAACCAGCTGCTCTTCACTAGGTCAGGTAAGTCAGATGCGGACGCAGAGGATGCTTTGACATAGTTCAGCAGTCCACCCGAGATCAATATCTCCCTCAGCCTTCTCGTGAACCCCATCTTGAGTGGAACGCCATCTCCATCTATCTTGGCGAGAATAGTGTCGGCACCATCTCCAAGAGCGTCAACAATATCTTCGATCACAACCTTGCTCCCTAGACGTCCCTTAGAGTAATCTTCTGAATTTGCAAACTCCAAAGGAACTATTCCAAAATTGATCAGGTTCGCCTTGTGAATCCTAGCAAAAGATCTGGCTAGAACAGCTTTCACGCCAAGGTACATCGGCGCTAGGGCGGCATGTTCCCTACTTGACCCTTGGCCATAGTTGACGCCGCCGACGATGAATCCTCCACCTTTCGTTTTCGCTCTATTCGAGAATTCCGGGTCGACCCATTCGAAGACATGTTGGCTTATTGCTGGGATGTTGCTTCGGAGCGGAAGGATCTTCACTCCCGCCGGCATTATCGCATCTGTGCTCACGTTATCGCCAACGTGAATCAGGACCTCGCCTTCGAGCGTAGTCTCAAGCGGCCCTCTTCTGGGAAGAGGTTTAATGTTCGGTCCTCTGACGACCTCAACCTTCTCAGGCGTCTTGGAAGGTGAAAGGATCATCGAGTCGTCTATAACGAACTTTCTAGGCCATTCGATATGCGGGTATCTTCCCAACCTTCTTGGGTCGGTTATCTCTCCGTGGAGCGCAGCAGCAACGCAGACCTCTGGGCTTGCAAGATATACACTGTCGTCTTTTGTGCCGCTTCGCCCAGGCCAGTTTCGATTGAAAGACCTTATCGAGTTAGAGCCTGATGCTGGGGCGGACCCCATCCCGATGCATCCATCGCATGTGCACTCGAGGATTCTGGCTCCCGCGAATACCAAGTTCGAAAGCCCTCCAGATCTTGCAAGCGTCTCAAGTACCTGCCTCGACCCAGGGTTCACATGAAGACTCACACTCGAGTGAACATGCTTTCCCTTCAGCACATGTGCAACAACCATCAAGTCCCTATAGTTTGAGTTTACACATGATCCGATGATGGACTGATGAATCGGCGTACCCTCTACTTGGCTTACCTTCTTCACGTTGTCAGGAGAGCCTGGAGCTGCAACGAGCGGTTCTAGTTCGCCAAGATCTATCTCCATGTCCTCGTCATACGTGGCGTCTTTGTTGGCAGCCAGCGGTTTCCAGTCGCTCAGCCTATTCTGTCGAACAAAGAAGTCGCGTGTAGTTCTGTCTGAGGGGAAGATGGACGATGTTGCTCCGAGCTCAGCCCCCATATTAGCAATGGTAGCTCTCTCAGGGGTCGACAGAGTCCCTACGGCTGGACCATGATACTCTATGATCTTTCTAACTCCACCCCTGACGGTCAGTCTCCGCAAGAGTTCAAGTATGATATCCTTCGCGGTGACCCATGGTCGAAGCCTACCCGTTAGACGGACGCCTAGGACCTTGGGCATTTCAAAATGGAAAGATTCGCCTGCCAGTGCCACTGCCACATCCAATCCGCCGGTTCCGATGCCTAACATTCCGGCGCCGCCGCATGTCGGTGTGTGACTGTCGCATCCAAGGAGGAGTTTTCCCGGGGCCGCAAACCTTTCGAGATGTACTTGATGGCATATCCCATTGCCAGGTTTGGAAAAGTGGATGCCATGTTTCGCGCAGAAGGTTTGCAGGAACCTATGATCGTCAGGGTTCTCGTAGCCTGTCTGAAGCATGTTATGATCGACGTAGGCTATCGCGAACTCGCAGACCGCCCTTGGAACATCTAAAGCCTGAAACTGTAGACACGCCATGGTACCGGTCGCATCTTGCATGAGTACATGGTCTGCTTTGACGGCGATCTCTTGTCCAGGTTCCATAGCGCCTTCCACAAGATGATCCCTGAGAATCTTCTCTGCCAGAGTTCCGGTCATGTTCTTTCGCCCTCCTCTAGGGGATGCATTTCCAGTTTAGCGGCCTCGAGTTTGCCTCTGCACTTGGGACACTCTTTGGGCAAGCCCTCCAGTTGGCGGAGCTCCGTGCCATGCTCCGGACACTTTCCAGAGAAGTCACTGTCGCGGACGTTGATTGATAATAGATTCTTTCCGCCGGCACACTCGTAGATTCGATAGTATGAGAAGTCTTCATTAAGATCGGAGTAGGTCTGGTCGGGTTCCGGCGTTCCAGTCAACGCATAAGTCGCGTACTTGCAGCTCTCGCATTCCAGTTTCCAAAGTTCCATTCAAAGCCACTAAGGTTTGTCATATGTATTAGCTTATATTCGGATAGAGTGCGACTGGGTGTGATTAAAACCTGCGTCTAGGTGCATAGCTTGCTGAGAGCGATCCCCCTTTCAGACAAGGCTATCCTTTCAACATCGACGTTGGTCGAATGGGATGGAGCAAGACTGTTACTTGACGCTGGGCCGGGAGTAGCGAAAGAGATACACGACCGGAAACTGGGCCTGGCTCAGATAAGGCTGATCCTGATTTCGCATTCTCACATAGACCATTTCTGGGATCTCGTGCCGCTCTTATGGTTGAGGAGGATGCTAGACCTGAAAGGTAGGGTTCAGATCCTCTGTCCTAAGAGTGACCTTCAACTCTTCGAATGGTGTGTGAAGGTGTCTCAGGCAGGCGACCTCGCCGAGGTGATAGGTATAGAACCTGGACAGAAGCTTGAACTGGTGGATCTTGAAGTAGAGGTCTTCCAAGCCAACCATGCCAAGGATCAGCTATGTCTAGGCTACGCGATTTCTGAAAAGACTAAGCGAAAGCTGAAGACCGAAAGGCTTGCTGAAAAGGGCGTTCCGACCGAGCTGTGGCGTAAACTTGCTAGAGGCGAAGCGATCGAGCATAACGGAGAAACGCTGACCCCGGACGAGTACTCTTATGCCAAGAAGAGAAGACTTGTATACAGCGGCGATTCAAGCCCATGCAAGGAATTGGCCGAGGCCGCAAAAGGCGCAACCCTGCTAATCGTTGAAGCGACATTCCTAGACGAAAGTTACCGAGGCTTAGCAAATGAGTATGGCCATATGATTGTGAAAGACGCTGTGAATATCGCGGTCGACGCCAAGGTTGAAGATGTACTTCTCACCCATCGTTCACTAAGACATACACCTGAAGAAGTTCTAGACGAAGCGAGAAAAGTCACCACTAATCTGTTGCAACCTCCTAGACTCCACGTCGGATTGGAAACGGTTACCCTAGGGTAAAGCTCGAGAGGGTTCTCACAATAGGGAATTGCGTTGCTTGATTTTGGAAATAAACTAGTTGAGCTCCTTCACGACCTCAATCTTGTTCAGAGCCATCATATACAAGAATAGAGGATGCAGAAGGCTGGCGTCGTGAGGCAAGACGCCGAGTTGTTTCGCAACAGAGACAGGTAAGTCGTAAGTGTTTACCGCGTCCGCCGGCACGACAACACGGCGAGCGATGTTGCGCGTATTCGCCCGTAGCTTCAGATCCAACGCCAAGTCGTATGTGCATAGATCTGTGCAAACCCCGACGACGATGTAAGTGTCAACGTTCGGATGCTGTTCGAGCCACCGCTCCATGTCTGTGTCCACTAACGTATGAAGAGAATTCTTGTGTACAATGACGAAGTCGCCTGCGAAGGGGAGGGACGAAAGTTCCGGTATCGTCTCTGCTTCCCGCGTACCTCGCACACAGTGTAGACCATAGGCTTCGAACTCTTTCGCTTCCTCACTGTGCCACTCCTGAATCAAGACATAGTTTCTGACCCCGTGGGCATGGGCGCGTTTGAAAAGGTTAACAATTGGTGTCACGCACGCTGCTGCACGTGCGCTTGACAACCTCCCCTCATAGCAAAAGCCTCTCAACATATCAACAGAGCAGATGGCAACCCTTTCTGGATCGCTGACTACCGTCTCCAGCGAAAGTGGTTCAAGACCTGCGTACCACTCGCTTAACCAATCAAGAAAGCCTTTGGCCTTCGCGGCCAAATTCGCTATTTCAATCGTAGTCGTTCCATCCACCTTTGTCGAATCTACAAAGCCTGATCTGTTCTCGATTTCGATGGGATATATGTAATTCGATTCCTCTCGACCTTGCTCTTTCTTGAAGTGCCCGTATCCCTAATCGATTTACGGAAAGTCTTTTCTACCACGCTTGAGGAATCGAGGAGGTTCTCAATTGTAACCGTGCGTGCAAGCACGGTTTAAATTAACCTTGGCAACCTCTAGGGTAATGTTACCTGTTCTTGGATCTGAAGAGCCTGTACTGAAGAGTGTACATGTTTACCGCTCCGGTCGCTTCCTTCTGGTCGAACGTAGCCTTCTTGATCGATCGGATCTCAGGAGCGAAGAGCGAATCCTCACAATCTCTCTTCGTAATCTCAACATTCCCCTTGTAGAGTTTCATCTTAACCGTTCCATTCATGAATTTCTGTGTAGAATCTATGAAGGCGTCCAAGTCTCTTCTCAGGGGATGAAGCCACATTCCATGGTAGACCATGTCGGCCCAGAGTCTGTCGATCTCATGTTTGAGTCGGAGCTGCTCCTTTGCCAAGGCCAGATGCTCTAAGTCGCCATGAGTCTTCAGGAATATGGTGGCCGCCGGCGCCTCGTATATCTCACGTGACTTAATCCCCATCATTCCATCTTCGAGGATATCGATCCTTCCAACACCGTTCTTGCCTCCAACCTCGTTAAGGTTGAATATCATCTCTACAGGATCACTTTCACCATTTACAGAGGTGGGGACGCCATTCCTGTACGAGATAGAGATACTTGTAGAAGTGTCAGGCGCATTTTCGATGGGGACGGCCCAAAGATAATCGGATCCGATCTGGGTCGAGAGATCCTCCATCTGACCGCTTCCAATAGAATGCGACCACATATTGATGTCGCCTCCTATCTTCCCAACCTTCTTGGATGGATCTATCCCCTGTTTTCTCAGCATATCCTCCTCAACAGATCTTGTAAGATCCAGTTCCCTAACTGGAGCGACGATCCTGAGCTCCGGAGCATAATACCTGAACGCTACCTCCATCCTATACTGATCGTTTCCTTTGCCTGTGCAGCCATGCGCGACCGCCTCAGCTCCCTCCCTCTGAGCAACACCAACAACCTTTGAAGCGATTAAGATCCTGGACATGGAGGTTCCGACCGGATAGCCCTGATATGATCCGTTCGCCTTTATACAACGGAAGATGTAATCGGTTGCGAACTCTTTCTTAGCATCAATAAAGACTGGTTTAACACCAACGATCTCAGCTCTCTCTTTCGCTATCTTGATATCTTCCTCGCCCTGGCCCACATCAACCAAGACGGGAATGACCTCTTCGAACCCGTACTTCTCCTCGAGCAGGGTTAGCATAACCGCCGAGTCGAGGCCTCCCGAATACGCTAGAGCGATCTTGCCGCCTTGCATCTTGCTGCGTCACTGCTAGACTAGGCCGAAGCGTACTCGGCCACGATTCTTTTTAGTCTTACGCTTGCTTCCTCAAGCTTGGCCTCACGCGACCGTAACGTGGCCGCGTAGTCCTCAATCATCTTCCCGCGTTCCTTAAGCATCCTATCCACCTCTTTCCGGGAAGGACTACCCAAGGATCTGCGTGCTTCCAAAGAGCGGAGAGGGTCGAGTATCGATGAGAGCTCAGCGTCTGTTAGGGTCACCCTCTTGCCCGCGATCCTTTCCGAGGTCTCCGCCACCAGTTTGGGCTTGATATCTTTTATCGCCACTTGCTGGTCCACGTCATCCTTGACGAGTTTACCTACTATCCTATGCGACTGACGGAATGGCAGGCCCTTGGCTGTAAGCTCCTCAGCCAGATCCACTGCCACGGCGTAGCTACCTCGGGTTGCCTCTATCCACCGCCCGCGATCCACCTTCAAGCTTGTGATCGCCCCTGCCATAACATCGAGGCAGTCTTTCGCAGCGTCCAGAGCCTTCCAGAGCGCTGGCTTCGTTGTCTGAAGGTCTCTATTGTACCCTGTTGGAAGCCCCTTAAGAGAGACGATTAGATCCATCAATGAACCGCAGACCAAGCCTGTCTTACCCCTTATCAGTTCTAGCGTACATGGATTCTTCTTCTGGGGCATGACGCTTGAGGTCGACGCAAACTTGTCCGAGAGTTCAACGTAACCAAACTCTGAACTCGACCAGAGGATCAGATCTTCAGCGACCCGACTCATGTTCACCATGAGCGTTGCGAGACATGCAACGGCCTCTACAGCGAAGTCGCGAGAGCTTACAGCATCTACAGAATTCTCGACGACCCCATCGAAACCGAGCAGAATTGCGGTTCTAGACCTGTCTATTGGAAACCTTGTGCCGCCTATAGCGGAGGCTCCAAGAGGACTCTTGTTCACTCTTGCGTAACACGAGTTCAGTCTCTCCAAGTCTCTCAAGACAAGGTCGGCTTGCGCTAGAAGGTAGTGCGCGAAGTTTCCGATCTGGGCATGCTGGGTATGTGTATACAGCACCATTGAAACATCTATGGTTTCCGAAGCCTTCTCGAGAAAGGCTTGAATCAACTCGATTAGCTTCCGTGATATCAGATTCAGCATAGCTCTGGTCTTCATTCTAATATCCAGAGCAACCTGATCGTTCCTGGATCTGGCGGTGTGCAGCTTTCCTCCAGCCTCGACGCCTATCTCTCTAATCACTCGATCTTCCAGAAACTCGTGGACGTCTTCATACTCGCCCTCGACCTTCAGGGTTTGATTCTCGGCCTCTACTCGAAGCCTCTCGAGAGCGGAGAGAATCTTCTTCAAGTCGCCTTTCGGGATAATCCCCTGCTCGCATAACATTATATCATGAGCTTCTGTCCCGATTATGTCCTCTAAGAGGATCTCCCGATCATCCTCGAGCGATGACATGAATCTTCCAGCGATCTCGTCCGGTTTCTCCCTGAGCCTCGATCTATACAACCTTTCAGCCATCGGTTTCATCCAACTTCCAACACTGTCCGGTCAGATACGGATGCCCGACGTTCTTAGCTTTTTTGAGATCTCGAACAGATGAACCTAACCCGGTATCGAATAACCAGGGTCCACGCCAAGCGACCGGGAAAAATATTAGAGCAACAACCAGCTAAGGACTCTTGAACAGGGCTGGAACGAATATTCTCCCGGAAAGTGTTCAAAGACCCCCCTCCCCCCTCCAGGAAACCGCAACCTATGCTCTATCAAGAACGTCGCAGCCACAAGAGAACAGGTGTGGCGGTTTCTACGAACACCTTAAGTTGACAGAGCTGAATGAAACTTCACAGGGCTGAATCTAGAAACCCGTGAATTGGGCATAGTGTGGAAAGTGGCAAGCTCTCGCAGGTGTTAGGTCGTTGCAGAAGGAAATCGATCCTAAAGATCTTCTTCAGCTGGACAACGTTCATCGAGCTGTCTTGCAAAAGCAGCATGACAACGGGATGGTCGAATGCGGCGTATGCGAGAGAAGATGCATGATCTCCCTTGGAGCCATCGGCTTCTGTAAGACACGGATGAACATTCAAGGAGAACTTTACACGCTCGTATACGGCGATATCTCCTCAATGGCAGCCAACCCGATAGAGAAGAAGCCGTTCTTCCACTTCTGGCCCGGCAGTTACGCTCTAACCGTCGGAACCTGGAGCTGCAACTTCACCTGCCCTTGGTGCCAGAACTGGGACATAAGCAAATACGAGCCTCATCCCAGAGACGCAAGCTACATCAGCCCAGAGAAACTCGTCAAAGCGACATTGGTGCAGCACTGCCAAAGCACATCCATCTCTTTTAACGAGCCGACGCTCCTCCTCGAGTACAGCCTAGACCTGTTCCCCCTAGCCAGAAAACAGGGGCTATACAACACATACGTCTCTAACGGGTACATGACGCTCGAAGCTCTCTCTATGCTAAGGCTTGCAGGCATGGACGCGATAAAGTTTGATGTTAAAGGTGATACAGAAGCTGTTAAGAGGTACTGTGGCGCAGACGCGAATATTGTTTGGCGGAATATCCGTGAAGCAAAACGGCTTGGGATGCATGTCGAAGTCGTGGTTCTAGTCATCCCAAGGGTGAATGACAGCGACTCCTCGATCCGAGAGATAGTAAACCTACACCTGGAGAAAGCCGGGCCAAACACGCCTCTACACTTTACACAGTTCTATCCAACCTACCAGATGACCGATAGAAATAGAACACCGGTCGAAACCTTGGAGAAGGCCCATAACATCGCTCGAGAAATGGGGGTTAGATACGTCTACACCGGAAACGTTCCGGGACACAACTATGAAAACACATACTGCCCCAACTGTCAAAACCTCCTGATCGAAAGGTACGGCTTCGACATCGTAAGAGTCTCCCTAACGGATGAAGGGAGATGCCCGAATTGTGGCGAACCCCAGCCGATAATCGGATCATATAAGAAGACGAGATGAGCTCACTTACCATGTGTGGCAGAACGTCTCATACTCAGCATCTTTGAATAGTTTGATCTAGGAAGTATTCTAGAGTAGGAAACCGTCATGGCCGGCTTGAGGGCTACAGTTGTAGAAGTGAAGTTGTCGAATGTACCGTCGAGGATCGATGAAGTCGACGCCATGGCGAAGAGTGTTGGATACAACGTGATCGAACGCGTAATCCAGAAAAGGAATAGCATACAACACTCCTACACCATAGGAAGGGGGAAACTGGAGGAGCTCAAGCGGATCGTCGAAGAAAAGAGCATAGACACTCTCATATTTGCAAGTACACTCTCAAGCGCTCACGTATTCAACATTCAACAGAAAGTTGGAAACGATGTGAAGGTGATCGATAGGAACCTGCTGATCCTAGAACTTTTCAAGAAACGTGCCATGACGAGCGAAGCACAGCTCCAGATACAGCTTGCACATCTGAAGTACACGTTCTCTTGGGGCCGCCAGTTCCTGAGGCTGACAGGGATCCTAGGAGAACAGGTTGGATGGAGCGGCCCAGGCGAGTATCCCTACCAAGACTACGAGAAGGCTGCTAAAAAACGCATCAGCAATATTGAGAAGAAACTTGCAAGGATCAACGAGAAGAAAGATCTTCTTAGAAAGAGACGTCACGAGTTAGGCTATCCTATAGTGGCATTAGCAGGGTACACGCAGAGCGGGAAGACCACGTTCTTCAACAGGGTTGCATGGGAAAACAAGAGCACCGGGCTTGGACCATTCACAACCCTCTCCACCTGCGCCAGGAGGGTTTCAGCCAACTTGGACGATGACTCAGCTGTCGAGTTTATCCTAGTCGACTCGATAGGCTTCATCGACGACCTCCACAAAACGATCGTAGACGCATTCAACGCCACATTGAGGGAGATAGCCAACGCCGAAACTATCGTAGTCTTCGTGGACGCGAGCGAGGATCTAAAGACGCTGGAGAGAAAGCTGTCGGCCTCAAACAGGATCCTAAGACAGATCGAGGCTTCAGGCTCGCTTCTCATAGCCGCCAACAAAATCGATCTCACCAGGCCTGAGATTTTGGAGAAGGCTATAGAAACGATCCACAAACATTTCCCAGGAGTCGAGGTCATAACCGTCAGCGCTAAGAGAGGAGAGAACATAGACCGATTGATGAGTCGAGTAGCCGCTCAACTACGCCAGAAGAGCCAAACGCCAACCTTACCCGTTCCAGCTTACACGCCAGCCACCCAGACACCATGAGTTGCCGCAACTAGAATTCAAACGTCTGCAGCTAGGCGTCGACCGTGCGAACCGCCTACGCTCAATCCCTTCTACCTATCATGGTCTTATCCAACAATATTCCAGAAGCTCACGAGACCCGCCTGCTGGACATGCATCTTTTTTATATCAGTTATGCCAGCCTATACATGATTATATCCAGGAAGATAAGAGGGCGATTCCACTGCATCAAAATGAAGAGTGCAGCGCGTTTGTTTTTATCAACGTCGAATCCGGGAAGGATCTCGAAGTCTTCACTAAGATTCGTGAACTCCAGCACAAGTATCCCATCCTCGAGGTAGCGACGCTCTACGGTAACTATGATGTGCTTGTAAAGATCGGGACGTGCAAACCAGGCGATCTCGACGAGTTTGTTCTCAACGGCCTTCGTCCGATCCGAGGGATAGCCGATACGAAGACCATGATATCTACCAAGTCGATTGAGTTCGGATAGGACTAGCAAGAACCTGAATCTATCACTGCGCTGCCACGGTATTCACCGGCCGCCCGGACAGCGTGAAGCATAAATCAATCATTCAAGATTCTATCGCAAATACAAGTCGAGCTTATCAGGGTCGAATCTTTCCGACTCAAGTACGTTATTGATGAAGTTGAAGAGCTTTCTCCTGAGATTGTGACTTAGGTTGGGATACCATATCGGGCTTGCCACAACGAGAGCTCTCCAAGCATAATAAGGTTGGATGACGCTGAGAAGTTCTCGATCACCCGTCCTCTCAATATAGTTGTATAAGAACTTCTCGTAAAGGATCTTGAACGGCCCGTCGAGAGAACCGTAAGCCTGCAATGAGAAGAAAAGATAGTTTATCGTCATAGCCGCTAGATCATCGGCGGGTTCTCCCCATTCTCCACGACTCCTGTCCAGTACAGAGAGATCGGTACCATTCCTGAACAGGATGTTCCAAGGGTGAAAGTCGCCATGGACCTGGCAAAGACGATTTGTCTTCCTCTTCAGTTTCCACCTCCAGCTAACACATTTTCTCTCGATAGATTCAAGCTCCTTCTCGTCGGTGAAGTCGAGGTTCGGAGGGTAACTGTCTATCAAACCCATTATGCATTCGCCGTGGCCGAGAAGTTCTCTGATCCTCCTTCGGTAGAGTTCTGGCGAGTCCTTTTTGACGCTGTGAATCTCAACAAGATAATCCGAGAGAGCTTTGCAGCGTAGCATATCGAGTTCGGCTAGTCTCTTTTCATCTCTTATCCTCTCAAGATCCCTGTAATACTCTTGTCCCTCAAGCTTCTCCATCAAGATGAAGAACTCCTTATAGTTTCCAACCGATACTAGACTCCCGTCTTTCATGAATACCCCAACATCAATAGACCTCGAATGTCTTGGGAGCCTATCGAACAGCGAATGCGCCATCAACAGAGATTGAGCACGGTCGTAAGCGAATTCATGGCCAAAGATATTGCTTCGCATAGTCTCCAGAACAACTGCGTTTCTCTTTCCTTCCACATCAAATTCAATGAGATATGGTTTGCCGTACCCGAACCCTTTCATAGATTTTCCAAGTTTTTCTACGGCCTCTTTCTCCTTCCCCATTTCTCCAATGAATCTAAGCTGGACTTCCGCTCCATATACTTCGGATAGGTACTTCCCTAATTTCTTGAAGTCGAACTCAATCCGAGTCTCTTCGCTCATAAGACTACTCTCCGCTAGAACTCTTTTTTCTTTCAAACTCTCCTAGAATCTTCTTAAGGATCTTGTCGGCTGACTGTTCTGGAGTCAACCTAACTGAGTCAACAATGACTTCGGGTCTGAGCGGCCTCTCGTAGGGAACCCCGATTCCCGGAACAGTATAACTCTCTTTTTTCTCAGCTTTTCGATACACGCCACGTGGAGCCCCCAAAGTAATCCTTCTTCTTCTCTCTCTCATTATGCAAATCCTCAGAGGGCAACGTATGTACGCTTCCATGAACTTTCTGATTTGGCGCCGCGCATTATCTCTGTAACTTCTTCTGTTTCCTGTTGCATCAATCAACACGTTGACAGAATTTTCAGTTAACAAACGCACTATGAAGGCAAGCGTGTCATAGACAATCTTTCTTTCATCCTCGCTGTAGGTTGGCCTCGGAGTGAGAACCCTCCGGAGCATATCTACTGAAAGCATCTGGATCCGGAGATTCTTCTTTCTCAACTTTCTCAAAAGTGCCCTCGCTATCGTCGATTTACCGGAACCTGGAAGACCTGTAATCCAGATAGCCCACCCCTGCAAACCTATCTCCCCAGCCAGCCTGCGATAATATGCAGGTCCATATTCAAAAAGAGCCGACATATCTCAGTCAGCCCTTTCGGGCTTTGTTTCAATGCTGGTGTAAGGCACGTATAGACGATACTTGGAAAAAGGGGCATACCATGTTAAAGAGCGTTCCGATGAAACGGTTCTTCCTGGCCACCCCCAGAAGATACGAGGACCAAGTCATCGAAAACCTTGGTGCACTTGGATCGGTCCAGTTAATCACCGACTACACGATCAAAGGCTTCAAGAAAGTAGATAACGTGGAAAGATGTGAGAAATACGTCAAACTTCAGCAAAGAATAGCATCCGTCTTGTCAGCTCTTCCACGCGAAAAAGTTGCCAAGAAAAGTTTGCCGCTGACGCTGAAGGAAAGTTTTTCGAAGATGATTTGCAAGGAAGCCAGCCTTGAGGCCAGCCTCGAAGAGATTGAATCGTATGTCTCGAAAATCGAATCCACATTGGATGAGGAACTGGGT
>Ga0209725_1000547_pt1 | contig 22882 bp, 21 predicted proteins | sample I18A1metaG_FD_184145 | JGI IMG/M metagenome (GOLD analysis project Ga0209725, IMG submission 184145) | Lake sediment bacterial and archeal communities from Gulf of Boni, Indonesia to study Microbial Dark Matter (Phase II) - ​I18A1 metaG... | ecosystem: Environmental > Aquatic > Freshwater > Lake...
GTTATGACATACGCAGTGTTTAACGATTTTTATGGCTGTTTCTAACGAAACCATGTGTCCAACACTAACATAAACCGGTTTACATACACGTTTGATTGTAACTATTGCCCCGACAACTTCACCTTTGTGTTTTAAAAAAGCAACTTTGTCTTCGGTCTTAGTCCTTTCGGCTTCGCCAAACAGCCTACTCTTTGCAACACCGATTGTTGGTTTTCCTATCACAAGACCCAGATGGCTAGCAAATCCGCACCGATAAGGATGGGCAAAACCTTGACCGTCAACAAGAAAAATGTCTGGCTGCGCATGCAGTTTTTTGATGCTTAGAACCGCGGGCGGTATTTCCCTAAAAGAAAGCAGTGTTGGAATATATGGGAAACGAGTTTTACAAAGGGCTGTTTGTGATTCTACAAGTTTAAGAGAATCATAGTCCAAAACTGCTACGGCGCCGATAGATATTCCTCTCGCATAAGCAACATCAACGCCAGCAACGAACCTGATTTTTTCAGGCAGTGTATCCTCAAAAATAATCTGTTTGGATAATCGTAACTGTGTTTCATGAGCTTTTTTGACAGAAAACAAGGGTTTTATGCTAAGTGCGCCCATGTTATTCTACTCAATAAATTCTCGAGCTTATCTTTTCTTTGCCAATTTTTCAAAGCGTTTTAGATATTTCTCTAGCATGCTCCTCCGAATTTCCTGTGTTACATCTCCCCGCGTGGCTTCAATAACTTTCCTTGCACCATCACATTTTCTTCTAAGACCAGGAACTAACATGTAAGCCTCGTCCATAGCCATAAGCTCAATATAAATTTCATCCATCATTTCTAAGCATTTTTCACTTTTCCCCACATCTCCCTCACGTAAAGCATCCAGCGCCATACGTCTATATTCCCCTACAACATCGGCCAACCCAAGTACATAATCAACTGAAGACACGTTAATTTCCTTCGGTGTTACAAATTTTGATTCTTCGATTAACTTAAGAAATATGTTTGCTTCAGAATACTCTTGAAGAGCAGCGCTAAATAGGCCGCTGTAAACAATGTATGGGTAATTAGCTGACGTGTCATTAAGCTTTGAAATGATCTCTGTAGCTTTTTCAATAAGCCTTTTTGCATCCTTTAATCTTTTTTGATGACTTAAGAGGATTGCTTGTTTGGAAAGGCTTGTTGCCTTTCGCATGTCTTTTTGAGCATTTTCTCGCACTTTTTCCTTTTCTCTCAGTTCTTTCCTAATCTCCCTCAAAATATTTTTTAAAGAAGGCATAAGTTCGCACCTACTTAGTCTAAGGTAGAAGCAGATAAGTATTTTATTCTGTCCCTAAAAAGGAAGGAGGGAATTATGTAGTTTTGCTGTTATTTTACTGTTCTGTTGGTTCTTTCCATTTCTCTACGAGGAGCTTGTTGTCTCCAAGTTTGAAGCTCACTCTTACGAATATAGAGTCGGAGCCTCTAAATGGGAACATGCTGTCTTCGGCGAAGTCTTTTGGCAAGTAAATCAAGTATTTGCCGTCTTTTCTTCTGAACAAGCGTCCTCTTCCATCGTTAACCATTTTGTTTACACCTCGCTTAAATCAGTGGTTCAAGTTTGTAGGGAATAGGAAACAAGAATTATTTAAGCCTTATTCTCATCGTATTCAAAAACTAATCTTCACCCTTATAGAAAATAACAGAAACTTGAATCATTTGCAAAAAATCAGCCGCCACCAAATCTTAGAGACCTTTCAAGTTTGCTCAATAATACAACTCGACTTTCCTGCGATTCATCAATAATATTGTAGCCTGTTTCCTTCGCTATTTGCGTTCCGAATTCGCGAATTTCTCGATGATTTGGCATACATTGGTAACCTAAGCGAAGCCTGGAAAACCCAACATGCGTATAAACCTAAAGCTCATAAAGCAAATAACGTAATTATACATAGAAGGGCTATAAATGCATAGTAAAGCAGAAAAAGCTAAAGTAAAGGGCTTAAATCTTTCGAAAACTTGTGAAAATGCGTTAAAAGAGGCAATAAAATGCCTAGAATGCTCTGATTTCCAGAAGAGAGAACGGACTTTGTATGAGCCTATCATTAATCTTTTGGCTGAGCGTCCGTTAACGATCAAAGAGGTCGAAAATGAGCTGAAAGTAAGTTATAGTATCACTAAGCAACGGCTACATCGTTTGCTAAAGTGGGTTTAATTGAGCGAGGAAAACGAGGTGTTTATGCACTTAAAGGAGTATTACCCGTTTTGGGTCCACCAAAAGGAAAAATGGTATCAGTAAATGGAGCCGTGAGGATTCTAAAGGCAGCAAGCGGACGTAGTACCCATCTAATCATATACAACACAGCCGTTGTAAAGACATGCCGGAGAGGCTGGGTAATCGTAAAGCGCAAGGACGGCATTTTCACTCTTAGAAGAGCTGATAGTAACATTGGTAAGCACGTTCAAATCCAGAAATCGAGTGGGGGCTTTGTATCGATAAGTTTAAAACAATTAACTGAGGGCGAAAGGAAGTTTCTGGATGAAGGCAAAACAAAACGTGTTTTGGTGGGCCTTTATCCGGAGGAGTGGGATATTTCGACTAAAGACGTTTACAGCACAGAATCAGAGGAGGATGGTCAGCTTGCGTTGTCACTATCAAGATGGGTCGATGTACATAAACCTCTAAGACACCTCGGGGTAAAAGCTGACTTGATGATCGACGTAAATAAGCAGTTAAAGATACCCATCGAAATAACAAAGGCATCTACTGACAAAAAACGAAGAGGTATAAAGGATTATGAAATCTTGGGCAGGCTATATTATTTGTTAAAATGGGTTGTAGAAAAAAGAAGCCTTGCCTTTCTGGTGGTAAGCAGTAAGTGGAAGCGTCACAGTTGGCTAAGTCGAGAAAAAACCTACCTTAAGGAGAGAGAGGAGTTCACATAATTTATACTAACTTCAGAAATGACTGGGCTGAAGAGGTTGCACAAGCTATACTCAGTTTCATTAAAAATTAATAAAAGATTTAGGTAAGCACAAGGACTATCCAGCCACGCCCTAAGATACTTGGATATAGCGCTTTTCCTTAAACTTGCTTAATAAAACGACACGAGAGGCCACGCTCTCATCCAAAACATTATACCCAAGTGCATCCGCAAGCATATTCCCGAAACCTTGGACCTCCGAATGCTTGGGCATGCTGTGATATTTGAGCCTAAGTCTAGAAAAACCGACATGCATGAACGCTTTCGGTTCAACAAAGTCAGGCGAAGCTTTCCCAATCAATTTGGCGTACTCCTCTACATGATCCATGTTAAATTCCCTAACTAATGTGATCCGAATAACTGTTCTGCATGAAAATGACGGCAAAAGCTCTAGAGTCGCATTCAATTTTTCCCAAGCATTCGGAATTTGAGGACGGCAAACATGCTTAAATGCTTCTTCATCTGGGGCACAAACAGAAATGTAAAGCTGTGTTGGTTCATCACTTAATTTAGCTAAGACTGAAGGTTCAGTTCCATTGGACACAAGAAACGTTGTGAATCCTCTTCTGTGGAAAGCCTGAATTAACTCTCCTATATGCCTGTACAGTGTTGGCTCTCCAGTCAAGCTTATGGCTGCGTGCCTAGGAGTTAAGGCTTCTTTGAATTTTTTCTGGTTTGTCTCGGGGTTGCCCTTGTATCCACTTAAGATTTCAAGCTGCGCCTTGATACTTTCTTCAACAATCTCTTCGGGAGAGTCCCATGCTGGAAGTCTCATTTCATTCCACTTAATTTGATGATCACCGCTCTGGGCTCTCCAACAAAATAGGCATTTTTGTGTACAGTAAAAAAGCGCGGGCGTCATTTGTAGGCATTGATGCGTTTTTATTCCGTAAAACTTCTGTTTGTAACATGGTCTATTATTAATTAGAGTTTCATGGAGCCATCTACACCTTTTAACAGCCGAATGCCTACCAACAAAGTGATACCTCTGTTTTTTCAGTGCCTCAATTAGTGATGGTGGAACCAAAGCCTCCAAGGCATGTCACTTTTCAAGCATACTATGTACAGTTATGTAAAGAAAAAAGGAAAACCACATAATAAAAGCAATTTTGGAATCTGAAATATAAACGTTTACAGAAACTAGTAGCATTTAATTTTATGTAAATAAACTTCAAACTTATACTAAAAATTTAAGAGAAATTGTGCAATAATAATGATTCAATGAAATTGCAGGCAGTAGTTAAGGGGAAATTGTAGTGCCGCTACCGTGGTATATTGAATATTGGTATATTCTTCCTTCAATCGTTGCAATGTTTTGTACTGTTGTTTTGCCTTTTATGTATGTTAGATGGTTAAGAAAGCCGAGGGCGTCTGAACCACAGGAATTAGTGAAGCATCTTGCAACCTTTTATAAAGCGCTTGCTGTTGTCTGTTTTATACCTGTTATTTCCCCATCTTCTTGGGTGGGGGTCAACATTGCATATGTAGTTTTACCGATTATATTCCCTCCTCCCACAGGAAGTGAGGGAAGGGTAGGAGGAGGGGGTGGTATAGCAATGATGCTGATGGTTTGTTTCTTGTTTTCTTTAGTATTAAGCTTACTCTGCTTGGAAACGGCAAGGTGGCTTCTGCAGCGTCGAGGAAAAGCTTTAGGTCTCTTTGTCTCAATGCTTTTTGCTGCAAGCGGAATTTTTGCATTAAAAAGCTTGTACCCTGATTTGCTGTTGGCACTACACGGTCCTCAGTATATCTGGATTTTACTTTATATACTCGCTAACTCAAGCCAAACCGCCACAAATTTGGTTTCAGTTTTTTACCTGACAAGGCCACAAGTAAACAAATATTTTATTTTTCAAAGCAATACTTGACTTTTTGAAATTCAGCGCAGAGGTCAGCAACATCTTTCCTAATGTTTTCTGGCTTTTCTTCGTCGAGAGTCGCTCTCTTGATTAACTCAGCTATTCTTAGCATTTCTTCTCCCTTCATTCCGCGCCTCGTAACTTCGCATGTGCCAATCCTAATCACACAATCCATAATAATATTTGCACGTTGAAGTTTCTCTGCAAAGGCTCTGCCTTTCTCATAATCTCCATAATCTAATATTACTTGGTGTGATCGAGTGAACCCTAAATGTTGGCAAATAACAGGAAAGCCATAATCATACAAAGACTTGGCTAGGGTTTGGGAGTTGCGGATTACTTGCTCTGCGTAGGCTTTGCCAAAATTTTCCATTTCAGCCAAAGCTAAAGTCAGGGCTGCTATGCGGTTCCAGTGAGCGTTGTCCACAAAGGCTGGGTAAATTTTCGATTTCACAAACTCTCCGTGCTCCTTATCTGCCAAAAATATGCCTCCTTGGGGCCCGAAAAAGGTCTTGTGAGTGGAACCAAACAAGGCGTGTGATCCTTCTCTTAATGGGTCTTGAAATTGTCCTCCTGCAATGAGTCCCATAACGTGTGAGCCATCAAATCCTACAATTGCACCATTTTCGCGGGCAATCTCGGCTAACTCCTTGACTGGGTGCGGAAAAGTGATCAAGCTTGCGCCGAAAATCACGATTTTAGGCTGTGTGCGTTTTATGACTTCTTTTGCTTCTTCAACCTTTATGTTCATGTCATTCTTTGAGAAGGGAAAGGGCACTGGCTTAAGGTTGAAAAGTCCTGCTAAACCTTCTCGCCACATTCCAGGATATCCCCCATCTTCCGGAGAAACGCACATAAAAGTATCTCTAGGTTTTGCGAAGTTGGCTATGACAATTAAATCTGCAATGTGTCCGGAGAGGGGGCGCAAATCCGCAGTTTCCGCTCTAAAAACTTCCTTTGCTATTTCTTCACCATATTGCTCAATCTCATCAGTGAAGCGTGTACCCATGTAGAAGCGATCTCTTGCAGTGTAGCGATGTCCCAGATCCGATGAAAGAAGGTTTCTAACGGCTGGGCTCATGACATTTTCAGATGGGATGAGGTTTAAACATTTTTTAACACGCCATTGCTCGTGTTTCTGTACCAAATTTAAAATCTCGTCAATCATGTTCAGATCACTTCGAATCCTAGTAATATTAGAGAATTGCCCAATTAAAATTGCTGTCTGTAATTCGCGTTTTTGGCAATTTAACCATAAACATGAACAAGAAAAAGGTAAAGTTTAAAATGTTCTCAGTATTAGAAGTGTTCACAAATCCTAATGAGATTTGAGGGAAAATATTTGGTGAAACGCTTGTTCAAGAAAATTAAGTCTCTCACATTTTTGCTGCTTATTTTGACATCTGCTTTGTTGTCCATTTCATTTTTACATCAGGTAAGAGCAGAGACGAAGATAATCTCGATAACTCCTTCTTCAGGATACGTCGGAACAAATGTTCAATTATCAGCCAATATAACTACGCTAAACGGACCATACATAGTACAATTTGATGAAGAAACCGTTACCAGCGGAAATGCCACGGAGAATAAAGTAGATGTCTCATTCCCTGTTCCTCCAGCGTCAGAAGGTGATCATAACGTAACGGTAGTTGATGTGGAAAAGGTAGAAAATGACACAGCAACTTTTACAGTGTTAACGTCATACTCCTTCAAGTCAGTCGTTCCTGAATCCCCTGTTCAACTCCAACAAGGGGCGAATGTGACAATTTCTATAAACATGACAGGGGGAAAGTCAAACTACGTATATCCTAATGTCACGGTTCAAACTCCATCTGGAGACCTAAAATATGAAGCTTTGAAAAATATTGCTACAAATGTTACAGGAGATTTTTATGATAATCTAACTTACCCCAATGATTTTTCAAGTGGCGCGAACACCAACTTTACTGGAGAATATAAAGTACTCTTCAACGAAACCGTTGTAAGCCAATTCTTCATAGGATTAACAAACTCTAGCGAATACCATAGAGGTGACATTGTAAATATTAAGGCGGTTGATTATTACCCGCCTAAGGAAAACATTACAATTACAATAAAACTTGGAGATACGCTCATTGACTCTATAAACTGGACTGCTATAGACGGCGTCATTGACGTAAATTGGCCTGTTCCTTTAAATGCAACAATTGGAAATTACAACCTAAACATTACACCAATTCCCAATTCCAAACAAAACGCTAGCGACACTCAAATCTTCGCTGTTCCAGGGTTTAGAACAGAAATCTTTACACTCAACCTCGCAAACAAAACTGTACCCAATATTTTTGTTAAGGCATACGATAATTCAGCTAAGACTTACTATAATACTACAAGCAGCGAAAATGGGACAGCAATTTCAATGCTTGAAATAGGCGACTACCGTTGCGAAGCATTCTTTAAAGATGTGCGAGTTGGCGAAATCAACTTCACTGTTGCTAAGGAAGAGCAAATCAATATTACGTGTCAACTGATCACAATGAACATAAACGTGGTAGATGGGCAAAACATTAGCATTCCACAGGTTTCCATAAGTTTGAATTATAATTACACTACAAACTTGAATGCCAAAGAAAACAAGACAGGCGCAGATTTTGGCGAAACAAACATTACGGGAATATTGCAACTGCACTCTTTACTTCCAAACATAACTTACACGATAAACGCTTCGCGCTACGGAGAAGTTTTCAATCAAGGAAATGACACACTTTCCGATTTGTCTGCAACAGCATACGTTAACGTGACGATATTCTGTCCAGCACACACGTTGCAAGTTAACGTTGTGGATGCACATAATCAACCCATTGCAAACGTTAACGTGAAGGTTCAAGAATTAATGGGTGGATTACATTACAGCAATAACACAAATCTCGACGGAAATGCTGTCTTAAGCTGCACATTCGGAAAATACTTCGTCAAGGTTTATGCAGGCGAAATAGTATTAAATGAAACCGCTTTGGACTTGTTCCAGAATCAGAGCATATCTATACAATGCAGACTTTTTGGTCTAACGGTTTCAGTTAAGGTTGTTGACTATTTTGGTCAGCCCATTTCAAACGCAAATGTAACATGGCAACTAGATGGCTTGCAAAATTCGGCTCTTACAAAATCTGATGGTTTAGTTACTTTCAGCAACATCATTGGCGGAGATTTGCAAGTGACTGTTTACCTACCTGGGCAATCACAGCCCTTTGAAGTTACCACACCATCCATTGATAGCTCGAGAACAATCGAAATTAAATTAGGTAAATACGTAATATTAGCGGGATTCCTTGTAGAAACAAGCAATTTAACAACAGCGATGATAATTGCTGCAACTGTACTTCTAGTTCTTTTGATAGAAGTTTATAGAAGGAAACGTCTTAAGCCTCAGAAAAGTTCAAGCTAGAGCCAGAATAACGAGTTTGAGAGAAAAAACTTTATATCAAATCTTGTGAAACATATCTGTTAGAGAAGAAAATTGCGTAATGTAAAGTTTTGTTAATAAAAGCCAAAGGTTGTGCATGTATTGGCTCAAGTAAAAACTTGTTCTCCCACGTGTCAATCCTTCAAATGTGCAAAAAATGCTACCATCTACCGTCGAGATGGTGTATGGTGCAGGTGGACTGAAGAAATGTGCAATGTTGCGAACTGTACGTATGCCATTTGTATAAAAAGGCGGCTGCTTCCAAGAGGAATCTGTGGCGAAACCATAAAGAGAAAAACTGTTGAAACGCAACCTGAAGAAGTCATTGGTCCAACAATAAAGCTTCGTGGAAGGGCTCTTCGCAAAATCAGGGAAAAAGAAATCTTCTGATATCATCATTGGATCTTCAATAGTCAAAAGTGAATTAACTGTGTGGATTAAGTAGTTTGTTCTTTTAATCTTTTTTATTTGGCTGGAACACGCTTTACAACTGGCGGTTTTATCTTTTTTAATATTCTATAGCCACAAACTATACATTTCATTTGTCCGCCGCGAAGTTCCAACTCTTCGGAGGGGACTTTCGCTCCGCACCGTACACATTCATAAACGATTCCAGTCGTTGTCTTCTCCATGCTAACTTCCTCTTCTACAAAGAAATCCATTTTGCTTTTAAATGTTTCCGGGCGGTCTTATGTTTCATGGGTGGAATGAGAGAAATTGAGAAGGCGTTTGAGAAAAATTCTTTCAGAGTTTCTTCCCCCAGATGAATCCGTCTATATTTACAATTCTTACGATATTGTGGGAGACATAGCAATTCTACGTCTAACTGACAAATCAAGGAGGCACAGTCAAATTATTGCAGAAGCCATTATGAGTGTTCATAAGAATGTTAAAACGGTGTTGGTTCAGACAAGCCTTGTTCATGGAGATTTTAGGCTTCGGAAATTGGAATACATTGCTGGCGAAAATAAAACCACTGCTGTTCACAAAGAGTCCGGATGTAGGTTCTCCGTTAATCTTGGAGAATGCTATTTTTCACCCAGACTGTTCTACGAAAGAATGCGAATTGCAAAACAAGTTAGAAACGGAGAATTTATTGTAAACATGTTTGCTGGAGTGGGTTGTTTTTCCATCGTTATTGCTAAGCACTCCAATGCTGAGAAAGTGTATTCAATTGATATCAACCCCGCCGCTAATCAAAATATGCAAGAAAACGTTAGACTAAACAGGGTATATGGAAAAGTCATCCCAATACTTGGCGATGCAAAAGATGTGATTGAAAAAAGATTATGCCATGTAGCGGACAGGGTTCTCATGCCTTTGCCTGAAAAAGCCTTTGAATACTTACCCTATGCCCTGTTAACCCTCAAAAAAGCTGGCGGATGGATACATTACTATGATTTTGAACATGCCAAGAAGAACGAGAATCCAATTGAGAAGGTTAAGCTGAAGGCGGCTGAAAAACTTGGAAGTTTAGGCACGGCTTTTGAAATTCCATATGGTAGCGTTGTTCGAACAACTGGTCCAAACTGGTATCAAATCGTTTTAGACATTAAAACAATGTTTTGAGGAAACAGAAAGATAAGAATAATGTGGAAAGAACTTGTGGGAAAAGGATTTGATTTTGCTAAGCAATCTACGTCCAAAATGTTTTATAGTTTAAAGACGAAAATACATCCGGAGGGATGAAGTATCAAGAAGAAGCTTATGGACATACTTGCATGTCCAATTGACAAGCATCACCCACTTGAACTGTACATTTTCGAAGAGAAAGACGAGATAATTGAAGGCTTAATTGTCTGCCCAAAATGTTTAAGGTGGTATCCAATACGTGACGAAATTCCAGAAATGCTGCCCGACGAGTTGCGAAAAGAAACCGAAGATTTACCATTTCTGAAAAAATGGAAAGAAAAGATTCCAGAAAAAATTCTGCTAGAGGGTAAACCCTTCAATCTTAAAAGTGGAATACAAAAGAAATCCTAAATCCCTTACCGTAGCTTCACCGCTCTGCCTATTGCTGAGGATTTTAATGCTGCCTCAGCTATTTGAAGTGCCTTTAAGCCATCCGTCCCCGTTATTAATGGTTTCTCCTTTTTCAAAATGCAATTTGCAAAGTGTTGAAGTTCAAGTTTTAAGGGTTCTTGCCAAGGGTATCTTGGCTGTACGGTTTTTTTTGCATCTTCAATTGTCAATTCTTGTGTGATGTAGTCAAGTTTCATTATTGCTTTGCTCCCTGTAACCACTAGGGTCCTCGTTTTATATGGTGTTAACCAGTTAGACTCAATGAAGGCGCTTTTTCCACCTTCGAAAGTTAGCATTATCTGAGCATAATCCTCAAATTTTTTGTATTTCATGCTTCCAGTTTTTGCATAAACTGCAATTGGTTCTTCACCGAAGAAGTATCTTATTATATCAATATCGTGGATTGCTGTGTCTTTAACAACTCCTACATCACCTATTCTCTCGGGCCACTCGGAGACTCTTTTTGCTGTGGCACAAACGAGGTTGCCAATTGTTTTGTCTTCAATTGCGTTCTTCATGTGCTGGATACCTGGAATAAACCGCATCAAAAAACCCACACTTAGGTGCAATCCTTCTTCTTCAGACGTTTCTAGCAGTTTTTCCGCTTGTTTGACGTTTGTCGCCATAGGTTTTTCAACTAGAACATGTTTTCCAGCTTTCAAAGCTTTCAACGTCTCTTTCGCAAGGTTTAGCGACCACACGCAATTGCTCACTGCTTCAACGTCTTTCCTCTTTAGCAATTTTCCCATGCTTGTGTAAGCTCTTACACCGAATTGCTTAGCCACGTTTTTGGCTCTTTCGGCATTTATGTCGCAGACGGCTAAAAGTTCTGTTTCTTCCAATTCTTTAAAGACTCTTGCGTGGTTTCTTCCCCAGAAACCCGTTCCAATAACTGCTACGCCTAACTTTTTCATTTTGTCCAGACTCCTCTTCCTAACCCACGATATATGAAACCTTCTTTTTCAACCTTATTCGGTTCAACGATTCCTTCAAGGTCAACAATTGCCGCTGGCATTTTCATCAAAGCTTTTAATTTCTTTAGGTTTAGACGTTTAAACTGATCATGGCCCGTCAGTATTAATATACAGTCTACACCTTCTAAAGCCTCGCTTAGATTTTTCTTAAGGTGATATTGCGTCTCACCCATTTCATCACTTGAAAAGGCCGGGTCGTAAACACTAACTTTAGCACCCCTGGCTTCTAACATTTTAGCAAGTTCTTCAACCATTTTTTTAGGAGGACTCTTCATGTTTGGGATCTGTAAAATTCCAAGCAAAGAAATTCTCGCTCTTCTCAACGTCTTTCCACATTTTCTTAACGCATCCTTAGTCAAATTAACCGCATGTTTAACTATTTCTTCATTTATTTCTCTGGCAATTGCTGGGACTCGAAGCTTCAAGTTCAGATTTTCGGAGTCTTCCAACAAAAGATACGAGTCTTCTCGGATGTTCCCATCGACAAGCGTCGGCAACGAAAGCACAGGGTAAGCACCAATCTTCGCAAGTTTATGAGCTTCAAGATAATCTACGCCTACTTTTTCACAGAAAAGTGCAAGTTCGTTAGCAAGGGCAACATTAACGTCCTGCTGCATTGCTTCAAAAAGTGTAACAGCTTCTGCTGTCTTTACACACTCGGTTTTTCTCAAACAGCCTTTTGTGAAGGTTCCTAGAATAGTTGAAGCGGCATTTAAGCTGTTTTTGTCCGTTGCTGCAACGATTCGCTCTTGATTTGCTAGGGTCTCCAATGTTTGCCCATTTAAAAGTCGGATTGGGCTGTATGCTAGGCCGAAATCGGCTCCAACTTTAAATCCTGAAGTGTTTTCCAAAACCTCTTTAACCAAGCCTTGTGTAACACCAACCCCAACAGTGCTCATGACAACAACTAAAGAGCTACGGCGAAGGCCCGAGCCCACATATCTACAAGTGTTTTCCAAATTTGAGTAATTGGCTTTCTTCTTTTCATCGATTTCCACTGGAACTGTTATAGTAATGACATCACTTTGGGAAACTGCGGTTTTAGCGTCAGTCATGGCGTTTAAAAGTCCCGTTTTTACGTAATTTTTCAATTTAAGCTCAATTTCGCGTTTTAACAGGGGCATTTTTCCTCGTAGAATGCTATTTACTATGGTTTGATCTGCATCTGCACATTTGACTTTAAATCCTGCCTCAGCAAAAAGACAAGCATAGGGAACGCCTATCTGTCCACAACCTACAACGCTAACTGTATATTTTCCACGTTTTTCGATGGTGTCGATTTCTTCGGGTTTTATATATAATATTGATGAAGACATACATCGGTGTTCTCCATAAATGTGATTGTGGGTAACTGTTTTAACTCTTTAAACTTTCAATTATCTTTTTGAGTTTTAAAGTGTATTCGTTGACAAGCTGTATGGCTTTTTCTTCAGTTTTGGCTTCTGCATATAATCGATAAATGGGTTCTGTCCCGCTTGGTCGTATTAAAATATCGCTTTTGTCCTCAAACCATATTTTGACTCCGTCAATAGTATTTATGTTTAGACTTCGCACCTGTTTAACCAACTTTTCTAGAGCTTTCTCTTTAGCTTCCTCTGGGCATTCCACTTTTCCTTTTTCAATAAAATATTTTGGCAGTTCTTCGAGGAGTTTTGATAGTTTTTTGCCTGTTTTTGCCATAATGTCTAAGATTAAGGCGGTTGCCATTGCTCCATCTCTTACTGATTGGTGAGGGTCATAAAAGATTCCGCCGTTTTCTTCTCCGCCAAGCTTTGCTTTCAGTTTTTTCATGGTTTGAGAAACGGTTACGCTTCCCACTTTGGTCCATACAATTTCTCCATTATAGGCGTCTGCTATGTCCTTAACAAGTGTGGAGGAGCTTACTGGTGTAACGATTTTTTCGCCTGCATTAGCTTTTAGAAAGTATTTTTCAACTAGGGCGAAGGTTTTGTCGCCCCAATAGATTTCGCCTTTTTCATCTACGAAAACTGAGCGGTCGGCATCACCATCATAGGCTACGCCTAAATCTGCTCCAACGGCCTTTACGGTCAAGGCTAAATCTTTAAGGTTTTCTGGGCGGGGTTCAGGGAGTCTTCCAGGAAATGTTCCGTCAATGTTTGCGTTTATAGTTGTAACTTTGCAGCCTAAATCTCGTAGAAGGCGTGGTGCGGCTTGGCTGCCTACACTGTTTGCTGCGTCAACAATGACATGGAAATGTTTTTTCGTTATTCCAGCAACATCCACATGCTGTTTTATCGCTTCAGTATAGTCATCAATTATTCCTTGTAATTCGCTTGTCTTTCCTATTTTATCCCAATCCGCATATTCCACCTTCTCTTCGAAAAACATGTTTTCAATTTCGATTTCTTGTTCACGGGAAAGCTCTATTCCATCATTCCAAACTACTTTTATTCCGTTGTATTCTGGCGGGTTATGGGATGCTGTTATTATTACTGCTCCGTCTGTTTTGTGATTTTTTACTGCATATTGCAGTGCGGGTGTAGGTGTCATGCCCGCAAAGAAAACATCACATCCAGTCGCGTTTAAACCAGCAATAACAGCTTTTGCAAGCATGGGGCTGCTTGTTCTGGCGTCGTATCCGACTATAAGTTTTCCATGTTTGAAGAATGTTCCTATGGCACTTCCAATTTTAATTGCCATTTCGGGAGTTAATTCTTTGTTGGCGACTCCGCGGATTCCGTTTGTCCCAAATAAACGTCTTGAGCTTAACATGCTGTTATATTCTCCTTTCTAACAAATGCATTTTGGCGTTAATACACTTTCAGAAACCTCTTTGGCAGGGCAAATCGAAACATTTTCGACGAGTGAGATGTTGTCTTTAATTTTTGCGTGGTCGCCTATGATGCAGCCCTTTCCAATTTTGACCTTTTTTCCAATAATTACGTTTTCGCCTATTATTGCTCCGTTTATTGAGGAAAAATCACCTATAACAGCCCGCGGTAAAATTACAGAATCTCTTATGTGAACATTATTTCCAACGGTGACGTTTCGCCCTAAAACTGCGTAGGGTCCGACGACTGATTTTTCTCCTATTGAAACTCCTTTGTCTAAAGCCACGGGATTCTTAACTTCAATTTTAGCTCGGGTCTTGTGTTTTTGTTGGTTAGCAAATGAATCTAGAAAAGTTTTGTTCAGCTGTAAATATTCTTCTGTTTTGCCTATGTCCAACCATAAACCGTCAAACACATGCCCGTAAAGCGTGCCCTCGTCTACGAGCTTTGGAAAAACTTCGCGTTCGATCGAGACGGCTCTTCCCTTTGGGATATAATCAAAGATTTTTGGGCTCAAAGCATAAACGCCAGCGTTTATTAGGTTAGTTGGGGCGGTCTCTCTACGCGGCTTCTCAATGAATCTTTTTATGCGGTTGTCCTCTGCTAGTTCTGCGACTCCGTATCTGCTTGGGTCTTCAACTTGGTGAAGGGCAATTGTGGCCACAGCTTTTTCCTCTTTATGCTTCTTCAAAATTTCTGTGTAATTTACGTCGGCGAATATGTCGCCGTTTAAAATCAAGAAAGGAGAGCCGTGGCCGATGAGTTTTTCAGCTTTTTTTATTGGACCGCCAGTTCCGAGAGGCGTTCTTAGTGGATCTCGTGAGTATTTGATTTTTAACCCGTTTTTTGGGATTTTGTATTGTTTTATGTAAACTTCGGTTTGGTAATTAACTGCGAGTATTGCTTCTGTGATGTTGTTTTTTCCGAGTCTTTCAAAAGTCCATTGTAGTAGGGGTTTGTTGACTATTGGGACTAGAGTTTTTGGTCTGGTACAGCTTAATGGTCTTAATCTTGTGCCAAAGCCTCCGGCGAGAATCAGAGCTTTCAAAGATTTTTCACCGTCTTAAACTGCAAGCTTAATATTTGATTGCCTTGTAATAAAACGGTTTCGTGAAAGGTGAAAGCCTTGAAGGTTTTGCTTTATGAGATGAGCTGGGTTGAAGCTAAAGAATATTTCAGTAAAAATGATATTACTATCCTCACAGTTGGCTCAAACGAACAGCATGGGCCACAAAATCCACTTGGAACAGACCATTTAATAGCTAAGGCATTAGCTGAAGAAACAGCCAAGCGAACAGGAGTGCTTTGCCTTCCAGTTATTCCGTTTGGCGTAAGTTCGCATCATAAACAATTTTGGGGAACCATTTTCATATCGCCTAAAATTTTCAAGGACTATGTGAAAGAGGTATGTTTTGCGCTAAACTATTACGGTGTCAGAAAAATCGTGATAGTTAATGGCCATGGAGGAAATTTGAGTGCACTTGAAGAGTTGACAAAAGAGCTTAGAGAAGAAGGAATTTTCGTATCCATTTTCCAGTGGTGGCCTGCTGCTGAAAAACTTTTGCCTGAACTTTTTAAGCCGGAGGATCGAAGGCATGCTTGTGCTGAGGAAACCTCAGTGAATTTGGCTTTGCATCCACATATTGTGGATATGGGGAGGGCTGTGGATGAAATGCCTCGTGAGCATATGTTACAAACTGAAGGCATATCTCTTCCATTAGACACTGTAGATTACACGGCTTCTGGAGTATTTGGCAAATCAACAACGGCCTCTGCGGAAAAAGGCAAGAAGGTTTTTGAGGCAGTTGTAAATGAGCTAGTTAGGCATGTGAATCTATTTAGAGAGGCGAAAATTGAGGATTTAGTACGGAAGCCTCAAGTTCACTCGCATTAAACCTTATTTGTAGTGGGGGGCATGTCTGAATTCTTTATTGTGGTCAGCAGTCGTAGGATTTTCCAAAGTTTCTAGCAGCTATAGTGAGGTCTGTGCCGTCGATTCTATCGTTGTAGTTTAGGTCGCACCTCTGATCGTAGGGAGGCCCTCCCTCCTTCCAGCTCCCAAACCTCCAGGATATTTCGGATATGTCTAAGCCGTCGACCCTGCCGTTGGCGTCCACATCGCCAGTTCCTCTGTAGTCTATGCTGTTTTGGAATATGGCCATTAGTGCTGGTTGTTTTGGATAGCCAGGAGTGCCGCTTTCATTGTGTGCTGTCCATTCTTGCCAAAATTCCTTGAAAGTATTGTCTGTTTGAGTGGATAGAAGATGCCATATATGAGTGAAGCCGTCGGAGAAAGTGTCATAGCCATCGGGAGTAGGGTCGAAGATATCCCATAATGCACCAGCAACACGACCCTCAACTTCATCACCATCATCCCAGTTTGGTGAACACCAATAAGGAGTTTCAAGGTTAGTAGAGCTCCACGGATCCTGTAATACGGGGTCATTGAAAACCACCAATGGAAATAAGTTGGCCCAGCCTTCGACCCACGCCGTAACATTGTTGCTGGTTTCGTTGATATAATGTTCTGGCGGTGGTCCTCCAGGTGGCGTAGGCATGTACCCGTACAAAGTATACATCACATAGTGGCCATATTCGTGAAGAATTACGTCAGGCCACCTACAAGCCCAATCAGGAAGATGTATCTCTCCACCCGGATGATAATGTGGCCAAGTCTCATAAGACCAGCGGCAAATAACCATAGGGGTTTCATAACCCGTTGTTGTGTCTAAGTAATTCCACCCCGCAGTAACACCGCAGTGATAAGAAAAGATCATCCAAGCTCCTTGACCTTGCGGAATTTGTACATTAATGGTATGTGGGCCGTCTGGTAAATTCCATACAGGCCCAGCGTAGACACCATAAGTGTAGCCATCTGCATCGATTACTTGTGCAGCCCAATTTATAGTAAATGCGTATATAACTATGTCTAATCCGTCTTCTCCTGGTCCATCATTGTTGTGTATAGGTCCGAACGCATAGTTTCCGTTTATATCAGTGTAAATATCTCCAGGATCTCCGTAGATGTCGTAGAGTAGGTAATCTCTACCATCCGGTTCTCTGTCGCATATTAGTAATCTTGCCCATACGAGTGGCCGTGGTACATCGTTGTTGTCATGATACGTCCACTGGCCAGTCAAAGCAATAGTTTCTGGAGAGCAAAATACGGTGGGGATTATATCGATCTGAAATAAGGAAAAAAGCGTTAACGCGGTTATTTGAATGACCCATACTTTCGATAAGAACATTTTATTTCCGAGAATCTGTTATTGTTTCTTAGTATCTTATAAAACTTTCCAACACAAAGACCAAAAATAATGCGAGACTAGAATAATATTTTCACTGTGTAAAAGTATAAGAAGCATTACAGTTGCATCGACTTCAAGTCGACATGCGCCTAAATAAAGGCCCCAGTAGGTTTTTGCTTGGTCTTAACTTAGAAGGATTGTAAAGCCGAGTTCTAAGGTTCCCATAATGTACCATTAGGCCATATTGGTAGCGTCCCATTACCCGGTTGCGCCTCAATGAAACCTGGCGGAGTAATAGGGTCACCTGATATTTGAATACTACTTTCTTGTATTAATATCCATATACTGTCCGTTGCTCGATAACTCAGCCACTCATTCTCATGCCATGTTGCAGTTATCCATATTCTTGCATAACCAACTTCTACAACTCTTATTCGCGCATTAAAAATCATTGAGACATTCGCTTCAAGATCTCCGTTCCATGTTATGTTTGCAAGGTTCCCACCAATGTAAACAATTCCTATAGGTAAATTACTTACAACTTGTAGTAAATCGAACTGTATTGTAACGTCAGATACATTGCGTGTTGACGTTACAATAACCGTTACTGTACCTTCACTGCCAATTCCAAGGGGGGCAGTCATATTGGAGACAACTACGTTCACATTTAAAGGATTAGACACCCCCGGAGGCGGTTTTGGATAACTAGATGTTATTGGTGTCCAAGGCACTATAACTATAGACGTAATAATTAGGCATGCGACTAGAACGCCTGTTATTCCAGAGATGGCTAGTTTCCTCTTCTCATTAACCATTTTTCTTCACAGCTATTTATTGAGTTTTGAAACATATAAGATAACGGTTTTATACGGTACGTATAAAGGCTTATACGCTAAGGTTTCTGCCGCCACGTCCTTATTGTTTCACACCAAAAAATCGCTGACCCCAGAATGCTCAAAATTAAAGCAAGCATGCTATAAGTGCTTACTTCTTCAAACTTCACACCAATATAAATCAGGAATGTGGTAAACATCGTAGCATAAAACAAATATCTTGGAAGCAAAAGCTTCCCAAACTTTAAGAAATGCTTTAAAACCCCAACTTTAACTTCCTTAACTAGAAGGTACTGTCCATGCCTCTTCTCAACCAAACCAAGATCCTCAAGCCTTTCTAAGTGGTAAGCAGCCAGCCTAGGACTAGAAAAACCTAATGCACGCTGAACCTCCCTAACACCTACACTGCTTCCACCAGACTTCAACAAATACCAGTACACTCGCAACGTATTTCCTCGCAACTCGCTTTCAATTTTTTCCTCATCTACTCTGGGATTATGCAAAATGTGTTTTCACCAAGATTCTTTAATCTACTTAATAATATTGCGTTCAAACCTTAACTATCTTACTCCCACTCGATGGTTGCTGGAGGTTTATGAGTTATATCATAAACAACCCGCGTAACCTCTGCTATTTCATTTGTTATCCTAGTCGAAATTCTCTCCAACACATCGTATGGAATTTTTGCAAAACTCGCAGTCATAGCCTCCCGACTTTCCACAATTCTGACGGCAACAACATAACCATAAGCCCTAGCATCACCCCTAACACCAGTAGCTTTAGTATCAGTTAAAACAACAAAATATTGCCACAAGTTTTCTTCTAAACCGCTTTTTTCAATTTCTTCCCTTACAATTTTGTCCGCTTTCTTTGCGATTTTAACCTTCTCTTCTGTTAGCGCCCCAATGATTCTGACAGCCAACCCTGGACCTGGAAAAGGCTGTCTAAAAACTATTTCTTTTGGCAGTCCAAGTATTTTGGCAACTTTTCTAACTTCATCCTTATACAAGTCACGAAGAGGTTCCACAATTTTCTTAAACTTAATTTTAGTGGGCAGACCAGCCACGTTATGGTGTGTCTTTATCTTGTCCGAAAACTTTCTGAAGCCCGATTCAATTCTGTCGGGGTAAATTGTTCCTTGAATTAAATATTCTGCCCCTGTTTTCTCTGCAACTTCCTCGAAAACTCGTATGAATTCCTCGCCGATAATTTTCCTTTTCATTTCGGGGTCAGTGATTGCCTCGAGTTTTTCCAAAAATCTCTTTTGTGCATCTGCGATTATCAAGTTTATTTTAAATTTTTGGAAAACATTTTTCACGAATTCTGGTTCGCTTTCTCGCATGAACCCGTGGTCAACAAAAACCGCTGTAAGCCTGTTGCCTATTGCTTTTGCTGCGAGGGCTGTTGCTACGCTTGAATCTATGCCTCCGCTCAGGGCTATTATGGCTTTTCCATCGCCAACTTCCACTATCATTTCTTCTGTCATTTTTTCTATGATGTCTTCCATTTTCCAGTTAGCTTCGCATTTGCAAACTTCAAATATGAAGTTGCGGAGCATCAGTGAACCATTCTCTGTGTGGATTACTTCTGGATGCCATTGTAAGCCGTATAATGTCTTTTCCTTGTGTCTAAAGGCTGCAACCGGACAATGTTCTGTATGCGCCAAAACCTCAAATTCTTCTGGCATTTTGAAAACGGTGTCTCCGTGGCTCATCCAAACCTTCTCTTTCTTGCTTAAGCCCTTCAAAACGCCTGCGGGCTTATCTATGGCAACATAGGCTATTCCATATTCCCTCTGTTCAGCAGGCTCAACATTTCCTCCAACCATTTGGGCTACGAGTTGATGCCCGTAACACAAACCTAGAATTGGCAGGTCTAAATCAAGAATGTGTGGGTCTGATCTAGGTGCATTATGTTCGTAAACGCTGGCTGGCCCTCCTGAAAAAACAAGTCCCTTCACGTTGAATTTTTCGCTTAGAAGGCTTATTTCGTCTGGCTTAATGTCGTGAGCGACTATTTCAGAATAAACCCCATGTTCTCTTATTCTTCTTCCTATTAAGTGGCAGTATTGTCCGCCGAAGTCAAGGACAAGTATTGTGTCATATTTCATTGTTGCATCTTCTCGCATTACAGAATAATGCTTAGTACTTAAGCATGGATATTCAATTTTGCCGACTGTTAGGCGTAAAGATATTTTTGCAGCTCCCAAAGCGTTACTTCATTTTTGTTATTTGGCATATGCGGTTCATATTCTCTCCATTCTTGCATTTTAAGCTCCAAGTACTTCTCAGCGTTTTCTTTACCCAAAGCTCTTATGCAAATTTCGTCACTTTCCCATTCCTTTAAAGCTTCTTTCAGCGATGTTGGCAAAACCTTAATGCCGAGCTCTTTGCGGTTGGCTTCGCTGAGATGATAAACGTTCACGTCCACGGGTTCTCCGGGGTCAATCTTCTTTCTGATACCATCCAATCCAGCCTCAAATATCGCTGTATATGCAATATAGGGATTACAAAGCGGGTCTGGACATCTAAACTCTATTCTTGCTTCCTGTTCCTTCCCAGGGAAATACTCCGGCACTCTTAATAGGGCTGAGCGGTTTCTCTTGCTCCATGTAACGTATACTGGGGCTTCATAGCCTGGCACGAGTCTTTTGTAACTGTTGACTGTAGGCGCCACGATAGCGCAAAGGGCTTCAGCATGTTCCAGAAGACCGCCTATGAAATACCGGCATTTCTGTGAAATATGAGCATAGCCTTTAGGATCGTAGAACACGTTTTCTTCTGTTTTCGGGTTGAAAAGTCCTATGTGAACGTGCATACCGCTGCCTGGCTTGCCAAACCACGGTTTAGGCATGAATGTTGTTATCCAACCGTATTTTCTGTCTGCTACGGCTTTGGCTCCAAATTTGTATCGGATAATGTTGTCAGATGTGGTTAGTGGGTTTGAATATTTGAAGGTGATTTCGTTTTGGGCTGAGCCTACTTCATGATGTTGTCGCTCTACTGTGATTCCCATAGTGGACAAAGCATTTGACAAGTCCATTCGATACGTTTCTGTGATGTCTCGACTAGGTGACATGTCAAAGTATCTTTGTTTGTCTATGAGATGGTTTTCAACTGGATAAACTTCTCCGTCTTCACTTTTCTGTACAAGATAGAATTCTAATTCTGCAGCGGCTGTTGGTTCATACCCTTCTCTCAATGTTTTTTCTATGGATTTTTGACAGATGTACCTCGTGTCGCTTTCAAATTGTTTGCCGTCTGGTCGATATATGTTACAGATGAAGCTTACAACGCCTTTGTCATAGAAATAGTAGGGGCAAACCGTAAATGTGGATGGGTCAGGCTTCATAATCATGTCGCTCTCTTCTATGTCAACTCCGCCTATTATTGAAGAGCCGTCAAAGCCTACGCCTTCAGTTAAAGCGTTTTCGACTTCTTCCACTGGGATTGTTCTGCCTTTAAGGAATCCAAGTATGTCTGTGAAGTGTAGAAGGACGTAGTCAGCATTCTTCATAAGTTTCAAGGATGCGAAATTTTTGATTGCTTGCTGACTTCTGTGCACCATGTTTTTCCCTGTAGGCAAGTTTACAATGGAAAGAATTATTTCTATAAATATAAAAGCTTTATTGAGGCAAATAGGAGCAAATGTTAAATAAAAGATATGTTTATTGAATATATGTGCAGTATATGCGGCGAGTGATGCATTTGGATGAAACAGATGTCGAAATCTTGAAGGCATTAACTCTTGACGCTAGGCTTTCTTCGAGGCAGATAGCTAAGCAATGCGGCGTTTCCATAGGCACTGTCTTATCGCGGATAAAGAGGATGGAGAACGAGGGGATAATACGGGGGTATTCGGCTCTGCTGGATCATGAAAAACTTGGATACGAGTTGACAGTTGTTAGTGAGATAACTGTTTCTAAAGGTCGGCTCTTAGAAGTGGAAAACGAGATTGCACGCCTTCCAAACGTCTGCTGTGTATATGATGTAACAGGCTTAATAGACGCAATCATAGTCGCAAAATTCAAGAACCGAGAAGAACTAGGCAAATTCACTAAACGACTTCTAGCCATACCATTTGTGGAAAGAACAAACACCCACGTTGTCTTAACATCCATAAAAGAAGACTTCCGCCTAACCTAAGCGCTCACCATAAGTTCAATCTATATAAGGGAGGGGGCTAGCCTTTTCACACAATGTTCTCTTTTTGCTTCATTATCTAAAGCAAGATTTAATTTCAACCATAAATTAGAAAGTAAAAGGATAAGCTCTAAGCGGGGGTTGCCAAGCATGGCCAAAGGCGTAGCCCTGAGGCGGCTATCCCGTAGGGGTTCGTGGGTTCAAATCCCACCCCCCGCACTCTAATTCTCGGCCTATTTTGGGGTTATTTTGGCTAAAGAAGGCAATTCTTGGATGTTACAAGTGAGGATAAAATTTGAACGCAAATTTAGTGGCAAAAATCCCTTGTTGCCACTTTGGCACTCGCTAAATTTCGTAGTTAATTCTTTAAAGAATCGGATAGCACAGTTCATATGGTCTCGCTATTTCTTCAGCAAAAGCTCTCTAGCACGCGCAAGAGAATTATACTACGTAGAACTTGAGGAAACAACAGCTAAATCTTCATTAACTAATAATGTTAATGATGTTCCTCTTAATTCTTTGATGCGGTTTTCGACGGTCGCGTGAATTTTTGTTCTAAGATCATCATCATGTGAAGGAGGTATTCTATCCATTTTTCTGGCAAGTTTAGAGTCGCCAAG
>Ga0209725_1000549_pt1 | contig 22868 bp, 23 predicted proteins | sample I18A1metaG_FD_184145 | JGI IMG/M metagenome (GOLD analysis project Ga0209725, IMG submission 184145) | Lake sediment bacterial and archeal communities from Gulf of Boni, Indonesia to study Microbial Dark Matter (Phase II) - ​I18A1 metaG... | ecosystem: Environmental > Aquatic > Freshwater > Lake...
TATGACATCGACCGCTACCAGATCCCATCTATTGAAAAACTCATAGTCTAGCAATGTCTCAACAACACGCGCTTTCTTACCTCACAATATCTAGAAAGTAATCAGGTTTCTAAGAATAATAACCTTTATTTTTTAGTTTTTGTATAAAATAACTACTTTTTTATACTCAACAGGCTATATTTCATGTTCATAGTGTGTCGAAATATGCCTAGATATCCTGAGCCTTTCAGGCAGAGACAGCGAGAACAATTCTTGAATTATGAAAGTGTGAAACAGTGGTTTGACGGTTTAGGCTCTAACTCAAGTGAACATACGAAAGAAGCCTACCTAAACGATCTAATTCAATATTGTGATTGGCTTGGAAAGACTCCTGACCAGCTTAAAGAAGAACGGAAACAGGAGTTGAAGTCAGACGACATTGACGTGAAAATGACCGCTGAGAAGACTTTGAATCGATACGCTAACAGTGGCGTTAAACCTCAAAACGCTATGTCGAGAGCCGTCGCCTCAATAAGAAGTTTCTACGCACATAACTTCATTGAACTAGCTGAAAAAGCTGTCAAAGCACCCAAGCAGACTAAAGAGAAAGACTACAGATGCCCAACTGTTGACGATCTACGTAAAATGCTTGAAGGCTCAAATCTACGCGATAGAGCCATTCTTTTGACACTGTTTCAGAGTGGATTAAGAGAAGGAACACTTATTCTCTTGAAGTTGAAGCATATACGAGAAATCTTTGAGAATAAAGTTCCCGTTCACATAGGGCTTAGAGCAAAGGAGCTTAAAGGTGAGTATTCAGGTCTTGAGTGTCACACGTTTCTAGGTAGAGATTCTATTGAGGCTGTTAAGAGATACCTTGATTGGCGTGAGAGAGTTAAGGGCGAGAAGCTAACGGAGGAATCTTTCTTGTTTACACGGATAGACGCTCTCGGACAACCTGTAGATGAACAGGCTCTCATCAGAATCGTGAAAACAACATCTGAAAGAGCTGGAACACACTTTAGCCCTCATGATTTCAGACGTGCATTCCAAACGAACCTTGAAGCCGCTGGTGTTTCGGCAAATTGGGTTAAAAAAATGACCGGACATAAGCTCTCAGGAGAGGAGAATCCCTACAGTATTCCCAAGATCGAACAGCTAAGAGAGGCATACATCAAGGCTGAGCCCAAACTGAGTGTAACGGTTAAAGCTGAAACTGATTTCGACAGGGTGAAAAGAGAGATAGAATCTCTGAGAGAGGGATTGAAGCTTTCAAATGTAGATTTTCAGAAGCAATTACAGCAAGTGTATCCGAATTTGAAGCCTTACGACTGGTTCTCACCGAAGCCACAACGGGAAGCCACACCGGAAGAGATTAAGGCGTATGAAGAAGCGATCAAAGAATACGATAGGCAACGATTGAAGAATGAGATTCTACAAGAACTAGGGTTAACGAAGGACAAGAAAGAGAAGAGGACTATGACAAACGGAAATGGACGCTATGAATCAAAGATAGTAGTGGAGAAAGACCTGACTGGATATCTTAATGACGGATGGGAGTTCGTGGCATCATTAAACCATGAAAAGTATCTAGTAAAACGAGCTTTCAATTAGAACTGATGATGTCGAAGTAACTTTGGAAGTATGCCCTTTGAGCATTATGGAATCATCGCAGAGTAACCACTAACGAAGACAGATTGAGATTGAGTTTTTAATCAGAATTAGAAAATCTATGAAACGACTGTACTGGCAAGATCTCCTAGTGAACTGAAAGCTCGGAGCCTCTAGGTTTTGCCTCCATCTCAAAATAGATATACAAACGCTCAAAAAATCGTTTAGCCGTTTCGGCTATCCCGCTGGGATTTTCGACATGCCAATTCGGGCGAACTCGCAACAAGGCCGGAATGTTGTCTTCCAACCATTTGATCAGTCGTTCACGTACAACTTTTTCCCACTCGCTATATCCAACTATCAAGGCAAATTGTGGACAATTCTGGTCAACAGTACGACTAAGAGATTCGATAAGGCTATCAAAAACGCGCCCCGTCTCATAAGGAAAGACCCAGTCGCTAGATAGGTCCTCTACATCTCCATGTAACTTCCAGAGACTCGGCTGTTCTGGAATATTGCCATCTTTAACGACTTTAGGAATCTTCCTAGCGAACTCATCCATATAAGCTCTTTCAACTAGATCGTCCCAGTTAAAAGATATAAGATGAGATATCTGGCCATCGTGAAGCATTTTGGCCACAACTTTGTGCTGGAAAGTGGGATGCATATTCGCGCACCATCCAGAAAACTTCTGCTTAAACTTAACTGAGTTCTCTCTAGCTATCCTCCAAACTTGTTCATCGTCTTCACTGATCATCTTCATTGGAGAGGAGACGCCAATTTCGCGCAGAAGCATTATCAATAAAGGCTGAAACTCATTGGTGATCGGCATAACATCATATGAAAAACCAGCCCCCATAATCAAGATCAGTGGCTTGCGAAGGGTGACAACAGAACGTGCCAACTCTCTCAGATACTTGTCTTTCTCAGAAATTGGAAGCTCAAGGATCTTCAACAGTTCTGTGAGCCTACTATCACATTCGCGAAGTCCCTTCCAAAGAGGCAAGTATTCGTATAAGATAGGCCCAATCTTTTCAATAATTCGAGGTCTAACTTGTGGCACTTCTTCTGCGATAATGATTAAGCACTGTAGGGCGGCCGGGTGGTTGTTAGCCGGTGCATCTGTAAAATAGTATCCCAATCGATGAATCTCTTGCTCAGTAATTTCAGGATACTGCTTCATCAACGGCACGTAATGCATGATATCGCGAAGAACGATTGTCGCATGGATGCCCTCAAATTCGCTAAAAAATTGCTTAAGCCGTTTTTCCATAACACTCATTTTGCCATCACTCCCCATTTCTTAGGTTTTATTTTGAGCATCCTTTCTATTCTGTCTACTCTCTGTTGAGAACTTTGCTTGCGATAGTCGTGTAGTGTGAGAACCATGGTTAGAATGATGCTTGAGATGGCCACGACAAGTCCCGCCAAACCGATCCAAAAGTCATATGACAAACATGAACCTTCTCGACTCCATCGGTCTTATAGAGTCAGTCAGTGAGAATTTAATCACCATCCGTCGTGAAAGACCATAAGCTTGAGACAAGTGGGGCATAACACCTCTCCACCTTTCGGGATTTGTGAATGTAGATTAAAAACAGCTCCACACGAAGGACATCTACACTTTTTCACCGGAAATTTTCCGATTGGAAAGCTCCCTCCTTCACTGTACGCCTCGAAAACGCTTTTTATCCATTCTAAGCTTTTCGGCACTTCTAGTCTAATTCCCCAAACATCGTAATTATTTAGGTACGGCACAGGGAAGTTAATCTTGACATTATCGCAGATGACCCAGACATCTATTCCTTGCTGGCATGCCAATCCTATTTCATAAGAAATCCAGTTCTGAGTAAATTTCCACTCTTCCATAGTCTCTTTATTAGCTCTTGATAATGCTTGAGCCTTAACAAGTTCTTTGCCAACCAAGAGAAACAGTGCAGATGATTTGTTCATCTCATCTTTTATCGTCCTCCAAGCGGGCGATTCTATTGTCTCGAATTCTGACCTGAAGACCCTCACTCCAACACGTGCAGCAGCGCTATCAAATTTGTCGCAGCATTCACTGTCCAGCTTTGTATGTGACATGAAAATTCTAACTACCATTTTACTCACAAGTCATTTCTTCGATCATAATAGCTGACGTATTATGGAATTTACCTCTTTCCCTATGTATTGATTGCTTTAAATACTCTGAGATTCCTCTTCGCAAAACATCACGATGTTTCTACTACAAGACTGTCTATAATAGCTCGACTATTTTGGCCGGAACATTAGGAAAAGGTCGGACATTTTTGTTATAGATAAGCTATGATAGGCGACGGCAGTTCGGACTCAAAATCACTTCCCATGTTTCAGCTTAACCCTTCGTTTTGGGTTCAACATCGTAGATGCGCCCATCCGTCGTCCGTCGGCTTTATTGGGTCTCCAAGAACTATGCGACGACCACATCGAACGCATCTACCCTCGAACTTTGCGGTAGGCCACAAACTGATCTCTCTAACTGCTGGAAACTTCCGTCGCAACCAATCCAAATCCGTTTCGACATGCTTAACCTTTAAATCGATCACACCCCGTGAAGGCCAGTTTGCCTTTAGGAAAAGAAGAGTACGATAGATCCTTTCGATCCCATGTTCATCTATTGCTTTCTCCAACGCATACTGTCGTTCACTTGTGCCTTTGTCTGCGCGCCACCCAAAATTCGTCAAAGTACCATCATATAAGCCGGTAAAGTCATATGCTAAGCGCGCACTGTCTTGTTCTCTCTGTCTTGAGACCTGAATCGCAGGAACCGTTGTCGGTCTCCTTACTTGTGCTGGACTTGTCGCGTACTTGGGGCGCTTCTCTATCGACTCAGTCGTCCGATATTCTTTCGCTATGCCCGTCGCAGCGAAATCCGTATCGACTTTCGTTGTGAAAACGTATTTGTTCAAGGCTTCAAGGTCTTCTGCTGTATGATTGGAAATTTCTCTCGGTTCGAGCTTCTCTTTGTAGCTCTCCGGCGCGAGATAGTAATCGAGCCACTGCATGACGAAAGCCGTTTCTTTTCCTCGATCTTCATGAACGAATAAAGTTTGAAAGCCGTTGAATTTGGCTCTGGTAGCTGCACCCAATCCTGTTAGCTGTAGCGGCATATCCGTTTCTTGAAGCAGGTCAAGCAGCCAGATGTTTCCTCGATCCCTGTAGAACGGGAGATAGTGGCGAGGTATTCGTCCTCCACGCACTTCCAATAGATCGCTGTCAATTGCAAGCGATCTGAGAAGACTGACTATAAGAATCGCAATTTCATCGACTGTGCCATTTCTTGTTGCGAGAACTGAACTGATTGGTCTAGGGTGTTCTGATACTGTATCGCCAATCCGAATCATCCTTCTTGTGAAGAAGTATATGTTGGCGACCTTTGTTTCGATGTCCGCTGAGTCTCTCGTCAATATTTCCGCGACTCGTCTGCAATGCTGACCCGCTTCAATAAAGCTGCGGCCATAAGCGATGGGGAAGAACCTCTTTTTGAGCCAAAGCACAAATCTTGACACTAGCGATAGTACGCGAAACTCTTTGTTTATTGATCTAAGATATGTCTCCAGTTCCTCGAGAATATTCTGACGCCAGGAAGCTGGTAGAACGGCGATACTCAGGTTCAGCTGCATACAATGCCAGCCGAATCTATTCATTGTGAAGAGCTCGAAGGGGATCTTACGACGCCCGATCCTACTGGAGAAATTCTTCAGTATCTCAGTTAGGTCGATGAACTCTCCGGACAATTCTGAAAAGAAGCCTTCAGTTTCCTTTCCTTCAAAAACAGCTCTATAATAAGCTTGAGTAACATCGTCTAAGCTAGAGAGCAAGAGTCTGATAGGTTGTCCCAAATGCTTTCCGTCAATTCCAACAGGAAAGGCGGCAGGAACTCTTGTCAGATTGAGCCACAGGGATGCCGGCAACATCATCCGCTCAGTTTCCTGCAACTCGTCTATCGTTCTCGATAGCGATGCTATTGAAGCGAGATGTTTGGTTTCTAGATAAGAGTAGGCAGACTGCACGTTTCTGTCCTTGTAGTCGTTGTTTGGGGTTGAAAGCCAGACTAGGTTCAGAAGCCTTCCGGATCCTCGCTCAGTCCTGTATTGGAGTCTTTCTGCAAGATCCTTAGCTATAACGGTGAGTGAGATGTTTCTTGTCAGCTTTCCAACTTCGCTCAGATATCCGAGGAGTCTTACCGCTTCTCGAATCAGTAAGTACTCCTCGTCTGGAATATACGCAGATGTCTCAAGCGCTTGATGGAGGATCATACAAACCTTGGCAGTTTCGTCTGGAAGGTCTATCAGAAGGGGATGCTCCTTCTTGAATGCTCGAACCTCTTCACGCTCTTCTAAGGATCTTACGAAGGATTGCAGTTCCTCTGCTGACTCCGCAATGACTCTGAGCAAAGCAAGTTCTGCACGTTCTGCATCTGCACCGTGCGCAACGAAAGAATATTTTTTGAGTTTTTCCAAGCAGCCTATGGCAGTCTTGACGCTTACGTACCAGTCAGCGGTGAGTTGTCCAAGTTGAGTTGAAGACAGCTTGTCTCCTTCTTGCCGGACGAAACCGTTCGAAACAAGTAGAACTGAAGAGCCCATTAGGAAACGCTCCCAATCTTCTTTGACGCCTTTGTTCTGGCAGAACCAAAAGGTCGTCGTGAACCACTGTTTTAGATCTTGCAGGTTGCGGATGTTGCGAAGCTTAATCTCCGCATTGATATGGTCCAGAATCTTTCGGTCGAGCTTGGATTCAATGTCTTTGCCTTCCAAGACGATTTTTTCAATCTCTGTCTTTCTGCTTTGAGGAACTAGAATGAATGCGTAGCCGACCGTTTCTCTTCCCTTACGTCCTGCTCGTCCCAACATTTGCTGGATGTTGATTGCGTCGAGTTCCGTTTCTCTTCCTAAGAACAGATCCCTGATGATCACGGTTCTGGCGGCCAAGTTGACGCCCCAAGCAAGCGCCGTTGTGGAAACTAGGATATCTATAGGTCCTTTGTCGAATAGGTTGATTATCTGTTCTCTATCAGCCTTGTTTAGTCCCGAATGTAGGAACGCGACACCCTTCGAAACAATCTGTGCGAGCTTGTGACTTCTCAACTTGGGATTGTATCCGACGTAAGCTTTATCGATCGAAGGCGCGAGCATGAGCCCTGTTCTTTCAGCCTTGGCTCTGGTGCCTACGAATATCAGAATCTTACCCGGTTCTTCTGTTTGGCTTACCTTCTGTCTGAGTGAGCTTACCATCTCAAGGACAATTTGGTCCTTGATCTTCTCCTCCTCGGCATAGTATCTTGTGTCGGGATAGGCCTGAAAAAAGCAATGTAAAGGCACAGCTCTATATGTTGAGTTGAAGTATGACTCAGCGTTGAGCCATTTGGCTAGTTCTTCTATGTTCTTCATGGCGGCGGACAAACCTATGATTCTAGCCTTCGGATTCGTTCGTTTGATACGTGCCAGAAGTACCTCTGTTGCCGGGCCGCGCTCTTCACTGTCTATGATGTGAATTTCGTCTAGGACAACAAGATTGGGATCGTTAACGAATGAGTATGTTTTTGGCTTCCGGCTTAGACTATCCCATTTCTCTACTGTTGATATGAGAATTCGTGCATCTTTGGCTTTGCTGACATCAATGTTTTCCTCATCGCCAGTAATCTTATAGACCGTAAATCCTCTGTCTGCAAAATGCTGCCATTCTTTCTCCTTCTCGACTGTGAGGGCTTTGAGGGGTCCTAAGTAAACAATCTTAGTCTTAGGACCTTCTAGGAGCTGTCTTAGCATGGCTATTTCTGCAAGCAGGGTCTTTCCAGTTCCCGTTTCGGCACCCACGAGTAGATTCTCTGTATGTTGCAGAATGAGAGGCATTGCTTCCTGTTGCATCGGGTTTAATTCATGAAAACGATCCTTGAAGAAACTAACAAAATTCTCGGGAAGCACATCATCTATCGGTATGTCCTTTCCTTCAGATCGAGCCTGTATTTCTGGTTCAAGCAACCTCAGGAAATCCTTCTCTGCGTCTGACAGATAGCGTGAATCGCTTGATAGGGTACCTGAGTTCAAGTTTCGAAATAGATCAAAGTCTGTCAGGTTGGCCGTCGTTATTAGGACTTCTCGTTCGCTAAGTATCATCTTGGTATGAATGTGGCGTACTATCTCTCTTTTTGAGAAGACTTTGCCTCCTGCTAGAAGAACTTGGTTAGTGGTGTCATGATTCTCAGGATCAGGGCGTAAGAAGAGCCTTAGATCGACGCCGCGCTTTGCCGAGTTACAAAGAGTGTCCAGAAGCGTTTTAAGCCATTCATTTTCTGTTCTGGAATAAAACCAAGGAACTGCTATCCAGATTCGTTTCTTTGCATTTGAAACAATCTTGTCTATAGCAGATGTTAGGTCGTTTGGACCCTTTTCCTCCACAAAGCGTGCGTTGGAGAGATACACGCTGTATCGCGAGTTCGCCTCGCTCGTTCTGTCCGTTATTGTTTTTTCGCCCTTTCTCTTCGCTACTTCTGCCTTGCCGCCACATCTGGGACATGGCTCGAACGTTTCCCTTTCAAAGAATTCGGTGCCGCATCGGGAGCATTTTCTTAACTTGGGTTTCTTGAACGGACTACTATCGGGTGGTATCGCATCATAGAGGTCAGGGAAAAGTTCATCATAGCTCCACCCGTTGTCTTGCAGTTAAGCCTTCCTCCAAAACAGTCAATGTGAAACTCGTTCGAAGTCATCTTAATATTTTTCCATTGCTCTATATCTCTTCTGTGTTTCCAAGGTACCCCGGGATACCAAAACGCGTCAGCAAGAGTACACTTCACTACTTGAGAAAAAATGCTAGAGGCGAGAGGTCATTCAAAGTCTATCAGAAAGCAGCCGAGAGACGCACAGTTAACCTAATCGCCTGTGGCACGACCGGAATCCTCGTCACGACTATCCTGAGCCTACATTTTTATCCAACAAACTGCAACCTACTCCTGAGGATAGATTTTGATACAAAGAGATACTCAACTGATTGTATCTCTTCATATGTTACTGCTTATCCTTTGTTTCTCGTTTCTTGCATACGTTGGGGGCGAGGTAACCGATCTGAGCCCGATTGACGACGCCTACGTAAGCTCATTATACCCTTATGTCAACCGTGGATCTGACTCGAAACTCGTATTAGCTTGGTACCAAGATTTCTCTGGAGGCTACGCACTCGATGTAAAGATACCATCTTACTTCAAGTTTGACTTGTCCAATATTCCTTCCGATGCTGAGATAATTTCTGCAAAGTTACAGCTGTATGCGATTAGCGTGACCGTCCCGTCAGACATCATTGTGATATATTGTCCAGACAATTCTTGGAATGAGCGCGAGATAACCTATTCGAAAGCTCCAAGATATGACTGGAGGACTCCTCCAATAAGCACTCGCGTAAGCGTAGCCAACGCTTGGTATTCTTGGGAATTAACGAGCGATGTCAAGAATGCGCGAGGCGGACAGCTAACCGAAGTACTTCAAATCAATACATTCATTGTCGGCCAAGAGCCTAATCATGTTTCATTCTACTCGAAAGAAGCGTCAGATTCATCGTACAGGCCAAGATTGACGATCAACTATAGTAAACCTGTCAGTCGAAGTTTCATCACCTGTCACGTTACAGCAAAGACTATTCAAATTGGAGAAACGCTGGAGATAACTGGTGCAATCTCTCCTCCACACGGCGGTGCCCCTGTGACCATCACCTACAAGAGTACAGACGGATCGGCTTTCACTCGAACGGTCTTAACATCTTCTGACGGAACTTTCAGCGATTCATTCGCCCCCCAAAACTCTGGCGAATGGAGTGCGTCTGCAAGTTGGTCTGGCGATGAAGATCATCAAGGCTCTACAAGCGAGACCACGTCTTTTGTCGTGGAAGAGAAACCGCAGATAACTCCGGTTCCTCCACCCGGTATTATGGGACTACCTATCTTCTGGATACTAGTCCCTATCATAGCATTGTCCATCTTTGCTGTTGCTGTGTTGTATTTAACAAGAAGTAGACGAGGCGCCCCTCCTTTTGCGCGTAGGCGAGTCAAGCCAATATCATATCCATCTCCACAAGTGTCGAAAACTCCCCCTGCAATGCCGGAGGTTCCGCCAGCTCCTAAAGAGAAGAAAGTTCCTGAAGTCAAGATAACTCTTGCAGAAAGTCTCGTGCCGTTGGACGATAAAGTCTACCTGTATATTGTTGATCACGGAGGTGTAATCTCTTGGAGTCAAGCAACGAGAGACCTAGGCGTCTCGATCGAAGAATTGAAAGCCTCTGTCGAAAGACTGAAGCAAGCCAAAAGGATCGAATAACAACGAGGCATCGGGGTTCGAACTATCTGATTCGGCGTTTCCTTCTGGAAGCTCCTAGAAAGCCTTCAGGGAGGCCGAGAGCCTTCACAATTTTTCCTCCCCTGGTTGCAGGCTCGTAATCGGCTTTGTAACTTCGCGCATGTGTGTCTTTCTTGTCCAAGTTGCAATCTATACAAGCGGGAACCAAGTTCCTAAAGTAGTCTGAACCTCCACGCGCTTTAGGATTCTTGTGCTCGACATGCCAACCTCCCTTTTCGCCATATCTCCCATAGTTTGTGTACGCCAGTTTCTTTCCGCAATAAGAACAGTAACCATCGGTGCTATCGTAGATTTCGCGAAGTTCTTCATCAGAATATGGCAATCTTACGAGCGCCTATAATATTTGAATATATGATGGTCGATGTAAGTATTTCCACGCATATTTCTACGTGATTGAATCTTCGTTAGTCAGGACAGTCAAATCTTAAAAGTTGTGCCATGCAATGTATTAACTGGTCGGAAACGCATGCCGTTCAGATATGAAATGCACTGTAAGAACTGTGGCAATGATTGGACGTCACACACGCGAGAAGCCTCGGAAGGCCCTCCAGATTATTGCCCTGCCTGCGGCTCCTCGAACATCACAAATGTTAGAAGAATCAAGGTTTGATTCTCTATGGTAAGGAAAAGTTGGAGAAAGTTTGAGCAAGAAGCACTCGATTCGCTCAAAAGAAAATATCCTGGCTATGATTGGGAAGAACAAAAAGTTTCACGAACGACAGGCTATAAACCAGATTTCTATGGTCAAGCCAAAGATGATCATCGCGATAGAATAATTGCCGAGTGTAAGTATGTGAAGGAACTGACTAACGCTAATGTAGATCAAGTAGCAAGATACAACTACCCCTTCTTCCCACAGGAAAAGGTCATCGCGATTCCTCAAAACACTGTGGTTTCAAGTGACGTTAGAGAACATGCTTATGAAAAGAATGTAGACATTATGCGGTTGCGTGGCAAGAGGAAAACATTTTGGGATAAAATCAGAGATAATATCTGAATTTAACCGCACAATGCCGATACTCGTAAATATTTGGCGATGATAAACTGCAATTGAGTGAGGCAGATGGAAAAACGGGATTTAATATGTTCTAATTGTGGAATGACGAACTACTGGTACGAAGGAGGCTTAAAGGATCTTTGGCTATGCGCCTATTGCGGTAGCTGGAACTACAGATGACGTTCGATGTCCAAATCCAAGACAGCAGTCTTCTGCCTTTCTTCCCAGAATGATACGGCGAATCAGATAGTTGCATAATAGTCCAGTTTGTGAGGTGAAACTTTGTGCGGTCGGGTTACAGATGTGGAAGGTGCGGATATCCAATTATGCGAGGGGCAAACTTTTGCCAGAGGTGTGGAACGGGTGTTTTGTGGGGTCAACCCACGGAAACTCAAAAGAAGAGATCTTTGCTGAGAAGTATGTTTGAAGGAGTTGGAGAGATTACTGCTGAGGCAACTATGGCTCTAGTAGAGGAAGGTTTGATGCCACTACTAGAGGAGAAGTTGATGCCGCAACAAAGCTTGGTGCAACGGCTCGCATGTCCTTACTGTAGGTCTGAGATGAGGCAAGCTGGCGAAATTGTAACTAGAGACAGAATCCGACGTCCGGTTTACTACTGCCAAGAATGTGGCTATAGAACCATAGCAGTCGGTTAAACGTAGGCGTCCATAGGGTCGTGCTCCGCTAAAGGTCGTGTGTGTGGTACCTTGGTGAGTGCGGGTGAATTTGAACTGTGAATTTTTGTGTGTGAAGATCATAGTTACACAAAATTCAAAGCGGTTTGCGTTATTTCGACTGAACTTGTCAGAGAAGTTTCATTATTTTTCTCATAGATGAACTATGACAGGGAAGAAGACTCAAACTATCTTGAAATTGAAGCAAGCCGTACCGTATGATATGCTTGCAGTTTTAGAATCAATCTTTTTTCGATCTTATACGACTAGACCGATGCCCGAAACTCATAGATTGAAACACCTTAGAAAAGAGGAAATTATTGTAGCTTCAATTGATATGGCTAAGAAAGCTTTAGACTTCATGAATCGAATTCGACAAAGACAGAACAACGGCCATCCCTATCAAGTGAGAGAGTGGAAAGACTATATCTCAAAGAACGGTCTAACGATAAGCAATTACGAATCGATCAAATCGAGGCTTCTTGCGTCAGGGTTGCTACGTCAGGAAAGCGGCATATTGCGCGTCTATAGGCCTACGGAGTTCGAAACAATTCTGTCGAAGATGCTGAATGCTGTTCAAGTTTGGAGAGAATACGGAAGGTAAGAGAACAAACTATATGGTTACTCCTCGGTCCCTTGCACTCACTTCTAAGACTCTTTTGACCGATTCAGGGTTTTCAGCCTCGTGTTTTAAGATATAAAATACTGCTACTTTGCGAGGGATTTCCTTTTTCTGAGCACCTAAGTCCCGAAGTTTAGCAACAATAGTAACTGCTATGTCTCTTACTTTGTCTTGATCCTTCTCCCTTGGAACTATGAAGAAGACTTTAGATGTATTGGGAGAGAGACATGCTTGAATAATATTAGCGATAATCAAATTCTGATCTTTTAATTCACTATCCAAGATTTCAAAAATATACCTTTTACCGTATTTAGTGATAAACTGCACATCTGGGTAATATAAAATTACGAATCTCTCAGTGGGATGACATATATGAATTGGAATTTTACCTCCTTGAATTTTTTCAAATCTTCTATATTGTCTACCAAACTCTATGATGCCCTCTTGAACAATCCTATGATACGTGCTAGCCATGCTACCCACTGGCTATTTCTTCCGTTTGCGTTTTTTCCTAACATAAAAACTGACTTTAACCCTCTTTGGAACCTTTACCGTTGCCCAAAAAGTTACTTTCTTTCTTCTTGTTTTCTTCCTCGTCAAGCAAATCGCCAATTCAATAGTTTTATTCAAGAAGCTAACTATAAAAAGATTGGAACTCGCTTTCAGACTCAAGTGCCATGAACGGATGTCTCGCAGGGGCTGTGTGCAGGAAATTCTGCGAGCTCAGCCTTTCTCGTATAACTGATGCAAAAAGAGCGCGAGAGTGGCGGCAGCGTTGACGGCAAGAGCAGCATATACAGGATCAATAATGGCCGCACCGACGCCTTTTCCATGTCCCGTCCCGTATAGGTTCCGTAGTTCGGCGACGCATTGCGTGAGGGTTGACAATGTACCAAGCATCCTACGAACCGACTTCTGGGTTGCAGGGTCGAGCTGAGTTTTGCCCATGGGTTTGACTTCTTCAATTGTCAGATAGACCAGTTTCGGAAGATTCTCGTCTCCCTTGAACGGTTTCTTTCTAGCTGTTAGAATAGTCTTACACATCGTTTCCACAAATTCCTTAGCTGTCCCAATTGCTAGTTCGGGATCTTTTTCTATGGCTACGGTCATCCTAACGATTTCACGCTGAATATATTCCGAATCTATTGCCTCAGCGATATCTCTAACTTGCCTCAGGGCATCTACGGTATGTGGTAGAATACCTGTAGGCTCATATCGTATTTTGCCGAATCTTGTTTTTGTTTCTACGATCTTGTATCCTTCACGTGCTAACTCTTCGTTAAACAGTTCTAGTAATTTTGCGTCTTCTTGCTTGTTCAGGCGAACTGCAGGATGTATCATTTCACATAGGAAACGCAGAAATTCATCGTCTGAGCAGTGCAGAAGATCAAACCTATCGTCGTCGAAGATCCAATCGTCGGTCCAATCGTAATTACGGACTCTGTGTTGCAGAATATCGCCTCTTGCGTCTTCGAATCTGCAATCGTGTGAAGGAAGTTTATCCAAATCGTAGATACGAGACAGAAACTCCACTTCGCCTAGATTACCGTGCCAGTTGATCCCCTCAGACCGAAGCGTACGAACTATCCTTCGTCGAGTTTCTTCCGAAATGTTCACAGGGGTCCTACCCGCATCAAATCGGTTGCGGGCTCTTAAAGATGTATCTTTCGCCTACATCTTGCTAGAAATTGTGAACGAGAAAAGCGGGGACGCTTCTGGCGGGGATTCGGAATCTTTTGTTTGTATCTTCAGTTTACTCGAACCAGTCAGAAATATATATTTGCTGTGTAGACCGATCTTTTGAAGATACGAGCTATTTGAAAAACAGATCAACAGCCAAGGACAGACTACCTAGTGACGCGCGAGAGGTAGTCGCATCTCTTAGAAAGTATTATCGAATAGTACCGGAGGCATGGCGTAGATACCTAACAAAGCTAGAGGCGACAGAATACGAGCTTCCCTCTAACGAAGCCGAGATGAGGTACTTCTTGTTCTCAGAGTGCTTGGATGTGATGCGCAAGAAAAGGTTCAGAACGCCTTTCCAGCTCTCCGCAGAGGACGAGATTCTGAGAGGCAAGAAAGCTGATTTTTCACTCGGGCGAGTCCATGGAAGATTTGTGGCAGTCGAACTCAAACTTTTCCCAGAATATGAAAAAGCTAGAAAAGACATTCTGAAGTTGCGTGAATACGTGAAAGAGAAGGCAACATGTGGATTCTTTCTCATGCTAGCAGACGCAACTGGCGACTACCAGAGAAATCTCGACTTGAAGGCCCTAGGCATCGAGGAAAACGGCGCACATTCTTGGTTCGGATGGGAAACAATCAAACCCAAGCATCGTAACATTCTTCTTGAGACGCTAATAGTATCTCTCATTGCTGATTAGGGGCTACCTTCTTTTGCACAAGATCATGTAGTGAAAGGTGGCCTATGCCATGAAAGCATTAACAGAGGGTCAAAGAAGAGCGATCGCCGACGGCGGTGTGTCTGGCGAAAGAAGAGCAAAGAAGTGGCTTAGGGACCACGGCTTCAGATTTAACGCGCTATTGGCGAACGTTTCCAACGGAGATAGAGAGGCGCTTCACGCCAGAACTCTTCCCAAGAAATTCTCTCAAAGCAAGCAAGATCGTCTAGACGAAATCGGAGTCCACCTTGTTTAATATTAAAACAAGAGAATGGATTTAATGCATTTAATGGGTTAAGTGATTTTTTGATTGAAGGATTTTCTATATATTGTACTATACTAAATCGTAGAGAATTTTCTCTATCGAAAAATCGTTTAATCCATTTAATGCATTTAATGCATTCCGCTGATGGATTTAATGGATTAGATCTATTCTCTCTTATTTCTTAGGCCTCCCCCATGAAGCAAGGATCGACTCTGCTGTTGGTGACGACATATTCTTCAACTCCTCTACTCCTCTTTCAGTGAGTTTAACGCGACCTGCTTGACCACGATGAGCTGGTTCGTGCTCTAGAAAACCTCTCGCTACCAGCTTTTTGACTCTGATCCAGAATGTCACATATTCAATGGGTTTATCCACTTGACAGACGACTTTATGCAGTTCCTTAATCTCGACATCACTCTTACCTAGTACTTTGAAGGCATTCAACATGACCGTTAATTCATTTTTCGCTCTCTCTTCCTTTCTCTTCTCCAGTTCCTCCTTTCTTGCTTTGAATCCTATCCATCCTTTCTGGACATCATCGATTATCTCGATAAAGCTCGGAAGATACTCAGCTAGAAACATATCCCGTGCGAATTGATAGTCCTCTTCTGGAACTAGAATGAACTTCGCATCGGTATTCATGAAATCAGGATTTCTTTTGAACTGCACAAATGTAGCGTGCTGATAAGCTGTCCGTATCCATTCCATAGCATACCGTTTTGTTAGGAATTGCTCAAGATGATCCGGTTTTATTTTATCTGCATATTCGTTCTGAGCTGAGTTGATAGTTTCTCTCCAATATCGTAAACGAATATCATAGTCTTCTTTTGTTGCCGGAATTTCCAACTGCTTTCGATACTTCAGCATGGCTCCATAGAGCCATCTCCAAGCTATCGAAACAGCCTCAGGTTCATACGGACAATTCTCTCTTGGAGGATATAGAGCCACTTTCTCAACGACATCTCTTCGCTCGGTTAATGTCAGCAAGCTCGAAACCCAAATGTATCTATCAAGGTCGCCCAACTCCAATAGCGGTTTGGATTTCAACGTTGCGCCGAAGGTGGCGGAAGAAATAATCCAAGAAGTATTGGTGTAAATTGTCATTCTGCCTAGAGCAACGTTTAGATAGAGACCTCTTCTTTTCCACTTCGCTAATTGTTCATTGAGATTCTTCTCCCTCTCAAGGGCTTTAACCGCGTCGGCTATGATTTTCTGGTTCGTTATCTTGTCATTCGATAATACAGCTCTTGCTTCATCAGCTTGATGGAACACAGCGGCAGGCGATCTGAACTTCAATAAATCCCTTGAAAACACGCCATCTTCTTGGCTCCTTCGGATCGAGGCAGCTAGTTCTTGATCGTCTTTCGAGAGGAGGCTGGCGTATTCTTCGACGACAATCACATCAGCGAGCAGTGGAGAGGGTTTGATTTCTCCTTCTATTGTCAGGCTTCCCATGAGAGCGGCCTCAGTTACGGAGTCCCTTACAGCAATCCTGAATCCAGCCATGTCCTTTTTCCGTCTCGGAATGACCGACGTCCTTCTCGTAAGCCATTTTAGGAAATATCCTCTCCCGAGTCCATGAGGCTGGTAGAGTCCTAAATGTGAATACAATCGTTCTCCGTCTTTGGTTCGCTTCAACAACTGTCCAGCTAACAACAATGAAGTTGCCCTCGCACACCGTCTCGCCCATTCATCATTATGACACTCGACGTAACACAAACTCTCCGTCGCTTCCATCAATTCACCATTTTCAAGAATCTCCGTTGCCTCTTCAGTTTGGGCAGCTACTTCTTCTGACTGAAACCAGCTCAACTAGAAAACCTCCTAGTAAAAAAATATGCAATAAAAAGTGGAAATCAAAGAAAGAGTAAGAGAGTAAAGCTTCGCGCCAAAAATGAATCTAACAATTGTTAGAGCTAGGAATTTCTACTTTAACGGGTATTACATTTATTTTGCGATCACCCTCACGCCCCGAGATGACCTCTTTTCCCCTCAACTGAAAGATGTTCACGACAAATTAGAAAGGTTGCTCCGATAGCGATAAGAACCATGCTACTTCTGAAATCAAATAGATGGATAGAAACCGACTGACAGGCAAGTAATTCAAATAAATAGACAATTCTAGGGGGACTCCCGACACAACGTTTCTTATTATTATTTGGGTTGAATCATTAGAAGCTAGAGGTTACTACAACTAAGATTGAAGTTCTTTAAGATTAAATCCTGTTTCTTCTCTTTCTTCGCCGATGAATCTCAGCCTTCACAGCGAATCTCCAACATACCACTTTTTTCGCCTTTCAAGATTGGATATCTTTTAATCTTAACGCAGAACACTTCATTCAGTGTCGTTTTTAATATTACATGAGTTCAGGAATCTTGAAACCTTCAATATTAAACCTAGACCTAAATATGGCTCGACTTGGTGGCTGACAACGATTATCTTTCGCAGGTGTTTACGTGCTTCAGCTATCAGAGATTTCAAGAACGGACTGTCTGCGAAGCGGTGGCCCTCCTCGATTATGACCGTCCAGTTCTTCAGCTCTTTCTGGAACATGATTAGATGCCGGAAGATTGAGTCGCCCTCGCTCTTGCTGACATCCACGTTTGTACTCGGCACAAGCCTTAGCTTCTTGTTGACTCTCTTAAACTTCAGAGAAAAGAACTCTCCCAACTGGATTGGATCTAGATTCGGATACTCGTTATGCACGTCCAACACGAAAACTGCTGAGTTTATCTTCGGAATCAATTCTTCTCTGAGAAAAGTCGTTTTACCCGATGCGGGTACCCCTGTCAGAATGATCGGTACAGCGTCCTTCATAACAAGCTCAGGAGTCGCTTCTGGAAACCCTTCCGTGCGGTTCAAGTATTCGCTCAGGATGACGGAGAGAACTGCATCTCGGGAGCGAATATTCAAGCGTTCCTTGAGTTTACCTAGCTCTCCATAGTTCTGTCGGCTTATTCTCATGTGAGTTATCTTTTTGTTATTTTTCTCCTGTTTCTGACTCATTATTTCCAACTTCGGTTCCTTCAATCTCACTCCCTGTCGACGAACTGGGCAAGTTTCCTTTGCCGAGTTCCGCTAAACAGTTTCCCAATTCCAGAAAGCTCTTGTACTTTCGAGCATAACCCCAAAAAAACAGCAAGGCCTCTTTCTCTACATCTGGCGGGTTCTGGAACATTAAAGCCCGAATCTCATTGAAATTCGATAAATCATCTTTACCGCCAAGCTCTCGGTAGTGCTCTCTAATAATGTCAAGTGTTTCCTTCCCGAACTCTTTATACATGGTCTTGCGCATCTTTACAAGTTCCAAATGAAGTTTCTGATGTTTTCTAAGAGCATCAGATTCATTCATTTGAATATTAGGAGCTTTTTCATTCAAGAAATCCCTGAAAAGTTCCTCAATAACATCGGTGATCTTACGGTTAAGGGCCTTGCACGTCGCGGCAAACTGATTCCAAAGAGCTTCTTCAATCCTGAAACTCTTAGTTACTTTGCTCAATGTCTTCTCAGATTAAAAATAGTGTTAAAACGTTTACTTTCAATTCAGGCTTTTAAAAAGTTCACAATCTCAAAACACACAAGTTGTATTTATCATAGTATTCCCATAATGACATAGAATCATGTAATCTGTGCATTGACAAGAATCTCAGTTGTTATCGTGTTGTTCTTCTTCTATCTCTCCTCTTCGAACGAACGGTTTAACCATCTATGTATTTGCCTGAAAGAGCGTGTTCATGATCGTAGGGTAACGACATATAACATTGTCATACAAAACTGTAAGCGCTTCATACATCATTGAAAGATAAGGATTCTGCGATATGGGCAAGCCAGTTCTAACTAGGTTGAGTACCCTACGATATCGCCTTTCGTGTTTATCTGAAGTTTGAAGGTCGCTCTGCTCCAACTCAGCATGCCTGATTTGTAATCCACAGCTCCTTCAACGATCCACATATCTTCTTCTTTCCAGACCTCTCGGAAGAAAGGCCTTCTAATCTCTCCATATTCCTCCTTTAGCCAATTCGTAGCAATCCTTTCAACATCCGTATGGCTCTTTACTCTGACCATATTCTCCCCTCCCGAAAACAGCCTTGGCTCAAGCTTTGTTGGATTGGTTTGCATGTTTCTTGTATTACGGTTTTTCCTTCGTTGATCTTTGGCAACACGTGAACCAAGACACTTGTCAGCTCATTAGCATTCTTCCGTGAACTCAAGACAACTGGAAATTCGAAATCAAATTTGTTCTTCATTGACAGCTTATTCAAGGACATATGAAAAACCTAGATCACTAGGCATATGGCTTACTGCCTAAAGTTGTGATACAATATCGAAACAATGGAGACGCAAAGAACTATGAAGGGTGGATGAAGTTTGTCATTGAACGCTCAAAATGCCGTCCTGTTGGTTATGTAACTTCAACAGCGGAATCTCCCAAAGTCGTAGCATATCCAAAAATCTTAGTCTACTTAGGTTATTCGCCTCTTAATCTCATGTAGAAGTCTTTGATACCGTCGTACATATCCGACTTAAAATCCCTTTTGCTACCGATCGGTTCCCAATACCAGTCGCTTCTTTTTGGATAGTACAAGTAGAAAAAGTCTCGGCGAGGAGCAATGTACGCTAGAACCCTGCCTTCATATTTGAAGGCGATATTCCATTTGATAGCTCTTACCTCGATTCCTTCACCAATCTTCTTTATTCTGTCGATTACTTCTTTGCAGTATGTTCGCATGGATATGTTCTTAATGTAGTTAACATGATCATCAATACTTCGAACAATCGGAAGCTCTTTCATAGGCTCGATTTGTATGCTGCGGCAGTAGAGCCCCCTTTCTCCGCTTGCACTTCGTAGGTATCTATACTCAAACAGGTCAGGCTTCGGATCAACAAACTTCGCGCTTTTGAGTAGCGTTTCAGAGAAGCCCGGGGCGACAAGTACAACGCGCGGGACTTCTTCCACGTTGAACCTGATTTTTGGGCATTTCTCCTGATATCTTCTGCCAAGGTCAGCCAGATTATTGTTCACCCAGTCTAGATATTCGAGGGCCTGTAGTAGCATTGTGTCATCCTCCGCTGTTTTCAACTCAATGACGCACATAATTCCCCCACTGTCCACAGACAGAACGTCAATCTTACCCCTTCCCGCCGGAACTTGATGGTCAAGTACGATTAAACCCTTCTCAAGAGCCTCTGGGTTCTTGATGATTTCTGCCTCAAGTTTCCTTTCTTCAATTTCTTCATGAGTAAATGTGGTCAACTGACGTCGCCTCCAATCGGTAGGACTACCATAAGATAGTTAATTGACATCAAATGAAGAATTAGCTTAGATTTAGGTATTAAGATGTTTCCAAGCCTCACAACGGTCCCACACTCAAAATAAGTCTAAGGAGTCAACTTTCACAGCCTTAGCTAAAACAAACAATGTTCCATACAGCAAGCCCTACGTCCAAACTAATGTCATGATCTCATAGGCTCTGTAACTTTCGACTCAGTGAAGGCTATTCGCTGACTCACGTTGCCGATATACAAGAACAAGTGGAGACCAAGAGCGGAGCTAGAGTTCGAGCTTGGAGCAAACAACGTGTTGTACACTCTCGTTGATACCAAGAACAAGCTTGTGTACATTGGAGAGGCTTCAAACCTCGTTGACAGACTCAGACAGGATCATCCCTTAATTCCTGAATGGAACTATTTTCGCTACAATGTTCTCCCAGATGAAATAGCTCCCCATAGGAAGACTCTTGAAAGGATGATTATCAGAGACTTCGCCTCTGTGCTGGAAAACAAGGCAGATGTTGATTCTATAAGAATCTCTGAATACAGACTGGCGAACGAGAAGATCGATTTCAAGTAGGAATCAGGAGCACTCGGCAAGAGGTTTTGGGGGATTCTTCCCCTAATGTGAGAGAATGGATTTGTGTGTGTTGTCTCTTGGTGCGCGCGCACACGCACATTCACGTTAGGGGAGGAATTCCCTAAGGACTCCTTTGCTTTGCGCTATGCTCGCTTCGCTCGTAAAACTAGTCGTAACGTTGTGGGCACATTCAACCTTTCCTAGTCAATACAGCCATGTAGGCTCTCACAGGAGTACGCATTTCGCCGAGGACATCAAACTCCTGTTCTGATATCTTTTCGAAGAGTTTGAGTGATTCAACTTCTTTAACGACCATACGTGCTAGCGATATGTTGACTGCTTCTCGCGCTACCACATAGAGATTTGGGATTTGATCTTTCACACAACTTCTTGCAAACTTTACATGTGGCGAGACATCGTCTACTTCAGCTCTGGCGATTGGCATGACACTTACTCGTATGATTTTTCCTTCATATGTTGGACTGACGTCCACTCCTTTTTTCTTTCTGACTAGCCTTGTCAATACGTCCGCCAGTTCTTTGGTTTCCCTTTCCGAGACGAGGTCTGAGACGCTTGGAAATAGTTTTGGTCCTAGCCCCAAGAATTCTCTAAGCAGTATCCTAGTGAAGAATCCTTGAGCGTCGATATCTCGTAAAGAATTGATGTATTTTTCAATTTCAGCGTCCTTTTCCACTTCGGGCCTAACAAACTCCTCATTGAAATACCTTAGTGCGTCGTTTCTTCTTTCCAATGTTAGGATCTTTCGTACGATCGTGAAATCCGACGCTCTCATGATAATTCCGTGTACATACTTTCTTGAATCAGGAATCAGACTTTCCTGAACATACATCCAAGTGGCACGCGACAGATTTCTCGCTTCATTAACATGAGACTCTAGATGGACGATAACTTGTCCCTGTTTGACGAATGAATCTCGGTCAACCTTACTAGGGTCAACCCATTTTATTTGAATCCCATACGGTAAGAGACCATTTGCCTCCGAGTTCAATCGCGCCGAATACAGGTTTATCGTTCCTTGAATTAGATTAGAAACCGTTCTCCTTTCAACCCAATTGAATGTCGAGAATATCTTAAGAACGTGGGAAGATGTTTTCATAGCCGTGTCGTAATTCACAATTACGAATATCAGAAAGTAGACAAGCGTTCCAACGACACCGCCGTATATCGCTCCAATAATCCCTATGGCCCAGTAGGATACGGCAAGAATGATAAAAGCGATGATTATGCCAATCAATTCAGAAGTTTTCACATCACTCACTCTTCTTGGTTCTCGCCGCCACAATTTTGTCATAGCAATCAGGCTTATCGCAGCATAAGGCTATGGAGTCGCCGACAGGATATACAAAACGAAGGTTCTCGCGACTGACCACGGTTCCGCAAATGCTACATTTTAAGTCTTTCTTGACCAGAGAATCCAACAGTCCTAAACTTTTCAAAAAGTCATCGAGATCACGCTCATGCACAGCATGTATGATTCGTTTTTCTTTGAGAGTTGTCAAATAGGAGTCATCCTTGGATGTTCAGGGAATGACGTTCATATATATACATGTGGCTGACCTCAGCAATATGTTACCATGAATAGCCACATCTTGGCAGCTAGGCCATTCTGCCTTTATCATGATTTCATTGTAGTACTAGACTACCTTATCGCCCTCAAAGTAGCAAGCAAAAGCCGGTTTCACAGATTCGTTACAGAAATAGAGAAGCCTAAGGCACACCTCGTCTATATGTGGTCTGGGACTTCTTAAAGATAGGTTCAACTCAGGCGTCAAATACAAGGGTAAGACTTGGAAGTGGGACACAGTTATCTTGAATAAGACGCAGGAGCTAGCCCGTTTTCTCCTAGGGAAATCTGGCTTTATTGATTTCATGAACCCTGCTCCGAGTTTGGTGAGAAGTGACAGTCGAGAGCTTCGCAGACGAATCTTAGAACTGTCTGCGAGGGAAGTTTTGAGACTGGGCATCAGCAAGAGTACACTTCATGACCTGCGCGAGAATGCCCGAAGTGAACGTTCTTTCAAAGTCTATGAGAAAGTTCGAAAGAAACTCATCGAATCTTGAAATCTAAGGCTTCCA
>Ga0209725_1000550_pt1 | contig 22852 bp, 17 predicted proteins | sample I18A1metaG_FD_184145 | JGI IMG/M metagenome (GOLD analysis project Ga0209725, IMG submission 184145) | Lake sediment bacterial and archeal communities from Gulf of Boni, Indonesia to study Microbial Dark Matter (Phase II) - ​I18A1 metaG... | ecosystem: Environmental > Aquatic > Freshwater > Lake...
GTCCTACTGAAGGAACTTCCCAACTTCTTAAGGAACTCCATCGAGGCATACATTGGATGCATTTCCGGCGCAATACGACGAGACGAGTACATAGAGGCCGTAAGAGCAGCGGGATTCCAGGACGTCAAGATAACCGAAGAGACCTCCTTTCCCATCGAGTATATGGCGAATGATTCAACTGCAAAAGCGATCATCGACAATTTGAAAATACCACCTGAAAAAATGAAGGAGTTTGCAGAGTTTGCAAGTTCGGTTACTAGCATAAAGGTTCACGGTGTCAAACCAAACAAAGTATCGTAGAGTAAATTTGCCGAATGAAGTTCGCGAGGAATGCTACCACCGTAAAGATCAATCTGACACTGTGGTTTCGAACTCAAAGTTGGTGGGCCGCGGGTGCACTGAACCTTAGGTTCAGATCACCTCCTCTGCATCAGCTTCTAGAATTTCAGCTCTCATCGGTATTCAGAACGAGTCGTATATCCGCTTCTGCCACCTAAACACGGTTGTTTCAGCTTCGCTTCCTGTCTCACGCTAATCGCTGATGCCGCTTTCTCAGAGGTTTTGCTGTAGTTGCCGCTGACTTATGGCGGGTGGTGTTGACTATCTAAGTCGCGATTTGGTTTCTTTCAAGAACTCTTCCGCGACTCGCAAACTCCACTCTGCATCTTCCTTGGTGGCTTCTATCCTTGCGGAATAGTCGGCCTTTTCTCTGAGTGCCTTGAGCCTAGAAAAGCTATTACCCATCACCTTGGGCCAGCCTTCTTTCTTGATGAAAAGCTCTCCAAACATTCTAAGAGTTCCTTCATGTGTCTTCGGATGCGAATCCCCAAGTGCAAGCGCAGCTCGTGCACAACTCAGGACACAGTAGTATGCTCTGGACACCGAGTCCTCATGTCTGGCAGACTCGAGAAGCTCCCTAGCGGCTCCCAGCCTTGCTTCAGCCTTTCGAAGATAATCTCTAACCTCTAACCTCATCCAGTATCATCCCATGAAGCGAGATACCGCACCTCACAATCTCTGCCGTAAAGTGTTCCTTACTCCTGCTCAGCTCTAAGAATTTCCTCTTCTCTAATACGATTGGTGTGATGACCGTCCCACTTGCTAACGCGATCGGGTAAACGATCTCGTGAATACGAATCTCTACTTGGCTTGCGCTTTCATGTACCTTGCTCGATAGCAAAACTAGAATGTCGACATCGCTATCCTCGGAGACTTGACCACCTGCGACTGAGCCGTATAGTATGATGTCTGTGATCGTGTCCGAGTACTCCCTAAGGATGGCTAGGGCACTGATTTCTGCGATGACTCTCATGAAGCGGATTCTGCTTACGTAGTTCCTTTCGACAAGCCTCCTGACCGCGTCTCGAATCGCCTCGCTTCTGCTTTGGTAGAGACCATCCTCGACAAGTCTGTCCAGTGCGTAGATCACAGGTTCATCTAGTTTTGTCGGTATCGGTAATGCCATGTAGGCCTCTTCTTTATACCCTGGTATAAATGTTCCGTAGTTACGTATCGGTTGGAGATTGACATCCTAGCGAACCGTACATGATCGGACCGGAGATTAGGATTGGGGTTCGCGAGTCGGGGGCACCCTAGCAAGAAGAACTGTGGTGGACCGGGCTTACACTGACTATAAGTTCAGATCAGCACCTCATATCAAAAAAGAGGGGAGGTTGAAGTTGAGGTCTCGTTTCACGCGAATCGCTTTCTCATCGCCATTGCCGCGCCGAGACCTGATCCTGCAATGGTTGTCAGCGTGAAAGTTGCGCTCGCGAGCATCATGAGTGTGGGTAAAGCAGCGATCTCTGCAATAGCCATGAAAATCATTGCCCCCGTCCAAATGGTAGCAATCCACACTAGATACTTTCCATGATTCTTCAGTCCAGCTCTGCCTGGCTTTCGAATGGCCACAAATAGAAGCGGTGCTAGGTAGCATAGGCCAATCAGAGCGCTGCTAACTAGCCCTGTAGTGATCACCGCGAGTTCCGGTGCAAATGATAATGCATCAAAAGTTGTAGATGATATGTAGAGTATTCCGATAAGTGGATACAACAGGATTTTCGTTATCCCTCTTAGCTCTTCATGGGCTGAGATCGCCTGTGCAACGGTAGGACTGAAGGAGTAGTAGACCTTGTTGAAAGCCAACATGAAGTTTCTTCCAGCAAAGGTCCCCATTACCTTCGCATCTCTGAAAGTCCTTAGGAACTGCACTTCAGGTGAGAGTTCGCTTCCGTATGTTGCGGTAGCAATTATGCAACTGGGCGTAACGGCCGCTGAGACCGTTATTGGTATGTCCACCGAATGTGTGAGGGAACCGCTTGTACCTGTGACCCGCAACGTGAATGGTCCAGTGCTGGCAGAGGCGCCAGCGGTCACCATTACCGTCGTTGTTCCCGCGCCATCTGGTATGGGCGTGACAGATCCAGGTGTGGATGGAGAGACATCTGTTGGGGTTGCGCTGACCCATGAGGTAGCGAACGTTACGGCTGCGCTGAAGCCGTTTATCGACTGGATCGTGATCGTTGCGGAGCTCGCGCTACCTTGGTTGATAGTGAGTGTGGGTGGGTTGGCGGATACGCTGAAATCTTGCATGACGGGAGCTGAGGCTACGACTATCTCAGCCCATCCAGGTTGAGCTTCCGTGGGCCACCGTTTCATCATAGTGGTGTCATCGCGGTATCTCAATCCAAAGCCTACCGTGGATCCAGCTGATAGGCTGAAGTCATGCAGGTCATCGGCTGAGTTGAGTGGATGAGAAAGCTCGAAGTAGTTGAAGCCGCCCGAATTCTGAACAGCGCCAGATCCATCTGTCGTTCCCCCTGCGTCCGTGTCCGGTTTCAGCCCGGACGCTGTTGACCAGAAGTAGTCGTAGAAAAGTGGTTCACCACTTTGATAGAGTAGCTCATCGCCCTCAGCGATGCTTGAGTGATCATTATTGTTGTCGAAGGCGAAGCCTATCGTGTCTGACGCACTTAGGCTGGCATCCGCAACTTTGATCGCCAGATACAGGTTGTTAGCATCGTTCATAACGTAGAGGTTGCCGGTGTAAGATGTGGTTCCCCCTGAGAAGTCTAACAGAGAAAACGAGGTCGTAGCTGCGCCAGCCCATTCGGTAGCATCGATGACCCCATTGATCGTTGGTGGAGCACTAGTCCATGCTGAGAGAGATACAGAAGGTGCTGCCGAGGCTATCTTTATCCTACCCCATCCGGATGCATCAGTGCTCTCGTCCACTGGCCAATATCCAGCCGTAGCTGGACCCACACCTCCGTCCCTATATCCAAAGTCGAATCTGACCGTGTCACCTAGATTAAGTTGGAAGTCGTGGGCTGAGTCAGCTGACTTCAATGGATGAGACATCTCGAAATAGTTCTTCCCGCCTGATGCGGTTAGAGCGCCAGACCCGTCGTTTGTTCCGCCAGCATCTGTATCATAGGTCTTGACGGGGAAGCCGTTCAAGAACCTGTCTTTGAATCCAATGGACGCGTAGAGTGCGATCGAGTCTTCTCCATCTTGCCAAGTTCCATCATTGTTGTTGTCGAAGTATAAGCCAAGCGCGTCGTCAGTGGCTCCGGTGTTCAGATCGTCATCAGCTATCTCGATGCCTATGTAGAGGTTACTGGCATCGTTCATCACGTAGAAGGTGCCGGTATAGGTTCCGGCTATTGCAAACGAAGACCTTGCAGCATCCAACCATTCAAAAGTGGGGTCGATGACCCCATCGATTGTGGGCGGTGCAGGTGCCCAAGCGGACAATGAGATGATCGTTGGTGCTGAAGCAACAGTTATGTGAGCCCAACTTGCAGAGGTGTAGGATGGCCAGTCTCCCCAGTAACCTGAAGCCTCAATGTACTCAACGTCGAAACCCACTGTCTGGCCGGCTGAAAGACTGAAGTCATGTGCATTATCGGCCGAGTTTAGAGGATGCGAAAATTCGAAGTAATTGTAACCCGCAGAGGCGCCTGCCTTTCCATCTCCATCAGCCGTGCCACCGTCGGTGGTGTCTCCAGCAATGTGCATCGGATCCAAGAAGTAAACGTCGATGAAGCTAGAGTCCCCAGTCAATTGCAGAATGTCATCGCCCGCCTCAATTTCACCATCATTATCATTATCGAACGCGAATATCGCGCGGTCGCCACCTGTGAGAGAACTGTCCGCAATCTTTGCCGCTAGGTATAGGTTGTTGGCATCGTTCATCACGTACACCGTGCCTGTGTACGTCCAACCTATGACCAGTGTGGATGTAGCTGCACTAGCCCACTCCGTTGCATCGACCACACCATTTATCGTTGGAGGCGTGTACGCCCAACCTGACAGGGTTGGAGGTGGTGAGGTGACAACTATATCACCCATCGTTGTTCCAGTGTCTCCAGGCCAGCCGCCAGTGTATCCCGAAGACGATTCGTGGTAGTAGACTCGGAAACCTACTGTCTCGCCTGTCAGTAGGCTAAAGTCATGCGCATTGTCAGTAGAATCTAATGTATGACTGATCTCGAAATAGTTGTTTGTACCGTCGCCGTTCATGGCACCCTGTCCATCCGTTGTTCCGCCATCCGATATGTCCTGAGTCAGGCTGGGGGCCAGGTAGCCATCTTTGAATGTCAGAGAACTCAGATAGATGTAGTCGTCTCCAACCTCTGGGAAAGTGCCGTCGTTGTCGTTGTCAAATTGAAAGTATATCCCATCAGTGTTTGGAAACGCACCATGATCGTAACTGGTGTCAGCGATCTTCACAGCAAGATACAGGTTGTTCGCGTCGTTCATTACGTATAATGTCCCGGATCGACCATCCACAGAAAAGTCCCTGGATCTCGCGTGTTTCCATTCAGTCGTTTCGTCGATGACTCCATCAATCGTAGGTGTCGTAGGCGTCCAAGCCTGAAATGTTGCTCCATGGCTGTGAGCACGAACCCCAAGGGTTGAGATATTGTACTCTGAAAGCAAGAAAGCTGCAAGCAGTATCACAGAGATGAGTAGGGCTCTTTTTCGTAGGTCCATACTCAAATCCCCATTTGGGTATTGAAAATCCGACTAGTTATGAGTTTCGGTGACATGTGTTCTAGAATGTAGAAGTCGCTTTTCTGTCCTTAACCTCATATTGTGAGACAAATAGAACTTTGGTGAGATAGGTGCACATCAAGTCGTAGTTCAAACCTGCCAAAAACAATGGACCGGGCGGGGTTCAACGCGTTTTCGCGTCTAGAATCGGTTCCACAATTCAGAGGGCTCAGACGCTCACGGGGTCGCTCCGATTCCTTTCAGAGCGGCTACTTACCCTCGGAATTCTCAACCTCTCGTCACTATCGCTTTCTGTCTTTCAGTGAAGATCATTCGGAGAACTAAACTCGAGTAGATGGTATTGATATTGGAAGTCCGATCAAATACTTCACACTTGGATTCTATGGTGAGCTCCTTGTGAGACTCTTCTTGAACTATGGTTTCGAGCTGATGTGCGAGTATATTGAGATTCTCCAATTCGAAGACTCCTGGGGAACAATTGAACTGAACGTTTTGATGGTCTGTGTGATGGCTTCGTCCAGGTTCCCACGTTCCTTCGGTAGAAGTCTTCTAGGACACGTAACTTTCACCGTACCCTTGCAGTAACATTTGGGACCTATTGAGTATACTTCAACCGTCTCTACAGGGAATCGACAAGCTGCACCTTTCTTCCTCCACTTCTCAAGATCCCGTTCGATAATTGCTACACGCTGTCTGCCCGCATTTGTGATGAAGTATTTTCTACCTATCCTCTGAACAATGGTGGGAATGAAATTCTTGAGGTGTTCCGCCACCGTCCTTGAGGATACAGAAGCCTTCTCCTGGAGTTCATTGAAGCCTATGGGTGAATCTTCTGAAGCTAGCACGCTTAACACTTGATATTCTGCCTTCAGGTGCTTCTGCATATTAGGTAGCCTTTTCACATCTCAACCTTCCTTTGTTTTTTGGGACTTTTATCGTCGGGGAAAGTATTTAAAACGCGTGCTAGTCATAAATACTTAGGAGGAACTAGAGGTATGACGGAACAAACACAAGCCAGTCCGCCGATGACAATCAATGACTGGGAACGAAACCTTGAAACTGCTAGTATCGATTGGCTGGTGGGCACCGCGAATTTCCTTCACACAACTGTCGGTCTTCGCCTTCGTCAGACTGCCATCGATATCTGGTGTTTAGGCAGAATTCTGAAGAGAGAAAAGGAGATCGTCGGGCACGGGAATTGGATTGGCCACTGTAAGCGTTTTCACCCAGAAATCTCCCTTGATTCAATTGAGCGCTACATGAGGGTCGGTCAGATCCCAATAGATCAGCTGCCCGCCATACTGGACAAGACACCGCGTCAGGCCTATCTGATGTTGGGCTTGGTCAAGAAGAGACCGTCCCTGCCAACCCATCGAGTAGAACCGGATAGAGGCAAAGTAAATTCCTTACATATGCGGAATTTCGAGGAGCCATGGAAGCGCGCTCTGATTACATGTCCGCACTGCAATGGGGCAATCGAGCTCGCGCGTAAAGGAGATTACTTTTTTGCGTACGCTACCAGTCGAATGACTAACGGAATCTAGGTTCAAAGAACTGCAACGCCTATTCGAGCGCATGCTTAGCTTCATCTTAATATGGTGGACCGGGCGGGATTTGAACCCGCGACTTTCCGGCCTGTTGGGGTTTAGCCTTGCAAACCGGACGTTCCTCAGCCCCTTCCGTGGTATACCGGACTGAACTACCGGCCCCAGGTTTGGAAATGGACGACGACTCGTGATTAAAGCTTTCTTAGAAGAGAAACCATTTCGATTGCATGCTGATAGAAGTCTTGAGGGCCGCCGTCGGGACTTTCTCATCAGCGTTCTACTGATGTTTTGAACCCGACCTTAGCCCAAGCGCCACTTCCATGGACGCTTTCCAGGCTCCATTGGCCAAGGTAGGCTTTTGCCTTTGACCTTTCAGGCCTGTACGCTAACCAAGGTCCGCGGGAACGGGTCTTCCTCGTTCGCTCTACGTTACGGCGGCCATCGGATGGAGCAGGCAGGTTATTCCATATGAGTTTTTCGTATAATCTCTTCGATATTGATCGCGAGAGTAGAGGCGTATGTCTTGCGCTTTCTCAGCTTTGTGGCGCTGTCTTCTGGATCTCCTTCTTCTCGGGTGGGGGTGCGATTTTCTCTGGTTGCGTGGGAGGAACTGCGCCCGGAGTAGGTGTGACGACGGCAGGGGTCACTGCTGTCTTCCTACGTGTGTATAGAAGGTAGGCTGCAATTATCGCTAGGATTACTGTCGCTGCGACAAAGACGTAGGCTACTATCTTCGCGTTGTTCAGATCTTGGGTGATGGCGGAAAGTTTGTCGCTAAGCTCCTTATTCTGCTCGGTCGCTTGCTGGTACTTAGCTGAGAGGTCATTATACTCTGTAGATAGTGTGTCGAATTCAGAGGAGAGCTTATCGTAGTTGGATTTGAGTTCAGTATACTCTGGGGTTGTTGCTAGTATGTAGGTTCCGGGCAGGGTCTTCGATTCCACGTATTCTTGATAGTAGGTTTGTGGATAGTAGTAGGCGTAGTAGTATGGGTAGTACCAGTATGGTCCGGTGTAGTCGGGGTAGTACCAGTAGTAGTAATAGGCTGGAAAATAGTAGGTGTAACCTGTCGTGCGTGTGATCTCAGAAATGACTGTTACCAAGGCGCCTCTTGGAATAGTTGTGGGAACAGTTATAGAGAATTCTTTGTGAATCGTGTTTCCTTTGTTCACATATAGATCGCTTGCCAGTGATGTGCTGCTGATCGACTGCAGGTCTTCGCCTTCCATGTACGCGAGTATCTGAATCGAGAGATCCCTAACCCTGATAGAAGTCTTCGCCACAGCATTCACGGAGATTAGAATGGAGTCGCCTGGGCTCGCGGATTTGGGAAATGTCAAAGTTGCATCGAAGTGTCTAAGCGTGAAGGTCTTTGTGATGTTCTCAGCGTTGGCAGGAAGAACAACGGCGAACGCGAGAGCCATAAACAGGATGGTTGATAAAATCACATAAGGTTTCTTCAAAACCTTCACCGTTACAATCTGAGCTGAAGCATGATATCAATGTTTCCTGTTCCAGACGTAAGTTAGACCGGCTGCAAGATTCGACCTTAAGATGATAAGAAGCTAGGCCTTACTCTGCCATATATTCTATTAATATAGCAGCGTTTGCGATTCAAGGGGCGACTCCAGCATGGCGAGCAAACCCCGCAGCGCCGAGCAGAGGAATCTAGGAATCGCAATACTAGCGAGTAGCTTAATCATGGCTGTGGAGGTGGCTGGAGGTTTATTGTATCATAGCCTAGCCTTGCTCAGCGACGCTTGGCACATGTTCACCGACATCCTATCTATGGTACTCTGTTTCTTGGCAGGTAGGATGGCGTTGAGATCCCCAACAGTCGACAAGACATTCGGATACTATCGCGTCGAGGTCCTCACTGCTTTGGTAAACGGCGTGACATTGGTCGCCGTCGCATTGTATATTTTCTATCAGGCGTTCGTTAGGATCATTTCTCTGCATATCGTGGAAGTGACTGGCATGCTGACCATCGCCCTGATCGGTTTGATTGCAAACCTGATATCAATGACTTTCCTGTCGAAGAGCATTTTCAACATAAACATAAAGTCGGCTTTCCTTCATGTGGTTGGAGATGCGCTATCCTCGGTAGGTGTTGTAGTCGCAGCGATAATCATGTTTTTCACAGGCTGGTACGTAATCGACCCAGTCATTAGCATAATCGTCGGATTAGCGATCATATATGGAACCTCGAAGATGCTTAGAGAAGTTGTACATATCCTTATGGAAGGGGCGCCGTCCAAGATCAAGCTTGAAGAAGTAATGAGGACTTTGAGGTCTGTTCCTAGTGTGGTTGATGTGCATGACGCTCACGTCTGGAGTATAACCTCGTACGTCCATTACCTCAGCGCCCACGTCATAGTCGATGGAGATGGAAACAAAGACCCCGGAAGAGTTCTAAACGACCTGAAAGAGAAGATCAGGGAGAGGCATGGTATCAAACATACGACGATACAGTTGGAGAGTGAAGATTACAAGGAGATTGGCGAGGTACATTCAAACCTCTTTCCAACTTGAAAGGCTTGACTGTTCTGTTGACCTAGGCCGTTTATGAAGGTTTATCCCCGTTATTCCCTTATTACCATCACATTCGGGACCGGCCGATGTACTGTTTGTGTGGAGCGGGGTACATGCAAGGCCTTTTGATAGAGGATTCAAGCGTTTTATAGTTGACCAATAGTGGAGCATTCCAACCAAGACTCTGCGCACGATAAACCTTTATTTTGGCGGAGCCTGACTCAGTCTTGGCCCGGGGTAGCTCAGCCTGGTAGAGCTTCCGAGTTGCTCTCAACATGAGAGAGCGACGGAGACGCTGTAGGTGTGCGCCTTGGGCGCGCCCACGTCAGCCTATCAGGCTAACAACGGAAACCGGAGTGTCGCTGGGGAATCGAGCTCATCGGTTCGGCGAATTCAAAATAGAGTTGAAAGCTCTATGAAACTCCGGCCCCCGGGACCAATGCTGTAAACAAAGAATATTTGTTTCACCAGCTCTCTCATCTGGGATGGCAATGTTGCAAGACCGCTCACTTCGAATTCTTTGTTTCTTGTTCTAGTATTAGTACCGATCCTTCTTTTCCCACGACTCGGGCCATCGTCCCGGCCTTCAACGTATTGTTCGACCGGGCTTTCCAGTATTCTCCATGATGCTTCACGTAGCCTAACCTGTCAGGTGCTATCTCCTCGACGACCTCCACGGTCTCGCCGATCAACCCTCCAATGATGGGTTTCCTTCTCCGGGCTTGAACGATCTTGTAGACCATGAACAATGTGAAGGCTCCGAGAACCGAAGCGACGGCCCCGACAAGCGTCAAAAAGAAGGTGTAGGATTCCGGTGAGATAAGCCACTTCCCAGTTTGGAAGGGCGTCAAGAGAAGGAAGCCCACCACGAGAGAGAACAGGCCCGCTCCACCGAGGATGCCGAAGCCGGGGGTGTACGCTTCCGCTACCATCAAGACGGCGCCGAGTGCGATTAGGAGTACCCCGCCCAGGTTTAGGTCGAAGCCCAAACCTATCAGTCCGATGATTAGAGCGATCGCGCCAACGATCTCTGCTGCATGGCCGGGCGCTGACAAGCCGAAGATCAGGGCGTAAAGTCCGATCGTGAGGAGCAGTGACGATAGGATGGGGTCGGAGATCAACGACATTATGCGTATCCGGATACTATGTGAATAGTAGCTTACCGTAATGCTTCTCGTCTGTAGTTCCACAGTGCCATATGTAGTTTCCACATGTCTACCGTCGACTAGCGCAAACAATTCGTCTATGCTTGAAGCGACTACCTCTATTACATTGAACCGAAGTGCGGCCTCATCGTTCAGGTTCAGGTTTTCAGTTACAAAGAGCTTCGCGGCAGTTTCGTTTCTACCGTGCATCCTAGCTTTCTCAACTATCAAGGCGGATAGAGCGTTGATGATTTTTGGGTCATCGATAGGCTCGGAGCCTGTGGGAGAATATCTGACAGGTTGGCTAGATCCTATAAGCGTGTGCGGAGCCATAGCCGCAACGTGCGCGGAAACAAGGATGAACGTTCCGGCGGACCAGGCCTTTGCTCCTTGCGGGTGTACGTAAGCTATTACTGGAACCTTCGATCGGTCTATAGCCTCCATGATCCTTATCGTCGCATCTAGATCTCCGCCCGGCGTGTCTAGGAGTATTAGAACCGCTTCCGCGTTCATCTGCTCAGCGGATTGAACCGCCTCCTCAACAAGTTCAGCGGATGCTCTTGTAATCGTTCCGGAAAGGTTGAGAGCAATAACTTCGCTATCAGATCCGACGCCAACACGGATAGGCGAGAAAAACAATAGGGCGGTGCCGAGGAGGATTAGAAAGGCGCTTCTGCTCACCTAGTCTCTTTCCCCGACATCTTTTCCGCCTTAGTCATAGCGACGATCCTACCCATATCCTCAGAGGTGGCGGTCGTAGTCACTACGACTAGATTCTTCTCCCTAGCAATCTCGGTCAATGTCTGAAGCTCTCGCAGCCTTATCGCGGCTGGGCTTCGAAGATATAGTTTGGCTGCGTCTGTGATCTTTTCTGCAGCAAGATACTCGCCCTCAGCCATAACAACCCTAGCTCTCTTCTCCCTCTCAGCTTCTGCCTGTTTCGCTATGGCTCTCAGCATAGACTCGGGTAATGAAACGTCCTTGAGGGACACTGCAGACACCTTGATCCCCCAACGATCAGTCAACTCATCTACTATGCCAGCGATTCTCTTACTCAACTCTTCCCGTTTCGTTAATAGGTCATCGAGCTCAACCTGCCCCAAGACATCCCTGAGGGTTGTCTGCGCGAGTAGGTTGGTGGCTAAAAGATAATTCTCTACTTGGTTCACAGCTTTTCCAGGGTCATGCACTCTATAATACACGACCGCGTCGACATTCACGCTTACGTTGTCTTTTGTAAGTACCCTTTGGCTGGGAACATCAAAGGCGACCGTTCTTAGGTCTATCTTTACGAACCTGTCAGCAAAGGGTATTATGAAGAATAGTCCGGGACCCTTGGCGCCGATGAAACGTCCAAGTCTGAATATTACGCCTCTCTCATACTCCCTCACGACTCTTATCGAGGTTGACAATATCGCCAACACTATTATCAGGGGTATCAGGTAGGAAAACGAAAAAGCCAAGAAGTCGATTTGCAGAAGCAGTTCAGAAAACATTTCTGGTCTGCCCTCTAAAAGTGATAGCCGCGTCTTAAGCTTAGCTGAGTCCTTACATCATAGGTCAGGTTGCATTGAGCTAGGTAAAGTGCTCTGGCAGCTTTGCATCCTTTCGAAGAAACTCGTAGAGGATTACTTGATCTTGTAAAGTCTCCTGCATCTGGGGCAATACCATTGTCTGGTAGTCCGTGAATACTTCAAAGGAGCGTGATCTGCTGGGCAGATGTATCCTGTTGCTTGTATCCTAGGCTTAACGTATGCTACCCCCCCCACCGCTATGGTCATAACGATCGCGAATATTACGACGAGGATGAAGGACCCTCCCGTTCCGATGATCTCTACATTTGTTTTGGCTTTGTTGTTAGTTCTATCTGCGTCCCAAATGTTTTGTTCAGGATCTGCCTCCGCGGTAACGTCGTATTTACCTGCCTCTGCATCGCTTGTGTTCCATGAGATGCTTATCAAGCTGGTTTCTCCAGCCTCGAGGGTCACTGTTCTACTATCTAAGAACGATTCGTCAAAACTCACTCTCAACTCGAAGCTGTCACGGATATTGCCTCGGTTCTCGATGGTCACGTTAAATGAGGCCAAGTTCCCTCTTCCAATAGAGGCCGAGGCAACTCCCAGTTGCGTCACAGCTACATCATGGAAGACTATGCCCGGTGTTAGGTTAAGTACTGCTGAAGCAGCCTCAGAAGTCATGTACTCAACCTTAGCCTGAACGACCGTCGAGACAGCTTCAACAGCTTTCTCGGCTTGAGCCGTGTAACTTACCTGCCACTCTTCGCCGATCTTTAGATGTCCAATGCGCCATTCTAACGCTATTCCGTCTTCGCTTGTTGTCATCGATAGCTCTTGGGACGCGTCACCGTTGTATGTTAGATATGAAGGAACTGTTTCTGTAACCTTTATGTTCGTCCCAGCGAAGGCGAGTTTACTTCCAATCTCTTGGTATACGCCCTGCAATTCATCTGATGTAGCTGCAAAATAGTACGTGCCCCCTGTTGTGTGAGCGATGATCTGCAGCCTATTCGCGTTGACGTCAGATCCCAGTCCGATAGTGTAGATGATTATGTCGTTGTCCTTGGCTTGGCTTGCGAGCTCTACGAAAGCTGAGTCTGAAAGCTCTGACGGCCAGTTATGAATTCCATCGGTCAGTAGAATTTGAACTCTTGGGGCATTGGTTCGAGGCGCTTCAAGGAGCATGTTGTTAGCGGTGACTATGGCGTCGTACATGTCTGTGCTTCCCGCGGCCACGATTGAATCTATCTTAGATTTGAGAGATTCCTTGTTCGTTGGAGTCATGAGATTCAATGGGCTGGGGGTCGCTACGGTAGTACTGAACGTTACCAGACCTACTCGATCCTTCTCATCGGTATAGCCTAGAAACGTTTTTGCTGCTTCCTTGGCGTCTTTAATCTTCTTGCCCGCCATGCTACCTGATTTGTCGATCGTCAAAATAACATCGACAGGGGTTAGGAGCATTCCACCGGCTCCGCTGAGATTGATAGTCACTTGTATGGTCGCGCCTTCCTCTGCGCGGGTGGGGGATACGATCTTGCTCGCTGCAACGTGTGGAAACTCTTGCCCGTTTGTTAAGGGAGAAACGGCGGCAAACATCGCTCCTACGGTTAACATCAAAAAAATCGGCGTCCACCACCTAGCTTTCAAAGCGGCGTCTCCTACCGTAACAGTATACATCTCGGCACGCCTTTAAGTTGTTTCAAAAAGGAACCTAATTTCGCTAAAATCGTACGCCTGTGTTCACGTGTAAGGACTATCATGTATTCTTGAAACGAGTCCTATCCTAGAAGTCAAGATAGTTGAGTCCTTTAATTAGTTAACACACCCGAACCATAACTAGAATATGCAGCCGGTGACAAAGCCAGATTATCTAGCGATCTGATCGCCCAACAGTGTGGATCCGCTTGAAATTAGATCCAGAAATGTGCTAACAGCAAAAGCACGTTTGCAATAGCTGTGCTGATGAAAACTACTATTATTCCAACCTTCACAAAATCCTTGAACCCGATCTCTATCCCCCTCTTCGCGGCGATCCCCGTTGCGACAACGTTCGCCGCTGCCCCTATTGGTGTGCCATTTCCTCCGAAACCCGACCCAGTCGCGAGAGCCCACCAGAGGGCCGCCCCGCCCAGTTCGACACTCGATAAATCTTGGAGCAATGGAATAAATGCCGCTACGAAAGGAATATTGTCTATGAAGGCGGAGCCAAACGACGATAGCCACAGCACCGCTGTAACCGCCAGCAACTGATTCATACCTACAGTAGCGGAAACAAGTTCCGACACTGCGTGGATCATACCTGTCTTCTCGAGGCCCCCAACAACAATGAAGAGCGAGGTAAAGAAGATCAGAGTGCTCCATTCAATGTCTACGAGAATCTGCGGCATTTTCGATCCCCCTACGAATAAAAGAAAAGCGGCCGCAACCAACGCAATTACAGATGGAGATAGCCCGAGCCTGTCATGAATTGCGAACAAAATGCATGCAACAACAAGTGTTGCTAGTCCTAGCCTAAAGAGTCTCCAATCCTGGACGATATCGACATTGTTGAGTTGGATTCTGCTACTTTCGCTAGTCACCAGCTGTTTCCGATAGTAGTAGAAGAGGAAGAGAATAGAAGCAAGTAAACATACTACGACAATGGGGGCAAGATTCGCTAAGAAATCCATAAATGTGAAATCGGTTGCAGTGGCAATCATAATATTGGGGGGGTCGCCAACCATAGTGGCAACGCCTCCCAGGTTGGAAGCTAGAACCTCTCCGATGATGTAAGGTTTTGGATCGACTTTCAGTAGCTCAGTGATATCGATAGTCACTGCCACCATGAATAACACTACCGTCACGTTGGCAAGGATCGCAGACAGTCCCGCTGTAATCGCCAAAAAAACAATGAAGAGTACTCTTGGGCGGAAGCCGCACAAGCTTGCCACGCGTGTCCCTAACCACTTGAAGAATTGAGCCTCCCGAAGCGCGCCGACAATCACCATCATGCCAAACAAGATACCCAAAGCGTCCAGATTCACGTAGCCCATCATATCATTCTGATTCAAGATTCCTAAAGCCCACAGTGCGCCAACACCAGCCATCGCCGCGATTGTTCTCTCTTTGTAGCCGGTGGCGATGAGTATGTAGGTAGCGACGAAAACTAACAGTGCAATCATTTGCTGGTTAGGCAGAGTCACTCCTTGCAGCCACCTCAATTCCAACTCCGTCAAGGCGAGCGCACAGCTTTCGTGTCTGTGTCAGGCAGATATGCCTCGAAGGTTACCGTACTAAGTAAAGACTAAGTCCTGCTCGACAGACTTCGGAATCCTATAGCCTGTTTATTAACGGGCACATAACTCTTTCTTTGCACGATCAATTTGAGATTCATTGGCGATTCTCTATCGACATTACTGTAAGGCTGAGGATCTACTTCAGACAACGGCTCAAAGATAACTCAGCGCGGAGGACTGGGAAGTTGAAAGGAGATTTCGAGAGATGAAGACTATGTCTTTCAATTCTTCCTCGATCTCTTCCTGCTCTCTTATCGTGCAAAGCAAACAGCACTTCCCAGCGATGTCGCCGATAGAAGTACAAGTATCTCAGGCCTAGGCAGACGTAAGCTGGGAAATACGGAGCATATACAAATAAAGATAGACAATGCAGGAATGACAATTTTCAGGGTTTCATGCAAAATCGCTTTTATGCAATGCGCATGGTTGATCGTCGGATCTAACGATGGTGAAAATAGGCTCCAGCCTGCATAAGATTGAGAGCAGTATAACCAAGCCTACGAATGCGCACGTGGTCTCGTTCTTCCTCATACTTTTTTCGATCCAGGTTCTGCTCTCATCCATGAGACTTCCGGCCGACCAGACGATCTCTCTCCTGGTTTTCACGTCAACCGTAGCTGGGACTCTTCTGTTCTGGAATTTCCGACTTGCTTTTGCACTGGGAGGCGTTGGCATATTAATGGGTTTCAGAATTCTCAGCCTTGATCTGATGATCGATTATATGAGCCTAGACGTCATCGTATTCCTGGTATCGATGATGATCATCGTTGAAACAACTGAGAGAACAGGAATATTTCGCACAATAGGAAATTACATAGTGAGAATCTCGAGAAACAGTCCAAGAAGGCTGATCGTTTGGTTCATGATACTCGCCGCCCTTCTGGCGGCGCTGGTCGACGAAGTTACGGCCATCTTGATCGTGGGAACGATCCTCATCGAAACTTGTCAACGTATTAGACTCGAGGTGAGGCCATTCATGATATCCACTGTGTTCGCAATAAACATTGGCAGCGCCGCTACTGTTATTGGAAACCCAGTCGGAGTCCTTATCGCTTTCAAGGCGGGACTGTCATTTGAAGACTTCTTGATCTGGGCCACGCCTGTAGTTCTTGTAAGTTTGGCCGCAACAATTTTGATCGTGTTGGTCTATTTTCGCAGGCAACTAGCCCACGAAAACTGCGAGACCGATCTTCAAACAGACATGCCACCTATCGTGAAAGGCGACCGAAGATATTTGCCGTCGTTATGTCTCTTCCTCTCAGCATTGGTTCTGGTTGGGCTGCATGTCCGTCTAGAGCATTTAATGAATCTAGAGAAGAATACGCTCCTGTTGGCCATCCCATTCATAGCGGCAGCCCTAGCATTGACCATGCATCACAAGGAAGCAAAAGAGATTGTTGAAGGTGGAGTAGATTGGTGGACGCTACTGTTCTTCATGTTTCTATTTGCCAAGACAGCCACACTCCAGGAGACGGGTGTCATCGATCGCGTGGCTGGAGAGATCGTAAAGATTGCGAATGGCGATGAGGTTGTGCTCTCCTCAATCCTGACTTGGCCGACGGCTTTGCTGTCAGGAACGATAGATAATTTACCTTTGGTAGCCGCTCTGATTCCAGTCGTTCATGCCATAGAACAGAACGGCATAGCAGTCTACCCTTACTGGTGGTTGATCCTGTTTGTCGGTTGTTTTGGCGGCAACCTGACACTTGTAGGATCTACAGCGAATATAGTAGCGCTTGGACAGATGGAGAAGAAGATCGGCCACAGCATCGGCTTCGTGGAATGGTTTAAGATCGGCCTTATAGTTTGCGTTGTGACGCTGGCAATCGCTCAACTATCAATTCTTATCAGGCAGCCACATCCGATGTGAGTGAAGCTTTTGGCTTGACTCTGTGCGTTGGAGCGATAGACAGATGTGAAAGGCGTTGATGTCTCGCATACTTTGCAAGTTGACGTTTTCGTGCTTATTTGGAACGACGAAATCTCCAATTTTTGTCTAGAATAACTTAAGAGCTCGCGCGCCGTCAAACTGGTAACGAGTCGTATCTATGCCTTCTAGAATACTTTCTGAGGGCAAGACGAAGATCGTTGAGCCTACAGAGGATCCTAGTCAAGTTATCCTACTTTTCAAAGATGATATAACCGGCGGCGATGGAGCCAAGCATGATATCCTAGTTGGAAAAGGACGTGTAAACGCTACCATCTCGGCTTACCTTTTCAGACTTCTTGAAGGTAACGGGATCACGACCCATTTTATCAGTCAGAAAACCCCGAACCAGCTCATCGCCAGAAGTTTGGAAATGATACCTCTCGAGGTTGTATGTAGGATCTTAGCCGCCGGCCACCTCGTAGGTCTTGGAAAATACTTCCAACCCCGCCAGAGGCTCAATCCTCCGATCATCGAATTCTACATGAAAGACGATTCATTGCATGATCCGATGCTGAACCGCTACCATATCAGAACTCTAGGTTTAGCTACTGACCAAGAGATCTCGGAAATGGAAGACGCAACACTTCGAACAGCAAACGTGCTGGAGAAGTTTCTACTCGAAAGGGATATGTTGTTAGCAGATTTCAAACTTGAGTTTGGTAGGGATCTGGAACGCAAGCTCATCGTTGGGGATGAGTTGAGCACCGACTCGATGCGACTCTGGGATAGAAATAGTCTCGAGATTCTCGATAAGGATCGTTTCAGGAAGGATATGCCAAAGATCATGGAACTTGCCTATCTTGAACCTCTCAGAAGGATCTGCGGTGAAGACATTGTACTTGGTTGAGATAGTTATTGGAAATAAGCCTCAGGCCAAAGATCCAGAAGGAGAGACGATCATGAAAGATCTGATGCAAAAGCGGGGCTACGATTGCGTTAAAGAAGTTCGTACCGGGAAGCTGCTGAAGGTCAAGATCGAAGCGAACAGCGAAGAAGAAGCTAGGCAGAAGGTCTTCGCCATGTGCAACGACCTTCGAATCTTCAATCCTGTAGCCCACTCCTGCAAGATTGAGATCAGGGGCGAAACATGAAGGTCGCCGTCATACAGTTTCCCGGAAGCAACTGCGACCTAGACACTCTACATGCGCTGAGAGATGTCGTAAGAGTTGAGACAGACCTCATATGGCATAAGAACTTCAAAGACTCAAGCTATGACGCTGCTATTCTACCCGGAGGATTTAGCTACGGCGACCATCTCAGAGCCGGAATAATCGCAGCATACTCGCCGGCGATAGCTTCGATCAAAAATATGGCAAAACAGAACAAGCCTATTCTTGGAATCTGTAACGGGTTTCAGATCCTTGTGGAGTCGTCGCTGCTGCCAGGAGCGCTTCTAAGAAATTCCTGCCTAAAGTTCGTCTGCAAGTGGACCAGGCTTCGAGTCGAGACGGAACGTTCAGCATTCACCAAACTCTACAGAAAGGGAGAGAACGTGAGAATGCCGATAGCTCACAATGAAGGAAGATACTTCATCGACGAAGACACATTGAGTAATCTCTGTCGAAACGATCAGATTGTATTCAGATTTGTTGGCGAGAACCCCAACGGCGCGATTGATGATGTTGCGGGGATCTGCAACGAAGAGAGGAATATTGTCGGCTTGATGCCTCATCCCGAGAGAGCGAGCGAAAAAATTCTGGGCTCCGACGACGGCAGAAAAATGTTCGAGTCGATGCTAAATTGGCTCAGCTGACACTAGCAGAAGTAGAAGTCACCTTAACGAAGGAAGAAATCGAGTACGCGAGGAAGCGTCTTCGTAGGGAACCGAACGTACTCGAGTGGGCAATGGTAGACGCTGAGTGGAGCGAACATTGCAGTTACAAGTCATCGAAACCCTATCTGAAGTTGCTACCGACCAAGGGCAAGAGGATCATACTCGGACCAGGATACGATTCAGGCGTCGTTGACATAGGCGGCGGATACGTCGTAACAGCCCATATCGAGAGCCACAACCACCCAAGCGCAATCGACCCGTACGGTGGAGCAGCAACAGGAATCGGCGGCGTTGTAAGAGACATACTATGCATGGGCACTAGACCTATAGCATTCTTGGACTCGCTCAGGTTCGGGTTGATAGACAAGAGCCCACATTCAAGATGGCTCTTCAAACATGTTGTCCGTGGGATAGCGGATTATGGAAACTGCATAGGGGTTCCAACGGTCGCAGGCGAAGTAGAATTCGACGAATCCTTCGAGAAGAACTGTCTCGTAGATGTTGTAGCTCTGGGCGTAGGCAGAAGGGATGACATAGTTCTAGCCAAGGCCAGCGAGCCCGGAGACTCGGTCATCCTAGTTGGAGGATCAACCGGCCGAGATGGAATTCACGGCGTCACTTTTGCTTCAAGAGTTCTAACCGATAGAAGTGAGGACGACAGGTCGGCGGTTCAGATACCTGACCCTTTTACGAAGAAGCTGATCATAGAGGCTACGCTCGAAGCCACTTCAACAGACCACGTACACGGCTTGAAGGATCTTGGAGGCGGAGGCTTAACCTGCGGCCTATCGGAGATGGCCGATAAAGGAAAGACCGGCATCGAGATGGATATCTCGAAAGTCCATCTACGCGAAAAGGGGTTGACGCCTACAGAGGTCATGATCTCCGAGTCCCAAGAAAGAATGGTATTCATCGTTGGAAAGATCCACGAACGAGAAATATGCGACATCTTCGAGAAGTATGAAGTTCCCTACAGGAAGATTGGGGAGGTAATCAAAGAGAAATACGTAATTGTAAAGGAAGGAGAACGAGAGCTTGCACGCCTCCCAACAGAGTTTCTGGCAAACGCGCCGATCATCTGGCGAAAGACAAAGAAGTCTAGAAGGCAAATGGGAAGAAGAAAGCCCAAGCTTCCAGATGATCTTACCAGCATTTTGATGAGACTACTATCCTCACCCAATATCGCAAGTAAGGAATGGGTTTTCAGACAGTACGATCATGAGGTTGGGGTCCGGACCGTTGTCAAACCCGGACAAGGCGATGCGGCTGTTCTGAGACTTCCAAACGGGAAGTTTGTTGCAGTAAAGGCGGATGGAAACTCAAGTCGATGTTACGTTGATCCCTACATTGGAAGCGCCAGCTGCGTTGCGGAGGCGTGTCGGAACGTTGTTGCGGTTGGCGCGGAGCCGATCGCGACGCTCGATCACTGTCAATTCGGAGACCCGAATAACCCTGAAGTCTTCTGGACATTCGTCGAGACAATAAAGGGCATAGCCGACGCATGCAAGAGATTCTCTCTTCCCTGTATTGGAGGGAAGGTAAGCTTCTACAATGAGGACACAGAAACACGGACTGCGATTAAGCCTACAGCCGTCATAGTGGTCGTTGGGCTAGTTGATGAAGCCAAGCATATTACAAGATCGAACTTTGTGGAGGACGATTCGGTAATAGTCGTTGGAAAGACAAAATCGGACCTTGGAGGGTCTGAGTACTACCGCCTCCTCGACGCTTTCAACGGAACCCCGCCGTCCATAGACCTTGGACTTGAGAAGCGAACCCTAGACGCCGTTTTGAACTCGATAAGACAGGGATTCGTTAACTCTTGCCACGACGTATCCAAAGGAGGCTTAGCGGTCGCTCTAGCCGAGATGTGCATAGACGCCAATGTTGGAGCGGCCGTGAATCTGAAGAGAGTTCAGAACATGAAACTTAGAGATGATGAGCTTCTCTTCTCCGAGTCGAATTCAAGGTTCATCCTCTCAACCAAGAGAGAGAAAGAAACTCTGCGATTCTTCTCGAAACGTAGGATCCCGGCCGCATGTGTAGGCGATGTCAAAGGCGACCGCCTCGAAATCGCCATGCGCAAGAGCAAGGTCTCCTGTCGCCTCGAAGACATGAAAGAAGCATACTACAAAGCGATCGAGAGGTGTGTTGAATGACGCTTCTGAGAGAAAGCTGTGGAGTCGTAGGCGCGGTCAAGAAAAGCGGCAAATCAGTTGAGAACATATGGCTTGCTCTTCTAGCACTCCAACATAGAGGCCAAGAAGCTTCAGGCATCTACACGCATGACGGAGACAGGTTCTACCATCAGAAGACCCTCGGCCTAGTGCCGGGTCTGGAGAGCCTAGCACATCTCAGAGGCAGCATGGGGATCGGTCATACTCGCTACTCGACCGTCGGCAGGTCGGCCTCAGAAGATGTGCGGAGAGGCGTGTTCTCGATCGATGGGTTTGCTCAACCGTTCTTCGTAGACTACCAGAGAAAAGGGATGGGACTATGTCACAACGGGAACTTGGTCAATAAGAACAGCCTTGAGAAACAACTGGTTTCTTCAGGAGTCTTTCTCCTATCGGAATCTGACAGCGAGATAATACTGAAGATCTTGGTAAACGAGCTCATGCAGACAAGAGACCTCGAAGCTAGTGTTGGAAGCTGCATGTCGCAGCTGGAGGGAGCCTACTCAATAACAGGCGTCACGGGCGAAGGTGAAGTCTTTGCTTTTCGCGACCCGAACGGGTTCAGACCTCTTTGCTACGGTCAGAACCATGACCTCGTGATGATGGCGTCGGAGAGCGTCGCCTTAAATGTAAACGATATCACCTCGATCTCAGACATACAACCGGGTGAACTCGTAGTCTCAAGCCCAGACCATGAAACATGGAGGAAGATCGTGCGTCCCTGCACACGAAGAGCTCATTGCATGTTCGAGTACGTCTACTTCAGCCGTCCGGACTCAACCCTAAATGGTAGAGACGTCTACAACGTCCGAATAAATCTTGGAAGAAACCTTGCTAGAACGTATCATACCGATGCTGATGTCATAGTACCTGTTCCTGACACGGCTCGACCCGCCGCCGAAGGAATCTCCCGTGAGACAGGCATCCATGTCGCTGAAGGCCTGATCAAGAACAGGTACATCGGCAGAACCTTCATCATGCCTGAACAGAAAGCCAGAACCAATTCTGTAACGGTGAAGCTGAACCCTGTGAGCTCGGTTCTCCGAGATAAGAAAGTTGTCTTAGTCGATGACAGTGTCGTAAGAGGTACGACATCAGGCAAGATTGTGAACCTAGTCAAGAAGGCTGGAGCCAAGTGGGTCGAGCTATGGGTTACGTGCCCACCGATCATATCTCCATGCTTCTATGGAATTGACATAGCAACCCACGGAGAACTGGTTGCATTCAACAGATCAATCGGAGAAGTCGAGAAACTTGTCAAAGCGGACCGACTCTGCTATCAGACACTCGATGGATTAGTGCAAGCGATAGGCTTCAACGATCATGAGCTATGTCTAGGATGCCTCACCGGCAGGTACCCCACAACTCTGGCTCAGCAGACATCAGACCAGATGAGGGGAAAGAGCCAAGATGAAAGGATAAGATACTGGGAGATGAAGCCTTGATCAACGTTCTCCTGGTGGGATCAGGCGCCAGAGAGCACGCGATCGCCGAGAGCGTTGCTAGAGATGCTAAAGCCGAACTCTTCTCTTTCATGAGTAGCAGAAACCCCGGGATCATAGCACGATCAAAGAAATATGTTGTCGGAAACATTAGCGACCCTACTCTCGTAACTGACTTCGCAGTTCAGAATAGAGTCGACATTGCCATAATTGGACCGGAAGCGCCGCTGGTTAACGGCATAGCTGACACGCTCGAGAACAAGGGAATCGGCTGTGTCGGCCCGAAGAAGCCTCTAGCCCTGATTGAAGGAGACAAAGCCTTCTGTAGGGAGCTGATGAAGAAATACTCTATCAACGGTCTACCCCACTTTGGAGTATTCTCAGACGCCGATGAAGCGTCAGAGTTCATCAACTCCATCGACGGAGCTGTCATTAAGCCTGCAGGCCTGACTGGAGGAAAAGGCGTCCAGATAATCGGAGAACACCTTCCA
>Ga0209725_1000551_pt1 | contig 22849 bp, 24 predicted proteins | sample I18A1metaG_FD_184145 | JGI IMG/M metagenome (GOLD analysis project Ga0209725, IMG submission 184145) | Lake sediment bacterial and archeal communities from Gulf of Boni, Indonesia to study Microbial Dark Matter (Phase II) - ​I18A1 metaG... | ecosystem: Environmental > Aquatic > Freshwater > Lake...
GGTTTAGGGCCCGTAGCTCAGCCCGGATGGAGCGGTAGACTGAGAAGGCCAAGCCTCCTAAGACGATTCGGTGAGAGCTAAAGGTCCGGGGTTCAAATCCCCGCGGGCCCGCCACCACCTAGGCGAATTCTGAGGACTTGGCAATTATCGGCTGACGAGGATCTTCTCCTTGATGCGCTCCGTAATTGCGTCGCAAAGAACTTTGATCTCATGTTCCTCGCGATCTTCCTGGGAGGCGTAGGCCCTATGCGGTTCAGAAGATGTCAGTAGGCACGCTGCCTCTTCAGGGCAGAGGCCGAAGCCTCTCGCGATCGCTCTCAACTGCTCCTTGGGAGTTAGACTTGCCTTTGGGCGAATGTGGAGTCCAGAGTTGGCGTATATGCCTCGGAGGAACTCGATGCCCTTCGACTGAATATCATGGTAGGCGCTGACAGTGTGGCCCATCATGTACTCGATATAGTCCGACTGGACGCCTAGAGCCATGAGCTGCGTCTTGAAGAACTTCCGTAGGCTGTGAACACAAAGAGCGTATCTGCCCCCATTGTTCTGTTTGAGCAGCCCAGCCTTGAAGTAGAGGCCGTGGATGCGCTTTCGCACTTGCTTCTCCCCAATCGGTCGAGGAACCTCGTACATCTCGTCTCGGATAAGCGGGGAGTCGTCGGAGATCTCCTCAGGAGGAATCTCGGGGTGGATATTTCCTTGGCGTCGAGCCTCCAGGTAGAGGCGAAGGTACTCGACCGCCTCATCGCCTAGGAACGTGTCGTAGTCAGCGTACTTGCCCTTCGTGATCTCCGATTCCACGTGGACATGAAGCGGTATGATGCCCTTCTCTAGGTCCTCGCGGACATGGCGATATTTGAGGCGTACCAATGTTCCCTCGCGGAATCCTCCAAGCGCCAGCATCGAGATGATGACCTTCTCTCGCAAGTCTGCGACATCGAGGAGGCGCTGCAACTCCTCAGGCTTAGGAGCGCGGTCCTTGTAGACCACGCGTCTCGAAAGCGCGTATGGTAGCTTGATCTCAATGCTGTTGATCTTGTAGAAGGTTTTGATGTGCTTGGCGCATCCGTGAACCCGTCCGGGCGTCAGCTTCCGGTCCTGAAGCATGGCCACGTAATCCTCCAAAAGCCTGGCATGCTTCTGAACGAGAGTCGGGTCCGGCAGATCATTATCGCCCTTCGCGTCCTCTATGATCCGGTCTGGGCTATGGTCCAGCCAAGCCGAGTAACGACTGATCGTATCCGTGTAGGCGTAGAAGCTTTGGAGGCTTCCGGAGCGATATCGAAGGAAATATCGGGCGAGCTCGATGAGCGATTGATTCTCTAGAACGAATGGTATGAGAGCTGGGCGCTCTCGGACCAAAGAGTGAATGATGTACTCGACTAGGCCTCGTTGGCCAACCGATAGGATCCTTGCTAGCGGGACCGTGACAGGTGTCTTAAGCTTGTAGCCTTTCGGGCTCCGCTCTAGAATGAACATCTCGTTCTCAACTCTTCCGAGCTCTGTTAGAAATGGCAGATCGTCAAGAGTGAGAGCTCTGGGCTTCAAGATGAGCTCGGTGGTCATGGCGTTAAGGGTCCTCCTTTCTTCGCTCGGCCTTGATGGCTTCCCAAACGGACACGAGGCCAGCCTCTATCCAGTCCGCACGCTTCTCCATCGATTCAGCCATGCCCTTCAAGATGGAGACTTGAGCGCGTAGCTGCTTCATCTCCTTGAGGAGCATCTCGACCTGTGTCTCGGCGGACACCGTCGAATCACTCATCCTCCTGGATCCCTCGGTCATCGGGCAGACGAAGCTCCAAGGCCTCAGCATCAACCGCTATTCGTTTCGCCATCGATAGTCCCTCAGACGGCTGGATGTCCATATGTCTATACATATGACGATCGAAAGGGAAATATAAACCTATAGATGTAGGTCTGTCCAGATGTCTGGTGATAAGGATGGCGAAGGTTACGCTCGTATTGCCTGATGACCTCCTAACCGAGCTCCGCCATGCCGTGATCGAGAAATACGATGCTGAGAAAGGAGCACTGAGCAAGGCGGTCGCTGAGGCTATTCGGTTGTGGTTGAAGCAGAAGGAACCTCCGACCAAGAAGCGGTAGCCACTCAGGAGCTCATCACTGCCTAGCAGGGTTATGTACCCTGGATCCTCTGATGCAAAGAGATAGCCGCTATCCAACTCGCCTCATCTCCAGGATCGTCTTCTTCAGGATGACGAGGCCCGTAGCCCTGGGATTCGACTCGCCTGGAGGATCGGGCATGGCGAACCGCTCCCAGACGATGCGGATATGCTCTTGGTCCTCATAGTCCAGCCAGCCTACGCATTCCCTTGTAAAAGCTGAGGCCTTGCCGGGATCCATGTCTCGGAATAGCACGTGGTCCCTGTAGCGTACATAGACCAGTGAACCGAGCTCTCTGGCCTTCAGCCACGGTCATCTCCTGACGAGTCGGACAAGGTTAGGTCTAGAAGGATGCAGCTCGATCAGGCCGTGTCGCACCATGACTTGAACCATCTCGGATCCGCCTACAACCTCAGTGAGTCTATCGAGCGGGGCCCAGCCTTCAGCATCCAAGTTGTTAGGATCGCTCAGCCAGTCAATGCCGGCGCGAATGCGCTCATAGAATACTACACTGTTATGGGGCGTATTGTTTGGCGCTGGAGAAATACGCCCCTGAATAGTGCAGTATACAAGTGTCTCCCTCCGATCGTCTGGGTTCTGCTCTTGAGTGACCAAGCCCACGCTTTCAAGAGCAGGTATGATCTCATCCTTCAACCGCTTGTGGCCAAGAGGCCTACCGTAACGCCGATGGAATTCCTTGATGATTTCCTTCCTTGCCACTCCATTGCCATCCTGAGTCAATGGAAGAATGATCTCCTCGTAGATCCGGTAGGTTTCGGGGGATAGCCCTAGCTCGTTTGGAGCGGCAACCTTCTCGTAGAGATCGAACCCTGCATCGATGTCTTTCTGGTCGGCGATGATTGAATGCTCTCCCGCTTTGACGCGGTTGAAGCAGTTGAGTTGAGCGCAGCCCTTGATCAGGAATAGTAGTCGCGGCCAGTCCCTCTGACTTCTCGGCGAGAGGTACGGCCTCTTCTCCTCGTAGCGTTCAAGGATCTTCTCCCAGTCAGGTATGATGACGTTCCTGATTCCGGTGGTTCTGATCTGTCGAATCCTCTCCTTCAGCCATCGCCTTTGAGGGTGGGTCTCGATCCATTCCCTGAATGCTTCACGATGCCCGATCTTTACGCCTAGAAGCTTGAGGCTCTCCAGAAACTTCTCCTGACTAACCTCAGGAGAGAGAAGCCACATCCTCGTCCGTTCTTGATCTTCCTGAGTCGGTTTGGCCGTAGCGAGGATGGCTGTTGGGTAGCCACGGATGATCACCGTCTTGGTCCTAAGCCCACCCTTTCCAGTCTTATCGGTGGTCGAGTAGCGGAGAACCTTCATGTCATGGCTGAGTAGAGGGCGCAGCTTCTCCATGAGCATCCAATGGGGCTGGTCCATGAAGACGAGGATCTTGCGCTCTAGATCAACCACTATCACCTTACGCTTCTGATCAGCCAGCTCCTCCGCATCGAAGATGCCTCTGAGGCCAAACTTCTCGGAGGCCTCTCGGATCGGCATGTACTTGCCGACCTCATGGTAGAAGCTCGTAGGGGAGGCGCCTCCATAGATTCTCCTCTCCTCCTCCGGGAAGTACTGAGCAAGTTCCAGAGGGATGTAGCTCTTGCCAGTGCTGGACTCAGCTTGGAAGGCGATGTTGTACTGATCCTCATCGGTCTGAGCGAGAAGCATCCCTAGGAAGGTAATCGCCTTATTGGCTTCGTCATGCTTGACCGTTGTAGAGAGGATCTCATTCAACTCGGAGATTGTGATCTCTCTCTTCAGGTTCCGCTCTGCTTCTCTGAGACGGGCCTTGAGGATATCTTTGGGCTCTACGCCTAGCTTCGCTGCGATCTCCAGATCGAGGTTCGGATCCTGCTCCTGCTCAACGGTGAAGGGCCCCAGCTCCATGTCGCCAGCTCGATAGTAGTAGCCGACATCAGTGATGCGTTGAGTTACCTTCGGAGCGGCCTCATCAGGGCTCGGAGAATTCTTTATCTCGTTGGGCTGGTCATCAATCATCTCGACTCGCTCCTGAGGTTTGGAGTGGGTTGAGGTACGGAGCCAGTCGGTGCGCTGAGGCCTCTCGGATCTGAAGCGCTTGCGGCTCTATCCTCCCTGAACCCATCTCTCCTCGACACTGATGCCGTCGGCAGGCTGCTTTCGTTCGGAATCGTCTGAGGCATCTGCTGCACTGCCAAGGCTTCGAGGCGTAGAACCTGAGCCTCAAGCATCGCTTCGTAGTTCCGCGAGGTCTGGCTCCGCCAAGCATTCATTGCAGCTCCTTTCGATCGACGATCTCTAGGTCTAGTTGCCAGGTTCGCGTTGCAGGGTCGAAGTGGAATACATCAACGCCTTCCCGCTTTGAGGTTCGTCGGTTCAGCCGCCGAATGGCTCTCAACACTTTCTTCGGATAGGTTTGCAGCTCACTGGCCAACGCAGTCGTGGTCCCAGAGCTCCTAGCCAAAAATGCCTTTACGATATCTTCCTCGAACTCTTCTCGAAGGTATGGTCGAATCGCTATGCTTGGCTGTTGGGCTTTGAGAATGATCCCTATCTTACGGATGAGGCCGCCCAGCACCCGGATCTCATGGGTCAGAGCACGCATCTCAAGCGCTAGAGGGGCACTCACGTCCGGATCACGTCCTCGACGTGTCCGTTTCAATCGGGCTGCATGTTTAGTCAAGTTCAGGGTCCTCTAGGCTTTCGGTGGGACAGTTAGCTCTCGGACGGAAACTTTCGCTAGGGACGTTAGAAGTGTCCAAAAGGTCTACGATTCGCATGAGCTGGCGCCCACGAATTTTCCCCAAGGTCGCGTCCCCGAAAATTCTGTGATTTCGCCAAGCCAAGCCTGCTAGCGCTCCTCCTTAACCGGGGCTCTACTGACGAAGAGCTTGGGCGATTCCTCAGGTCCTGAGTAGCGATATCGCATGTCTCCAATGACTACAGGCTTGCCTTCCCGGTCTAGGCGTTCGACCAATGCCCTAGGAGCCTTCTCCGTGAATATCCAACCCGCACGATGCCCTTCACGATAAGGCTTCCAAGGACGCGTGTCCAACGCTTCAGCCGTGAGATGCTCCGGTAGTCGCCTTCCAAGCTCGGTCAGAGATGGATTGGACCATTCGCGAATGCTTTGAGCTGTGGCTTCATTCAAGTCCTGAAAGCGGTCATGCCACGATACGCCTTCTCCATCATCCCATCTGACACTTGCGACGATCTCATCGGAAGGAACGTACTGACGGCCAGAAGGAATGTGTTTCCGAATCGTCAGCGAGTATTTCCAATCACGGGTTGACTGGCTCAGGGGTTTCCGCCCTCCTTTTTCAAGGTCGTCGAATCTTCTGGCAATACTGCCAGGGCCTTTTTCTCAAAATCCGATAGAAGGGATAATTTAGCCAACTCAGCGCGGATTATTGCCCTCACAAAATTCGAGACATCTTGACCTCGTGCTCTGGCAACCTTTCGCAGTAGCCTCTCTATCTTTGGCTCAAGCCTGATTACGAGATAGTGGCTCAATTAGTTAACCTCGTGATACGAGATAAAGTAAATGTGGGAGGATAGACCCTCTATCTTTCGGTCAAACATATGGGACGAGACGTTGCGGTCTACCGGTCGAACTTGGACTTTGATCGGACTACATGCAACTTGAAATCCAAGGGCCTTCTGCTACCTGGTCCAGATTCGGAGAAGGGACACATGCATATTCGGCTGAAACCGTTCAGTGAGGTCATGATACAGTTTTCCCCAAGGGATAAGGTGAACATCTATGTCTCGGACGAACTGGAGCTGGACAGAGTCATCCGCATTCTAAAGTTGAACTCGGTTGACGGGAAGGGCAAACCTGCGAAATGGGAGTTCATTTCATGGCCTTCCCCCTTGCACTTCGGCAGGCAGTTCGGCGACCCCTATCTTGACGAGGCGTATCGAAGGCTCGCAGTGGAGGTCGCTGCTGAATACTGTGGGCGGAATGCCATAAGGCATCTTATCGATAACGTCTGGCAGTGGGTTGAGGGCTACGACTACCACAGCCCGAGTCTGAATCCCTACCGTGCCGCGGTCAGACTTGTGAGGGAGTACCTGAAGGTGTATTGGAGACGACTCGTAATCGGGCAACCCGATGTGGTCTTGGAGAAGTGATCTGAATGGCGAATTTCTGGATCTTTCCGACCACGGCTGATGACTTCGAACTAGTCAAGACGCACAATGTCTACGCCTTAATCAGTCAGGTAGACCGCGATAAGATCAAAGCTGATGACAAGGGGATATTCTATGTTATCGGATCTGACCCGCCGGTGTTCGTTGGCGTCTGCCACATCATTGGCCACTGGGAGAAAACCACGGAGCCATTCTGGGTTGATGAGAAAGCCGAAGGCAGGGTAAAATATCCGTGGCGATTCAAGTTGATTACGCTGAGAACGGGAGCTGTGAATGTTCACAAACTATCAAAGGAGCTCTCATTTATCGAGAACAAGGACGCGTGGCCTCCTTACTTCCTGGGTTCACTGGGGCATTTCGGGTGGCCCATTCCTGAGAGCGACTACCTACTCATCTTCGACGAGTTCCTCAAACCTCCTGTAAGTTATCAGGTGAAGATCCCTGCCAAGCCTAAAGAGCCGCCGACCACGGAAGTTCCAAAGAGGAGGAGGTTTTCTCAGCTTCCAAAAAATTATAGACCGTATGCGCGAACCTTAGCCCGACTATTGATATTAAATATGGTGGAATGGCTTAGCCTGCCGCCTAGCCATAACGAGCTTAGAGACATGATCAGGGACATAGGTCTGATGAAGAAGCTCGTGTCAGAAACCGAGTACCGGATCAACGACCTGCGCCTCGACGTTGCCTGGCGCACCGAGGTGCAAAAGACGCCTTCGCACGTATGGGAGGTTCACATAGCGGGAAACTTCTATGAGGCTCTTGTCAAGCTGAAGCATGCATGGGACTACTGGAGAGCTGAACCTTTCCTAGTCACTACAGAGAAGTTTGAGGCTGAAGCCAGAAGCCTACTCGGCGGAACATTCCACGAAATCAAACCCTACATTAGAATCATCCACTGGAAGGACATATTACGGCTCTACAAACCTTTGAGAGAGGTCACTGATATCGAGAAAAAACTGAGGCTATAGCCGAAGGCAGGGTTGTCAGCTCTTCCGTTTCTCCTTCTCCAGTTCTTCGCGTAGATGTTTCAGCGCGTAGTTGATCGCATGTGAGTAGCTTCCGAACCTTAGCTCCTTGATCTCCTTCGTCAGCCACGTATAGAGCTCGTCCTCCACCGTGATCTGTAGGCGCTTCATTGAGAGTCGGCTGTATAGGTGTGTATGAGTAAGGTTTTTAGGCTAATTACACACATATGCTGGCTTGTACACGTTGCGTGTATAGGTCATGAAGCATAGGGTTCAGCTTACGCTAGACGAGGAGACGTTCCGCTACCTCCGCCGGCTTGTGGAGAGTGAGGAAGCAGCATCGCTATCGCATGCCGTCAGACGCATCATCAAGGAGTACCGTAGACTGAGGCGAGCTCAAGAGTCGAGGGCTGATAGCCATGCCACATAAGAAGGAAAAGATCCTGTTTGGGGCCGCCGCGGCTGTTATGATTGTCTTGGCTTTTCTGGTGGGAGTTTCTGTGGCCCCTGAGCGTCGCGTCACTGTCACCTCGACTGTGACTTTGACTAGAACGGTGACGCCTGGTCCTCCTGTCATCACCGTTAAGGGTCAGCGAGTCAAGGTAAACGAGACCTTCACAGTGCATTGTGGTCTTAGCGGAGAGGCCAAGGTCCCTGTCCAAGTCACATTCATTAGAGTCCGGTATGCTGACAAAGTCGAAATATACAAAGCAGACAAAGGCTACAAGCTCTTGGTCATCGAAGTCTCAATCAAGAACGTAGGCTTCAAGGAGACCTATGTCTTCGATAGGACCTCTCTTCGCCGGTGGACCGTCAGCGTGGACAAAGGATACACCTATGAATCTAAGAATCTATTCGATCTCCCGGAGAAGGTGCGACCCGAAGAGGTCAAGACCGGATACGTTGTCTTTGAGATACTCACTGACACTAGGGCAATCGAAGTCTATGCTAGAATCTATTGGGCAGACGTTGACGTTATTCTTCAAGTTTAGGTGAGGATGAACGGCTCAATTCTCAACGAGATCCTTGCGGGAAGAACTAAGATACGTGATGTCAGAGCCTCAGACAAGTTCACTGACGGGTATTCGTTCGCGGCAGGAGACATGCTCATGCCGGCTTTAGTTGCATACCTTTGGAAGAGAGTATTGGCCCTAAGTCAAGAAGCCAGTCGCGGCGATTCATGACTTTCCTGGGTGAATGATCGACGGAAGGTTATTGAGGGGACCCAGGGAGGCTATCCCCTCGAAGGATACGTGTGAGTCCAGCCGTGAACGCGAGAGATGTGGACAACGCGAAGAGATCAGCCAAGTTGACTGGGCTTCAGATCCGCGTAATTGACGAGCTAGGTCAAAGCCCCTCTTACTGCGAAGCCCTAGCAGACAAGATCGGCATTCCCTCGAAGCGCCTCAATGCGAACCTCCACGCACTAGAAAGAAGAGGCTACTTGACAAGCTGGATTGTCACTGTGCCCTTGTCAACGGCAGGGATCCGATCGGTTAGAATGTGGAGGCCTCTGACAGAGCTAGAGAGATTGGAGAGACGCGTGGACGAGCGTAGAAACCTCTGGTTATCGAGACGGGCTCTTGAACTGATGAGGCCTCGCTACGAGCGCATGCTAGAATTTCATGGCATGATGAAGAAACACAGTGAGAAACATTCAACAGCCCAGAGAAGCAGGGAAGAGATCTCAACCTCTCCTGGGAAATGATTCAGGCAAGGCCCACGACTCATCTTCTCTAGATCATGACACGGACACGGTCAATCCTACGGAGCCTCAGGAAAAGAGCCAGTTTAAGTTCTCCTTGGAAAGACTCTCCTAGCTGACAAGAGATATCGCAGACTCAACAGTGAGAACCTTCCAGACCCCTCAGGTAGAGGAGCATAGCCACGCCTTCAGAGAAGGAGACTGGGGGAGGCTTGGAAATTAGTTTGCAGGCGGGCACACAAGCTAACAAATTTCCGAGGCCGAAGGCTTTCGAGAAGGTATGGCTATTGATCCTGCGAGTGTCGATTTTCTTCTTCAGCATGGTTAGTAGAGGTTCGCGATGGTTAGGCCTGCAATGTAAGAATGTGGTCGTTCTCTAGGGCTGGGGTTTTTCTGCGTTTGGGGCTACGGTCCGCGACCCGATTGGAGTCTTCTGTATAGGAGACCTGCGAGTGAACTCTGCTGAAGCTCTTGGAGGAGAGATCTTCGTAGTCTCGTGATCTACTTCTAGGCTGGTATGGTGTCTCGGGGCCAAGCTCAGGCAGGCTATAGGGCCGTAGCGTGTGCCGTAGGCTCAATTCGTAGGCTGAGGCTCCGATGTGGAGAGGCAAGATTCTCGGATGAAGCTCGGACTCTAGCGTAGCTTGGACCTTTGCTTGAGCTAGACGGGGCAGCCCTTCGCATAGCGATCGCAGCAAAGCTGCCTTCTAGCGCGGGTCCGCCCCACGAGGATACTTGCTCGCAGGCATGAGTCTGAGACCCGCCGCCTTGTCGCCCTTGTTCTCCAGCATAAATTCCTCCTCCACTGGACCGATTCCAGGCGACTCAATCCTGACTTTTACTCTATAGATGCCTTCTTTCAATTGACACTCAGGTCTATTGTATCTCACGTAGCTCTCCGGTGTCCATATCCAAGCATCGTTCTCTCCATCAAACTTGACAGCAATATCTAGTCCCTTCGGCCGACCACCGGGGTGAATCGTTTCTACCTTCAATAGCTGGAGGGTACCGATTTCAATTGAACGACCCACTGGCTTTCCTTCCGCGTCATACTGCAGACTTTCTGGCTCAGGTCTTGATTCCCATTTTGTCTCACGCGGCCCTTTCACATCAATGCCGTCCAGACTGGTGTAAGTGACCGATCCTATACACTCAAATGCAGGACTCCTTGTAAGAAACGAACTGGGCTTGTTACAGACATCGACATGCACCCATCTTCTGGGGTCTTTAGAGATTGGCTCGGGTCTGTACTGGATCCGCAAGGATGGCTTTCGACACCTATCGGCGATCGCAAGAACTGCAAGTGATCCTATGACGGATGAAGACCAGCGAAATGCTTCTGCTAGCCACTGTGGTACTTGCAGATCGTTGAATCCAAAAGTCAATCCGGGCGACACAACCAGCATCAAAATCATAATGGCATATGCTATGAGTACACAAATCAGAAACGTCTGATATGCGTTGTCATGCATTCCTCTTCTAGTCAACCATTTCAGTATCGGATCCAGCTTCTTGTCTCCTCTTCTTGCAGCTTCCTCCTTGGCATCTTCTATGATATCCTTGTCGAGTTGGTAGATGAGAGGCTTATCCTTGATCGGGGCCCTTCTGTGCGTGCATACCGTAGACCTGACGAGTTGGCCGTACCAGAATATCCGTACGGCAAAGAAGCAAATCGAAGCAAAGACCATTCCTAGAACCACTGACATGAAGAGGTTTACGAGAGGGGTGCGTATGGCGTCTGGCATTCTGAACCATATCTCAAAGATCGCCAGAACTAGTATAGCAGCCGACAGAATGTGAGTTCTCGTGCCCTGCATTTGAGAGGTATGAAACTGCAGGAGAGCTATCCGTGCCTCCTGTTCCAAGTCAGGATCTTTCTTCGGATCCAAGTTGGCTATGCGAGTCTGGAATTCCTCGAAATTCACGGCCTCACATCTTGCGCCAGGATACCTCTTCATCCGCCTTATCAAGCGGTCATCATCTGTCACCAATACGTCAGCGTCCTTGGTAGCTGTGGCAACGATTAGGGCATCTTTGGTTTTCCTCTTCCATGCCCTGCCCCTTACGTGTTCGATAAGAGCATGGTCTTTATCATCGCCCAGCCTAGCAAGACCAATTCTAGACACGCCGACAACGACTCCCCGAGTTCCTATTAGGCGCGCCTGGCCGAGTAGTGCTTCTAATGGTCCTCTTTTCTCAGGATCATCTACCGCCAAGATCTCATCTCTCTGAATATGTGTAGTGAGGAGCTCGATCTCTCCGTGACTTTGCAGCTGCAGCAATCTATCATATGTCACGGGGGCCTTCAGCAACCTGTCGTATTGGTTTGTGTCAAGCATGATCTTTAGCATGTCAATCAACTCAGTCACATGGTACGAGAAGCTGTGGAAACCAATACTATCCGCTCATAAAGACCTTGCCAGGGAGTCATCTCGTCCTGTAACACTCATGGAATACGCCCCAAGATAACGCGGCGGCTCCTATTTCCAAGACCCGGGAAATTCAACTGGGTAGGTTCAGGTCCCCGCGGGCCCGCCATAAACACTATCCCGTCCTTTTCTGCCTGACAGAGTTTCAAACAGGAATCTAAACCAGTTCATCTGGGCTTGTTTTTCATCGTCCTATTCGCTTGTAGAAGTTCTTCATGTCTTCTTCCAAGTCCTCTAGGTCATACTGCGCGGGTATCTTTCTCGCCTTGAAGTACTCTATCATCTCTCTGACCGAGATATCGGAATCCATCGCAGCTCTCTCCAAGGTTAGCCTACCTTCAGCATACAGCCTAGCCGCGTACTCCTTCTTCCAGTCCGTAACCGCTCTGTAAAGCAGCTTCCGGAGAACCGTGGAGCGGTCAGACTGCTCCGCGCTCTCAATCTTCTTCAAGTCAGATACTAAACCTTTCGGCAGCCTTGTCGCAACCAGTTCTTCCTTCTTCATTTCTTCACCTCCTTCGCTCTTCGAATGATTTCGGTGATAACGTCAGTTGAAATCCACATAATCCTAGTCAGCTTCGCCAAATCGTCAACCAGCTCATCATAGCTGATCAGCCTTTTGACAAAGGCTTCATACAGAACCATGATTGTGCTTGTGTATTGCAGATTCCAGCTCTTCGCTATGGCTCTCGCCTCTTTGTCATCCAACACAGCCGACGCGTTTCTGCGCATGGCCAGCGCCAACGCCTCAGCCTCGCCCAGACCTATTCTCGCCTCATCTATCAAGCTCCTCGCTTGCTGCATCTCCTCTCGATTCAAGCTGACGAGCTGAATCCAACCCTGACTGACGCCCTTCTCTATCTCCAGCGCGTCCTCTGCTCCTGCTTCCTTTCCCCTATCGATGCATTCCACCTTGACCGAGGGAGACATGAGTACAATCCCATACAACTCCTTCAGCAGCTGCAGACGCCTAATTCTTGCCAAGACGATTACTGGCGATGCATTCGTAACCACTGGCATAGTAGAATACTGTAGCCGGGATCATAAATAGTTAACGTCTGATAAATATGTTAACAACATCAATTCTGCAGGTGCTACGTCTGCGAGCATGTGAGACCTGTGATGGAGATGGCCGTCTTGAAGGGCCTTCGAAACTGGATGGTGATAGTACCCTGAGATTAGAGCCCCTGCATTGATCAATACTCGCAGAAATCGAAGATCAGCTGACGGTTTCGTTTTGAGATCTGATTACGCGCATTGATTCTCTTAATTACGGCTTCCATTCTGCCTTTGATGCCGTAGATGTCTCCTCACCATATCTTCTTGGGTGTTAATCTTTGAGCTCTTTTTATGGTCACGATCCAAATCTCAGAATTGGAGCGTGGGGTGGGATTCGCGCACCAGTTTACCGGTAAAACTCTACTCGAAGACCGTTTCCTGAGACCCGGGAGAACCGAGTTCCCGCGGGCCCGCCACAAATACCATCCGGGTCTTTGTTTTGCGCTGTAATCATTGACAGGAGATTATGCGATATCACATCAACTATCCAGTCTTGTGTGCTAAGGACGTCGCGTCGGACTACATACTCATGGAAGGAAGGGAACATGTCAAAGGTTAGGTTCTAAGTATTGGGAATGTTGATTGCTTTTCCCAAGGCGTTCCCGGCAGCCTCCATCAAAGCCTCTGACAATGTCGGGTGAGGATGAACCGCAGAACTCAGGTCTTCTATTCTGGCACCCACCTTGAGGGCAAGTACACCTTCGCTAATGAGCTCAGAAGCGCTGGATCCCACTATTTGGATTCCTAGAAGACTCCCTGAAGACTTTTCTCCGACGACCTTCACAAAACCTTCTTTTTCGTTGGCTGCCTGCGCACGTCCCGATGCAACGAACGGAAAGCGTCCGGCCACAGTTGTGTAACCCAGCTCCTTGGCTTTTCTCTCAGTAAGGCCAATAGTAGCAATCTCCGGCTCAGTGTAAATGACTTCAGGAATCACTGTGTCTCTTTTCTGTTCTATCCCAGATATCTCCTCAGCCACTACTATTCCCTCATGTGAGGCTTTGTGGGCTAGAAGGGGGGGACCTGTGATATCTCCGATTGCGTAAGTTCCCGGAACACTCGTTTGCAGATGGTCATCAACTCTAACAAATCCCTTCTCATCCAACTCAACCCCTGCACGTTCTATTGCAGAAGTGTTCGGCGCTCTTCCTACGGAAACCAATATGCGATCTACATCAACCAAGGTCTCGCCTTGAGGGGTTCCCACCTGGACCCGGGCAGCCCCGTCAACCAGTCTAAAACCATTGGCCGAGGACTTCACATGGATCGTCACCCCCAGTCTCAGAAGTCTCCTTTGAACGATCGATACTAGCTCATGATCGACACTAGGTAGGATCTGATCCATCATCTCCACGATCGTAACGTGGCTACCTAGCATTGCATACATCGAGCCGATTTCCGAGCCCACTACGCCTCCCCCGATCACAAGCAACCGGCCTGGAACCTCCTCTAGCTCCAAAGCCTCTCTGGAGCTCAGAACAAGTTGTCCATCGAACCGAAAGTTAGGGAGCTCAATCGGCTTTGAACCGACCGCTATGATGATCCTATCCGCGTTGAAGACCTCTGACCCTGATTTCCCTCTGACCTCGATTTCCCCAGGCGATCGAAACACCGCCTCGCCATAGACCACCTCAACATCATTTTCCCTGCATAGATACTCTATGCCTGAAGCCCGCCCATCGACAATCCTTTTTTTCCACAATTGGACCTGCCGGAAGTCCAGCCGCAGACCCTCGCTTCTTACGCCGATCTCTTCGGCTCTGTTGAGATTTTCTACCAACCTTGCGACAGAAATCAGGGCCTTTGATGGAATGCAAGCGTGATTCAAGCACTCTCCGCCCAGACGTTCCTTCTCGACCAATGCAACTCGCTTAGCCAACTGGCCCAGACGAATCGCCGCAGCATACCCGCCAGGGCCACTGCCAATCACTAAAGCTTCAACTCTACGAGCCATGGTTGTCTCGGCTTCATCCAGATCCTTGAAATGCTTTAAAGATTATGAGGAGCGTTCGCCTCATTTCTCGTAGTGAGCGGCAAAGCACACTTTGATGTGAGACATAGTCAAAGCTGAGTTGATTGTGAAATGGCAAGAAGCACGGGTGTCATAACGCCGACAGAGGAGATGATTTCCAGTGAGCTCACTTCTAGGCTCAGGGCGCTTCTGGACAGATTGCCCCATAGCGTAACAATACATCTCTTCACAAAGAAGGGAAGAAACGATGATCTCAATGACATTGCAAGAAGCGTCATCTCGGCCTTTTCAGGGCTCTCAAACAAAGTAAGACTTGAAGAGCATGGATTAGACCATCCTCTCGCGAAAGAGTGGAGTATCAAACGGTCACCAATGATCCTGTTCGAGCCTGAGATCTATCATATACGATGGCTTGGAGCCCCTGCCGGGCAAGAGACGCAGGCCTTTCTTCAAGCGATCTTGCTGATCGGCAGTAGGCATGGAGGCCTTAGCGATAAGTCATTGAAGGTGATGAAGGATATAGACTCTGTCAGAGATGTCAAGGTTTTTGTGAGCATTACCTGTCCGTACTGCCCGCAGCAAGTGGTGAATGGGATCAGAGCGGCTGTGGAGAAGCCAGATCTGGTTTCCTTAGAAATCATCGACACAATGGCGAATCAGGATCTTGCCGTTCAATACCGAGTTCAAGGGGTTCCTCAGACCTTCGCCAATGGTAAGCTGATAGCGAGCGGTGCTCAGCCAGAGGAGCTCTTCGTACTGTCTCTACAAAAGATGGAACAGCAGACCTTCTTCATTCCGGACGTTGATGCCGAGCTAGTTGAGAAGGATCTAGTCATAGTGGGCGGAGGCCCCGCTGGTCTGACAGCAGGAATATACGCAGCAAGGAGTGGCCTCAATGTTTGTGTTGTTGAGAGAGGAACACTGGGCGGACAGGTAGCAATTACGCCTTTCGTAGAGAACTACACTGGCTTCACGATGGTGGGCGGCAAGGCTCTGGTCGATCTGATGGTCAATCATGCGTTGCAGTATGTCCAGATATTTCCAGGCGAAGCTGTTTTGGACATAAAGCCTGGAGCGACATTCACTGTTACGACCAGTAGGCGACGCTTTCTCACAAAGGCTGTCTTGCTTGCCACTGGTGCAACCCATCGCCGTCTTGATGTCCCTGGAGAGAGTAGACTGACCGGACTTGGCGTAAGCTATTGCAGCACATGCGACGGACCTCTTTTCAAAGGCAGGAAGGTGATCGTTGTGGGTGGTGGGGATAGTGCTACAACGGAATCATTGTACCTTCATAATATGGGAGTGAGGGTGACATTGGTTCACAGGGGTGACCGGCTGAGTGCGCAAGAGCATCTCAGTAAGCAGATCTCGGCCCTGCGAATACCCGTGCTATGGAACACTGAGGTTCGTGAGATCAGAGGTGAGGAGAAGGTGAAGGAAGTTCTGCTTCATAATAACAGAAGTGGAGAAGACACTGTCGCGAATGTAGATGGAGTCTTCATCGCCATAGGATATGATCCCCAGACCGAACTGGCCAAGAAGGCAAATGTTGAGTTGACGGAGAACGGATATGTCAAGCACGACAGCCATCACAGAACTAGTGTCCAAGGGATATACTCTGCTGGTGATGTAGAAGGAGGCTTCAAGCAGATAGTCACCGCTGCCGGCCAGGGAGCAGAAGCGGCGCTGTCAATATTCGAAGATATTGGCAATTCATACCAGAAAAGACAGAAATAGTGAAGGACACCATACTCGTAACAACGAACATCCTTCCTTCTCGGAGAACTCGCACGCGACAATCGTCGGAGGTTCTGAACAGGGCAACGAAACCAGATGAGTGGACACGAAAGGTATAGAACCATCCGAAGAAAGTAGGCATAATGTTTGGAGACTTGTGGGATGAAGGTCTTCTCTGGGATTGAAGGAGGGGCCTCAAGGACTACATGCGTCATAGGAGACGAGACTGGAAAGCTCCTGGGTGTCGGCTACGGCGGTCCTTCAAACTACCTTACAGTGAGCATGGAAACTGTGAAGAAATCCCTCAGGGAAGCGTTAGACAGCGCTCTCAAGGCGTGTGGCGTATTACGGTCTTTAGAAGGGGCATACGTTGGCCTTGCCGGAGTAGGTTTGCTCCATCAGCCACCAATTCTCGAGAACACTGTGCAGAAGGCCACCGGATCCAAAAAAACCTTCATCAACAACGACGGCTATGTCGCGATGCATGGGGCTTTCGCCGGCGGTCCCGGAATGATATTGGTGTCAGGCACTGGATCAATCGCTATGGGGTCTAATGAAAACGGGAAGGTTGCAAGAGTTGGCGGCTGGGGGCACATCTTGGGAGATGAAGGAAGTGGATTCCATCTTGGCCTTGAAGGCGTACGCGCTGTGACTAGGGCTCACGATTATTTGCTGCCGTCAACTGAGCTAACAGAGAAGGCCCTCAGCTTCTTCGGCGCAGAACGAGTCGAAGAGCTGGTGAGGGTTTTCTATTTGGATGGCGTCGGAAAGGAGAGATTGGCAGCCTTCTCAGAAGAAGTGTTGGCTGCTGCTTCGAGAGGAGACGGCGTAGCTATCGAGATAGTTGCTTCGGAATGTAAAGCCTTGAAGCAGATGGTGAGAGTTCTGAGAGCGAGGCTCTCCCTTGACACGCCTAGGCTTGCATTGTTCGGAGGCGTTTTTGAGGGTTCTCAGTGGTTTACGAAGAGGTTCATTGAAGAGTTGGGAGACGACGCCGAAGTGGTCAAGCCTCAATTTAGTTCTGTCACGGGTGCCTTCATGCTTGCACTAACTTCCTCTTGCATTGAGCTAACTCCAGAAATCATCGAAAACATCCGAGAATCTGAAAACGCACTGCTTCGACAGAGTCGCCGTTAGGATTGTTGCAGCATGCTCTCTTGCATACCACCTACAACTCTTTCTGAATGTCTTCGATTCTGATTTCCTTCTCCTTCCGACTCTGCATATCTCTAAGCTTAACAAATCCCCTTTCTAATTCCCTTCGTCCAACAACAACCACGTAAGGAATTCTCATAGAATCCGCATATTCCAGCTGTTTTTCGAGACTTCTCTCCTTCAAATCGAAGTCAGTTGCCAGTCCAGTGCGCCTCAACTTCCCGACCAGATCCAAGGCCCTGGAGAGAACGTCTGCAGTGGCAGATGCAACGAATACTCTCGGTGTCTCAGGTAGCTTCGGATAGAGCGAGGATCTTTCGAGAGAAATCATGAGTCGCTCTATCCCGCCTGCCACACCCGTCGCTGGCATATCTCGTTTGCCATAGATGGCGCATAGCTTGTCGTATCTGCCTCCCCCGAAGATTGACCCTATATCCTCGCCTCCTTTATCATATGCTTCGAATACGATGCCGTCGTAGTATCCAATGCCGCGGACGACGCTCAGATCATACATGCATTTGCCACTTCTGCCAAGCGACTTGAGAACATCTGCCAGTCTGGTTAGCTTGCTTCGTGCCGCCTCTGCGATCATGTCCTCACGAAACAGTCTTGGAAGTTCAGAGAGAACCTTTTCAGGAGGTCCTCTAAGTGAGCAAAGCTCCTTTATGGCTTCAATCTGTCTCCCAGACAGACCGCTCCTCTCGAACTCCTTTGTGACCTCTGTCTCAGGCAATTTCGACAGTTTGTCAACGGTGACTAGTGTGCTGTCAATCTGTGCTCTGGTCTCTACGCCAATCTTCCGAAGAAGGGCCTCCACAAGCGTCCTATCACTGATTCGAACCTCATACTCTCTCAGTCCAACGCTCTCTAAGGCGTCCATGCCGACGCAGATCGCTTCACCGTCAGCCAGCGGGTCACTGGTTCCGAATATCTCTGCGTCCCATTGGCGGAAGTGTCTATATCTGGCGAATTGAGGTTCATCATACCGCCATGAATCGGCGATCGAACACAGCCTGATGGGCTCGGGAAGGTCAAGTCTGTTTGCGACCATCCTCGCCATTCCAACGGTAAGATCGAACCTAAGGCCCAGATTCCTGCCAGCTTTGTCTGCAAACCAGTAGATTTCCTCCCTGATCTGGGGGCCCGACTTGGCCTCAAGTGTCTCTAGGTGCTCGATCGGCGTTGGTTCCATCATCCTGAATCCGTACCGTTGGAGCACTTCGGATATCTTGCCTTCAACCCAGACTCGCTTCGCTACCTCTTGAGGCTCTATGTCCCTCATTCCTCTCGGCGTAGAGAACTTTTGTGACAAGGACATCGGCTCTCCTGCCTGTACAGTGTTATCTTGGCACCACAGGATAAGGTGACGTGCTGCGCTTAACTATGTTTCCTAGAAAATGTCCGACCACTCCGTCCCACAAGAGTCAGAGACGCGGCCGCTTGAAACGTGTTTATCCATAAGATACACTATGAGTGAGTGAGTTGTTGAGCGATGCCAAGAGAAGTTGCGTTAGATTGGTTGGAAAAGAATGAGCCAAGAGTCATCGCGATTAGCAACAGGATCTGGGAGTTGGCTGAGGTCGGTCTGCAAGAATATGAGTCGTCGAAACTTCTCGCAAATGAACTGCGCAAAGATGGGTTCAAGGTTGACCTAGGAGTTGCAGGCATGCCCACCGCCTTCGTCGCGTCCTACGGGTCCGGAAGACCTGTGATAGGGATACTAGCTGAGTACGATGCTTTGCCAGGAGTGTCCCAAAAGGCACAGCCAACACGAGAGCCGTTGAAGAAAGGTGCCGCAGGGCATGGTTGTGGGCACAACCTCTTCGGCGCTGGAAGTGCAGCTGCAGCTTTGGCTATTCGCGAAGCAATTGCGAGAAAGAATCTGAATGGCACAGTGAAGTTGTTCGGTTGTCCTGCTGAGGAAACCTTGGTGGGCAAGGTCTTCATGGTAAGGGACGGTTTGTTTGCTGGTGTCGATGCGGCTCTATCGTGGCATCCGTCAAGTTACAACTCGGTATGGATGTCGTCTTCAAACGCGTTGAACTCTGTCAAGTTCAACTTTCATGGCTTGACCTCGCATGCAGCCGCGGACCCTGAGAGAGGAAAGTCAGCGCTAGACGCAGTTGAACTCATGAACGTTGGATCTAACTATCTTCGAGAACACATCAGCGAGAAGGCCCGCCTGCACTACGTCATTCCTCATGGAGGCGGAGAGCCAAACGTCGTGCCAGAATATTCACAGGTCTGGTACTACATCAGAGCGCCGAAGCGAGATGAAGCGGACCAGATCTATAGTCGCGTCGTAAACATTGCCAAGGGAGCCTGCCTGATGACAGACACATCTATGGATCTTGAGTTCCTTGTCGGATGCTATGAGATGCTCCCGAACAGGTCTCTCAGCGATCTAATGCTCAGAAACATGAGAGAGATTGGCCCTCCCCAATGGTCTGAAGAGGATTCGAACTTCGCGAAGAAATTGGCTGAGTCGATGGCCCCTCAGGAAAGAAGGAACGCCATATTGAAGTCCAAGATGCCAAAGAAGGAGGAGAAGGCGGAAAAGCTTCTCGACGACGGGATAGACGATCCCGAAGATGAAAAGGAAGTGATGGCAGGCTCCACAGACGTGGGGGATGTTAGCTGGGTCACACCTACAACAAACCTTGTGACGGCGACGTGTGTGCTGGGAATGCCAGGCCACTCTTGGCAGGAAGCTGCCACCTCTGGAATGAGCATAGGTCATAAGGGCATGATTCTCGCAGCCAAGACCCTTACCCTGACAGGGATAGACCTTCTCACAAAGTCCGAAGAGCTGAGCAGGGTTAGAGAGGAGTTTGAGGCAAAGACGAAAGGGTTCACATACAAGAGCCCGGTTCCCCCTGGCCAGAAGCCTCCACTGGATCAGTTGGCACACTAGGAGCCCGCTCAGGGGCATCAATCTCAGGAAGCATCAGACAGGGAGTAGAGAGTCAGTTTCAGGTACTATTTCAGAGATAGTTGTCCCAGTGTGTAGTAAACGATGTCTGTTCTTCTGTCTATGACGGCTAGGAGAAGTTCCTTTTTCTCGGTGACGGCCATTCTCAGTAGCTTCTGTAGCCTCTCGATACTTGCCTCGCGTCCCTCATAGACAATCGAGACTAGCCTTCTCACTGCGCCCTTGCCGTATATTTCGAAGTCAAAGGCCTCCTCTTCTCTCACTATGTATCCTCTGTCGCGAAGGTCACGGTAAACCAGATACTTCATCCAAACCTCGGGCTTGCCTTGGGAAAGCCTCCTGACCAGATCGGCGAACTTGATTTCGCTGCCGGTCGCAGAGCTAAGAACCTTAGTTCTTTTCTTGTCCGCAAGATAGATCGCCTCTAGCACGGAGAAATAGATTCTTCTTCCTCTTAGTGTACCGAACCCTCTCTCGCGAAGCTCTGAAGGCGTCTCTGAAAGAGGAACATACACCCTATTGTTGGCGAGAAATGCCTCCACTGCTTCGAGCTTGACTCCTTCCATCCAAATCAGCTTGAGAAAGTGCATAAGAACCCTAAAATCTTTGGTGTGAGGGAGAAACCAACGGCGAGACATACGTTAGATGTTCGCCTTGAGGTGCAACAAGACTGTTGAAAACCATCGAACTGAAAAAGGGAGCGGTCGTTACGATCGATCAGACGAAGCTTCCTGCTTGGCGCAAAGAGATTCGACAGAGAAGTTGTAGGGAGATCTGCCAAGCGATTAGAGAAATGAAGATTAGGGGAGCGCCTCTGATAGGTGCTGCAGCAGGATATGGGCTAGCTCTTACTGCGCTTCGAAGTAGATCCAGAACTGTTGAAACGATGATCAAGGAGTTGGAACGATCTGCAAGGATGCTTGTTGAGACGAGGCCGACGGGAGCAAACCTGAGATGGGCTGTTGAGAGGATTATGAGAAAGGCGCGCGCCTTCGACAATGTCAAGGATCTAAAAGCCTTCGTCCTAGACGAAGCTGACAAGATTCGCGACGAGGATATTCGCTCAAACGTCCGCATTGGAAAGAGTGGAGCCGCCTTGATTGAAGATGGTGACACCGTTCTGACGCACTGCAATGCCGGAGCGCTGGCGACCGCTGGCTACGGAACTGCCCTTGGAGTCGTTCGAGCTGCGGTTGAAGAGGGAAAGAAGGTAAAAGTGGTAGCCACAGAGACCCGCCCTCTTCTTCAAGGTGCTAGACTGACAGCTTACGAACTCTCTTCAGAACATGTTCCTGTCACATTGATCACGGACAGCATGGTTGGATATGTATTCCAACATATGATCGTCAACAAGGTGATCGTAGGGGCTGACAGGGTGCTGCGAACGGGGCATGTCGTCAACAAAATAGGAACCTACACTATCTCCTCATTAGCTAAGGGGCACGGTGTCCCCTTCTACGTGGCTGCCCCCATATCGACATTTGACTTCACAGGATCGGTTGAGTCTATTGTCATAGAACATAGAAGAGAAGAAGAAGTTCTCTATTTTGGTGGGAAGCGGATCGCTCCTAAAGGTGTTGGTGCGTTAAACCCTGCTTTCGACGTCACGCCACCGGAAAATGTGACAGCAATAATCACGGAAGAAGGAGTGCTGCCTCCTCCTTACGAAGTGACCTTGGGAAGACTGGCTGAATCTGCTCGTTCCTAGGATCCCGTGGCTACCTGACTGGCGTCTTCCTAGACTTTCTCGGAAGCTCCAGGGCGATCTCAACAGGGCAGTTGCCTGCCACTTCACCAATACTCGTCTTCCACTCGCTTCCAATCGCCGTCAAAGCATATACGCCGGTTACTTCCGCCCTAGCCTTCTGAATTATGCGAATCAATGCCTTATGCGGCTCCCCGCTATCCAACACGTCATCGACAATCAGGACACAGTCATTTCTCTTTATCGCATCTCTCGGAACGAATAGGCTATGGACAGTAGCAGTCTTGCCCGGTACGAAAACCTCCTCAATGAACTCTCTTACTCCTATCTCCCTTGTCTGCTTCGCCACGACCAGCCCCACACCGAGCCTATGAGCCACAAGAGTCGCCAACGGAACACCGTCCACTGCAGGAGTAAGCACCTTTGTAACCCTCTTCCCTGCGAATGCGTTTATCGCCTGCTGCACAGCTCTCTCCAAGAGCATGGGATCAGACACAATAGCAGTGTTGTCAAAGTAGTCATCATCGTCAAACTTCATTCTCTTCTGAAGTTCAACCTCAAGCCTGAGAACCTTCTGAAGAGTCTTGTTCATCTCTCTCGCACGTGCGATCGTCGGCAGAACATGGCCCTTCACGTATCTGCTTAGCACTGTCTCAGGGAGACCGATTATTTGAGCCAGTTCTCTGTACGTGTAATAGTTCTTCGCAAGGTTCAACAAGTCAATAGTCCCAAGTTTATATTTCAAATCGAAGATCCGGGAGCTCGTTTTTGACACAATCCTACCATTACCACCTTCATGCTTGCATCTATAAGACCTTCGGTCGGGATTCACGTCCGCGTGAGTTTTACGTAGACTTGAAATTCCTACTTGCAGGCCGTGTTCCATTTCTCAGAAATCTCTCAACATGGACGAACGTGACAAGTGG
>Ga0209725_1000552_pt1 | contig 22796 bp, 26 predicted proteins | sample I18A1metaG_FD_184145 | JGI IMG/M metagenome (GOLD analysis project Ga0209725, IMG submission 184145) | Lake sediment bacterial and archeal communities from Gulf of Boni, Indonesia to study Microbial Dark Matter (Phase II) - ​I18A1 metaG... | ecosystem: Environmental > Aquatic > Freshwater > Lake...
CTTCGCCTACTCCTTCCTCTGCCAAAGTCGAGTTAGAAAGAGAATCGCGACAATAGCCGTCGCCACAAACCCCAGCATATATGCAGCGATAAGAAGAGCAGCCACTACCAAGAATAGGGCAAGGCTCGTTCCAGCGTTGAGCTTTGAGAGCGGAAGGAAATAGAGGAGCAGGAACAGCATCAGTGTGACCGTCGCAAGTCCTACCAAGACGCCAGCCAATGTTCTGTGCAGGAGTCCTCCAGGGCGAGTATGCATCACAGGCATCGAATGCTCCGTGTTCAGACCGCCACATATTAGTCGATACCCAAGACTAGGGGCAAGGCCGGAGTATCCAAACTCACCGTTTCAATTGATGAGGATGCTGTGAATAGGGTCGCTATAGTGTGAAGTTGAGGCCGATTGTTTGAGGTTGGTTTGCTCAATCTATGAGGCTCCCGGTCAGGTAGCCGATGCAGGTTTGGTGGTGAGGGCGGTTCTTAGCATGCACATGCAGGTCCTTGATCCGTTCCAACCTCGTAGTGAGAACCTGATTTGTAAAGAGCGGGATTTCCCTTCACGCACAGGAAGAGAAGCGGCTCTTCATGCTCGTTGATGAACTGGTGGACTGCGTCAGATGGAATAAAAATTGCATCGCCTTGGCGCAACGCGCGAAGACCCGGGACACCCTCCCTTACCTCTCTCAGAACCCCCTGACCTTTCAGAATGTAGACCTGATGCTCGTACTCATGCTTGTCCAGCGGAGTGTGCCCACCCTTCTCTAAAGTATATAGCCTGAGCGCGAAGCGATCCGAACCGTGTCTTTCATCAATAAGATATCTCACTTTGATCTTTGATTCTGCTCCTTTGACCAAATCCTCGTACTGTATAAGTTCTGAATTAACGACAAAAATCCGTTTCTTCTCGGTTTGCTGCTGCGTCAAATCTCAAAACCTTACATCATATTCCTTTTTATGAGCCACAAGCTGTAAGACTCTTCAGAGTCGGGAATACTAAAATCTGCTGCGTTCCCCGATGGGCTTACCTCAGGGCTCTTTGGCTAAGTAGAGGAACAGACGACGTGAGCCTATCGTAACGCTGAGCCTACAACGTCACCAAGGGAACTCAGCTTCGAGCTTTCTAGCAGTCGAAGAAGCTCCTTGTTAATTCTGGCGATAAGTCCTGGTCCATGGTAGATGAGCGCAGTGTAAAGCTGCACCGACGATGCTCCAGCCTCGAATGCACGCCATGCGTTAAGGCCTGAAGATACTCCGCCACACGCGTTGATCGCAATCTTTCCTCCAGTATGCCTGTAGACATCTGCAACTATCCGAAGCATGTCTTCGAATATTAGCGGACCACTGAGACCGCCCGTACCGATACTTGATCTCGCCTCTTGAATGCGTTTTGTGTTGATCGCTGTCAGGGCATCGACGGACCGATCTACGCAAATATCTACTAAGTCGAGAACGTTCTCTCGTTCCCTTTCGTCAAAGTACGGTGGAATCTTCACCCAAAGGGGTTTCTCATATTTCCTTGCCCTCAAGATAGTATCCAGAAGTTCTGTGAGCACAGGGGGCTCTTGGAAGACTCTCACACCCGCTGTGTTGGGCGTGCTGATGTTAAGCTCGATTCCATCCGAGTAAGGCTCGATCTGGTGATAGCAATCGAGAAACTCTTCGATGCTGAGGCCTGAGATACTCACGATAAGTGGTCCGCGCTTGCTGCTGCGCTTTGAAAGATTGCTTGCGGTCTTTTGGGCTCCATCATTCGGAAGTCCCATCGAGTTGACTAGGGAGTTCCGAGGATATCGCCAAATCCTCGGCTTCGGATTGCCCTCACGAGCATTCAAGGTAACAGTTCCGAGCGTGAGGTAGCCGAAGCCCAAGTGGAAAAGGGACTGATACATCTCGCAGTTCTTATCAAAGCCTGCGGCGAGGCCGACGGGACTGGCTAAGGTGAGAGAGCCAACTGTCACTTGCAGCCGTTTATCTTCAACGCAGAAAAGCCTACTGAGCAGCCTCCACATCCAAGCACGTTTGAAGAACCACCTCGCGATACCATGAGCCCTTTCAGGAGAAGTGAGAAAGAGTGCAGCTCGAGCGAAGAGCTTGTAGAGGTTTGGATTCAATGGGGACTGGTCACATACCCTTCCAGACTATTCCAGAACTTGTTTCATTGCTAGAATAACCATTCGGATGGTTCTGGCTCAGGGGCATCAACGATTATCATGTAGCTAGTGCACGAATGATGTCTGACTTGGTCACTATGGCGCGAAGTCTGCCCTCTTGATCTAAGACCGGTAGCCCGCTTATTCCGCGCTGGACCATAATCTCCGCCGCATGTGATAGTGAATCATCGGCTGTAACGGTGATCGGTTTTGGAGTCATTGCATCCAAGGCCGTCATAGAGGTGAGCTTGGCGTTTGGCGAAAATAGCCCCCTATAGAATACGCGCTTATCCTTGACTCGAACCGTTTCCGGACGCATGAGAGGTGCTGTTTGAGCTATATCAGAAAGCGTGATAATTCCTCTGAGCTTGCCATCCTCGTCCACGACCGGTACTCGTGAGATACCCTGTCGCGCAAGAACCGAGGCAATAAAGAAGATAGAATGCGTAGTCCGAACTGTGAGAACTTTGGGAGTCATGCAATCCTTTACTTTCCACTTTGAGCTGAACAGGCTGAAATGAAAACATAAATCCGTCTTAGTCACAATACCCAGAATGTCTTCTCCATCATCCGTTACGACTATGGAGCTGATGCCCTTCCTCTTCATGATTCTGGCAGCCTGAACCAAGGTATCTGTTGGTCTAAGGGTGATAACGGGGCTGGACATTGCCTCCCTCACCAGGATTACATCGAGAGGTCTTCCCGATCTATCGCGACTGAGAAATCTAACCAAATCTCGACGAGTGACTATGCCGCGGAGTCTTGCAGCGCGATCCACGACCACTAATCGTGTCAGTTTCGACCGAGTCATCAACTCCTGAGAGTCGTACAGAGTCGAATCGGATGATATTCGTATAACATTCCCTGTCATTATCTCGGCGACTCGGACATTTCGCCAAGAGTTCATCGAAGTCTTCCCGCAAATTCGCATCTGAGCGGGCTAATTAAGAGAGAACCTCAGTTTTCATTGCTGAACACAGACCATCATATTCTGCGGTCTCGTTTGTTCGGTGCCGTAATATTCGATCTTGGAAACTGCTGGTGTTTCTATTATAGGTCGCCCATTTCATCATCAATGATCTGGATGAGCAGATCTCAGAATAATCTTGTCTCGGAGATTATGACACGTAAGGTTGTGACAGTCGACATTACTGAACGAGTCGAGGAAGCTCTTCGCCTAATGGTCAAATTCGATATCGGAAGCATCGTAGTCATGGACAAAGAGAAGCCTGTCGGAATCATCACTGAACGTGACGTCTCAAGGGCGGCTCTGAGGGGGGACAGCTTACTTAGAATTCCAGTGCGCAGTCTCATGTCCAGACCATTACAGACAATTACTCCGGACACGGAGATTTGGCGGGCATTTGAAACCATGTTGAAGTTGGGGGCTAGACGTTTGCCTGTCATCGAGAATGAGAAGCTGGTTGGCATAGTCACGGAGAAGGATCTAACCCGCTGGGTTCTACGAGTCTTCTACGAACCAAACCTTCCGCCTGAGGTACGCTCACTTGTCGACAAATCGGAGATCGAGGCGTTATCCGGCCGACAAAGATGTCCAAATTGCAAACGCTACCAAGACGAGTGCATTTGTGTTAGAACGGTTTTGGCTAGCGAAGAATAGGTCTGACAGAAGGCAGCAAAATTATCACTATGCAACGGACAACATTCCTTCTGCTGATTCTCGTAGTAGCCGTATTCCTGGTCCTCTCCTTAGTGGGGACTTTCCTGCCACATCAGATGATGATGTCAAGAATGATGGGAGAAACCTATGGCGGAATGACCAATGTCTTCTGGCCCGCGCTACTCACATCTTCCACCGCTCTGATGGCCGTCGTATTCGTTTACATGATCGCTTTCCCCAACATCAAATGCAGTTCTAGTGGCGAACAGGCGGAAAAGGATCAAATCGCTCCTCCAACTCTTGGTGATCCTATGGATATCGTGATGCGTGTTGTGAAGGATGATGAGCGTGGAGTATTAGAGATCCTCAAGAAAGGCGGAGGTGTATGTTTCCAAAAGGACATCACCTACAAGACGGAATTGAGTAAGCTCAAGACCCATAGAATCATCGCTAGACTCGCAGAACGTGGGATAATCCAGGTCAAGAAGGCTGGGAAGACAAACGAGATCAGAGTCCCTTCCTGGCTGAGAGGACGCAACTCAGAGGCGTAGAAATCTGCCAGGCTAGCCTTATACGATATCTTCGATCACTTCGCGGAATAAACCGAATATATTATCGCGAGGAATCCCACAATTGTTCCTGCCGTTCCTATCGCGATCGCTGCGCGCAGATCGCTGCTAAACAATGCGTAAATCAATCCCTCCGCGAAAGTTGCCAGGGTTATGAGAGCAAAGCCCAGCGCGACGTAAAGCAATGGTTTACTCCTATTTCTCCTGTAGCCGGTGTAGGCGAGCTAGACGATAAATGTCCCGAGGAACAGTGCAATCACTTTGGGTATAGTCACAAACCAATCCAGTTGCGTGAATTCAATCATACAATGTCGCCGGATGACTATATTTTCGGAATTGATGTCCACATTCTCGTGAACTTGTCTGCAACATGCTCATTGACTATCACTTCTATTCGGACATCGCCGTTCTCGAAGCTCACGTCTATGCGCTTCAAGAGGCTCCTGTAGAGATCATACCATTTACCGTCCGTCGTTCGACCTGATTTGACGGCGGCAATCAAACCGGCCTCAACTAGTTCTTCAATCCGTCGGTAGACGGTGGTTATCGGTATATCATACTTCTTGCTCAGTTCCGGAGCGCTCATAGGATCGCTGATAGTCGCAGTGAGGATCTTCCTTGAATACTCGTCAGCGATGGCCGCGAGTATTCGTTGCTTTGCCTGTTCTTCAACGACTATCAACAGCGCTCGACTCTAAGAGTGTCCATAATAGTGGGCGTAAGGGACTGTTAGCTTTTCGGGGAACGTAAAATAAGTTACCTGTTTTGCCGCCTCCTCAGACACTCAACTTGGTGCACTGATTGCGGGTAGGCATAGTTCGTGTAGGAGAGACAAAGTTCGGAAAATTATCAGACTCCTCAGCCCGAGAACTAGTGACTGACGCATTCAAAGAGGCCTTAGAAGATGCAGGTCTCGCGAGGAAGGATATTTCAGCTTTGATAGCTTGTTCAGGGTCTAATTACGATAAGCAACGTTCGCCAGCGGAGATTGTGGCTGAATATCTGAGAATGAACCCCATCCCAACATTCGATGTGGAAGCGGCTTGCGCTTCGTCAGGTGTGGGCGTCAGGGTTGGCTGGTTCATGATCGAGTCAGGTCTGCATGGCATTGTTGGCGTAGTTGGATTTCAGAAGATGACTGAGCTGGATGCTTCGGCCGTTGAGGATGTCATGAGTCGATCGGGTGACGTGATGCGAGAGGCTCCCTTCGGACCAACAATGCCAGCCTACTACGCCATGTATGCTTAGCCGAACTTCCGAGGGAGCGAAGATCTTTGCATGGATAGACAAGAAGATTCCAGAAGATGAAGTCGCATCGGGCATGATGCTACAAGTTGATGTTTCAAAGCTGCCGAACGGGAATTCTGCCCATGTTTTGACCACATAATCTAGTGTGACAATTTCGTTGGTTCAGTAAAGCGCGAACACTGGAGCATCGCGATGATTCTTGACGCGAAAGACTAGACTGGGTGATTGTGTGGTTCACGGTTACGGCAACAAGCTGGCAAGTACTCGTCGTCTAATTCTTCTTGCCTCGCCTCAGGTTTTTTCTCTACCACGAAGCCCTCTAAATCATGGATGGAAGATAGTTTAAAGGATTTACGAACAACCGGCTCTTGAGTCTGTCATACCAGCGAGTGATCTACAGGAATTCAATGAGGCTCTTATCGTAGCCAACCTTCTTCTCCAAAACGGAACCACCAGTGAAGCTACGGACGAGCATGGGGGAATCGCCCTTTATCTTACTCAGCAGCACTAGCTCTTTCTGATTTCTAGCGAATTTGCAGCAGCGGCTTAACCAGCAATCTCGGCATTGGGGGTTATCGGATCGATAACTTTCGAAGCACTTCACTGAATATCATGGAGTCGCGTGTATCTGGGGAAGATTATTCTTTGAGAAGTCTATCGCAGAGCCTCAGAGGTCGAGGAAACTAATCTCCTCGAACTCATTTTCCAATTTCTCTGGTTACGTAGACTATGAACCGGCCTTTCTTTTGGAACCAGTCCGTCACCTTGTACATCTCATCGTCAAGTCTGGCCGTGGCTAGTAAGCTCATGAGCCCCTGGTAGACGAAGGAGTTGTATCGACTGCCCGACAGATACCAATAACCCGTCAAGCCGATCAACAGAATGCCTAGTACGTTCATGTTGCCCGCGAACAGTAGCTTACTCTTGTACCGGTTGAAGAATCGCAGATACCGCGCAGTTCTGACTCGCTCGTAGATGAGAACTGGCATTCGCTTGTAGAAGCGGATGAGCTGTTCAATGGTCGGCGAAGGATTTCAGCCTCTTTTCCTGAATTTTCTTCTCCAGGTGAAATAAATCTAGTGTAGGATTACCATAGCTTTCCAGTCCAAGCAACGTTCTCTGCGAGATGCGTTGGCGCGCATTCGCGATCGGAGAGTTTGTTAGGCATTCCCAATCGATGAGTAAACGAGGCACATTTAGCTCTGTCAGGCTGGTCTCGGTTGAATGTCTAGGTTGTTGGAGGCTATGTCGCGCTTGTCTGGAAAGGTTGCAATCGTGACTGGTTCGAGTGGAGGTATAGGGCGGGCAACAGCCATCGAGTTTGCGAAGGAGGGTGCAGATGTCGTCTTGCAGTACCGATCTAGAGTCTCTGAGACGAAGACTCTTGCTGACAAAGTAACCGGCTTAGGACAGAAAGCTATCCTTGCTCGGGTTGATTTCACGAATGTAAAGCAGGCACCAAGGGAAGTTCGAAAGATGGTTGATGAAACCATCAAGGAGTTGGGAAGGGTCGATGTTCTCGTTAACTTGGCAGGATACCCAGCAAGAGGGGAGTGGAATAAGCGATTTCTGGAGATATCACCAAAGAGTTTCTTCAAGCCGCTAAACGTGGATCTCTTCGGCTCCTTCCTCTGCGCCCAAGCCGTCGCACCGCATATGCTAAGGCAGAGGAAGGGCGTCATAGTGAATGTCAGCTCGACCCCCGCATTGTCCGGCCATAGCAAGGGGTTCTCATTCACCGTAGCTAAGGCTGGAGTCATCGGGCTGACGAAGGCCTTGGCGTGCGAGCTTGCGCCATACGTTCGAGTTAACACCATAGCATTAGGGAACGTAGAGACTGAATGGCTAAACGAACTAACAAAGGAAGAGTTGAACAACGCAAAACAGGAGAATCTAATCAAACGACTCGGAACTCCTGAAGAGATCGCAAAGAGCATAGCTTTTCTATGCTCGGATGATTCATCTTTTCTGAACGGTCAAACCATTGTTCTCGACGGCGGCACCACGTTGCACTAGGCTAGTGGAACCATGGGGAGCGAATCAATGGAGAGCGATGAGAAAGGGAAGGCTCGCGTTGGGATAGTGGGTGTCGCTGTTCTCATAGTAGGCATCTTTGCTCTTCTAACCATCATCCTCTATACGCTGCAGAAAGTAGTCGGGATTCCCATACCCTACCCGGAGGTCACCATCACAGTAACTTGGGCGTTCATCGGTCTTCTGGGGGTTTGGATTCTTGCTCATACGATCCAAACCACCCTATCACCGCTCATCGGTGCAGAAAGCACAACAACGGTTCGCAAGATCGTGACAGTAACTCTCTTATTCGTCGTTCTCCTTGCGACCGCATCAAGATTTGGAGATTTATCAGGCTATCTTGCAAGTTTGGGTATTACAGCGATTATCATCGGATTCGCCGCTCAGACAACTATCGGCAATCTGATCGCAGGAATGCTCGTCCTAATCAGCAAACCCTTTCGAAAGGGCGATTATATTCGAGTCAACGTCGCTGGAGCCCCTATCGAAGGAAGAATCGATGAGCTTTCCTTCCTGCGAAGCCGCATCTTGACCAACGACGGTGTTTCCATCTCCGTGCCAAACACGGTCATGCTACAAGTTCCCATCAGCAACTATACAGTGTTCGAAAGACGCCCGATAATCCTCAACGTCTCTGTAGCGCGGAGGGTTTCAGTAGACAAGTTCCGAAACAAAATCGAAAATGCAATGATCGGCAATGGTGAATCGAAAGGTGAAATCCGTTTATATGTGAAGGGCTTTGACCAGGATTTGACTAATCTGGAGCTTTGGGTTCAGGTTTCGACCCAAAACTTCCTGAAAGAACGAAGCCTAATCGTGCAACGCATCCGAGAGATCTGCAGAGGAGAAAACATCTCGCTCAAGAGAATCGAATTGCAGACGTAATAGTAGAGTCGTATTTGAAAAGTGAACGTATCGTAGCCAATTCCATTGGTTGCTCACCCGGAACGCTTAAAGGGATACAGATTTCCGGCAGTACCATGATCGAAAATGGCCACATCTGCAAGCCTAATCATCGTTTTGTCGGATCGCCGTGCACATCGAAGGAGTGAGAGGAACGATTCCGCCTGGGCAGGAAGGATCGACAAGATCAGTTCGAGTTGGTCAATCCTGGGCGCGACCAACCTGGAACCGTCGTCACGCAGCCCAAGCGACTTCCACTCGTCTACTTGCCCTTGAACATAGGTTTCCGTTTTTCGATGAAAGCCTGCATCCCCTCCTTCTGGTCCTCGGTCGCGAATAGCATGTAGAATGCTTTCCGTTCGAACTCCAAACCTAGCTCAAGCGTCGTGTCTGCTGCTCTCAAGATCGCTTCCTTGGCAGCTCGAATCGCAATCGGGGGTTTGGTGGCGATCTCATTAGCGACCTTCTTGGCTTCCTCCATCAAAGTCTCTGCCGGGACAACCTTGTTGACAAGTCCTAGCCTCTGAGCCTCCTCGACTGAAATCGGCTTGCCTGTTAGAATCATCTCCATCGCCTTGTATTTCCCTACGACGCGAGTTAGCCTCTGCGTTCCCCCCGCTCCGGGCATGATTCCTACATTGACTTCCGGTTGACCGAAGGTCGCTCTTTCCGAAGCGATGATGATATCGCAGTTCATCGCGAGTTCATTGCCTCCGCCAAAACAGTAACCGGTAACAGCCGCTATGATTGGTTTCGCGATCTTCCTGATCCTGTCCCAGAGTTCGAATCGCCTTCCAAGAGTCAAAGAGACCGGAGTTGCTTGGGACATCTCCCTGATATCTGCGCCAGCAGAGAAGGCTTTCTCTCCTCCCGTCAAAATTATTGCGCGCACAATCTCGTCTCTATCGAATTCCTCGAGAGCATTAACGAGTTCTGCCATGAGATCGGAACTGAGTGCGTTCAGCGTCTGTGGCCGGTTGAGTTGAATTATCCCAACGGGGCCTTCCTTGCTAACCAACAAGTTCTGGTAGGTCAAGATCAATCCCAGGCCAAAACGTAATGTCTACAGGAAATAAGCTGTTGGGAAGCGCCGCTGCTCCGTGCCTTTCTGTAGTTGGTTATTTATTGTGAGAGGTGGGTGGGGGGCTGTATGCGCGTTTTGGCGCACTAGGAAGCTAGGACGTCCGCAAAACATGCGGACAAGGTTTATTTGCCATCTCATCCATCCCTTGTCCTGTTCTTCCGCCCTTCGGGGACTGGATTTCTAGTCGGCACGCTGACCATTCGTATCAGTCATAGCCTTCCGAGGTCCAAGTTCTTTGGGGCTGAATTTCAAGTTCCAGCCATACCGAACGTGATAGCTTGCCTTCGCCTAAGGTTAGAGTATGCCTACGCTTCAGGCAGTACGAGTTAGCAGCCCTAGAAGGACTAGCTGAGTGGCTTGGAATACCGTCCCTCAGCAGACTCACAAACATGGCCTTGGAGTTTTTCTTAAGCCATTCTCCGAGCCTTAGTTCCAGACCATGCAGCAAACGAAGAGTCACCTTCCTAATCGATGAGCTACTTGCACAGAAGCTGAACAGACTGGCGGAGCTCTCTGGCACATCAAGGACTGAGTTGATCCGTCTAGCTTTGAAGGTGTTCTCCGAGAAGACAGAACCCTGCAGGCTAGGTAGGACAACAGAACAGGACTATCAAAACAGCTGCCATGCGTCATCTGAGACTGATGAATTCAATAATAGCGAACAGAGGCAGGTCAAACGATTGAAGAAAGGTCGAATTAGATTTTCCAGAGACGTCATCGGACTGTCCGACTTATTGGGACCGGTTGAATTTATGCGAGATGAGGATCTGGACGAGTTTGAGAGTACTCGCGATAGAATTGTGAGAGCCCTGAAGGAACTGGAGGGCTACGACCCCGTCCTAGATTTGCCTCTGGTTGAGGAGGTTGCGCGTAGCGCGATCTACGTGAAACATGGGGAGCGTTTCCTTGACGGCCCTTCCTGCTCACCCGCCACGTACGCAGCCGTGTCAGATGCCATGGCCAAGCATGCTTCTCGCATGCGAGCAGCCATCAAGCAGTTGGCATCTGGAAGAGCTGAGCGTCTGAGATTTCGTTCATCTTCAAAACTCGTTGCCGAGATCAAAGCAGTCATCGACAAGGTGACTCGAGAAGGATGAGCTCGATTGCGATTGCTAAGCTTGAGGAGAAAATAGTCGAAGCGAAGCAGGATCCGGTCTACTTCGCCGAACTGTTCCTCAGCATCAAAGCCTTTCCCTATCAGGAGGAGTTTCTGCGAGATTCGGCGCGGGATATTGCGGCTGCTTGCGGACGGCAGGTCGGAAAGACTACGTTAGCGGCCATCAAGGGCTTGCACTTCGCCTTCTTCAACGCTGGCGTCACAGTCTTGATTGTCAGCGCAACTCTGCGGCAGAGCATGATACTATTCGCAAAAGTTAGGTCAATGATCGAGTCGAGCCCACTCCTGCGCCTGAAGTTGAAGAGTTCCAGCCGTACGACAATCGAGTTTGATCACGGTAGCCGAATAGTAGCATTACCCTGTGGTCCAACTGGGTATAGCCTACGTGGGCACACAGCCGACATGGTAATCATAGACGAGGCAAATTTCGTGCCCGAAGGAGTTGTTGACGGCGTGATCCGTCCAATGCTCATTACAAGACCAAACTCCCGACTCGTCATGCTCTCCACGCCTTGGACTCTAAACCATCCGTTCTACAGAGCGATATCACAGAAGGAACTTGGTTTTCACGTATACAGCTGGCCAACCCGTCTGAACCCTTTAGTGTTGCCTGAGAAATTGGAAGCTGAGCGTAGTAGAGTCGATGAGTTGACCTTTCTGAGGGAGTTCGAGGCGCAATTCGTTGAAGAGACTAACTCATACTTCCCGAGGAATCTGATCCTGCAGTGCGTTGACGGGGAACACGAACTCCTAAAAGATCAAGAGGTTCTGCACGGGAAGTTCGATGGTATTTTCCATTTGGGCATTGATTTTGGAAAGAGAGTCGACTACACCGTAATTGCCGTACTGCAGCGATTGGAAAATCGCTGTCTTCAACTAGACTACCTGAAGCAGCTACCACTACGGACAACATACGCCTCGGTAACCGGGTGGGCAAGACACCTTAAGGAAGCATTTGAGTTCTCCAGTGTCACATTCGACCAGACCGGTGTTGGAGAGGCTCCAGCTGAAGATCTGAAAGCTTTCTTCCGAAAGGCAGAAGGCGTCATATTGACGAGCAAGACGAAACTCGACATACTGTCGAACTTACTGCTCATCATGGAACACGGACGCTTGATCCTCCCTCTAGACAGAACACTTATCGCGCAAATAAATGGAGAACAGTACGAAATGGCCAAGAATGGCGAATTACTCTTCTCACATCCTCCCAGATCACATGACGATCAACTTTGGGCCTTGTCACTGGCCGCTTGGGGTGCAAGAACGCGGCGATACAATTTCCGGCCTATAACACAGGCCTTCTAGCGAGAATCCAGTCTTCCCTAGATTGGAGGGAACTGCCCGCTATTCGATGTCGTCCAACCCTACCTGCGCGGAGCAATCATGAGAAATGGAGCAAAGTGGTCGGACGGGTTTCAATCTATGCACATTCATCCTGCACAAAGCGAGGTCGTCCAAAGAGCCTTCCAATCATTCATAACACGTGAGCAGTACAATCACCATCTCACATGATGAAGCATCAAGTCTAAGCCCGGCGTCTAGGAGAGGTTGAGTACTCGCTGTCCAGAATGTGAGAGAACCATACAGGTTACCAAGCCTTTCGCAATTAGCATGCCCTCTTCATCTCTTACCTCTGCATCTCCAACGGCGATGCGTTTGCCTTTGTGAAAGATTTTCCCGACACCTGTGAGGACACCGGGTTTGGCTGGCATGATGAAGTTGATTTTTAGTTCGATGGTTGTGATGAGGTCGTTCGGAGTCAGCATAGTGTACAATGCCAAGCCAACAACCGAGTCGACCAGAGATGCCAACACTCCCCCATGCGCAACTCCTGTGTCTTGAGTCAACTCTTTCCCAATCTTGATCCGCATTTCCGAACGAGCCCAGCCAAGCTTGCTCAGCCTCAACCCGAGATGATTGTAGAGAGGCATCACTCTTGCTAGCCGGCGAATCCAAGTCGCTTGATGAGGAGAAATTTTCTTCATTGAGGAGGACTCCTGAAGCTTTTGGAATTCTGCACGAGGCTTCTTGAGCCTATTATACCAGCAGTTTATTCCAAGGGTTATAAATTGTGAGCAAGGAGAAAGGATCGGCAATCTTTTCTGAGAAGCAACGATCTTGGACCAGTCCTCTTGCTGATTCTCGCCCTTACAATTTCAATGACTGCTCCCCGTGCTCTCCGACAGTTTCAGGTATTTTTACGAGCGTGTGAGAGCAAAGATTTTCCTCCGCCTCTATGCAGGTATCCTGACTAAAACAGCGAATAATCTTTCTTAGTTTTGAAGCGGTCAATCGATAATGCAGAGATATCCCCTATAGTGACTGTCTTTCCTTTCACGATTATTTCGGCTGTCAGTCTACCTGCTATAGGGGACAGTTGAATTCCGTATCCGCTAAATCCGTTACAATTAACGAAACCGGCAAGTTCTGGATGTTCGCCCAATATCGGACGAGAATCAGGGGTTATCTCGTAGAGGCCAGCGATTCCCCCTTTCACAGACGCTCCTGAAAGACCTGGAGCCCTGTATTCGATGGCATTCGCTACCCTTTCGACGAATTTCAAGTCTTGACCTTGGTAGTAGTTGTCGGGGTCCTCTGCTGGTTCGCCTTTGTCGATGTCCGCGTGAACGCCGCAATGAACTTCGTGGCCTTTTCCTCCAAGGCCATGCATATACAGTCTGCTCTTCATATCGATAAAGAATGGCATCTTTCCAGCATTCTCGTAAGGTACTTGCAGAATTACAAGCTCCCTCCGCACAGGTTTAACGGGCACATCGACGCCCGCCATGTCTCCTATCTTTCTTGCCCAGGCTCCGGCTGCGTTTACTATGTAATCACAAGAGATATCTCCGCGATTAGTATGGACTACGAATCTCCGTTTTCCTGACCGACTAATTCCCTCAGCTCTTGTTCTCAGGGCGATTTCGACGCCGAGTCTTTCCGCCTCCTTGGCAAATGCGGCGGTTAGTTGAGATGCGTCTGTAACTCCATCAGACTCGCCATACAGAGCTCCAAGTATGTCGTCCACCTTCAAAAACGGTAGGATTTTCTTCAGTTCTTCCGGTTGTATTACGCGGGAGTCGTTTACGCCCAAGGATCGTTGAATTCGAACGCTGTCCTGGTACTTGGCGATATCTTCCTCGCCTGATGCTATTCTGATGTAACCGATTGGACTGAAATAGACTCCCTTTTCCCCAAAAAAATATGATAGCGTTTCGAAACTCTTCACTCTGAGCAAGATGTCAAATTCGGTTAGAAGTTGTCGCTCAACAATACTATCAGATTTGGAACTTGAGCCGTAAGCTAGGGCCTCTTGCTCAAGGAGAAGAGTGTCATTCTCACCCATCGAACCCAAATGGTATGCAACAGCGGTACCCGCAATCCCTCCACCTACGATTACTACTCGGGCTGTTTCTTTCATTTTAGCTTCGAGACTCCGATGACGCCTGACACAGCAAACATAAGTCTTTCTCTCTGTATCACTCATGCCACCTATCCTGACCGAATGACAATTCTACTTAGAGGGGAGTCGGAGGAAAATGTTACGGAACAGTTCGTCTGTGAATTCCGAGAGTCGAAAAAACCCTGTCCTTATCCATAGGGGCGCTTACAGAGCGCAAAGATACGTTCTGACCGGTTCAAGCGCCTTAGAGACCGTTCGAACTGCGAGAACGCAAAAGCTCTTGACTCTTAGCCTTTCTCTTCTTTTCGAAGAGAGGGCGCATTTGAGCCAGAACAGTCTTCATTATGCTAATTGCATGAGATACATCATCGTTAGAGAACGCCGCTGAGAGATTGCTTGAATGTGCTGGGACCAAATAGACGCCTTCGCAGACTAAGCCCAGCCCGAAGTGCCAAGCAAGCTCTCCATCCTCTTGCATCTTATCCCGGACGTTCGTTATGTCGTTAATGCCGAAGTGGATAAGATACATGAAAGAGCCTGCGACGGACACATGCCCAACAACGCCTTCATCTCGCAACGTCCCATCGATTTCTGCCTTGATTCTCTGTGCAAAGGTGTTTAGTTTTTCATAGACTTCAGGCTTCAGTTCCTTCAAGGTCGCAATGCCAGCAGCCATCGTCACGGGATGCGCATTGAATGTGCCATAATGTTTGACCATGGGTTCGACGCTGCTTGTGATGCTAAAGACCTGCATAATATCCTCTCTGCCAACAACAGCGCCTACTGGAAACCCTCCTCCGATAATCTTGCCATAAGTAGCCAGATCCGGGACAACTCCATGGTATTCTTGTGCTCCTCCATATGCGAGTCTGAAGCCAGAGAGGACCTCGTCGAAATAGAGAAGAACATCGTTCTCCTCCGTGCATTCCCTTAGAGCCTTCAGAAATCCATCCTTCGGGGGTACTACGCCTGATGCGTTCGCGATTGGATCAACGATCACGGCCGCGAGATCCCTTCTATGCTCCCGTATGAGTGCCTCGCAAGCGTGGAAATCGTTCCAAGGCAAGACAAGCATACTCTCAACCACTGCTCGCGGAATGCCCATCGAATCAGGAACAGCACTTGGAGAGGAGGATAAGCCGGCTTCACCCAAGGTCGGACGCGTGCTCACTTGCGCATAGTCATGCGTTCCGTGATAATGGCCCTCAAACTTGGCTATTTTCTCTTTCCTCGTGTATGCTCGTGCAGCACGGATGGCAGTCATAGTTGCCTCGGTTCCGGTCACAGTAAATCTCACTCTCTCGGCACATGGAATTGCTTTGTGCATCATCTCGGCTAGTTCGATCTCAAGTTCCGTTGGAGCCCCAAAACCTATACCATGTTCAATGGCTGTCTTGATCGCTTCTAGGACCTTTGGATGATTATTGCCTAGGATGAGCACGCCCATGTTGTTGACGAAGTCGTAGCGTTCGTTTCCGTCCACGTCGACTATTTTGCAGCCACTCGCACTCTTAACGTAGAACGGTCGAGGCTTGAAGAAATAGGTATGGCGCGTGTTACCTGACGGCATAACCCTACTTGCCCTTTCATAGAGAGCTGAGGATCTTGATGTAAGATCGACGTACTGTTCAGAGAGATCTCTCAACGTTTTTGTCCCCTCGCTAGCTCAGGTGCCAATCTGCTAGAGTCGTATTCTTAAGCCTAGTCGCATATCGCCTAGCGACATGTTTGGAGTTCGTGAGTCTTACTCCAAGTCTCATGATGCCGGTCGGATTTCAATATCGTTCTTGCGTGAGTCGGCTCGCGTAAATCAAATATGTCCAGACCTGTTCGTCTACACTGACGCCAGCCTTGACTTCAATGACTTATTCACGGTTCAAGTTTGGGTGCTCGAAGAACAAGACCCACGCACAGAAAACGGCGCAGCATCCATAGTTTGACTAATCATTGATCAGAATCACGAGTTTGAGTAGTAGCTTCTCAAACAGGTTTTCCAATTCATCTCGAAAACAAGTAGCTGATTTCTGAAGTACGTGAACCGCTCACCTAGATTTGTGTCAGCTTGCTTAGGAGTTGCTGGAATTTCTTGCTGTGGGTTTTCTTGGCTTCATGGAGACCATCGTGAACCCAATCGGGGACCCTGAACCATAGTGCCATTAAGAATATGTCTAAGTCTGCAATTCCATTCATCATTTGCTTGGTAGTTCGACTTCGCCGATCATGAAATCAGCAGACAAAAGAGAGAGGGTGCGGATACTCGATCAGGACAGGATGCACGGATACTCATGCGCGAAATCGATCTGTATGGAGAAGGATGTCCGACAGTCGTTCTGTCTCACCAAGATGTCAAAGCCATATTCCCTCACACTATTGGAATGTTCCAGAGGATTAACCGCCTAACAGAGCGCGCGTTGAGACGCGCCGAGAAGTATCCTCACGACAAAGCGACCATTGATTTAGCGAAACTTAGGAGCCGTACGGTTCTAGGCGCGACTGAAAAAACTGTCACCTCAAGAACTTTCACTTCGAGGCGCTTGACGAACTCTGACTCGAGGAGACGCTACGCCACAAACCTTGCAGTTCTCTGGAGCCGAGAGTCCGGGTACCCATACTGTATCATGGACGGTAACCCACTCTATGACTTTAGAACTGCTTCAACGGTCGCGGTTGGGGTTCACTGCCTTGGAAGTTCGAATGACGATGTGGTCTGCATATTTGGCGCTGGTCCAGTTGCGACGGCGGCGGTGTTCGCATTGGGAGCATTGAAGCATCCGCCTCGTGAGATAAGGATGACTGCAAAGAGGAAGATGGGTTTCAAGACTATCGAAGAAAGATTGAATGCACTCTTCAGAACGTTCGATCCAGCTCTGCTCCGCAGAACGAGCCTCGTCGCATGCAAGACCATTCGAGAATCGCTTGTTGGCTCAACTGTCATAGTTGATGCTATCTCCCGCACAACTGGCCCTTTCATTGATGAAGCACTGCTCCCTCCGGAGGTCGTGGATAGAATAACTTATGTTGACGTGGGAAAAGAGGCGCTTTCCAATTCGCTTGTCCCAAGATTCTCGGCATACATCTTTGACAACTTGAAGCTGGGCTACAGGCTGAATAGTCCTGCAAGCGAAGCCTTGCGGCAGGGAAGATGTAACGTCCACGCAAAGAAATGTGACGTAACACAGCTCTTGAATCGCGAGATCAGCGCTAAAGAGCTTGCACACGGCAGGCTTTTCACAGTAATGGGAGTCGCCTCCATAGATGCCCAGATTGCAGAAGACGCCTTCAGAAGACTGTCGAAGATCTCAGAAAAAGGGTTAGCCTACGGACTCTAACGGCATGCTCGAACAATCCTCCGGTGTGTATGTCTAGTGGTGCGCGCACAAGAAAACTAACTCCCTGTTAGGGGAAGAATCCCCGACGACCTCCCCTCTCTCCCAAGGTTGCCTAGTTCAATCTGCCTGCGCGCGCCATGAAGAGTCACGCCCTTCAGGGGTTTGAAGTGGGTTGGTGGGCGCACCAGTAATGGCAGACACACGAATCAAGGGTTCAAAGTTGCTCGCACCGCGATGGTGTTTGTCAGACGATCTCCTGCGTTCCTCATTCTATCATAGCAACAGCTCTTATTGGTGATGCGGCCCCACCTGCAAAGTTCATTGGAAAGCCGCAGTAGATGAAGTATCCCATTGGAATTTGATCAAGGTTTGTTAAATTCTCTACTATGTAGAAATCGTACTTCTTCATCAAACAATGTGCAGGCCATCTTTCTGGGTCTGAAGGTTGTATGGAAGGGTCTGATCCAAGCCGATCTCGTTCGGTAACAAGCATGTCTACTCCGATCGTCTTGACTCCCTGTCTTATGAGCCACTCATGCGCTTCAACTGTAATACTTGGTCTGTCGTTGGAATGGTATTCGCGGGTACCCCAAAGCTTCGACATATCCGTCCGAACTAGCACTATCCCGACTTTTCCAAGATCGACGCGCGCTGTACTTGCCGCATGCCTTAGATCGTCGGACATGATATCTACGCGGCCCTGTTTGTGAGTCAAGTTCAGCAATGCCGCCTTTCCGTAGTAGTCAGACAGCGACGTTTCTTCTATCGCAACTCCGTCCCTGTTGAAATGCTTGGAAGACTCTATGTGAGTTCCAGTGTGGTCGACCATGTATATAGCGTGGGATAAGTATCCGTCTACTTCGTAGGTGTGGAAAGTGTCTATCATCACTCGTCCAGCGTACTGCTGGTAGGGATTCTTACTCGAAGGCTCTATCTTATGCGACAAGTCGATTAGTCTCATCTTTACAACTCCATCAAACCACCCTTTCCGACTTTAGCTAAAGGGCTATGGTCAAGAGAATTCATACAACTCGCTTTTTCATGCGTCCGAATCACCAGCGGAAGAGGCGATGCCAAAGCTCTCAGCTCTAGCAGTTTACACTCATGAACAACTTGCGAATTAGCCGTATACGAGGAAGACCGAAAAATCAACTCGGATCAAATTCGTGAGCCCGAGAAGTTGATCGGGCCATCTTAGTTTAGGTCCACAGTCGCTTGTTTCGTGGTGCGCACACACCAAATCAACTAGCTGTTGATCCTAGAAGGGCGCTCTCTTTCTTCGCTCTTGGACAGGACGCATCTTCCCCAAACTGAGGCCAGCCTTCTTCGCGCTGCCACGCACCTCTCATTCCTTCAGTCTTTTCTTTGCCGCATCGACATAATCATGCAGTTTGTAGTCCGTTATCCGAACGAATTCCCAACCTAACTTCTTGTAGAATCTTCTCGCAATGGCCTTTCCGATAGTGCTCGCAGGGACTGCGCCGAAATTTCTCTCCAGAGCGGACTGGAAGGTGTCTAGGCGATGAACTCGGGAATCCTCAAGTTCTCTCCATCTGCTTCGCCTTTGAGGCCTTTTGCCTGCGCGTGACAACCGGGCTGCTTTCACCTTACGTCATCAAGTCTGCTCGCGGGAAGTCTCGAGTAAACGCCGTCACTGTGGTGCAGATTGATAACAAAGGCGAAGACGAGAATAATATTGGATTCGCAACATCAACGGATGGCGTAACATGGTCTCGTCATACACAGAACCCGGTTCTGACTGTTGGTCCATCAGGTCAATGGGATTCTGCTTTGGTTCACGAGCAATGGGTAATGAAGCAAGGAAATGAGTACAAGATGTGGTATAGTGGAGCATCTTGCTATCCGAACGGCACGATACAAAGCTACTCGATTGGTTATGCGACCTCAGCTGAGGGAACGCAATGGACGAAGTACTCTGGCAACCCAGTGCTAACAGCTGGTTCCTCGGGTTCATGGGATGACAAACAAGGTATGGCGACCAATTGTTCTCCCAACCGCGTCAGGTTACATCATGTACCATCGCGGAGCATCAAAGCAGCCTAACACCCAAGCTAAGGCTGGGATGGCGACATCTCCTGACGGCATTCACTGGACAAAGACGGCGATGCTTTCAATGCAACCTAGCAGTTCTGGGTGGGACGCCTATTCGCGCTCGACTGGAGCCTTCAATATTGGAGGCGTGATGAACTCCGATGGTACCTACGTGATGGGCTATTCTAGCATCAAGACACAGACTTCACCATCAGAGATAGGATTCGCAAGCTCCTCGGACGGCGTCAACTGGACCCCCTACGGGGAGAATCCGGTCATAACGTACAGGAGTTCAGGATGGGACAACGCAGGAGTTGGACGAGCAATGACCCTTGTTGTCGGCAAGGAATACTACGTCTATTATGATGGGCAGCAGAAAGATGGGGCGTTCAGGATAGGCTTGGTGAAGTTACCTATGGCACGGTACCCCATACAATTCCCATCAAATTCGCTGGCATTGGTCGCCTCGATAATGCTTTCCATAGCATTGCTGGTTCTGCAACGCAAATTACGGGCTCGTGATGGCCTAACTATAGTTTTCTTGCCAACCAAGTAACACTCTTTACTGGGAGGCTTGTCGGACAGCAACTTCCCTCGTCAAGGTATTTGATGTCATCAAAGCCTGATTCATTCAGTAGCTTCTCGTATTCGCCGACGGTTATCGCGCCGGCTATGCACGCTGCCCACTCGTCTGCATCGAACCTGGCATCCTTCGCTGGTTTGCTAAGAGCTACCATGTCGGAGATGGCAATCCGACCGCCGGGCCTCAATACTCTATAGATCTCTTTGAACGCACGAGCCTTATCGGGAACTAGGTTGATCACACAATTACTTATCACTGCGTCAACAGAGTTGCTCTCCATAGGCAGATGCTCGATCTCTCCAAGGCGAAATTCCACGTTCCCGTAATTGTACTTTCGGGCTATTTCTCTGGCCTTGAAGATCATTTCAGGCGTAGAGTCAACCCCTATGACTCTGCCATTTTCCCCGACTTGTCTCGATGCGAGGAAGACATCAATCCCTCCGCCGCTACCCAGATCGAGCACCACGCTTCCCTCGTTCAACTGTAAGTGAGCCAAGGGACTTCCACAACCATCTGATGAGGCAACCGACTCTCTTGGAACTTCGCTCGTTCCTGACGCAGTTTGAGATGGACAGCAAGGTTCATTTTTCGATGCTAGCTCGGCATATCTGCGTCTTACAGCTTGCCTAATTTCCCTTTCAGATAGATTGCTCACCAAGGCCGACCAACTTTCCATATCTACTACTTCTAGGTAGTAGAGAAATAAAAGGGCTGCCCGACTGTTTCTACGTAGGAGGAGTGGGGCTCACCGAAGTCAATCAGGCTGAAATGCAACAGCGAGGGCTCTCGTAATACTCTTCACTCATAGCAATAATGACAGGGTCCTGAGTGAGGATTGCGTGGCAACGTTCGGTCTTCCACTCGGATGAGGAGATGACGGTCTTACCATCGACTATGGTAAGCCAACATTCGTCGCAGCGAGGTGACATCTCGCGAACTTCAGTGTAGCGTGATGTCTCCACATGCTTGCGCATTCTTGGTGCGATAGCCATTCTTATTCTCACACCGTTCCGACGAAGGCCCTCCAACTGAGGAGCCAGTCGTTCATAGATAGTTACGTCGGGAATGAAGAGGATTACCTCTCGTCTAGCGGTCTTCAGGACTTCGATCATTCTGCTGAGAACATTGTCGAAACCTTTCATAACATAGGCCAGCCCGATCTCGGATCGCTCGGATTTCTTGTATAGTGGTTCTAGCGTAACTCTGAGTTCGTCTAGCTTCGCCAATCTCGCTTGATATTCTTCGCTCATTTGAGCCTTCAATTTGGCGAGCGCCTCCCTCGGAGACAGAGCTCGGTAGGAACGAGGAGTTCCCTCCCTAATTACGATCAGGCCCTTTCTATGTAGCTCTTCAAGGGCGAAATAGATCTTCGAGTCTGGAATTCCAGTTTCGTTGCACAGCTGCGTTGCGGAAATATCCGGGTTCTGGACGAGCGCGAGGAAAGCTTGTGCTTCATACGTCGTGAGTCCTAGTTCTCTAAGTCGACTCAAAATGGAACGTACAGCGTCCGCAGTCAGCTTGACATGGGCCGCCAAGGCATACGCTACCACGTTCGGACTAAAGCTCTCTGAAAATTAGAGTTTTCACTCACAAATGTACATACATGTGCGGTACTACCCAAACGTTACGAGTAGCGCCCATGAGCTGGGTTCAGGATTTCCTCCAAGATGCGGGGCGGCGAGGTGTCACCAAGACTAATATCAACCGCTACGCATGTATTCTCAAAAGGATCGTCAACCATGGGCATCTGAGTCTCGAGTCGCCGTGAACCATGACCCGAGGATGCGATCCTTCTATGAACGCGTGAAGCATAGACGAGGCGACCAGAAAGCCATCATAGCCGTAGCCAACAAGATGCTCAAGATCATCTGGTTCATGCTAACGCGAAGAGAACCATACGAATCCAGAAACGAGGAGCGCTACCCGCAAAAGCTTAACTCAATCGCAGCATAACACAATCATCGGCTGGCAACAGGCATACTTGGGATCACCAACCTAGACCACAAAATCTTTCATGAGTGCGCACCAGTAGAGCCACACACAGAAAGGAGGCGCGCTTCTCGTGTTTGCCAAGTTGACTGCTTCTCGCAACTGTCTTGTCCATGACGTGAGGAAGCGGTCTTCTTTGCGTGATGGTGCGCAACAGGTGACCTAACGACGCATTCAATGTATCATCGTATCGAAAAAAGGAGGGGACGGCTTCGGGTTCACGGGACTGGTGGCGCGTTCCCAGATGTGACGTTTGGTGCCTACTCGACGAGCTTCGCGGCTTCTTCTCTGGGTACGGCGACTAGGGTTTCGGTCGAGACGAGATCGGCAAATCGTAGAGCGGTTCTCATGGCGGCCTTCTCATCAGGCCCCTCCACTATGACGACAGAGTCGTACCTCCCGAGCGTCCAGTACATACCTAGGAACTTGGCGCCTTGCTTTTCCGCCTGCTCGAAGAGCTTCGCTGCCTGCGCGAGCGACTCCTTTGTCGGCTTACCCTTGAACCTAGACAAGGTGATGAAGATCACTACTTTGTCCCTCCTTCACATATTGGGTACTTCTTGTCATTGCGCCCCTCCTCGGCGCTCTGGCGAGCGGAGAGAATCCTGAGCTGACGGACAGAAAACATAAACGACTCGACATGTTAGTTGACAGTGCTTGAGCGCCACGCAGAAGACCACCGCGGAGACGCATGCATAGTCTCCAGACTTTTCATAGG
>Ga0209725_1000554_pt1 | contig 22668 bp, 23 predicted proteins | sample I18A1metaG_FD_184145 | JGI IMG/M metagenome (GOLD analysis project Ga0209725, IMG submission 184145) | Lake sediment bacterial and archeal communities from Gulf of Boni, Indonesia to study Microbial Dark Matter (Phase II) - ​I18A1 metaG... | ecosystem: Environmental > Aquatic > Freshwater > Lake...
GAACGGCATCCCACTCGCTCCCGGTAAGGAACTTCCCGCCGAAGGCCGTGATCGCCGGCAGGCTCTCCCTGGTCATCTGCCAGATCATGAGGAGGAGGATTGCCAGGATGGAGAGGGCGAAGAACGCTGTCAGTCTCCGGAAATTCTTGTCCCCTGCCCGTCCCGGTGCGGCAACTGTTGCCGTGTGCGTTTGTTCACTAGTCATGGTTTTGTTCCCGAGAATCAATTCCTGCTGTTGCATGGTTGTAACACTCCGCCGGGCGAAAAAGCGCCCGGACTGAAACAGTCCGGGCGCTCGTGGTTGAATCCGTTTCCTACTTGATGGTTTTGATGGTTTTCTCCACCATCTTCACCACGTTTTCCGGCAGAGGTGCGTAGAGTAGGGCGCTGGCCATTTTCTGCCCCTTCTTCAGTTCCCAGTTCAAGAATTCCACTAGCTTCTTGCCCACAGCCTTGTCCTTCTGGTTCTCGTAGACCAGGAGCCAGGTGAAGCCGACGATGGGGTAGGCATCCTTGCCGGGCTGGTTGACCAGAGAGATCCGGTAGTCGGCCGGCATATGCTTGGCGGCTCCGGCTGCGGCGGCGCTGGTGGTTTTAATGGAGGGTACGACCCAGTGACCGCTGGTATTGCGCAGGGTTGCAAAGGGGAGTTTGTTCTCGAAGGCATAGGCAAGCTCGACGTAGCCAATGGTGTACTGGGTGGTCTTGATCTGGCCGGCAACACCCTCGTTACCCTTGCCGCCGAGACCGACCGGCCACTTGACCGATTTACCCTGGCCGACCTTGCTCTTCCACTCACCGCTCACCCCGGAGAGGAAGTCGGTGAAGATGCTGGTGGTGCCGCTGCCATCGGAGCGGTGCACGACAACGATCGGCTTGTCGGGGAGTGCCACACCCTTGTTGTCGTCGGCGATCCGCGGGTCGTTCCACTTGGTTATCTTGCCGAGGAAGATGTCGGCTACATCTTCGACCTTCAGCTTCAGGCCGGTGGGTACGCCGGGGACGTTGTAGGTGACCACGACGGCGCCCATGACCGTCGGGATGTGGAGCAGCTTGCCGGGGGCATCGGCGAGCTCCTTGTCGCTCAGGAACGCATCGCTGGCACCGAAATCCACGGTCTGGGCAGTGATCTGCTTAACGCCGCCGCCGGAACCGATGGACTGGTAGTTGAACTTGACCGATTTGTCGATCTTGGCGTACTCGCTGAACCACTTGGAGTAGAGAGGATAGGGGAAGGTGGCTCCCGCGCCGTTGATGAGGGTCTCGGCGTTCGCCAGACTCACCATGGTCAGTAACGTGGCTGCAAGTAAAACAATTTTCTTCAGCATGTCTGTTCTCCTCATTTTAATTCCGTTATGTTGGTTATATGCTAACAGAGAGATGTTACAACGTTGTTACGACTCTGCTAAAGTTCCGCCACATCTTTACAGCTCCTCACGCGCCTTACGCGGCGAGTAGCGCACCGCCACGATCCGTACCCCCGCCAGAGAGAGGACCAGGGCGATGACCATGGCGATCTGCTCCCACTCCATATCCCGGTACCAGAAGGCCATGACTTCCGTCAGCACCGTGACGATGACCGTGTCGATGATGTAGGTGACCTTCACCCTCCCCTCGGTGAAATAGGCCAGGGCGGTGCGGAGGACCTCCACCATGGCCAGGACGGTCAGGGTGTCCACCAGCATCGTCTTGAAAAAATCGTGGAATTCGAGGCGCAGCAGCAGACGGAGATCGTGGAAGGTGTACCCGATCCCTGCCAGGATGGCGGCAAAAATGGCGACGATGAGGAGGGAGAGGAGGATGCGGGCGAAGGCTTCGAAAAAACGGGTTATTTTAAGGTCAACTGCTTCGGTCTGGAACATCTGGTCTCCTTGGCCGGTTCCCGCCGGTCACCAGGCGATGCCTGAAGAAACGGGCTGGAGCAGGCCGTGCGCCGGGTAGCGGAAGGCAGTGGACGTCGTGCCGGCAGTGGCGGGATGGTGGTGGCAGGCGGCACAGGACAGGCCGTCACTCTCCAGCCGGCTCCAGAGGGTGTGATTGGTGCTGTCGCACCAGTCGCAGTGCCAGACGTAGTATTCCCCCATGGGAATGAGTTTCATGGTGTTCTCCTTTTCTCGTGTATGGTACGGCAAGGATAACCGGTGCATGTTGCAGGGGTGTTACGGGGAGGAAATTGTTTTGTAAAATCTGCAGATACCTTTGATGTTTGATAATCACGTACTTTGCCTATGTATAACCGTTGCGCTAATAAATGGTTCTGGTAATCGGGACAGCCTGGGTTGAAATCTTACAACCTCAACCTTTTTTTAAGGTGAAGCTGAAGGTAGCGCCTGGACCGTCGCTGTTATTCTCCACCCGGACAGTACCACCATGGAGTTGGACAATATGTTTTACGATAGCAAGACCAAGGCCAGTCCCCCCCTCATCCCGACTGCGGCCGGCGTCGACACGGTAAAAACGTTCAAACAGGCGAGGGATGCTGTCAGCCGGGATGCCCGGGCCGGTATCTCGCACGGCAATACGGACGTATTCACCTTCAGTTATGACGCCTACAGTTACACTGCCCCCTGGCGGAGTAAATTTTACCGCATTGTCAACTAGATTAATCAGCACCTGCTCAAGCCGCCCTAGATCTGCCATCACGCTGGGGAGATCTCCCGCTGGGGGAAGAAAGGTGATCGTTTTCCCTTCAGCTTTCCCTTCTAACAGAACAAAGGCCCTGCGGATCGTGCCCTCAAGGGTTACCAATTGCAGTTGCAGGTTGAAATCCGCCGACTCCAGTTCCGACAGGCTGAGCAGATCGGTGATCAGGTCGGTCAGTCGACCTGAATGGTTGAGAATAATCTCGACGAAACGTGTGGCACGGGCCGGGTCTTCGGCCAATACCCCCTCCAAGAGGGTCTCGGCGTACCCTTTGATGACGGTTACCGGTGTGCGCAGCTCGTGGGAAACATTAGCTACAAAGTCCTTGCGCACCTTCTCCAGACGCTTCAGATCACTTATGTCGTGGAATACGGCCACGACCCCATTTACCCCCTTGTCCCCCACCAGTGGTACCCAGTGGGTGCTGATCGTCTTCTCCTCCCCCGCCTGAATAATCATCTCCTCCTGAAGTTCACTACCATTTTCCCTCACTGCCCGGTATGACAAGTGAAGAGCCGGATGACGTGAAATGTGACTGAGAGGTCGACCGATTACGTCTTCGTTGACAGCAAAAAGTTGGCGGAATGCAGGGTTCACTAAGGTAATGGCGCCATCCATATCGGTTACCATCAGCCCTTCACCCATGCCCGTGAGTATAGCGTCCAGACGGTTACGCTCAGCGGAAAGGTTGGTCAACTGTTCTTCTAATCGGGAAGCCATATCATTCATGATCCTTGCTAAATCACCAATCTCGTCGTGCCACTTTGCAGGCAGGCGTCGGCGGAAATCCCCTTGGCCAATTTCCGTGGCTATGGTGGCAACTTGACGTAATGGGTACGAGGTGAGTCGGGCAAGAATATTGCTGAATATCAGGAAAAGCAGCAAGGAGAGCAGAAGACTGATTCCGAGAATGGTGTCCATGCCGGTCATTGCTTTATTCACGGCAGTGAGGGGGAGAGCAAGACGTATAACACCCCCTTTCAGTACATTGCTGTCGAACAGTACGGCAACATAAAGCATATCGGTGCGCAGGGTGGCCGAATAACGGATAGCCGCGCCGTGTCCGTTCTTCAGGGCTTCTTGTACCTCTGGGAGCCACAAATGATTTTCCAGTTCAATGAGACGGTCAACTGTTACCCCTGAGTCGCCGATTACCTCACCTTCAGGGGCTATGATTGTCACCCTGGCGGCAAGAGCTTGGCCTATCTCTGACGCCAGGCGGGGAGCATCAATTTTCGGGTCATGCAATTCTCGACCTACCAGCATTGTCGCCAATCTAGCCTGACTGGCAAGGTTCTCCCGCAGGGAGCCTATGATAGACTCTTGCAACGAATGATTAAGATAAATATAAATGGCGACACTCATTACAAACAGGAGTAACAGATAGGAGAGCATCAGCTTGGTGCGAAACGAGAACCTCATTCGACCTCCAGTTTATATCCGAATCCTCTTACAGTATGGATTATTTCACCGGCATCACCAAGTTTGCTGCGCAGCCGAGTAATGTGGGTGTCAACAGTCCGAGTATCAGCGTTGCTGTTGTAACCCCAGACATCGCGAAGAAGTTGTTCCCTCCCCTGCATACGGCCGGTCCGTTCCGCAAGACTCTGGAGAAGTTTAAATTCAGTAACGGTAAGATTTATCTCCTCATCCTTGATCGTAACTACGTGCCGGTCCAGATCTAAGGCAAGACTTCCTCTAATCAATGCTTTTCCCTTCTGCTGGACCGAGGTGGTGCGACGGAGGATAGCATTGATACGTAGCAGCAATTCCCGGAAAGAAAATGGCTTGACGAGGTAATCGTCCGCTCCGACTTCGAATCCGACCACCCGGTCGATCTCCTCCCCTTTAGCGGTCACTATGATGACAGGAATGGCGGTGGTCTTCTCCTGGCGACGCAGGTTGCGACAGACCTCAATCCCGTCCATCTCCGGCAGCATAAGGTCCAGAATGACCAAATCCGGGAGTTCAGTGGTCACCGCCTCCAATCCACTCTTTCCGTCAAGGGCAATAACTGTTTGCCACCCATTTTTCTCTAGGTTGAAGGCCAACAGTTCGGCCAGGTCTCGTTCGTCTTCGATGATGATTGCTTTCATTAAAAATGGGATCATCCTTGAAAATTAATATTCCTTGATAGAACCATAACATTCCAATGTTACAGACATATGACTATATGACTACGGAGATGAAAATATCAAAAGAATCAAGTCGTCAGGAGACTAACCTGCGTCAATAAGCTGATTTTGCAAATAATTTTCGCGGTCGCAATGAACATGTAACGAAGCTCTGTCATTCTTCCATTAAAAACAGGAGGAGCTATGACATCGGCATCGTTATCGTTCGTTGAAAGAAGTATTGCCTCTCACCCCGTTCTTCTCAAGGCATCCGGCAAGGCAGCGGCAATGTTCCGTCATCTGTCTCTCAAGCCATATCAGCCTCAGCGGCGCGGCCGGGAATTTTCAGCTGCCCCGGTGAGCGAAAGCATCCATGCCGTGCGCAGCAGCATATACCGGGAGCGGGGCAGCGGCGTCATGCCGACGATCGTTGTCGGTGGATTCGTGCCCGACGCCACGGAAGTTGTCGAATTCCAGCGTCCGCTCCTGAGGGAATTCGGCTCCATCTACTACATCAACTATCCCCGCAACGGCTTTTCTGAAACTCTTTTTTTTGCTCAACTGGCGGATCTTGTCGAAGATATCAATCTCCGGGGGGAGCGCCCTGTCCTCTTGGGAATCAGCTTCGGTGCGGGGCTGATCGCCAGATTCATCAGAAACAGCTCCGCGGCGATAGTTTCAGGAATCAGGGGGGTTGCCATGGTGAGCCCCGTACTCTGCACTGAAGATCTCGTCCGTCCTGCCGGGGAGCGGAGCGGCGGCGTCAGGATGCTGGAGAGCAATCTACGGCGGATTCTCAGTGCCAGAAGTTCGGACAGCGCAGATATTGAGAGGCAGATCGAGAGAGCACGGCGCTGTTTCAGCGGGCTGTTCGGCATTGGCGCGGAAAACCGGCAGTTGGGGGGGCGCCATCTGGCCATCAAGAACAAGATAATGAACACGATCGAAAAAACCCCGTTTCTGGGGGGATACGAACGGGTTCTGGCCCTGCAGTCATTCGCCCTCACCGGGGATGAATGTCTGTTCTCCGGCCCAGCCCTCGTTCTCCTCGCAGAGACCGAGGAGAACCTGCTGGTCCCGACGTCACCCACCCTGGCACTCTGCCGTGACAGCAACCGGTTTCTCGGCCTGCTCCCCAAGGGGAAATGTAGCCGAGTGTCATCCGGCAATGCCGCCGACCCGGTTGCCCATGCATCCCTTATCTTCCATCACGAGCAGTACAACAGCCATCTCGCCTCCTGGTACTCGCGACTGCTCGGGCCGAAGATGTTTGCCGCAATATAAGGGAAAGGGAGACTGCAGATGATTCATACCGTCATGCACAAGAGTGCACCGCTCATCTCGAAAGGGTCGACATTTTTCACCACCCGCTGGGAAAGGCTCAAGCCCCTGCAAGAACAGGAGAAGCTTTTCATGCAGCTGCTGGAGCGAGGGGCAGGGACGCGCTTCGGCATGGACCATGGTTTTGCCGGCCTGACGGGTCTCCCCTTCCGCCGTGCCTACGAACGCTACCGACAGCAGGTGCCGATCAGGAGCTATGCCGACTACTGGCGTGAATATTTCAACCACCACTACCACCGCCAGGAAGGACGCGGCATGCTGCAGCTTCAGGATGTCACCTGGCCGGGGACAATCCCCTTTTTCTGCGAAACCTCCGGAACAACGGCACCGACAAAATATATCCCCTTTTCACGGGAGATGTTCGCTGCCAACAAGCGGGCAGCCTTTGACCTGACGGCAGCCTACCTGGCCCGCAATCCAGGAAGCAGGCTGCTCGGGGGAAAACTCCTCTATATGTCGGGGAGCACCGAGCTCACCAGGATGGGTGAGGGGGTGCTGAGTGGCGACATGAGTGCAATCACTCTTTCCCATGCGCCAACACTTCTCAAGCCCTTCATTGCTCCGTCATTGGCTGTTGCCTCCCTCCCCTGGGAGCAGAAGCTCGACGCCATGGCACGCCTGCTGCTTTCGAATCCCGACATCAGGGGGATATCCGGCGTCCCCCCCTGGATTCTCCTCCTTCTGAACCGCTGCCGGGAGTTAGGGGGCGGCGATATGTGCGACCTTCTTCCCGAATTGGAGCTCATCATTCACGGCGGCACCAGCCTCAAGCCCTACCGGCGGGAATTCACCACTCTCTTCAGTGACCGTCCGCCCCATTTCTTGGAACTTCTGCCGTCATCAGAAGCGTTCATGGCGTTCCAACTGTTGGGAGAGAGCCATATGCGCTTCACCCCCTATTACGGGGTCTTTTTCGAATTCGTGCCGTTCGCAGAGCTGGACGAGAAAGGTTTTCCCTCCCCCTCGGCCCGGGCGATACCACTTGAAGAGGTAGTTGCCGGCGAGCGCTATGCGGTCATCCTCTCAACCTGTGCGGGTCTGTGGCGCTATCACATCGGCGACACTGTCCGCTTTGTCTCCCTGGAGCCGATGATGATCGAATTTACCGGCCGGGACAGATTCCTCGACCGCTTTGAGGAGAAGGTGACCCAAGAAGAGGTGGAAGAGGCCATTGCATCCCTGAACGAAATGGACGGCGTGGAGATCAAGGAGTTTCTCGTCGGTCCCGACATTGCCGCCCGGCGGCATGTCTGGGTGCTCGCCGTTGGCGGCGAACGGCCCATAGCTCCGGGGAGGCTCGGCCATTATCTCGACAGTCGTCTGAGGATGTTAAATGCCGACTACAGCACGTTCAGGAACCAGGAGCGGATTGAGGAGCCGAAGATCTATACGGTTGACGAAGAGCTGATCTACCAGTGGTCCCGGGAGGTGCGGGGCAAGCTGGGGGGACAGAGCAAAATACCCCATATCGATCCGACGGTTGACGGCGAGATGATCCAGAGTCTGCTCAATTTCATCGCCGATAATCATTCTGTTGCCGTCTGATCAGCGGGAGCCTCGTTACCATGGCATTACATGTCATTATCGCACTAATCCGCAAGGTTTCCCGCTGCTGCGTTCTAACAACTGCCCTGCTGTCGCTGCTGCCGCTGTTCCTCTGTTTTGCAGGAGCCCCGGCCAGAACGGTGACAACCTACAAGGTCTCCTCCCTCGGGATCTCCATCGGCGATGCGACGACCAGCCAGCATCTGAGCGAAGAGAACGGGCACACCTGGGTCAGCTTCGAGACGAAGGCGCGAGTGAATGCGTCCCTGCTCTGGTTCGGATACCATCTGACGACTAGTGAGAAGGGGGTGTTGCGCGATGGGGTGCTAGTCAGCTATTCGCGCAAGGGGGAAGAGAACGGCTCTAAGATAGAGAATGAGGGATCACTGCAGGGCGGGGTATTCCGTTTCTCCGTCAGGGAGGACGGAGTGACGCGGCATGTCAATATCCCCCGCAGCAGTTATGACTACACTACGATGGAATGTCCTGAGGCGTTCATCGATTTTCCCGGAAAGGTGCCGGTGACACTGAGGATCCTCGACGTGGAAAATCTGGCTGTGGTCAACCGAGAGTACCGTCTTGTTGCCAATACTGACTGCGTGGTGGGTGGGCGGAAATTCCCCTGCAAGGTTGTGGACTTCTCTGACCGGAACAAAAGCATTCGCCGCTGGGTCAACAGGGACGGCAATGCAATAGTGGTTTGCCGCCAGGAGAGCACTGACAGGAAACAGAACTACTCTGTCCATGCGACAGCGGTAACTAAGGAGATGTGACGTGGCAATTTCAAGCGTCAAGGGTGTTGTTTCTTCCATTCGCGAGGCCGAGAGAGCAGCGCCTTTATCGTCGCAGGACACACCCAGGGAGATGCTCGAAATGCTCGGGGTCTGCTTCACCTCGGCCGAGCGGCTCGCCGCTACGCTCCCCTTTTCTTTCTGCGATGTGACGGCCGGTTCCGAGAGCGAGCTGCAGGCCGTTGTCGAGGGGGAGAAGGGTGCTGTCGATCTGCCGTTGTTCATCGAGACCTCCAACTACTTTGCCAATATTGTGAAACGGGCCGCTTCCGGTGAGACCCCCCGCAGGGTAGTGGCCGATCTGGAACGTTTTCTGGCCGACAATCCGTCCCGGGTCTGGGAAAACAGCTGGGTACGCTTCCGCAGCAGGAATCTCTCCAGTTTTGCACGCCAGGTTTTCGATCATGACCTGCTGCTGGACAAGAAGAATCCATCGGCCGGGAAACGGGCCGACGTGGCCCGCTTCATCTTTCATGAAGATGGCGAGGAGATGCTCCGCCTGCCGATCAGTTACCTGATCAAGCTGGCACTGGCGGACCTGCTCGGCTCACAGCAGCAACTGCATCCGGCCATCAGGAAAACCGGTATCCGCCTGATGGGGCATTTCCTCAACGACAATACGTCGCCGGAGACCTTTTCCTTCAATGTTGTTCCCCTTACGCCGGCAGAGGGGATGGGGGCGGCGATTGCCCGTGAGACTGCGATCCGCTTCCTCATGACCCAGCTACTGATACTCTATGCTAACCAGGCCTTCGGACTCGACGAGTTGGGGCAGAAGGCGATGGTTTACTTCGCACCCCACCCGCCGGTTCGTCAGAAGGAACTGAATGACCATGTTGCCGACAGCTTCTACCGGGAACTGTTCATGAGCCCCTGCCTTTCAGGGTGGGACCGGGGTGAAGACAAGTTCCGCTACATGCAGCTCTGCCACCAAGTCCTATCCCGCAGCCAACTCAACGCCGTTGCCAAATTGCGCGATTCCGGCATCATCGTCAACAACCTCGTGACCCTCCCCAATGTCTCCAACGTCAGTCTCGCCAACAACGGAACCCATCTTAGCATCGGCAGCCGGCGACTTACTGGAGCGCTTGCTGCCGGCGGAACCGGCTTTACCCCACGCCACGAGAAACATCTCGGTGACCTGGCCATCAAGATCACGGAGCACTTCCTGCCCCTCTTTGTCGGCAGCTACACCGCCGCCCCATTCCGTCTGGCGTTCACCGATTTCCACCCGGAAAAGGCGCTTGGTTTCCTTCCCCATGAGCTGGATTACACCCATCTGCGCATGATCTGGCGCCGGTGGCGGAAAAAGGCCGCCCTCTCCGTCTTCGGTCAGCCGGTCACCCCCTTCGGACCCCAGCCTCTGGACCGACTGATCTCCACGCTGTTCGGGCTCAAGGGGGACTATGTTCCCGATTACCGCCTGGTGGATTACCTGGTCTGCCTCCTCTCCACCGACAGGAGCCCTGCGCTGGATGGCGTTACGGGCAATACCGACCGGCTACGGCGGGACCTGGCGGACATGGGGGTCTTTGATGAACAGATGTCGGTTTACCTTCTCTACAAGCAGCGCGAGTTCGCCAAAATGGGTTTTTCCGGATTCGAGGGGCGGCACTACAGCTTGTTTGCCGAGTTCGAGGAGGACTTGGGGCGGGCTGCCGACCTGCAGACCCTGATCACGGCCCTGGCCTTCAAGTTCATGGCTAACGGTCTGGACCACGGCGCTATTCCCGACAGCCCCCAGGTAGAGAGCGAACGGCGGCAGATCTTTTTTGCCGCAGCCATCGGTATTCCTACTTTTTTTGTCCGCAAGGGTACGGGCAATATGGTGCTCGACAGAATTGTGAAAAAAACCGGCGGTGTTCGTGCCAGCAAACGTTACCCGGGATATCTGCGGGTACCGGTCCATGAGTACCGTCGGGCATTGTTGCAGGTGATTCGCGAGGACGGGGCGGACCTGGTCGAAATGATGTCCCTGGAGGAGACCCTGCGCAACCTGGAACTTCGGCTGGTTGAACCGCGGCTCTTCTCCGTCGCAGGGCGCCTTCAGGAGGGGATTATGACCGGAACGGGAGGCGCCTCTCCACTCGGGCTGAGTGCCAGGGAGTTCAACACCGAGGCGGAACGATACTACCGGAATACCCTGAGAAGGAACCACCTGGAAGAGTCGCTGGACATCCTGGCCGGAGAATACTCTCGGCTGGAGCGGGCGGCGAGACAGGATGACCAAATGCGCCAGGCGTTGCGCCACACCCTCAGGGGGATGGATACCGCAAGTTTTCTGTCCGGGATAAGCGAGGACATCATGCAGGAACGGGCTAATGTCCCTGACCTGCAAACGGTGATGAATCTGATCCTGTTGAAGGTTCACCATGAAGAGTCGGAATCGGGCCGGGAGAGCCACACCCACTCTGAACCCGACATCAAAAGCTGCCTGTAGAAAAGGAGTCATGGGCGTGATGCAGCATCAATACATCGAACGGGACAGCGGTCGGATTGTTACCGAACGGCTGTTCGGGGACCGGATGGTCAGGCTTCTGTACCATGGGGTGAGGGAAAACAGCCCGATTCTCTTCCGGCTGCTGACCAGCAGCTGGTCCACATACGTTCTCGGGCTGGTCAACTTCGACCGTCCCCTCCTGGCTAAGAGGAAGTTCTTGTCCGGTTGTGGCATCGATCTCGCCGAGTGTCTCGACCCGCCGGAAAGCCTGGATACGGCGCGAAAGGTCTTTGAACGACGGATACGCTACCTCGACTGCCGGCCAATGCCTGCAGAATCCGATGCAGTAGTGTCGCCTGCCGATGCCAGGGTACTGGTCGGTTCCTTCAAGGAGTCGTCAATGATCTTCCTGAAGGAGAAATTCTTTTCCTTCGAGGAGTTGCTCGGTGGCTGGAGCGTGTGGCACAAGGACTTCAATGGCGGGGATTTCGCCGTGTTCCGACTTACGCCCGACAAGTACCACTACAACCATACTCCGGTCGCCGGGAAGGTGATCGATTTCTATGCGATCGACGGCGATTTCCACTCCTGCAACCCCGGGGCCGTGGTCAGCATTGCTACCCCCTATTCCAAGAACAGGCGGGTAGTGACGGTCATAGATACCGATGTCCCCGGAGGAACCGGCGTCGGCCTGGTTGCGATGGTCGAGGTGGTAGCCCTGATGATCGGCGATATTGTCCAGGCATACAGCGATGTCGGCTATGACGAGCCGCGACCGCTGGAGAAGGGAATTTTCCTGGCCAAAGGGCAGCCGAAGAGCCTCTTCCGCCCCGGCAGCAGTACAGACATTCTCATATTCCAAAAGGGGCGGGTACGTTTTGCCGCAGACATCCTGGCGAACATGGACCGGAGCGGCGTTGAGAGCCGCTTTACCGAAGGATTCAAACGGCCGCTGGTGGAGACGGACGTCAGGGTGCGGTCGCTGATCGCAATGGCGGCCTGCTGAATGGGTTATTGGCAAGTAGTGGACTCTGCATGCAGGAGGGATGAACGTGGATCTTATTTTTCTCGCGACATTTGCACTGGTGCTACTTCTCTACCTGTCCTGGGGGGTCATCTTCCTTCCCGCGGAGAGGTGGCAAATCCTGGCCACCGTACCGGCAATGAAAAGGGGGGCGGGCGACTGGCATGGGGTCAACTTTACCTGGTACGGGCTTCTGACCGCCAATGCCTATCTGGTCGCGGTTGCCGTGCTTCTGGTACTGTTGGGGGCATTGGGAGTTTCATCCCTCGGGACGGCCATGCTGGTCACGTCACTGCTCTGCTGTTGCGTGCCGGCCTCGCGGCTGGTGGCCAAGCTGGTGGAAAAGAAGACGGATACGTTCACGGTGGGTGGAGCTGTGTTTGTCGGCATCCTTGTTACCCCTCCCGTCACAATGCTCCTGAACCGTACCGCCGGCTTCCTGTTCAACTTCCATATTACGGTGATGGGCGCCTACACTGCCATTGCCATTGCCTATGCTTTCGGGGAGGGGTTGGGACGGCTAGCCTGCATAAGTTTTGGCTGCTGTTACGGCAAGCCCCTCCATTCTTGCTCAGCCATGGTTAGGCGTCTTTTTGCCGGGCACTGTTTCGTTTTCCACGGGCAGACCAAGAAGATCACCTATGCCGGGGGGATGGAGGCGACCGAAGTCATTCCGATACAGGCGATCACGGCGCTTGTCTGCAGCAGCAGTGGCCTGGTGGCCACCTGGCTTTTTCTCTCTTCCCACCAGACCGCCGCTTTTCTCCTTGCCACCGTCTCTACCCAGGTATGGCGCATTCTTTCCGAAACCATGCGGGCTGACCACCGTGGCGGGGGAAATTTTTCGACGTATCAGTTCATGGGCATAGTCGGACTTCTCTATGCCTTGTGCGCGGCCTGGTTTTTCAGGGGGGAGTCGCAGACTATTCCTGACCTGGCTGCCGGCTTGGAGAGCATCTGGAGGCCGGAACTGCTGCTTTTTCTGCAGGCGATCTGGCTGGTGATTTTCCTGTATACCGGCAGAAGCACGGTGACCGGCGCCATCCTCAGTTTTCACGTCCATCGGGACCGAATATGACTCGGACAGAGCTACTCCAACGGTGTCATGTCACACCGTTCCCGAGGCGAGTTGCAGCACTCGCTCGTCGCCTGCGATCTGTCGCCTGTTCCGGGATGGATCCCCACAGCCTTGCCCTGACCCTCTCCGTCGGTGTAGCCATGGGGGTCATGCCGCTTCTCTGGGGGACAACCGTGCTCTGTGCCATCACGGCCCGCAGGCTGAGACTTAATCAATTCGCACTGCAGGCAGTCAACTATCTCTGCTATCCACTCCAGATCATCCTGCTTCTGCCGTTCTGCAAACTGGGAATCTGGCTCTTTCCCTGGGGGACAAAGATTCCCAGCAACGTCCTTCATAATCTGTCTCATGGCGAGATGGCCGGCGCGGTCAACCTGATTGTCTTAGTCACGTTCAAGGCGCTTTTGGCATGGCTTATCGTCGCTCCGGCAGCAGGAATAATCGGCTACCAGCTCATCAGGTGTCATTTTGACGGATATGTAATAAAGCTGGACATCTGACCGTTATAGGGAAATGTTCCTCTCGGCAAGGAGAGTGATAACCTGTCAATGTGGTACGTCAATCTGCCTCAATTTCGGCGACGATTTTTTTGTACAGTTCGTCACCATCATCGGCTTTTACAACCTTCCCCTGAACTTGGGCAAAGGGGGCCTTTTTACAAATACTGCAATCATTCAGACAATCTTTTCTCTTGATGTTCAGCTCCGGATAGTCTGTTTTCAGTTTTTTTGCAACCTTTCCCGTCCCTTTGTTGTGTTCACAAAATCGTATCTTCATGCGCCCCTCCCGGCAGTGTAATGGTTGAATTCTGTTACAGTTATATCCCAGAGCTCATCCTGCCGTTAAATGTGAATTAAAATCTCGTTACAACTCTGTAACATCTTGCATTAAAAGGTTGTTTTCCCGTTTTTTACATTGCGGAAACAAAGGTTGTGGGCTAATTTTTTACTATCCCGGTTCCATGAGGATGACCTTGAAGGTATATTTTATCAGACATGCCCAGGCTATGGAGCGTTCAGCGGAACTGACAGACGAGCACCGCAATCTTACCTGCCGGGGACGAAAAAGATTTCGTCAGGTCGCCGCCTGCCTGAAGAAACAGGGAATTGACCCTGATGTCATCGTGACAAGTCCCAAGGTCCGCGCCGTGCAGACGGCGGAAATCCTTGCCGAGACTCTTCATTTCAATGGCGAAGTCCGAATATCTCCCGATCTGGCAACCGGTCCGGATCCCGGCGTTCTCGAAAACCTCCTCAGGGCAAACGGGGTGGCACGGGAACTGGTTATCATTGGCCATGAACCGGCTCTTGGCAAGGTGATCGGCACGCTGCTCCATCTTCCCACTCCCTGCAATCTTACCAAGGGGTGTGTGGTTTCGCTGAAAATATCGCTTAGACATTCTGATATCAGGGGTGAATTGACCGGCCTTATCACCGGAGGCGGCAAGGCGATCTCCAGAACCAGTGCTGCTTTGGAGCGGTTACTGACTACGAAACATACCGTCAAGGAGGAGGTTACCATATGAGTCTCACTGCGAAAGAGCTGCAGCAGATCAGGGGAATCGGCGAAGTACTTTCAGTGCGCATAATTGAATTGGGCCATGATTCCTTCCAGAAGATAGTAAAGCTTGGCGAGAGCGGACTGAAGACGATCAAGGGGATCAATCCCAAGGCAATCCCGGATATCCTCGAACAGGCACGTCGGCTCAGCGCCAACGATACCGAAGCCCGGGAACGAAAAGTGGCCGCTCTGCGTGAGTCGCTTCAAGGATTGCGCCACAGCGTGCAGGAACTGACCACAAGTGCCAAGGACCGTTTCAGCGAGAAACTGTCCGGCAAGACCGGCCGCAAGCTGACGGAATCTTTGGTCCGTTTCATTGAGGCCCTGGAGGATGTAGAAGGGAAAGCCGGCAAGAAAGTCAAGCGGACAGGCAAGGTAGTGCATAAGGCTGAGCAGCATCTGGAGGGGCTTGCCGAGGCTGGCCTGAAGGATCTGCGCAAGGGATTGAAAAAAGCTAGGAAAGCTCTGCAGCGGGTTAATGCATGATACTATGCCAGAATCGCGGACAGTACCCGGGTAGGCTGATTGCCGTCGAAGGACTTGATGGTTCTGGAAAATCCACCCAGATCTATCTGCTCAAACGCTGGCTGGAGATGAAGGGGCTCAAGGTTTTCTTCACTGAGTGGAACTCGTCACTGCTTGTCAAAAAGGCGACCAGCAAGGGGAAAAAACGACAACTGCTAACCCCCACGACCTTCAGTCTTATCCACTGTACCGATTTTGCCGATCGCTATGAACGGCAAATCCTTCCCCTCATCAAGGCCGGCTATCTGGTTCTTTGCGACCGTTACATCTACACGGCCTTTGCCCGCGATGCCGTCCGGGGCTGCTCACGGACGTGGCTGGAATACCTTTACGGCTTTGCTTGCCACCCTGATATCACACTTTTTTTCAATACTCCGCTTCAGGTTGCCCTGGAGCGGATACTTGGGGGCAGACCGCAGCTCAAATACCATGAAGCAGGGATGGATCTGGGACTGTCAGCCGACCCCTACGAAAGTTTTCGTATTTTCCAGGGGAAGATTTACGATGAATACCTTGCCCTGCAGAAACGGTACGGGTTCATAGAGATCGATGGCACCGCTTCCATAGAGGCCCAGCAGCAGAGGGTCCGGGAACTCATTGCCGCTGAAATAGATTTGCCGCGCTATCGCTCACGGACAATAGGGATAGGGTAACAGCATGCAATTTTACGGGGAAGGGATTCCGGGGGTAAATCCGGGGGAGCTGACCGGTCGACTGATAGTCATGGAGGGGGCGGATGGCTCCGGTCGTTCGGTCCAGATGGAGATACTGCGTGACTACCTGGAGAACAAGGGGCATGCCACGGTTAATGTGGGATTGCGCCGGTCGACCCTGGTCTCGGAGGAGTTGCGGGAAGCCAAAGAGGGAAATGTCCTCGGAGAGATAACCCGAAGCCTCTTCTATGCGACCGACTTTGCGGATCAACTCGAAAACCAGATTATCCCTGCGCTGAAGGCCGGTTTCATCGTCCTGGCGGACCGTTACATCTACACTCTCATGGCCAGGGATATCGTCCGGGGCGCAGACCGGGGGTGGGAGCGTTCCCTTTACGGCATGGCACTCGTCCCGGATTTGGTCATTTATCTGAAGGTGAGTCCGGCCCAGTTGGTAGAGCGTAATCTGCGCAAAAATGCCATGCTGGACTACTGGGAATCGGGGATGGATCTCGGTTTGTCCCGCGATAGCTTCGACAGCTTCATCCGCTATCAGCGCCTCATCCAGAAGGAGTTCGCCCTGATGCAGGCCGAGTACGGGTTCTCTACGGTCAACGGCAATCTCTCAATCGGCGTGGTGGCCAGGGAGATAAGCAATCGCGTGACGGATATTCTGGGGGTCTAGGCGTGGGAATGGGGAAGGAAACGCGGCACGTAGAACTGCAACAGGAAATCGTTGCCGAACTCAAGTCACTGCGAGCACAGGTCAGGGAAACTGCAGAAGGATTCATCCTCCGCAAGGAGGGGGAGATTGAGGCGCTGCTGGAATATCTGCTCGCAATGCGCCCGGGAAGACTGAAGTCCGTGGCCCGCCCATGGATCCTGGAATCACGCGGATTAAAATTGAAGCCCGCCAAGGGTAGGATCAAGGATCTGAAAAAAATAGACAGCCTGTTGCACGACCTGCTCAACAACGTTATCGAGGGCGATGTCGAGGAAGAAAAGCCGAAAGTCCGTTGCAAACGAGCCGGCACCGGCAGGGTGAAAACGCCGGCTATCTATGAGGAGATTCGTGAGCCATGAGGGGAGTGACGACCGACACACAGACCTGGCTCGCGGCACGGGATTACCTGCGTGCTCGCAGCGATGATTTTTTCCTGCGGCTGACCCGTGCCCGGGAAACGTTCGATGCGGAAGCCATCCATGACCTGAGGGTCTCAAGCCGCCGCCTGCGGGAGGGGATTACCCTCTTTTCCCACTGTTTCAGGAAACGGCAGTTCTCCCCCATCAGCAAGGAGCTGAAGAGCCTGACCTCCATGCTCGGAGCAATCCGAAATACGGACGAAGCGCTTCTCTTCTTTATGCCGCTGGCACGAGAAGGCGGTACTGAAACGGCTGCTGCTGTCATGAATGTTGTTGCTGTTCTGCAGGAGACTCGGGGTGAAGAGCAGCGAAAGCTCAAACGTGAGCTGAAAAAAATTGATCCGGGAGCACTGCTCGGCCGGATAGATGAGATCTGCAGCAATCCTCGCATTTTCAATCCCAGTGCCAACAATCTTTTCCAACCTGTTGCTGACTTCCTGCTGGAATCCGTTTCGGTAAGGGAGAGTGCATTGCTTGAGCTTCTCCCCGAGGCTCTGGTGGAGGAGAATATCGCTGCCCAGCATCGGCTGCGTATTGCGGTCAAGCGCTTCAGATACCGGTTGGAGTTCCTCGCTCCGCTTGCCCGCGATGATTACAAGGGGGTCTACGGAACGGTAAAGGAGTATCAAGATGTTCTGGGTCAGATGCATGATCTTGATGTCTTCAGCGGATTGAGCGGGGATATGACACGCGCTGGGGGAGGAGCGGACCTGGTCCAGAAAATCATCCGTGAGCGTCGCCGGGCGCTTTTTGCCGATTTTGCCCGGCTTCAGGGAACACATCCGCTGGACGAACTGGGCAACCGGGTACGAGGGCTGCTGTGACCACCAATCGCCTGGCGGCCATCGATATCGGCACCAACTCCATCCGCAGTATTGTCGTGGAGGCCGAAGCCTCCGGCAAGTTCAGGGTGCTCGACGATGAAAAGGCAACGGTTCGCCTCGGCGAAGGGTTGAACAAGACCGGCAATTTGTCCGCCGAAGCATGTCAACGCGCCATCGAAGCGCTGCTTCGCCAGAAAAAGATCATCGACGGGTACAGTGTCCTGGCAATCGAGGTGGTTGCCACCAGTGCGGTTCGCAAGGCCGCCAACGGCAGGGAATTTGTCGCCGAAATCAGCAAGCAAACGGGGCTCGATGTCTCAGTAATCAGTGGTGACGAGGAAGCCGAACTCGCCTCCCTGAGTGCCTTCAACAATTTCGACGTTGAGGGGGGGAGGCATCTGCTGGTCGATATCGGTGGCGGCAGCCTGGAGCTGGTGACCACAGTCGGAAGGCATGTGGAGGAAATCTACTCCCTGGAACTGGGGGCCGTATACCTGTCGGAGACCTTTCTTAAGGGAGATGCCCCGGGAGCAGAGGCATATAACCGTCTTCGCCGCCGCATCAGGAAAACCTTCAAGGAGACTTTCCTGCAGGATAAACCGGTTGTCAATGCCGTCATCGGCTCGGGGGGGACGGTCACTTCGATTGCCGCCATGATCCTGGCTGGGCGCAAGGAGGCGTACGGCTCGGCCCATGGCTACGAGATCCTCCGCAGTGATGTGGTGCACCTGCTGGCAATGCTGCAGCGAAAAAATCTCAAGGAGCTTCGGGCCGTTCCCGGGTTGAATCCTGATCGTGCCGATATCATCGTTGCCGGGGTGACGGTAATTGATGAGCTTCTGGAGTTCTGCCAGGCCAATCTCCTCAGGGTTAATGAGCGTGGGATCAGGGAAGGGCTGATACTGCGAGGACTGAAGAAGCACGGCATGCTGCAGGAGGAGCATGCTCCCCGCTCCTGGCGGGCTTCCGTCATCGGCTTTGCCGAATCATGCCAGTTCGACAGGCACCACGCTCTACAGGTTGCTAAGCTCTCCCGGGAAATTTTCTCGGCAGTTTCCCGGCCATACAAGCTGGGGGAACGTGAGTGCCGCATTCTGGAGGCTGCGGCCATCCTTCACGATGTGGGCTACTTCATCAACTACTCCAGCCACCATAAACATTCATACCACCTCATCCGCCATGCCGACCTGTTCGGTTTCACCCCTCGCGAGCGGGAGCTAATTGCACATGTTGCCCGCTACCATCGCAAGTCACTTCCAAAGAAGAAGCACGAGCTGTTCATGCGCCTCTCATCAGCCGACAGGCAGCTCGTCTGCCGGTTGGGAGGAATCCTCCGCCTGGCCGACGGTCTCGACCGCAGCCGTACCGGCTTGGTGACCATTGCAGAGCCGATCCTCTCCCCGTCCCGCCTTGTTCTTCGTCTGCAGGGGAGCGGCGATCTCAGTGTCGAGATCTACGGTGCAACGTCTAAGAGCGATCTGTTCCGTGAAGCATTCGATCTGAAGCTGGTTCTTGAACAGGTTTCCGAGTAACGGCCTGCATTCACGATAAGTGTTCCCCCTCTGAAAACAGCAGAGCCGCGTGTCCGGTCAGGTACGGCACGCGGCTCTGTCATGTCGTGGTTCAATGTTCAGCTGTTATACGGTCGTTCTCCCCACCAGACTCCTTTAGAAATCGTAGGACTTGACAGTTTCCAGCACGTTCCGGGAGTGGTCAGTTGGCGCCCCCTTGGTAATGGCAATCACCTTCGACGAGACGAAAGGGGTTTTCGGATTGTGTGTTCGCGCACTCTTGTATGCATGGGAAGCAATGCCGATTCCCCCCGGGGTGTTGACGATCCGCTCGATGATTTCCTGGGGGTCCGTTGCCTTGACAGCCGTCTTGACAATCGGCCTGTTCCCGATGACATACCGTGAAAACAGCTGGTTCTGTTCCGGGGTTTCATTGCTCCAGACAACGACGATCTTCTGGTTCGCACCCCCCACCTGTTTCCAGTTGGTGATTTTGCCGGTGAAAATACCGCGCAGCTGCTCCTGGGAGAGGGCCGGTACCTTGTTGGCCTTGTTGAGATAGACCAGAATCGAATTCGTGCCGATTCCCTGGGCCTGGAAGTTTTCCGAAACAATCAGATACCCCTTTTTCTCCAGGTCAGTCACGATGTTCTCCAGTGCCAGGTCGGTGGCGGCAATGTCGATGATGCCGCTGTCCAGGTCCAGCAGCGCCTGGGAGGAGGAACTGGGTGTTATGACGAGGTTGATCCCCGCGTCGTCCCGGACGGCATCCCTGACAACAGCAAAAAAACCGTTGCAGGCAGAGACGTCGCCGCCGACCCGTATCTCTGCTGTCGCAGCATTGGCCGCCGGAGAGGCAAACGCCGCTAGCACGACAAGTCCGACAGCTATTCCCATTCCGGACAGTGCCTTCATAACGCGCTTCATAGTTTTCATCATGGTAAAATCTCCTTTCGAAAACGACTATACCCCTGTAACGGCACGGTATAGACACAAACAGGAAAACATTTTGTTACAATCCGAGCCCTCTCCCCATTGTCACCAGATCTTAACTTTAATGAGACCTCCATGTAGCATGTTGGTGCTAGGTTGGCTTCCGTCAGACTCTTCTGATCAATACTGATCAGAGTTTTTTCTGTTATGACAGACCATGAGGACAGAATGAATCATCTGCATCATGTCATCCCGACGCTGCGCGATATAATGCGCCCTACCACGGCAATAGATTCCACCACCCCGGTGAAGGAGGTGATGGAGTTATTTCAGAGAGAACAGAACCTGCTTACATTGCCGGTAAATGATTGCGGCAGGTATCTTGGCGCAATCAACCGCAAATCGCTCTTTTTCGAGCACTTGGGTCGTCCCTTTGCCGTCGACCTTTACGGCAGAAAACCAATCAGAGTACTTTTGTCAGAGAATCAGTTGACCATAGAGCCGGGACTTGACATCAATTCCTCTCTGGTTCGCTTGCTCGAGGTAGACCCGGGGTTAGCAATGGATTCTTTTCCCGTTGTGGATGGTGACAACTGCCAGGGAATCGTGGCTGTCTCCGATCTGATGATGAACATTTCACAAAATCAATCGAGACTGCTTGAGACCTTGCAACTGCTCAGTGCCAGAATCACCGAAGAGGTGGACCGGGCAAGCAAGATCCAGAGGGATCTCCTTCCTCCGTCCGAATTCGCTGCCGGCGATATAAGCATTAGTGCCGGGGTAATCACTTCTTCCGAAATCGGTGGCGATTTTTACGATCACTTCATCCTTGGCGATGGTCGCCTGGGCCTCGTCGTTGCGGACGTCAGCGGTCATGGTGTCCAGGCGGGAATGGTGACAACCGCCGCCAAGGCCAGCCTGCATTCGCTCATAGGGAAAGGGGTGACGACTCCGGCAGAGCTGCTGTACGGGATGAACAACGCCATTCTGGCCACTGCCCGCCAGACCCTGCTGATGACCTGCCTGATCGTCATTATCGACCCTGCCAATGACAGGATGGTTCTGGCAAATGCCGGGCACAATTTCCCCTATGTGATCCATCGGCGGGGGGGAGAACCGGACATGATCCAGGATGTGGCCGGATACCCTCTCGGGTTCGAGGCAAACTGCTCCTATCCTGAACTGGACTGCCCGTTCAATCCCGGCGATACGCTGTGCCTGTATAGCGACGGCATCGTGGAGTGCACCGGCCCGGAGGGGGAGGAGTTCGGCTATGGGCGGATGGAGGGGGTTCTGGCCAAGGCTGGCGACTACTCGCCGTCGGAACTGCGGGAATTTCTCAGGCGGTCGGCCGAGCTGTTCACCGGGAGCGATTCGTTCGAAGACGATGTAACCATTCTGGTTGCCGCCAGGGCACCAAGAAGCTGATACAAAGGAGATGTACATGAGTGTCGCTGCGGATCGCGGTGTTATTCTCGCACTGTTTGACAGCATGGCCGACGAGGACGCCTATCAGCCCTTGCTCGAGGGGCTTCCCCGATTGCTCTGTCTCAATACCCTCCCTGACAAAACTCACTTCGAAGGGAAAATGGCTTCGCTACAGTTGACTCCGCCCCTGGTGATTATCTCAAGCAGGCTTTATCCTAGATCCCGGCCGGAATTGGTTGCACACCTGAGAAAATTATATCCCGGCGCAGATATCCTGCTGATTACCCTGGCGGCGGATTCGTTGCCGCCGCTTCAGCAGCTTGCGGCAGACCGGGTCAGACACCTGCTGGTTACCCCGTCAGGAGCCGATCTGAAGGATGTATCGTCCCAACGGGAGGCCATTAACAGGCTTCTGGCGAAATCTCCTTGGGACTTGGTGGAGTGTGTGAGGCCAGGCACCCGGATCCATGAGGTCCCCCTGAACTCTTCCCGGCAAAAAGAGGCGCTGATCGCGGCGGTGGAACGTACCGTTACCGGCGAATCCCTCGAGATGGAGTTGCTCAGGCAGAGGGCGGCGCTCCTGGCGGACGAAATGGTCGAAAACGCACTCTACGGTGCCCCCAGGGGCGATGACGGCACCAAGCTGTATCGCAAAGGCGAGGAGAGGGCCATAGCCCCCAGTGAGAAGATACTCTTCCGCTTCGCCTTTGACGGGGAAACCCTTGCCATGGAGATTGCCGACGGCTGGGGAACACTGGCGCCGGAAATGGTGATCGACTTCCTCTCCCGCAACCAAGAGGGAGCGTTTCCGGATGAGGGGGAAGCCGGGGGGCGAGGGCTGTTCATCATCTGGAAATTCCTCGATCACCTCCATGTGAATATTCACCCCGGCCAGAAGACCGTTATGGGTGGACATCTCAAAGCCACTTCGACCTTCGATTACGAAGGACCCAGGAGTTTTTCAATTTCAACCGATTCCGCTTGTTTCTAAGGAGATGATATGAAAGAAAGCGGTCGTTGACCGCTCCAGGGGTATATAGTTGATATTCCTGGAGTAGATAGGCTATGGGCTGGATATTGTTCTGGGGCATTGACCCTGTTAAGGAGATTAGTCT
>Ga0209725_1000555_pt1 | contig 22654 bp, 21 predicted proteins | sample I18A1metaG_FD_184145 | JGI IMG/M metagenome (GOLD analysis project Ga0209725, IMG submission 184145) | Lake sediment bacterial and archeal communities from Gulf of Boni, Indonesia to study Microbial Dark Matter (Phase II) - ​I18A1 metaG... | ecosystem: Environmental > Aquatic > Freshwater > Lake...
GCATGCCAAAGAAGTTTTTGAAACTCTGGAGACATCCCCTAACGGATTGAGCAGTGGAGAAGCTAGAAAACGACTTGGCAAGTATGGTTCAAACGAATTGGTTGAAAAGAAGCGCACCCCAGTTGCTTACAAGTTTCTCACACATCTTAAAGATTTGTTCAGCATTCTACTCCTTTTTGCGAGTTTGCTTTCAGCTCTTGGCGGTATGTGGCAACTAAGCTTAATCATCATCATGGTCGTATTGGTGAACACGTTTTTCAGCCTATTCCAAGAATGGCGCGCAGAAAAAGCCATGAAAACACTAAAAAATTGGATGCCCGAGTACGCCAAAGTCATTCGAGACGGAGAGCTTCAAAAAATACTAGTGAAGGACCTTGTTCTAGGCGATGTTATAGTTTTGGAAGAAGGTGACCGTGTCCCAGCTGACGCACGCTTAATTGAAGCCTTCGACTTATGGACTAACAATGTTCCTCTGACAGGCGAATCTGAACCGCAACCACGAACTGATAAACCAGCTGAGATCCCTAATGGGTCGTATTTGGATTCGCCGAACCTTGTTTTTATGAGTACAAGTGTTGCTAAGGGGCAGGCTAAAGCTGTTATATATGCAACTGGCATGAACACAAAATTCGGACAAATTGCCAATTTAACTCAGGAAATCCGTGAAGAGCAAAGTCCTCTTCAAAGAGAAATCGCCTATACTGCAAAGTATGATTTTACGTTGGCTGTAGCTGTTGGCTGTGTCTTTTTCCTAGCCAGCTTAATTTGGCTTCACTTGGACTTCTACAGTAGCATACTTTTCATGATTGGTGTTATGGTGGCGTGTGTTCCCGAAGGCTTGCAGGTCACCGTGTCAAGCGCGTTGGCGATAAATGTTCTAAAAATGGTGAAGGAGAATGTACTTGTCAAACGTTTGTCAGCAGTTCAAACATTGGGCAGCGTAACAATAATATGCACTGATAAAACTGGCACGATTACCAAAGGCGAGATGACTGCCAAAAAGATTTGGGTTAACCGCAGAGTTGTCGAGGTTTCAGGGATCGGATATGCTCCGATTGGAGAATTTACCTGCAAAAGCAAAGCTTTAGAAAAAAGTGAAGCCGAAAAAGTTGAGAAACTTCTCGAGATTTCCGCTCTTTGCAACAGTTCAAAGGTTGAACCGCCTTCAGACAGGAATAAGTCTTGGAGCGTTATAGGTGATCCAACCGATGGAGCTTTGCTTGTTGCCGCCTTAAAGTACGGATTGAACGTGCAGTCTCTGCTTATACAGAAGCCCATAATGCACTTCGTTCCTTTTGACTCTAAACGGAAAAGAATGACGACGATCCACAAGAATGGTAACACGCTTTTTGCATATACTAAAGGTGCTCCAAGAAGCATCCTTTCCATATGCGATAGAATCGTTGTCGACGACGAGATAGAGGACTTGGAAGGAGAGCATTTAAGTTCTGTTGAGGCAAGGATTCGTGAATTTGCGAATGAAGGCTTACGTGTGATAGCTGTAGCATACAAAGAGTTGCCGAAAAATGGGGCTTTCAAAGGTAAGAACGTTGAAAGAAACATGATTTTGGTCGGGCTTGCAGCCATGAAAGACCCGCCTCGCCCAGAAGTTAAGGAAGCCGTGAAGCAGGCTAAGCAGGCAGGCATAAAGATTGTGATAATAACTGGAGATTATGGTCCAACAGCTCAAGCCATTGCTGATGAAGTGGGCATCGTAGATCAAGGCAGTTGCCGCATAATTCGTGGCGTTGATTTGGAGACAATAAGTGGTGAAGCGATTGTAGAGGAAGTTAAGAGAGGAAATGTAATATTTGCCCGTGTTTCTCCCGAACAGAAATTGCGAATAGTCAGAGTTCTTAAAAAGAGCGGTGAAGTGATCGCTGTCACTGGTGATGGAGCAAATGATGCACCTTCCTTAAGAGAGGCTGACATTGGCGTAGCTATGGGTGCCTCAGGAACAGACGTTGCTAGGGAAGCATCCGACATAGTTTTGCTTGACGATAGTTTCGCGTCAATTGTTAAGGCTGTAGAGTCCGGACGTGCAATTTACGAAAACATAAGAAAATTCATAGTATACGTTTTCTCGCACAACTGGGCTGAGTTAATTCCCTACGTGCTTTACGCCTTGTTAGGTATACCTCTTCCGCTTCTTGTAGTGCAAGTTTTAGCCATAGACCTCGCCATAGACGTCATCCCATCATTAGCCTTAAGCCGTGAACCGCCGGAACCAGGAATTATGCAAGAACCGCCCAGGAGCGTTAAAGAGAGGCTTTTTAATGCAAAAGTTTTCCTTCGTTCTTTTTACGTAGGAGTAATAATTGCTGCTGGTGCTATGTTCGGCTGTTTAAGTGCTTGGTCTTCTGGAGGCTGGCGTTTGGGAATGCCGTTATCATTGGATAGTATTATCTATATTAAAGGGGTAACTATGACTTTTGCGGGCATAGTGATGGCTCAAGTCGGCAACGTTCTAGCATGTAGAACAAGCAAGGTGTCCATTTTCAAAATAAGTCTTTCAAGTAATAAGTGGATTTGGATTGGCATAGCAGCACAAGTCTCCATAATATCTTTCCTAGTTTATGTTCCATTAATGCAGAAGCTTTTTGGCACCACCGCTTTGGGGCTTATTGACTGGGCGTTTCTGGCAGTTTTCGCATGCATTGTGATTTTTGCTGAAGAAGTGAGGAAATGGTTCGCGAGAAGGCGTGAACACTAAGTTTTAATTAGCATTCCCCCTATCTACCGTTGATGTTTGGCAAGGGATTTTTTGTAGGTCGCTATGAAAAATTAGGCTGGAAATATGAGAATGTTAAGCCTAAACAAGCCATCAGAATAAACGTCATGAACACTAAAAAAGCAGACATCATAAAAAGACTGGAAGCATTAGGAATCGAACTTGAAAAGATTCCTTTCCTTGAAAACGGCTATTGGATTTATCATTCAAAATTTTCTGTAGGGGCAACATCAGAATATCTCCTAGGCTTGTACTCAATTCAGGAGGCTGCAGCCCAAATTCCAGCAACATTATTCACAGATTTAAAGGATAAGATAGTTTTGGATGCTTGTGCAGCTCCCGGCGGAAAAACTGTTCAATTAGCCGATTTAATGCAGAACACAGGCGCAATAATCGCTTTAGACGTTAGAAGGCAAAGATTAACTGCATTGTCAAATCAGCTGAAAAGGTGCCGCGTAAAAAACACAATTGCATATCATATGGATGCAAGACAAGCCTCACGGCTAAAAATAAGGTTTGACAGAATCCTCCTAGATGTTCCATGCTCAGGCAATTTTGCAACAGACACGGAATGGTTCAGGCAAAGAACCATTAAAGATGTGGAGAAAAACGCGAAACTTCAAAGAGAAATATTAACTGAGGCAGCTAAAGTCCTAAAAGATGGTGGAGAAATAGTTTATTCGACATGCTCGTTAGAGCCAGAAGAGAACGAGTTGAACATTGAATGGGCAATAAAAAATCTAAATTTCCAAGTTGAAAAAATCAACTGTTACGGGGAAAAAGCCCCAACAAACATTTTCGGAAAACAATTAGACAGTTCAATAGAAAACTGCAGAAGAATATGGCCTGGACAAACTCAAGGGTTCTTCGTCTGCAAACTCAAAAAGCGTGTGGATTCGCTATGAAGCCAATAAAGGATTTCGTAAGGCAATTTGATGCAAGCATCAGTTTAGACGAGAGTCTTATGGTAAGAAAGGAGAACAGATACTTCCTCCTAAACGAGAGTCTAAAAAAGTTAATTACGAAGGACTTTTTTTATGTGGGAACCTACCTTGGAAAAACCAAAAATGGAAAATTCTTCCCAAGTTTTAACCTGTTATCGATGATTGCAGAGAAGAAGGCAAACAAGATAATTGTTGACAAAAAAACAGAGTGGCTCTTCATCTGCGGAAGAGACATATTCAAACAAGGAATAATAAAAGTGATGGGTTCGAAAAGAAAAGATGATTACGCGCTAATTCTAAACCAGAATGGCGAGTGCCTAGGCTTCGGCAAAATACTACGCAGTTTAGATGAAGAAAAAGAAGGAGTTGCCGTAAAAAACATTTCAGATATAGGAGACTTCCTAAGAAGGGAAAAACAGCAAGTTTAGGTTACGCTTTGACTTTTTATTGTTTCTATTATTTTTTCGATTTTCACCGTATTTTGCTCTCTTCTCGTTAGGTTTCGAATCACAACTGCTCTTTCTTCTAGTTCTCTTTCCCCAACTATTATTGCAAAGTTTATTTTTCTTCTATCCGCATCTTCCAAGGCTTTAGTCACTTTTCGCCCCATGACCTCAACCTCTACTGGTATATCCGCATCTCTAAGCATCCGTGAAATCTTTAGCGCTTCCCCTTTTAACTCACTTTTAACGGGAATCACCATAACCCTATTTTCTTCCCCCGTTTTGAGAGTTTTTTGCCTCTGCATTGCCATCATTATTCTATCTATTCCATGGGCAATTCCAACGGCAGGTGTTGGTTCGCCTCCAAATAACTCGATAAGTCTATCGTATCTTCCTCCCCCGCCCAACGCTATGTCCAACTCTGGAACATACGCTTCAAAAATCATCCCAGTATAATACTCAAGTCCCCTCGAAAAACCAGCATCCACGGTCATGTCAATTTTACATCCGCTTTCTAAAACAAGCTTCAGAATTTCCTGGAGATTTTCTGCAGCATCACCAGCCTTCTTATAACTTTTAACGTATTTTTTCGTCTTTTCTATAATTTCGAAAACTCTACCACCTTTAAGTTCTATCAATTTTCTAAGAGTTGCCACGCACTTACCTGACACACCAATACCTTTGACTAGCTTAAGCGCATCATCATACTGTTTTTTGTCCATTAACTGCATAACCTCGTTCTCTGTCTTCTCGTCTACTTTTTCTTGGCTTAGGATGCCCCTCAAAACTCCAACATGTCCAAGTTTGAAAACGCAGTTCTTCAGCCCTACCGCTTCCATTAAACTATTTGTCAGCATTATTATTTCAGCGTCAGCTTCCGGCTTGTTTGAACCCATCAATTCAAAGTTTGATTGCCAAAACTCCCTATAACGCCCTTGCTGCGGCTCATCATACCGGTAAAGACTGCCCACACAAAAAAGCCGGAAAGGTCTAGGCTCGTTCTTCAAAGTAGTGGCGACAAGCCTTGCCACAGAAGGCGTTAACTCAGGCCGCAAAGCGATCATACGTCCGCCCAAATCTTTGAAGGCGTACATCCGCAAACGAACTTCTTCGCCAGCTTTTGCTGCTAAAAGTTTGTAGGACTCTACAACTGGCGTTATAATTTCTTTATACCCATAAAGCCCAGCAATTTTTCTGGCTTTTCCTTCGATGTATTTCATCATTTTTGCTTCTTCGGGTAGAAAATCCCTCATTCCACGAACAGTCTTAAAAGCTGGCATGCCCAAATTCTCCTTCATTTTAGGGTTAATTGCGAAACTGAATAGTAAACAATTTCCCCTCTACGGTTCATAACAGTCAAAACCAACTCCTTCTTAAGACTCTGACACTGCGTCATAATGCGGGTCAAATCTTCAAGCGAAATTGGCTTTCCCTCTTGAACGCTCAAAATTAGGTACTTAGCCGTGTCTTCACCATATTCACCCCTATCATATACTCGAAAGTCAACACCTAAACCGAAGCCTTCTCTGATAACATATCCGCGGCTTCTTAAATCCCGGTAAGTCAAATATTTAGCCCAAGCATTCTCATCAGCACCCTTATAACGTTGCAGAAGCCCTTGAAAATCTACTTTCTTGCCTTTTTCATCCTTAACTTCCAAAAAGCCCTTATCCAAAAGATAAAGTGCCTCATAAAACGTAAGTAAAAGCTCATCATTTTCGACTACACCATATCCCCTCGAAGAAATCTCCTCCACATTCTGGTCTTTAGAAATTCTAACGCCTTTTTCCACAAGTAAACCCTTAGCCCTAATTCCAGAGACGCTGGGTACTTTCTCTTTTTTGCTCACGTAAACCCTCAACCAACATAAAGCTGCCTTTTTCACTTATAGTAATTGGCTTTAAACTTATCGAAATCCTTCTTATATAAAATGCCGCCTTCGCAAACGATTGCCGTCACATAATCAAGTGGAGTTATGTCAAAGGCTGGATTCAAAACATCTATGCCTTCAGGAGCAGTTCGCTGCGAACCTATATGTGTGACTTCTTCGGGTTTTCTCTCTTCAATAACAACATCTGCCGACAGGTGCGTTAAGTCGAAGGTTGATTTTGGTGCTGCAACATAGAACGGTATGCCATGTTCTTTGGCTAAAACCGCTATGGTAAATGTTCCAATTTTGTTAATAACTGCATCTTTGACTATTCTGTCAGCCCCAACAACAACTTTGTTAACCAGTCGCTTATACATAACATAGCCAACCATGTTGTCAGTAATCAAAGTAACCGGTATACCGTCCCGTTTAAGTTCATAAGTTGTCAACCTTGCCCCTTGCAATTTTGGGCGAGTCTCAGTAGCAATAACCCTAATTTTTTTACCTTGCTCCCAAGAAGCTCTTATGACTCCTAAAGCAGTGCCATACTCAACAGTAGCCAAAGCACCAGCATTGCAATGCGTCAAAACAACATCTCCATGATTAATAAGTTCAGCACCATACTTGCCAATCAAACGATTTGCCATTACATCCGCATCAGCTATTTTCTGCGCTTCCTCAACAACAAAAGTAGCCAAACCTTCAACGTTTCCAGCAAAGCTTCTAGCCTTATTCAGGATTCTGTCTATCGCCCAAAAAAGATTAACAGCAGTTGGCCGTGTTCCCCTTAAAATTTCCGCCGCCTTTTCCAACTCGCTAATCAGCCCCTCTTTACTTTTTGCTTTCGAGTTGTAAGCTGTTAAAGCCAAGGCAAAGGCTACAGCCGCCCCCAGAAGCGGTGCACCCCTTATTTTCATTGTCTTTATTGCCTCAGCCACCTCGCTGCAGCCTTTCATCTTAAGAATCACTGTTTCGTGTGGAAGCCTTGTTTGGTCTATTGTTACGACTGTTCCATTTCGCCACTCTATCGTTCGCTGCTGCATGAATGGTAAACCTCAGTAAACCGTTTATGCACAAGTTGTATAAATTTGTTAGAAAGTGAAAGAAAACATGAAAAGTGAAAGTCTAAAGGCTTTTGTTGAAAATTTTGGACAAAAATACTCTGAAATCTTAGACATAGACCTCTCATCTGGAAAGGATGAGGAAAATTTCAAATGGTTTATGGCATCCGTACTGTTTGGTGCGCCCATAACAGAAAAGGCAGTCGTTAAAACTTACAAGTGCTTTGAGAAATACAATGTTTTAACACCAAAGCGCATTCTTGAAACTGGTTGGGATGGCTTGGTTAAAATCTTAGATGAAGGCAGCTACACGCGTTACGATTTCAAAACCGCGGACAAACTCTTGGAAGTTATGCAGAATCTCACACAAAGATACGGTGGAAGCCTCACCCTTCTCTACAACGAAGCTTCCAATGAGCAAGATTTGGAAAAAAGAGTAAAGGATTTGGGAAAAGGCATAGGCGACGTCACAGTAAGCGTTTTTCTGAGAGAGCTACGTGATGTTTGGGAGAAAGCCAATCCGAAGCCCACAAGTCTAGTGGTCCTGGCAGCTAAAAAGATGGGAATAGTAAGAGAAGAGGCAGCTGAAAACGTTTTAAAGCAATTGAAGGATTTTTGGTTCAAAAACAAAGTTGCGGGAAAATCCTTTATTAATTTAGAAACAGCGTTGCTTAGGCTTGGTAAAGATTTTTGTAGGAAGGAAAAATGTGCTGTTTGTCCAGTTAAAGATGAGTGCTCAAATCATGAGGAGCCTTAACATAGGTGATAACTTCTATTGGGCATTCACCAGAAAGCTTCAGCTTCTTCTTCCATTCCTCTCCAACAGCTATGAGCGAGAAAACTCCTGAAATTTCAGCCTTCGCTTTTCGAACTAAATTAACCAGCGCAGCTTGTGTTTCCCCAGTTTTAATCATATCATCTACTATTAGAACGCTGTCCCGCTTTTTGACAATGTCTTTCGGAATGTAAAGTGTCATGGTTACTCCTGAATCTCTGCCCAACACATATGTTTCCTCTAGAAAAGCCTTAACTCCAACTTCTTTGCTTCTCTTCGCTATTACGAGGTTAACTCCGAGGGCATTAGCAACCATTGTCGCCAACGGAATTCCATCAACAGCCGCCGTCAAAACCCTTGTTACTCGTTTGCCAGCAAAATTCGCAAGTGCATGATTAGCTGCCTGTTGAAGAATGTTAAAGTCGCTTATGATATCAGTATTATCAAAATAACCTTCTTCATCAAACTTTATTCTGCTACGAAGCTCTGTCTCCAAACCAACAAGTTTAGTTAAAACCTTCCAAAGCTGTTTCGCCCTTGCAGTGTTTGGCAAAACATGGCCTTTTGCATATCTACTTAAAACCGTCACAGGCAAACCAGTCTTAGAAGCCAGTTCACGATATGTTATGTTTCTCTTATACTTTGCTGTCCTAAGCAGTTCAATGGTCATTAAACGAAGCTTTAACTCATCCGCATGCGTGCTCATAACAATCCCTTATACACTGATAACTCAAACATTAAAGTGTTTACCATTTATTATTGCATTACTAATTTAAAATTTCCGTTCGCAAATCGAAGAATGTGGCGGGTCCGCGGGGATTTGAACCCCGGACTTTCAGCTTTCTTCAGCGCTTCGATTTAGAAGGCTGACGCGCTTTATGGCCTTATGCGTATCCATGCTGCGCCACGGACCCTTTAAGGTTTGATATAAAATGTTGAATATAGTTTTATCTATGTAGTGTAGCAGTGCAATCATGTCGAAAAAGCAAGAGTAGCATTTTTGATTATTAGAACAGTTTTACCTAAACTTTTTAAATGTGAGTTATCTCTTAGTATTATTGGGAGGGGGTGAAGGTGTCTGAGATTCACAGGAATAATATTCCCATCCCTCTGGTAAATTACGTAGAATTAATAAGAAATCGCAAGTCACCATATTACGATATTGTTCAGTTTCTTTTAAAAGAGATGGAAATGCATCATAGTAGAATGGGGCAAAGTTCCGAAGTTGTTTATACTATTAATCCCCGAGTTTTGCAAGAAGAGATCGAGAAGAAAGTGAAAAATGACAAATTGACTACGGTGAATGTTTGTCGCACGATTCTAGCCCTCTTGTATGGAAGCAAACTTTCTGAAGAGGACGACTTCTACGTTACAACAACTAGTGGTGGAAGAAGAAATTATCACGTTAGAGTTAATAATCACACGTTAAATTCAATGTCAAGATTCTTGTGATAGCAATCTATTCGATGTAAATTGCTGGTCTACAGGGCATAGCCATTAAGGCTCTTTGTCCAGGGTCATAACGTTCCTTGTCTTCTTCGCTGTAAACCATAATTTGGGCTTTAAATCTATCTATTAAGAAGCCCCTCGCGTCCTCAATTACATCTTTCTCGTTAAATGCTTTAGCCTTCAACAGATTTTCTCTTCTTTTTTCCGGTACTCTACTTATTTCTTCTACAATTTTGGATGCGAATTTTGCAACATCCCTAATATTTTCTTTTAAGTCTTTATCAGCAGCGAATTCTTTCATAACTTCGTTTAGTTTCACTTCGCCATATCTTGACTTTTCTAAAACCTTCAGGTAGACTTTCCATTTCCATGACGAAGCCGTGTAATAGAATATTTTTTTAGGGATAATTTTTGTAGCTTTCAAAACATTTGAAGTGTCTTCAATAACTTCCTTTATTAGAATCTCCTGTTCTTCTGCAGGTATATCTGTGTGTTTTTCACTTATTTGTGGCCATTCGGCAAGTGAAATGAAGCCTTCTTCTTTCATTTCGCTCCATAATTCTTCACATATGTGCGGTGCGAATGGGGCAAGCAGCTTCAACCATATTTTCAATGTCTCTTTCAAGGTTTGGGATTCTGTTTTTCCTTTTCTGCGCAAATACCACCGAAAGTCGTTCCAAATTTCGAACAGGGCTATTTCTAGAGCTGTTCTTGTTTTCATTTCTTCTAGATTTTCAGTTACTTCAGATATGCGATGTTGCAGGATGCTCATGAGCCATTTTTCTAGATGTCCATTTTCGTTGCTTTTTGCATTTTCAATTATGTTTTTTGCTAAGTTGTAGAAGGATTCAAGCTTATCGCGTATTTCTCTGACGTTGTCGCCTCTCCAGTCTGGGTCATCCATGCCTTCTGCTGCTAATAATAGTGCGCATCTTGTGGCGTCTGCCCCATATTCTTCAATCGCATTTTTCATGGTCACAAAATTTCCTTTCGACTTGTGCATTTGTCTGCCCTCAACCATCAACATGCCATTTACTCCGATTGCTTTTGGCCGAAGTTCTGGTGGAAAGAGCGCCACGTGATGGAATATGAAGAAGGTCAAGTGGTTTGGGACAAGCTCTTTCGCTGAGACTCTTAGGTCAACTGGATACCAGTATAAGAATTCCTTTCGCATTTCTTCCAACAATTCGGTGTTTATTCCCGACTCTGAAGCTGTTTCTTTTACGTCTCCTTTTCCATAGAAAACATAATCGAACACGTCTTTTGTCAGCATTTCTGGTCTTATGTCATACCGCCTTATGTGCTTGTTTATTGTGTAAAAGGACATGTAAATTGTGGAGTCGCTTAAGGTTTCGATAATCCAGCCTTCACCCCATGGTAAAGGTGTTCCAAACCCTGTTCTTCTTGCGCATGCCCACTCTTTCAGCCAGTCAATTACCGTTAAGAACCATTGAGTTGCTGTTTCCGGATATATTGTCATCTTGCTCAAGGCTTCTCTGGTTTTTTCTTTCCATTCAGGGTCTGAGTAGTTTAAGAACCACTGGTCTTCTAGAACTTTGACAATGCATGGTGTCATACATCGGCAAACTACTGATTTTGGCAAGTCATACATGGAATCTGCGATTCCCCGACTTCTAAAATCTTTTATCAAGGTTTCTTTGACTTCTCTAACCATTTTTCCAGAATATTCCATGCAGTTTTCTTTTAGGACTCCGCTGTGAAATTCCCTTTTATAAAGCTGTTTTGTTGCTTCTTCTGCTTTTGGATCATGCTGGTCTTTTACGCCTAATTGTTCTACAATTTCGATGGCTGGATATTCGCCGAAACCCTCAACCTTAATCATGGAAATTGGCTTTATTTTCTTCACAATTTCAGGGTCGATGCCAAACTCACGTGAGACTTCTGGCTTTTCTTGCAAGTCTTTTAGTGCCAGCCAGTCATAAGGCGCGTGAGCTGGAACGCTATAAACCACGCCTGTGGCTTGTGTGGCATCAACGAACCATCCTGGCAATATTAAAAATCTTTCTTTGGTGACTGGGTTTTCAAAGGTTTTTCCTATAAGCTCTCTGCCTTTCAGTGCCCGCTTTACTTTTACGCTTCTTCGTTGCTCTTTCAGTTTTTCGGCTGCTTTTTCGCTTATTATCCATTTTTCGTTGTCCACTTGGGCTTCTACGTAGGCTTCGTCTGGATGTATCCACATGTTTGTTACGCCGTAGATTGTTTCGGGTCGGAAAGTGGCTGCTGGCAGGTATGTTTCGTCATCAAGTTTGAATTTTATTAATGTGTATTCTTCTGGTGTGACGCCTTCTCCTACTTGGCGGTCATGGTCTCCTGTTGGGCTTTGGCATTTCGGGCACCATACTACTGGGTGTGTTCCTTTGGAAACGTAGCCTTTGGCTTTTAGGTTTTCGTATTGCCATTCAATGAATTTTTGATAAGTGGGCATTATAGTGTTGAAGTCTCTTCTCCAGTCAACTGAGAAGCCTGCTTTCTTGGCGGCGATGCGGCTTTCGTTTGTGTAGTATGTTGCCATATAAATTGGGTCAGCGAATTTTTTGAGTTCCTCTTCTGGAACGCCGTCCACTTCTCTTAAGACTTTTATGAGTTCTTCGTCGCCTTTTGCTACGCGTTCGCTTGCGCCTGCTAGTGGTTGTCCGGTCCAGTGCCATGCCCATGGAAATAGGACGTTGTAGCCTTGCATTCGTTTGAATCGTGCGTATGCGTCTACCCGGGAGGCTGTGAAGGCGTGGCCTACGTGTAGTGGTCCGTTCATGTAGGGATATGGAAAAGTTATGAAGAATTTTTCTCTATGTGGGTCTGGGTCTGCTTCGAAGATTTTTGCGGTTTCCCAGCGTTTTTGCCATTTTTCTTCGATTTTTTTTAAAAATTTCATAAAGGGTTTTGAATTGGTTTGAGGGATATTAAAGGTTTTGTTTTCACGAATTGAGAACGTAGTCCCTCATATTTGACACCGTAGACTAAACTACGCAGAACTTGCATTAATCCTTTACTCTGTCTGTGACTGCTCTAGCCCCTCCCTTATATAGATTGAACCCCAAACCCAAACATGCCATGATAAATAGAATAGCAGAAATCGTTTGGCTTTCCGCCAAACTTCCACCGATGCGAGCGAGGCCGTTTACCCTGAACCCCACCGTCTAACTCTGATTAATTTTCAATTAGTTTTAATGCGTGTCAGAAGAAGAGATAGACGCGCGTGATTATTGTTAAATATTTAGAAATGAATTCACTCTTGGAAGGATGTTTAATATGCAAAAAATAGAAGCAGAAGACCTTAACAAAGTTGTGAGCAAGCTTGAGGAGTTCATGCAGCACTGCCAAAAACTAAAACCCCAAGACACGTACCTCATTGTCAAGAGAAAGTCGCCCATACTAGCAGAAGCGGCACAGAAAGCCGCAGAAAACTACGGATTAAACGTCAAAACCTTTGACCTAGCAGCAAACAAACCCTACAAACACTTTCCGAAAAAACTCATAACATTACTTCGCCAAAAAACTCCGAAAGCTGGAATAGGTCTCTTCGACTACAGCCATAATCCAGACTGGAACCTAAAAGAAGTAGGGGCAAGAATAGAACTGCTACATCAAGTCATGGAAGAAGTGCCCATAAGCTGGGGGCATTCGCCAGGCATAACATTAGACATGGCAATAAACGGTCCCCTGCAATGTAACTACAGAAAAATGGCTGAAGAAGCAGAAAGAATACTTCAAAAACTGCAAAACATAAAAAAACTCCACATAACTGCGCCTCGAGGAACGGACATAGAAGTAGAAGTTCCGAAACAAGTAAAATTCGACACGGACTGCATCATTGTGCCACCCAATGTTTATGGCAAGCCTGGAAAAGTTGGCAACCTACCGGTGGGCGAAGTGTGGTCGGATAAGGGTGAAATCATCCAAGTTTTAAACAAGGAAACTGGAAAAGAAGAAAGCCAGCATTATCCTATAAAACAAATTGCAAATGGCAAACTGGTCTGTGATGTTACGGCAGGCGGCTACATGGGTAAGATAAATCCTGAAAAACCTATAATTGTTCAATTCGAAAATGGCGTCTTAACAGATTTCCAATGCGAAGACCGAGCGCTCAACTGTATTCGGGAAGACATATTGGCGTCTCAGGAGAAATATGGCTTGCCAACGGTTCTGGAAGAAGTTGGAATAGGCTTAAACGAAAAGGCAAGAATAACTGGGAATATGCTGGAAGACGAAAAATTGAGAGGCACCTGTCACCTGGCTCCAGGCAACGTCAGATGCCACGTGGACATGTTAATTGATAAACCAACAATCACTGTTGCCTACATAGATGGAACAACAAAAGAAATAATGAGAAACGGCACTTTAGCCTAACGAGAAACACAAACTTTAGTGCAGTATAGGCTTTGGTTCGTTTGTACAGAAGTTTACCCAAACCAACTGTGGCATGTTTATGATAATTTTTTAATCGAAAATAGCTTGACGACGTAGCCCCCACATGTGATAGGACAGGTAGTTTGTAAGATTGGCCGTGAACTGAACTCGCAAACCGTCTACCTTAAACTCTTGAGGCATGTTTATTGGGTCATAATTCTTACCATCGTCCGCAGCTATGCCGTAAAACCCACCTTCAAAACTCAGGTGTACAACGGTGCCCTTGCCATGAATAAGTCCATCGTTTATGGCAAGTTGAGTTGACAAAGCAGATGCTCCAATCAGCACGAGCACCACGCCAACTGTCATGATGATTGCTCGTAACATCAAGAGTTATTCCCAAGTAAGAATTCGCAGTTTGCAATATATAGTTCTAAGCGTTAGAACAGTGGTTTCCTCATAGATGGGTCTAGGCATACGTCCAGATAGACGTCTGGATGTCCTTCAGGGTTTACTATCGGATACTTAGGCTTGATGTTCTTGGTGGTGACTGTGGCACCGAGTTTCTTTGAAGAAGACGCCCAAGTTGCGGGGAAACTTATCAAGGTCCTCTACTAGGCTTAGACGTTCCAGTTTTCTAAGTATCGTGGCTGGCATCTTATCATGCTGCACACCCGCCAAGAGCAAAGCAGTTTCCACCTCGGAGAACTCCTCTTCCTCTCCAACCCATCCTATAAAATCCTTGTTCAGTGGACAGGCTCTCTGGCAATGCATACATCCAATCACGCAGTTATGCCAAGAAGTAGCCATCCAGTCTGGAAATGGAACGTCACCCTTTTTCTCATTATGAAAAACAATGCATCGCTCACCCCGCAAAAGAAAACGATCTGATGAAATCGCACCAGTAGGACAAGCTCGACGACAAAGCTCACATCCCTCACAGCTCTCCATCATCACAGGTTCCCGCCAACCATCCTCCTCGCAACGCAAGTCAGAGTAAACGGCAACAAGCTGAAGAAAGCTCCCAAAACCAGAAACATAACAGATGTTATTCGTCCCGTACTGACCCAGACCACTTCGAACAGCTAACTGCTTAAGAGGCAGCATAGTTCTCGCGAATGAGAACCCTTTTGTGCCAAGAGTCTCAGCTATAACGTTCTCAAACTGCTCTTGCACGAGGTCATATGAAGTGTAAGTAGGCGGAACAATGAGAGCCCGTCGATGCCCATTCAACGTGAAAATCGCTCGGGTCTGAGGTCTAGGTATGGCGGCAACAATCACAGACTGTGCTCTTGGCAAGCTCTCAGGAGCCTGAAAACGAAACCAAGCCAAACGTTCTTGAAAGAAAGCATCGTCAAGCAAGCCTTTCTTGCGCAAACCATCAAGCTGTTTGTGCAGCAAAGCCACGCGGTCAATGGAAACCAGTCGTGCTTCATAACCACGTCCCCTCAAATCAGCAAGCAGTTCGCCAATGAACTTGTCCATATCACTGACAACATGTCTGGAAAAATAAGGATAACGGTTTGGTTTGGTTGGACAAGACTTTGCCCCAACCGCCTTTTGATTTTGAGGAAAAGTTATAGCTGAACGAGGATAGTAGGAATAGCCCAAGTTGACGAAGATAGAGTTGAGGATGAGAAATGAAAATCGGTTCAATAGTTATAGATTGTAATGAGTTCGACAAGATGCTGGCGTTCTGGCAGGAAGCACTTCACTATGTCCCCAGAAATCCAGCGAAGGGTGGCTGGGTCGTTCTTCGTGACCCCGAAGGGAGAAGCCCCAATATATCTTTGAACCAAGTCCCCGAGAAACGTAGAGGTAGGAATAGGTTGCACCTCGACCTGTACACCGACAACAGAGAAGGCGAGGTGAATAGGTTGCTCAAAATCGGAGCCAAGCGGCATCCCCAGACGTATGACCCTGATGATGACTTTCGAGTGCTGGAAGACCCTGACGGCAACCTCTTCTGCGTGGTCCAAATATAGAAAATGAACTCTCCAAAACTCAAATTCGCACAGTCAAAGAAATGAACTTCGTCAGAAAATGAAGAAAAAGAGCAACGACAATAGAGCTTTCTTCTATTAGCCCTTATAGGCTAGTTCAATCAATTGATTAAATTGGAAGAAGGCGAAATCAGAACTAGGAGTTCCGTTTGCGGGAGATATCCCTCACTGTAGTTTTATTTCACATTTTGCAGAATGCCAGCAGGCTATTTCCTTATTTTCACTTGTAAGATTCTTCGATGCCTTCTTCTTCTCTAAACTGCATCTTGTAGAATGCGCTGTACATTCCGCCCTTCTCCATAAGCCCCAAATGAGTCCCCTCCTCAACGATCTTACCATCATCCAAAACAATGATATCATCACAAAGTCTAATCGTTGAAAGCCTATGAGCAATAATTATAGCCAACCTATTCTCAAGAAGCCTTTTCAACGCATTCTGCACAACCAACTCAGTATACGGATCAATGCTTGAAGTAGCCTCATCCAATATCAAAAGCCTAGGATTCATCAAAAGAGTCCGTGCAAAACTAATGAGTTGCCTCTGCCCAATCGAAATGTTTGAAGAACCCTCCTGAATAATGTAGTCATAACCCCCAGAAAGCTTCATTATGAACTCATGCGCGCCAACGGCCTTAGCCGCCTTAACGACCTCTTTATCAGACGCATCGGGCTTTCCAAATCTTATGTTGTCTTTTATGCTCATGGGAAAGAGGAACGAATCCTGAAGAACTATGCTCATGTGCCTACGAAGAGACGAGAGACCAATATCCTTGATATCATAGCCATTCACAATTATCCTTCCACAAAGCGGGTCATAGAACCTCGCAAGAAGATTAATTATCGTACTCTTGCCTGCACCCGTTTGCCCAACAATAGCCAACTTCTCATTCGCATCAAGAGCGAAGCTCACATTCTTAACCACAGGAATCTTTGGATCATATCCAAAAGTAACATCATCAAACACCACGTTATCTATTGTCTTTATAAGCACAGCCTTATCCTGCGGCGAATCTACAACCTCCGGATTCGTGTCGATTAAGTCAAACATCCTCTCAATAGCAGCCATAGCAGACTGATACTGATCATACACAGTCACCAGATCAATAAGCGGCATAAAATACATAAACTGATATTCTATAAATGCCACAAGCGTTCCAAGAGTAATCTCGCCGTTCAAAGCCATTGACGCGCCGAACCAAAGAATCAAAGCCGTGCCAATAATCCTCATGTTAATAATAACAGGCTGATACAAAGATGAAATTCTAATCGCCCTAATGTTCGCATCAACATTCTTCTTCTGAACCTCCTCAAACTCCTTCGCATTTTTCTCCTCTTGAACAAACGATTTTATCACTTTCATGCCTGAAAGACTCTCCTGCATCTTAGCAGTTAGCCCTGAAAGACTTGAGAGCGTTCGCCTATACGCTGTTCTTGAGAACCTTCCAAGAAGCCACGACGCGCCCACGGCCACGGGAAGAATTGCAACAGCAATCAGAGCAAGCTTCACGTTAAGAACGAATATTATTATGAAGGCTCCCAGAATAGAAGCCGTATCCAATATAATGCTCGTCAACCCCATTCTCAGGAATATTCTAACAGTGTTTGCGTCATTTATCGGTCTTGACATTATTCTCCCAATCTCACCTTCAGAGAAATATCTGAGCGAAATCATCTGCAGTTTAGATATCATTTCATCTCTCATTTTTGCGACAACATTTTCGCCGACGATGCGCATCTGAAAAATCTGAATATACTGAAGCCAATAGTTGCTCAAAGTCACAATTACGAAGAGAGGAATCCACCAGATAAATCCAGAGAGATTCCTAGCATCAATTATCTGATCTATTGCAACCTTATGCAAGTAAGGCGAAAATAATCCTGTCACAGCGGTTAAAATAATGGTGCCAAAACCTATTGCCAAGTTTCTTCTATAGAGTTTAGCGTACTTGTAGATTCTGCGAATCAGAACCCTGTCTGGAACTGTTCTTTTTCTAGACTCTTCAGATCTGGAGAAGACTCCAAACGGACTAGACACTACTCTGTTTCCTCCTCCAAAATTTTTCCTGGAGCTTTCTCGTAAAACTGAGTTTCATAAATCCTCTTGTAAACGCTATCTTTAGCCATGAGCTCGCTATGTGTTCCAAACTCGACGACTTCACCATTATCAAGAACCATTATTTTGTCAGCGTTCTTTATTGTCGAAAGCCTCTGAGCTATTATGAAGCATGCCCTACCCTTCACAGCCTCCTCTATAGCCTCTTGAATCTCCTGTTCCGTCTTTGCGTCCACAAATGACAACGAGTCATCAAGGATTAGGATCTTCGGATCCGTCAAAAGTGCCCTAGCAATAGTTAGCCTCTGCCTCTGTCCACCTGAGAGGGTTACTCCTCTTTCGCCAATAATGGTGTTGTAGCCTTGTGGAAGCGTCTGTATGAAATCATGTATCCTTGCATGCTTGGCTACGTGTATAATCTCATCCATGGAAGCGTTAGGCTTGCCGAATGTAATGTTATCCTTAATTGTCCCTGTGAATATGAATACGTCTTGAAGGACAAGGCCTATTTGTCTCCTCAAAGATGAAAACTTGAAGTCTCTAATGTCATTACCGTCTATCAGTATGCTTCCGGAGTCAACGTCATAGAACCTTGGAATAAGATATATTATGGACGTTTTACCCGAGCCCGTAGCCCCGAGAACGGCTATTTTCTCGCCTGGATTAACCATGAAGCTTACGTTTTTCAGTACCGGTCTATCTTTAACGTATCCGAAGGTCACATTTCTAAATTCAACTTCGCCCTTTTCTATCGTAATCTCTCTGGCATTAGGATCATCTTTAACATCTACAGGCACATCTATCATTTCATAAACCCTTTCGAGTCCAGCAGAAGCATTTATCCAAACACCTGAAAGCATACTCAAGTCACGTAGAGGAAAACTTAGCCTCATCATGTATCTCGTGAAGAGTGTAAGACCACCTATTGTCAACATGGATGCTGGTGAGGCTATCAGGTTGCCACCATAAACGTATACTAGGGTTATTCCAAGAGTTAGGATAGTTGGTGCAGAAGGCATGTATCTGGACTGAATCTTACCAGCTGTAACTGCTGTATCCACAAATATGTCTTCAACCTGTTCAAACCCGTTCTGTAGTTCGTCCTCTTTCTGGAAAATTCGCACAACTTTCATCCCTAGAATGTTCTGTTGCACGTATGCACCAAGCCTACCTAGGATGAGCATCATTTTTCTAAAGAGAGGCATGGTTTTAATCCAAAGCTGAGTGGTAAAGTAGAATATGAATGGCATAGGTATGATGGCTATTAGGCTCATTGCTGGACTTACGGAATACATCACCGAAAAAACCAGTATGACTGAGAACACAGCATTAGCCACAACTCCAACCCACGTCCTAAGAAACATTTCCACGACCTGCAAATCCATTGTAGCTCTTGAAACGAGGTCACCCACCGCGGTAGAATCATAAAATTTGAATGACTTACCTTGAAGAGAGGCGTAATAATTAGATCTTATATCCCTTATCATCAATTGTGCAGTATATCCATGCACGTATGTTATTACAAAGTTAACTATTCCAAAGCCTACTACTGCAAGCACTATATTTAATACAAGCCCGGATAATAGCTCATACTTTCCGCCTACGATAACGTTGTCAATTATCTGTGATGTGTAGAGCGGTTCAAGTGTGAACAGATAAGCTTTTAAAATAGATAATGCAACTATGGCAAAAATGAAATAAGTATATGGCTTATGATATCTAAGAAGCCTTTTAAACGCCCCTACAGAACGGGAAAGCTCCGCCTGTGTTTTAATTGTCTTGATATATTTCAAGATTGGCTTAGCTACGCTCATAGCCTACACCATTTAGATCGGTGAAGTATCCCCCAACATGGCTTAGCATACCTCACCCCATTGGACGGTATATTCTTTTTGTTCTCTCTTTCAAACTTTCCAAAGTTATACCCTTAAGTATGTAAAAGGTCACTTTGTTATCGTCGGGACTTGAACTAATAAAATCGAACATTAGGCTGAAGACTTATTAAGCGTATTGAAAGCTAGTCTTTGGGGAAATTCTTGCCAAAAAGGAAGAGTTGGTCTGAAAAATTACAAGACAGCAAAGGTCTGCCAAAGGTAGAAAAAATCACTGACAAAATGAGTAAAAGATGGGGTTCAGGCACGGTGGTTATTCCGGCGCCGATGGAAGTTAATGAAATAATGAGAAAAGTGCCTGAAGGAAAACTTACGACCATTAATGAAATTCGCGCTGCTCTTGCCAAAAAACACGGAGCAACGATTGGCTGTCCCATAACCACGGGCATTTTCGCTTGGATCGCAGCTAACGCTGCTGAAGAAGAAAGACAAAAGGGCGAAAAGAACATTACTCCTTACTGGCGTACGCTGAAGACTGGTGGAGTGATAAACGAGAAATATCCCGGCGGAGTTGAAGCTCAAAAGAAACTTTTGGAAAAAGAAGGGCATAAAGTAGTTCAGAAAGGCAAAAAATGTGTTGCTGTCGATTACGAAAAATCATTGGCAAGAATATAGTACGCACATCATAAGAACACGGCATCCTTAAGACCATTCATAGTATAAAATTTGCTCGAAAAAAGAGAAAGGGGAAAGTTAGAGGTTTTCGGCGTAAAACTAGATCCAAACGGCCAAAATTGCTATTCCAATGATAGCTAGTATGGCGACTATTACTACGAAGATTATCACTGCTAATATGCTTATAACGAATGCTTTTAGCCATCCACAGTCAAAGAAGTGTTTCACTAAAGCAAGCCACAGTATCAGTAGGATGATGGTGGCAATGATACCTGAGAAGAAGGCACCAAAGAATGTGCCAATCACGGTTCCAAGGATGGTTATCCAGATGGCATCAGTGAACTTCGCTTTCTGTTTTCCAACAATAGCTCTTCCCGATAACCAAAGAACTGGTGAAATTATAATCGTGTTTACGATAACGCTTATGAGCAACGCGTCCAAATTAATTGCCATATGAACCCTCCTTTTTACTTCTGATGCTACTTAGGCAAGTGCTCCTTTTTTAAGCCTACTATATGAAGAACATTTCGCTATATGCCTTTCTCCGAGAAGAAGCTTCGTTTCAATACTCGCCTATTTTTTCTCCTACCTTGTAGTAGAATCCATCTTCGCCTATCCATTTAAATAACAAGCCGTCACTCCACTTATAGCCTTCACGAACGTGAGCCGCTAGAACTTCTCCTATGAACCATACGTGATCGCCTGCTTCGATTTCTTTGACAACTTTGCATTCGATGCTGGCTGGACTTTCCTTAATAAGCGGCGCATTCACTTTGACTCCTTTTTCAGGAGTAAGCTTTGCTAGTTCAAACTTGTCCACTTCCCGACCTGATTTCTCTCCGCAAACACGCACAGCATTCATAAGCTTCTTATCAACTGCGTTAACTACGTATTCGCCGCTTTGGCGAATCAAATCAAAGGAGTATCTAGAAGGGGCTATGCCAACGCCAACTAATGTTGGTTTTCCAGAGAAGTAGGCAAACATGCCAATAGTTATGATGTTCTTTTTTCCCTCATGCTCGGCTGACAATAAATAGACGGGTCTAATAGGGAACTGTCTCAATCCTTCAGAAACTGAAACTTCTTTTTTCACTTACACCAACTCATAACATCAAGAATTAACCAAGCATTTAACGATTTGTAAGCCTGTATTGGCGGTTTTGACAATCAACCATTTCGTTCTCAAACAATTTGCGCAATGTCTTGAAGACTTTCTTTTCCGATTCACCAGTTTTTTCAGCAATCTCCGCAAGCGTTAACCCTTTATCAGCACTTTTCAACGTTGAAACTACAAATTCATCAACCTTGTTCAGCTTCACCACGACAATCATCCCAAACCAGAGGCAAATGTTTAGTTTCACGATTTATGCTTATTTTTTCTTATAATACTTTCCAATCTGGACTGCATTTCTGCATCATAAAATCAAAGAGGGGGAATAAGGAAAGATGGATAACATGACTGTAGAACAAGAATGGTTTTCACAGATACTAGGAAATTCAACAAAACAAGGATATTCAAGAGGACTTGCCTATTTCAAAGAATTCCTCTCTTTTTCTGTTGATAAGAGTAAGTAGATTAAAAATACTATATCTTTTTTCCTTTTTTATAGGAAGTCTTGTTTTGATTTTGCGGAATAGTTATAGCTGAAACGAAATAGACTACATTAATTGGCAGTTGATAGGTGATAAGAATGGTTGACATACAGACTGTTTCGATAGCTATTGCTTCTGCTGGTGTGTTCGTAGCAGCCATATACTATGTTATCCAAATTAGGCATCAGAGCAGAATGAGACAAACAGACTTGGTCGTTAGGTTGTATTCGGCTTTCAGCGGCAAGGAACTTCAAGAAGCGTATTTTGAAACTGTATATGGATTTGAATTCGCGGATTACGACGACTTTATGAAAAAGTATAGGATGCCTGCGAAGCCTATACTTCCACTTTGGCAGATCTGCAAGTTCTTTGATGGTGTAGGTGTTCTTCTACGTAGAAAGCTTGTTGACATTGGATTGGTTGATGAACTCTTTCATGGAGAAGCGACAATAGTATGGAAAAAAGTGAAGCCCTTAGTAGAAGGGCGAAGGAAAGAACTAAACCAACCGACATTTTATCAAAGCTTTGAGTATCTCTACAATGAACTGAAGAGAAGAGAGCAAAGAGGTGCTAAGAATGGTTGACATTCAGACAGTTTCTATAGTAGTAGCCTCTGCAAGTGTTGTGGTTGGAGTTGTGTATTATGCTCTTCAGCTGAGACATCAGACTAAAATAAGACAAACAGATTTGGTCATGAGACTATATTCAACTTATAGCAGCAAGGAATTTCTTGAAGCATATACTAAATTCATGACGATGGAATTTGAGGACTTCAACGACTACAAGAAAAAGTATGCTCCTACAGGGTTTCCTGAAAAACCAGAAGCCATAGCATTCGCCACAGTTAGCGTATTCTT
>Ga0209725_1000556_pt1 | contig 22632 bp, 24 predicted proteins | sample I18A1metaG_FD_184145 | JGI IMG/M metagenome (GOLD analysis project Ga0209725, IMG submission 184145) | Lake sediment bacterial and archeal communities from Gulf of Boni, Indonesia to study Microbial Dark Matter (Phase II) - ​I18A1 metaG... | ecosystem: Environmental > Aquatic > Freshwater > Lake...
CCTAAGAGAACTCCAATACAAAATTCTGGAGCGAATAAAAGTCAGCACTCAGACGTTGAGCGATACCTACAAGGCGATGCTCAAGAGCGGAATGCTCGAGAAGAAATACCGGAATGACCCGACATACGTTAGTCGCCAGTTCAGCAATCGACTGAGAGATTTGGCTCAATACTGGGACAACTATCTGGTCGCAAAGAAACTCGTTCCAGGCCAGTAAAACATTAAACGACACGGCAAAGATGCGACATCGACCTGGCCCTTTCACCCAAAATTTTACCTTTCGTTGACGAGCCTGCGCTTCTAAGGTCGCCAAGAAACGTGGAGAAAGACATTCGAAAAGGATAAGAATCCAAGGATAAACTGGATAGGGACCGCTGAGGTTTCTATCAATTGAACTGGAGTTTGCGGTTTCGATTTCTTAGAACATCTCTGATAGTTCCAATTTTTCGAACAGCGCGGTTTCGAGCTAAGTTGCATATCGTGTATCTGGTTTAGTTTGGTCAGGTCCTGGAGGAGTGGGCAAGGGAGGGAGGGGCGGGGGTACTCCTATCGTGCGCGATAGAATTATTGACTCAGCCATTGCGGCATTGGAGATTGTTTGAACGATTATCATCGGAATCGGCTTCTGTTGCTTATGTTCTTCAAGCACTCTGCCAACTTCATCCTTCTCTCCCGTGATCTGAGCTCTCCCCCTTATGTTAATCTGGGCAATCGAAGGAGTAAACGCAACCGCAAACACGAACGGCGCTTCTAATATCGAGTCAGACCTCCTCTCAAGGTCAAGGATGTTGATGTTCACCGCTATCTGGACTTGGGCCGGTAGCGGTCTGTCCACCTCCCATAGCCGCTCTGCGGAAAGCTGAGTAATGAAGACATTGACTCGTAGCAAACTCCAATACCCCTCATTCAACTTAGAGGTCTCTAGTCTTAAGGGTTGTCTACTACGCTATTCTTCCATGTCTTCAAGCCTGAAGAGTTCCGGGATCGCTATATGGCGTTCCTTTTGATGCGGCTCCATTTGGTACAGTTTTCTACGCATTTGGATCCTCCTCTTCAATTTTGGTCGGTTCCCAAAGGGAGTGCGCGCGTCTGGGCGAAATCCTCTGAATAACCAGTCGTCTCCCGACGATCTTAACTAGAAGAAGATCGCCTTCTTTGAACGGAAAGAGTGAGTCCTCAGTCAACTTCGTTGACAAGTATATCCTGGGCGACCTATAGAAGGCTCCCTGCTTCCTAGCGGGCTTCCTAGTCACGTTAAACTTCGTCACTATTTGGGAGACCATTTACTTTACCACATGGAACACCGAATACGTGAACAAAAAGTTATAAAATATTTATGATAAACGGAGTAGCAATTGCTAATCATTTCGAGCCAGCATTTTGACGGTTCCATGCCTTAACGACTTAGAAGGCCAAGACGACCGTAGCCGAAACAGGTCGACGCGCAAGATCTCTTCGAGCGATTTTTCACAAACGTTTCTACCATGAGTAATTGTTACGGTTTTTTGGAGGACCGCACTTCGGGTTGAGCAATGTTCGACACGGAGAACTTAGCATTGCTGCCAGAAGACTATAGATAGGTTTTCATATAAGCGCGGTGGCATAGTTCTGCCAATGTTAGGAGGAAAAGAATTCTGCTAAATGAGATTAGATGGCATGGAAGAGCAGGACAAGGGGTGATAACAGTCAGTCGACTTCTAGCATACGCGGCTCTCATGGAAGGTAAGTATGTCCAAGCTTTTCCTGAGTTCGGACCGGAGAGACTCGGCGCTCCGATCCGAGGGTTCACTAGGATAAGTGATAAGCCTATCGAGATTCACAGTCAAGTCTACACTCCAGACACTGTTGTAGTTCTCGACGGGACGCTTTTGAAGACGGTTGATGTAGTGGAAGGACTTGTTCACGGAGGTAAGATTGTTATCAATACAAGAAAGGAACCGCTTGAGATCAAGAACGAACTGGGCCTCAAGAAGGCCAGCGTCTATACTGTCAACGGCACTAAAATAGCTCTCGATATTCTTGGAAGGCCCGTAGCAAATACAGCTATGCTAGGAGCGCTATTGAAAGTTTCCCCGTTGACATCGCTTGATAGTTTGATTAAAGCAATGCTAGAACGTTTTCCAGGACCCTTAGGCACCAAGAATGAGAAGGTAATGAGAATCGCATACGAGGAGGTAAAAGGATAACCTTGGAGAGAGAAAAACCAGGATGGAAATCTATTCCGATTGGAGGAAACTTGCTGGAGCCGGGTTCGTCGACGAAATATAAAACCGGCGATTGGCGAACCTTCAAGCCCGTAATTGACCTGAAGAAATGCACGAAATGCTTAATCTGCTGGATCGATTGCCCTGAGCCTTGCATTTTGAGGACTGAAACTGGTGTGGAGATCGATTACGCGTACTGCAAGGGGTGCGGAATATGTGCAGTGGAATGTCCGGTGAAGGCGATTGCAATGGTGGAGGAGTAGAGAATGGAAAAAGTTGTCGGGTTGAATGGTGACGAAGTAGTCGCATATGCTGCCAAACAGAGCGGAGTAGATGTTGTAGCAGCATACCCCATCACACCACAGACGATAATAGTTGAACTCTTCGCGAGGTACGTAGCCGATGGAGAAGTTCACGGCGAGTATGTCTGTGTAGAATCGGAGCACTCAGCGATGTCGGCTTGCTTAGGGGCGAGTCTCGCAGGTGCCCGGGTCTTCACGGCCACAGCGAGTCAGGGGCTTGCATTGATGCACGAAATGCTCTATATCGCGTCAGGCCTCCGCTGTCCGGTAGTTATGGCTGTAACGAACAGAGCTTTGTCCGCACCTATAAACATCCACGGCGATCACTCGGACATGATGGGGTCTAGAGACTGCGGTTGGATCCAAATCTATGCAGAAAACGCTCAAGAGGCTTACGATTGGATGATACAGGCATTCAAGATAGCCGAAGCGCCTGAAGTTCTGCTACCAGTTAGCGTCAACTTGGACGGGTTCACCATCAGCCACTCGATGGAAGGGGTCCACGTGCTTGAGGACGAGGATGTTGCTAGATTCCTGCCGCCGAGAAAAGCAGAAGTCACTTTGAACCCAGACAAGCCGATTACAGTCGGAGCACTCGTCCTGCCAGATTACTACTTCGAATTCAAGGCCCAGCAAGAAGATGCGATGAAGAGAGTCCCGCAAGCGTTTATACGTGTTGCAGAGTCCTACGCGAAGGTTTCCGGAAGAAATTACGGCATATTGAACGCCTACGGAATGGAGGATGCCGAGGCGGCGATACTTTGCTCAGGTAGCACCGCTGGAACAGCAAGAACCGTCGCGAAAGATCTCCGTGAAAAGGGTTTGAAAGTTGGAGTTGTGAAACTCTGGCTATACCGACCATTTCCTGTTGAGGAGATCATTTCTGCGATCAGAGGAGTGAAAGCACTAGCAGTGCTCGATCGGGCTTTGAGTTTTGGGGCGCCGTATAGCGCTCTAGCCGCTGATACTATAGCCGCACTCTATCGGTCCAATACTGATATCAGAATTCTAAATGTTGTTTACGGACTTGGAGGTAGAGACGCTACTCCAGGTGATCTGAAGTCTATCTTCGAGGAAGTTATCGAGATCGCGAGGACGGGTAAGGTAATCACACCGGTGAGATTCGTTGGGGTGAGAGAATAATGGTAGCATTAAGAGATCTTCCGACAGAAGAGCCTCGGGCTCCTGGGCACCGCCTCTGTGCTGGTTGCGGCCCTGCCATAGTTTCAAGAATGGCTATGAAAGCTTTGAGAGGGCCCACCGTACTAACAAATGCAACAGGATGCCTTGAGGTAGGGACTACTATTTACCCATTAACATCTTGGCGAATCCCTTGGGTACACGTAGCCTTTGAGAACGCTGCTGCGGTAGCTAGCGGTATAGAAGCGGCTTACAAGGCGATGGCAAGAAGGGGGGGATGGAGCAAGAAGGTTGATGTGATAGCTTTCGGCGGGGACGGCGGAACCTTCGACATAGGGATACAAGCGCTTTCCGGAGCGCTAGAAAGGATGCACGACTTCGTATACATCTGTTACGACAATGAGGCGTACATGAATACTGGCATTCAAAGATCCGGTGCGACTCCACGGGGTGCATCAACTACAACAAGCCCTGCTGGAAAGAAGATCCCTGGAAAAGTTGAATGGAAGAAGAACTTGGCGGCTATTTGCGCAGCCCATGGAATCGACTACGTGGCAACGGCTTCCCCAGCGTTCATGTTAGACTACATATCGAAGGTTCGAAAAGCGATAGAGGTAGACGGCCCAGCAGTTATCCATGTGATTTCACCCTGCCCGCTTGGCTGGCGTTCAGACCCTGCGAGTACAATAAAGATAGCTAGACTAGCGGTGCAAACTGCTTACTTCCCAATATACGAAATCGAAAAAGGAAAGTACAGACTGAATTTGAAGGTGCCGAAACCATTACCGATCGAAGAGTTCCTCAAGACTCAAGGGAGGTTCTCCCATCTCTTCGAACCTGAGTTCCGAGCTGAGATAGACGCAATTCAGCAGCATGTGAATGAAGAATGGAGCAATCTGCTTCAACTTTGCGGAGAAGCAAAAGCCTAAGTCCATAGGTCTTCTTGAGGAAACTAGATGACTGCAAAGAAAATAGTGGCAGTATTCTTAACCTGCATAATTCTATTCCTTCTAGTCTATCCTTCAATAGGCTCCGGAACTCTACAGCTGAGGGTTAAGAATACACCTGTTAAAACCGAACAGACAGTGGAGCGGATCTACGTCACCTACAGGCTTGTTACGGCACATCCATCAAACATGGCAAACGACTCGGGGTGGAGAGTGGTCGCAAATGAGACCAGAAGACTCGAGCTGGTAGCGTTAACCAATACGACTGAACTGTTCGTGCAATCTCGCCTAGCCGCTGGAGAATACGACAAGATAAAGATCCAAATCACCAACGCATCAGCGATAGTCAACGGGACCGAAGTAAAGTTAGAAGCGCCTCCGAGAGACGTCACGATCGTCGTCGAATTCACTTTGCGGATAGACAGAGAAACGATTGTTCTCTTGGACTTTCAGAGTAATTACCATGAAATCGTAACTCTGAAGCGTCTATTGCCGGTTGTCAACGCAACTGTCGTTCGGTAGCGTAGATCTTCCGGACAGGTTACTTGAAACAAGAGCTCTTCCAAGGAACTCGCGTCGACCGAAATGCAGAAAAATGACAGCTGTGACAAACCTTAGGAGGAGATCAAATTTCATGTGCATAGTAGGCAAGAGCGAACTCGTTGAGTTGATTCAAAAGTATAAGTGCATACACCCTTTCGACTACGAACTATTGGACGGGGATGGATATGTACTGACGGTCAAGGAGGAGACTACCCTCCACTACCTTGAACATAAGAACCTAGTATCCTACGAGATAGTCTTCACTCCTCCCAACATGGTGGCGCACCTAACAGCCAAGAGTAGGTATGGTCGCATGGGCCTTTCGTTTCTCAATGCTGCAAAAGTCCATAGCGGATTCATCGGCAGGCTGGCTTTGGAGCTCGTCAACCTAAGCAATGACAGACAACCTATAACGATTAAGAGAGGCGACCCACTGATGCATATAGAGTTCATAACTAGAGAAGGTGAACCTTCTCCTTACGCAGGGTCTTACATGTTTCAGTACATGAACTCAGAGGAAAAAGCACTCTACATAGGTCTATTAACCAGACATTTCAAAGGTCTGTTCGACAAGAGCCGTCTCGAAACAATGGCAAGGAAAAGCATCGAAGTCTCCGAAACCCGTTAGACTTGGAGCTCACTGCTTGCGGCTCACACCTTCAAAAGGCTCTTCTCGCTACTGGCAGATCGGGTCGTAGAAAAGCGCTATTTACTCTTGCGCCTTTGTATACGCGCGAAGATTGCAATAGCAAACAGCGCGATAACAATGCCGATCATAGTGACTTCACTGAAGCCTTGTCCCAGATCCAATGTTATGATATCACCTTTGGCGGTAGCGTGGCCTATCGCTGTTATTGTTGCTCTTGGATCTATCTGAGCGCGAACGTGTTTCGTTGCATTGTCTTCTTTGAACTTGACCAGAAGGTCCAGCGTGGGTTGAGCGCTGAACTTCCATGTGGTCGATTGGGTGCTGAAATTGTATGTTTTACTCCACTTCTCGATAGGTAGTTCAAAGCTGCTGAAGTCAAACAGAGTTGCGTTTCCTGCTTCATCTCTGGCCATAGGCAGGGTCATAGGCATTGTTCCGCGTTTGTAGAATATCGTTTCCGTTCTGTTTCCATATCTCTCCACCTGAGGTAGAATGTAGTTCTGTCCAACGAGGTTGAGACTTACATTGCCAACTCTAATGTCCTGCTCTATTATGAAGGACTTCCACGTGCAGTTGATATCGAGAACGTCCCCCTTTCTGGATTGTACACCCACCACCTCAAGTCGGACTGACATGTTCATCCAGCCGGTGTTCGACGTCACATTCATCGAGAGCTCCTTAACTGAAGCTTGCTGACACTTGGCTCTCAAAGCACTCTCAAGTTTATTCGAGGCGTCGGTCAAGTTTTCGCCTGACAGGCTCAAGCTTAACGCAGGGAAATCAGTCATGTTCTGGTAGATTGAAGATTCGATCTTTACCATCACGCCATCCGTTTGAATCTGAATCGAGACTTCACTTGCCTCCGCGGGAGCTATTTCGTACACGAAAAATATCATAAGCAACACAAGAGCTGCCGCAATGATTCTACTCAACGTTCAAACGCCGACCTCAGCTTATCCATTTCCATTTTTGGGCTAGTTCAGTCATTGGTCGTAACCAGAAACGAAGCTATCTATTTAATACTAGTGATTTGCTTTCCGCTCGTTATCGAACTTTCGTTCCTGACGGAACTTCTTCCGGAACTGTAAGCCAAACAGGCTTTCCGGCCAAGTCGGCTGCCAAAAGCATGCCTTTTGACTCTATTCCCGCTATCACTTTCGGCGTCAAGTTAACCAAGACTACCACAAGTTTGCCCAGAAAATATTCAGCAGGGTAAAATTCAGCGCCCCCTACCACGGTCTGGATCGTCTGTCCTCCTATGTCGACATTAACCTTAAGGATCTTCTTCAACTGAGGTATTTTCTCAGCATTCACAATCTTCCCTATTCGAATATCCAACTTTTGAAAATCTGCAATCGTCAATGACATCGACATCTCACCAGTGAAGCTATGTGTTACTCTCTGGCTGCTTCAAAAAGTTTTTGCACAATGTTGCGAAAACGTGAGATAAGCGTTGGCCACGGTCTTAAGCTCTAAGATTCATTTATATGTGCTCATAATAGTCTATGAGAAATGAGTTTGGGGCACGATGCCGAAGAGTCTTCTAATTCTTCAGCCTGAAGGAAAACGTTTGAAGGTTGGTGTCGGCAAGACTATTCTTGATATCGCTCAAGAAGCTGGAGTTGACATTCAGTCGGTATGCGCGGGCAAAGGAATATGTGGAAAGTGCAGAGTAGTTGTTCGCGCTGGGTCGGAGTACCTATCTCAAGCTTCAAGGGTTGAAAGAGTAGTCTTCTCAGATGACGAATTAGAGAAAGGTTACAGGTTGGCCTGTAGAGCGATCATCGGAAAATCGGGAACGATCACAGTTGAGGTTCCTCCTGAGAGCAGAGCGGGTCTACAGCGACTATTGGTGTCCGGTGTCGAGACGAGAGTTGAGTTCGAACCTGCTGTGCGAAAATATATGGTTGAAGTTAGAAGACCGACTCTTGAGGAGCCGAGGTCAGACATGGATAGGCTATTGGATGCGTTGTCTAGACGTAGAGAAATACGTATTGAAAGGATCTGCTTGGGCGCTTTGAGACGCGCACCTCATGCGGTCAGGAGTGCGGAGCCTAACGTCACGATCACCGTCTGGAACAACAAGGAAGTAATTTCGGTTGAAGCGGGAAACAAGCAGACAAAGCTATACGGCTTCGCCGTCGATGTCGGCACTACGAAGTTGGCTGGATATCTTGTGGACCTAGACCTCGGAACGATCGTCGCAGCAGTGTCCTCTACGAACCCTCAAATACCATACGGAGAAGACGTAATTTCAAGAATGTCTTTCATCATGAAGGACCTGAAAGGGTTAAGCCAACTGCAGACTTTGATCATCAAGGAAGTAGACAAGCTTATCCTTGAGGCATGTAAACACGCTCATGTTACACCCGATCAAGTGCATGAAGTCACAGTAGTCGGCAACAGCGCGATGCACCATATCTTCTTCGGCATATATCCAGGATACGTTGCTCTTGCACCATACCCCACAGTTCTGCGAGATCCAATTGACGTAAAAGCTAGTGAGCTTGGAGTAGACATCAATCCATGCGGCAACATTCATGGACTGCCGCTGATAGCCGGATTCGTTGGAGCTGATGCTGTGGCGGACATCCTCGCGACCCAAATGTACGCTTTGGATGATATTGCGATGATGATAGATATTGGAACGAACACTGAGATTGTCATTGGTGATAAGAATAAGCTAACTGCCTGCTCTTGCGCTTCGGGCCCCGCCTTTGAAGGTGCTCACATCAAGAACGGTATGAGAGCGGCGACAGGAGCTATAGAACGGGTCTACATAGACCCCGATACGTTCCAAGTCGGATACGAAACCGTCGACAATGCTAAACCTTCAGGCGTCTGCGGCTCCGGCGTCGTTGATGCTGTGGCTGAGATGTTAATGAGAAGAATTATTGATTCCTCAGGTAGGATCAAGACGGAGCTAGGCTTGCCTAACATAAGGGTGAAGGATAGGATACCAGAATTTGTCCTCGCTGGCGCGAGCGAAACAGGGAGTGGCAATGAGATAGTGATAACCCAAGAAGATATTAGACAGATACAACTTTCCAAAGCCGCTATCTACTCTGGGATCTCAATCTTGATGAGGCGACTCGGAATTTCAGCCGCAGATATCTCAAAAATATTTCTCGCCGGCGCATTCGGCACATACGTGGATCCTCAAAGCGCACGAGTTATTGGGATGTATCCCGACATCCCACTGAGCCGAGTTCAATTCGTGGGCAATGCCGCTGGCTCGGGTGCTAGAATGGCTCTAATGTCGATTGAAATGAGGAGAAAAGCGGATGAGATTTCAAAGAAAGTCGACTACATAGAACTCGGTGCTGATCCAAACTTTCAAAACGATTTTCTCAACGCGACCTATCTGCCCCACAAGAACATCGATTTGTTTCCAAGCGTAAGAAGGCTATTGCAGAATTGAAGATATTGACATGTTCCTTGAGAACGCGATTCGCGGGTATCGCCTGAAAATCTTAGATGAAGAACTATCGTTAACTTTAGGCCTAATCCCGTATATCCCACCCCTATAGGCGTCTAGCGTGTCAGCCATAGAACAAGTTGGAAGCGCTCTTTCCGCTAACCCGATCGGCCCTCTAGAAAACGAAGCTCGTGCCTTTCACGCGAATGAGCTCTACAGCCATCACAATAAGAGCATACTAGGCGCACGATCTCAGCCTCTTCTGAGATTCTTACAAGTTGTTCTGGCATCACTACAGAAGATTCCTAATTACTATATCTCTTTGAACTACACAAGCTTGGGCTTGATTTGATGTACAGGTCTTCTCGTACGCCAATTGTAACAGACTACTCCAAATGCTAACTCTTAAGAAACAGTTCCTTCAAATCCATAATCTTCAAACGGAAGAAGTGGTGACTTATGAAGGAAGTGATTATCTCTGACAAGGCGCCTAGGCCTGTTGGCCCATACTCTCAAGCAATCAAAGTTGGAAATCTGATATTTGTCGCGGGTCAAGCAGCAATCGATCCCAAAACTGGCGAAATCGTAAACGGAGGCATTAAGGAGCAAACGCAGCAGACGTTTAGGAATATAGAAGCAATTTTGAAGACTGCGGGTTTGACACTTGAGCACGTCGTCAAAGTTAGCGTTTTCCTAAAGAATATCAGCGACTACAAGATGATGAACGAGGTTTACGCCACGTTGTTCAAACGAGACCCACCTGCTAGGACGACGGTGCAAGCAAATCTACCTCTAGAGGGCATATTGATAGAGGCGGATGCGGTAGCCGCGTTATAGTGCGAGAATACTCTATTTCTAACAGTCTGCATTAGTGGGTACGCTAGCGATATAGGTTTCACAAAAAGATTACATGGACCGCGAACAGGGTCGCCAACCTTACTGCGCCTTATGCTATCGGAGATATTGATTTCTGTAATCTGACTGAAGGGTTGCCGCTAGGACTATGGCCGCGTCCGAGAGCGAAGCGCAGATAGTTTCGAGGTCACTATCCTTTCTCTTGGCCAGAAGAACGCTTCACAATTTCCTCGGAGAGTTGTTCAGCAGTCTTTCCTTGAACATCTATTCCAAGTTTTCGAGCAGTTTCCTTTAGGATCTGCTCTTCACTCTCAGTCTTGGGCTTTGGGGGTTCTTCTGCGATAGGTTCGGAAGAGGCTTTTCGGTACTCCCTGATTGTTTCCCCAATTGCCTTCGCAAGTTGAGGAAGCTTTCTGCCCCCAAAGAGGATAAGGACTATAACCAGAATTAGAGCTATCTCCCAAGGACCTATGAACGGCATCCATACCACTGCATTAGCTGTTTTCCTCTTCATTCTTCTTAAGTTTTCCTAAAGGTTAACCATGATCATTTGAAGTTCGAATTTGCAGGGCCGTTGAGCCTTATCGGACAGAATTGATGCTAAATGCTCAGCTGGACACCGGCTTGCTTAAGGAACGCGTTCAGCTCAGCTCTATAGGGCATCGCCGTTATCGCACCTCGTTTCGTGACTACTAACGCACCGACTGCATTGGCTACCGTTACAGACTTCTCTAAGTCCCATCCTTCGCATACTCCGACTAACAGGCCGGCATTCCATCCGTCGCCAGCACCAGTGGTGTCAACTGGCTTGACACTGAATGCTGGCTTCCTGATCACTCTCCCTTCCGCGGTGTTCACAAAAGACCCTTGCGCACCGAGCTTTATTCCAACCGTTCTAGGACCGAGCTTCAGAGCCCTCGATGCCGCCTTATTAGGCTCCGCGGTTCCCAGAACAAATTGAGCTTCTTCTTTAGAGAAAGTTGCAATATCTGAAAGCTCTAAGGCTTTTCGATATGTTCTCCTCAGGATCTCCTCGTTATCCCAGACATCTGACCGAAGGGTGGGATCGAAAGAAACGGCTACCCCTGACCTTCGGGCGATTCTCATAGCATGAAAAACCGCTCCTCGAGACGGCTGTTGCGAAAGGGCAAAACCCGAAACATGAAGAACCTCAGCTCTCGATATGTAGTTCGGATCGATATCGCCGCGTTCAAGCGAGCTATCAGCTGTCTCTCCAGTCCAAGGTCTTCGATAGAAAAGAAATGTTCGCTCGCCTGTAGTGGGCTCATTCGCCACGAATGTTATTGAGGTTCGCCTCTCTTTTTTCCGCTTGACGTTTGACACGTCGACCTCGTTTTCACGGAGGATTCCGACCAAGAAATCGCCGAATGGGTCTTCTCCTACGGCAGTTATTACGCCTGCGCTTATGCCTAGCCTAGAGACGCCGACCGCTGTATTCATTGGCGCTCCCCCGAAGCACTTCTCAAATGTTCTAGCTCTTGTGTAAGGCACTGGTTCAGTCGAAACGAAATCGACTATTATTTCGCCGATTGCAATCAAACGACTCATACGTTATACCCTTGGACTTAACCATCCATCGTAAATTAAACGTACTAAACAATTTAAAACAGTTAAGGCAAGAGACTGATCACTCCGCAATAACGGCTAATCTTAAATCACTAACGAGCAGTATTGAAAACCTAGGATGGCGCCATGAGTTTTTGGAAACTGTCAGTCGGCGATTGGGTTTTCGCGTCGAAGAGAACTCGTTTCTTCAGTTTTGAGGAACAATTTGCGCTTAAGGAAATCGTCAGACGGATCTCAGAAATAGGCCTAGACGGCATCGACTTTCTGGTAACCGACGCAAACGATTGGAACGGACAAAGGATTGCAGAGACCCGAAATCTCGTCAAGTCTGCAGGACTTGAGGTGATCTCTGTTTCTCCAGATATATGGTCCTCTTGGCCTTTCGGATCACTTGTCAATCCGAGTAGAAAGGAAAGATTGCGCGTAGTAAGACATGTTAAGGAGACCGCTGCAATAGGCAAACAACTGGGCGCAAAACTGCTCAACGTATGGCCTGGGTCTGATAGCATGATCTCTCCTAAGGGCGAGTCATACTGGACTATCTGGGATAGATTCGTGAAATCCGTAGCCGAATGTGTTGACAACGCATCGGATGAGGGTTTAAAGGTCACAGTGGAATACAAGCTGAGAGATCCAGCCGAATTCCAGATCCTGAACAACTCAGACACCTTCATGAGGCTGGCTGAGTCGATTAGATCGTCGAAACTCGGAGCATGTCTAGACACTGGGCATGCTATTCAATGCCGGGAGCATCTTCCATCAGTTGTTAACAAACTGGCTAAGTGGCTTTTTCACGTTCACTTGGACGACAACTACGGCGACTGGGATGATGACCTACCTCCCGGCTACGTTCATGACTTTTCTCAGTTGTTCGAAGCGTTGAGGATGGTCAATTACAGAGGATACCTCATGTTCGACCTCTTCCCGCTTGTCGACCCGTTTGGTGAGGTACGAAGAAGCAAGGAGTACGTGCAAACAGTGTGCTCGAGAATTCGTTCAGGAAAGACTTGGCTCAAGAGGCGTCGTTGAAGAAGCGGTATGGACTAGAAAGTCGCTTTCACTCGGTATTTCCGGATTCAAAACTCTTCTCGGTACGAAAGATATCTTAAATTTTGAATCTGAATAACTATCCGTGAGGTCGAAAGGACGATGAATGAAGAGAAGCAGATTGAGGAAGAGCTTAAGACCGATTTGATAAAGTGCATGATCTCCCTCCATCAAAGAGGTCTAATGACAGGTGTAGGCGGGAATGCAAGCGCAAGAATTCCTGGTTCAGATGAGATATGGATAACTCCAAGCGGGCTTTACAAGCCTAGACTTCGAGTTGAAGACTTGGTTAAGATAGATCTTCAAGGAAACATTGTTGAGGGCGTATTCAAGCCTTCGATGGAGTGGTACTTTCACGTAGCCATTTACAAGAAGAGAAGCGATGTAAATGCTGTCGTCCATACACATAATCCCGTCGCCACGGGTTTGGCGCTAGCTGGAGTAACCATCAAGCCGATAACACTAGAGGCAGCTCTAATGTTGGCTAGAGTTCCGATAATCCCATTCGTTTATCCTGGAACGAAGGAGCTGGGTGAAGCCGTAGGGGAACACGTGTTAGGCAATAGACTGTTGCTGCTACAGAACCATGGAGTCATAGCCGCGGGCTACGATCTGATAGAGGCAGTCTCAGCCATCGAGATACTCGAAGAATGCGCAATCATGATGCTGGTAGCGAGTCACTTTCGAGAGCCTGCTGTGATTCCTCCGCACGATATAGAACTGATAAAGAAACTCTACAGGATCTAAGTGGAGAAAGATGCATGGTTAACGGCTACGTAGGGCAGCTGCTGCGAGTAGATCTTTCAACGAACACCTTGAAAACTGAGGCTTTGGATCTTGACCTAGCTAGGAAGTACCTAGGCGGTAGCGGTCTGTCAGGGAGGATAATCTACGATGAAGCACCGCCAGAGGTCTCGCCGTTCGATCCCGATAACCGACTTGTCTTCATGACCGGACCGATAACTGGAACAATAGCGCCGGCCTTCGGTCGATACGTCGTCTGTACGCGGTCTCCTTTGACTGGAATATGGGCTGAAGCCCATTCCGCAGGTTTCTGGGGGCCCGAACTGAAGTTTGCAAACTTCGATGGGATAGTTATACAAGGGAAAGCTGAATTTCCAGTCTACCTTTGGATCAAGGATGGAGAAGTAGAAATCAAATCCGCGGAGTGCATCTGGGGAAGAGATACCTTTGAAACTGAAACATTGATCAAGAAAGAATTGGGGGAAGAGAGACTTAGAGTTGCTTGCATAGGTCCTGCCGGAGAGCGACTTGTTAAAATTGCTAATGTAATGAATGACCTTGCAGAGGGAACGGCGCGGACAGCTGGAAGATGCGGAACTGGAGCCGTCATGGGTTCAAAGAACCTGAAGGCGATAGCGGTTCTGGGAACTCGATACTCTGTCCTTCCTGCTGCAAGAGACGAGCTACTGAAAGAGTATGTGAAGAAGATACACATCACTATCAGAAGCCATCCCACGGTTCAAATCTACGCTTCTTTCGGAACCGATGGAATAATGAATATGATGCATGAGTACGGAGATGTACCGATAAAGTACTGGACCGAGGGATACTGGCCGGAGGGTGTGGACAAAATTAGTGGAGAAGCTATGGCAAGGAGAATACTTGTCAAACAGAATGCTTGCTACAGATGCCCAATAGCTTGCCGAAGATACGTGAAAGTAAGTGAAGGGCAGTATCAGACTGTTGAGGGTGAGGGCCCTGAGTATGAGAGCGCTGCTTCGCTCGGCGCTCTATGTCTTAACGACAATCTCGAATCTATCGCCAAGGCAAACGAGTTGTGCAATAGATATGGCATAGACACGATATCGACGGGGAGCGTGATGGCATTCGCGATGGAATGCCGCCAAAGAGGTTTGATAACTGACCACGACATAGATGGAGTGGACTTAAGGTGGGGTAACCATCTGGCTATGATCGAAATGATACATAAGATTGCAAGAAGGGAAGGATTCGGAGCTACACTTGCAGAGGGAGTCAAGAGAGCAGCGGAGATCATAGGACACCGCGCCGATGAGTTTGCAATGCATGTGAAGGGGTTGGAGATACCTATGCACGATCCGAGAGCCTTCAAGGGGATGGGCCTCCAATACGCGACATCGCATAGGGGGGCATGCCATTTGAGAGGACTGGTTTACGAAATAGAACAGGGCGGCAGAATTCCGGACTTGGGAATACATGAGCGAGTGGAGAGATTTCCAGTCGAGGGAAAAGCTCGAATCGTGATAACGATGCAGAACTGGCACGAAGTACTGGACAGCCTGATAATGTGCAAATTCGCCTTTCTCCCGCCAGGCTCGGTTGCAGCTATATTCTCTATGGTAACGGGTTGGACGGTGAGGCATCAAGAACTTATGGAAGCTGGAGAAAGAAGCTGGAACGTCAAGAGAGCATTCAATATCAAATGTGGCGTTACCGCGAGGGATGATACATTGCCGAGGAGACTCTTATCTGAACCGCTGAGAAACGGCGGGTCCAAAGGTCAAATAGTCGAACTAGACAAAATGCTTCCGCAGTATTATAAGTTGAGAGGGTGGACCCCCAATGGCATCCCCACAAAGGAGAAACTAGACTCACTGGGTCTACATGATATAGCAAACGACTTAGCGAAGTACGTAGCCAACTGAAAAGCGAGAAGTGTTAGTCATATCCTTGACTTTAAATATTCTGCCATGATCGGCGCTATCGGAATAACGCTCTCGGGCTGTAAGATAGAATCAGTTGTAACTATCTGGCTGACACCTGCCTCACGTAGCCTCTCTCTTGCATTGTCGATGAAGAGAGCGTGCGTCACAGCTACCACAACTCTCCTAGCACCCTTCGCCAGAGCAAATTGAGTTGCTTTGAGAATTGTTCCACCTGTGCCAAGTATGTCGTCGAATATAACGACATCCTTCCCCTGAAGATCAGCTGTCTTCTCGTAGATCTTAGGGTATTCCCACCCAGTCTTCCTCCTCTTCCTTAGGAAGACAAAGTGATCTCCGACTATATCTCTAATCATATCCGCAAGTGGTGTGTGACCTCTGTCCGGAATTATTGTTGCCGGAGCTTCTATACCCAAATTGCTCTTCACGTAACGGGCGAGCGCTCTACCCGCTGAAAGATTGTAGGCCTTAACTCCGTAAAGAGAGAATGGGCCGAGTCGTCTGTACAGGTGAACATCTAACGTGTAGAGTCTATCCACACGAATAGCATTCAGAATCTTCGCAACTGTGCGAGCGCTTATCGCCTCGCCTCTTTTAAACTCCTTGTCTTGCCTAGCGTAAGCGAGGTATGGAATGATCACATCGATTCGTTTGGCCTTCAACCTTCTGAAAGTGTCTAAAGTTATGAAGAGTTCTACGAGGCATGTGTCTTGAGGTGGAGCTGTCGACTGCACGTAGATGACATGTTTTCCTTTAACGTCGTCCAAGATTCTGACGTAGGTCTCCTCATCTGGGAACCTTTTAACCTCCAGCCCTCCCAGATCTGCCCCGAGCGCTCTCGCCAGCTCTTCCGCTACGTTTATGGAGTTGGAGCAGGTTCCGCCGAAAACAATCTTCACTTGTATACAGCCCCTTTCGGCCGCCGTACAGACCTATCTTTGGCAAGAATGGTTTAAGTCTCTTTCGTAGCAGGATCGTCACGCTCAGTTGATTATGCAGGAAACCTTTAGAGCTTGCTCTGATCGAAAGCATGAGGCCTCTGCATTGGCTGTGTTTGAGCCTTCCTTTCAGGAAACTGTTTTGGAACTACTGCTATACAAAACATCTAATACATAGATTCGGGTAAAATACGGTGCCGGATCTGAGGCTTATCGAGTTTGAATCGTGCGAGGCCAGCAGTAAAGATTGCACCATCGCTCCTGTCAGCAGACTTCAGCCAGCTAGGGGTTGAAGTTAAGAAAGCAGAGGAGGGAGGTGCAGATCTACTGCACTTCGATATAATGGACGGCCACTTCGTTCCGAACATAACCTTTGGACCTATGATTATAGAGGCGTTGAGAGATAAGACGAGTTTGCCTTTCTATGTGCATCTGATGATAGAGAAGCCTGACGAGTATATTGAGCGCTTTGTAGAGGCCGGAGCTAACCTCTTGATAGTTCATGTTGAAGCCTGCAAGCACCTGCAACGTACGATCCAGCATATCAAGGATCAAAAAGTCGGAGTTGGGGTGGCGCTGAACCCTGCGACTCCCTTGGATACGTTAGAGTATGTGTTGGGCGATTTGGATATGATCTTAATTATGACGGTTAACCCCGGTTTTGGAGGGCAGGAGTTCATCAGAATGATGCTCCCCAAGATTAAGAGAGCGAGACAGATGATTGATGAGGAGGACTTCAAGATAGATTTAGGCGTTGACGGAGGCATCAATGAGGAGACGGCACCACTTGCCGTAAGGATGGGAGCAACTGTCCTTATAGCTGGAACAGCCGTCTTCGGCCACACAGACATTAAGCGGGTTATTCAAAGCTTGAGGCAGAGTATAGAAGCAATTTAGTCTATCGTACGATCAAGCCGTACAAGATCATGGCTGTAGAGTATCAGAGCCGCTGAATCCTTGCGTTCGCGGCAGTGGCTCTTGGGACTGAAGCAGTTTGCTTGGATGCGGATGAAATCGCAAGAGATGCGCGGAGTCTTTCACTTCTCTCCTAGCTTATGCTTATGACATGCTGTCACGAGCAAAGACTAGAGACCTCTAGCCTGGAAGAAACTAGCCATCTTCATCCGAAGAAAGTCTTCGCCGCATCTAGCAACTCTGAGTCGACTGTCTTTATTTCGGCCACAGCCTTCTCCAACTCGACCGGAACTATCTTCGTTCCTCTGAGGCTTACCATCATTCCAAACTTTCCATCCTTGACTAAGTCCACCGCTGACACGCCGAATCTTGTTGCGAGTACGCGATCGTATGTTGAAGGTGAGCCCCCTCTCAATATGTAGCCTAGGACCGTTGCTCTCGTTTGAGCTCCAGTCCGCTTCTCTATCTCTTCAGCTAGGAACTGGCCTATTCCTCCCAGTCTGACGTGGCCAAATTCGTCTAAGCGTTTGTCTTGAGCGATGAGGCCCTTCACATTCTTCATTGTAGCTCCCTCAGCGACCACGACGACCGTAGCCTTTCCTTCCGCCATCCTCCTCTTAACGAAATCAGCGACTTCTTCTATGTCGAAAGGTTCCTCGGGGATCAGTATCAAGTCGGCTCCACCAGCCATGCCTGCATAGATTGTGATCCACCCTGCGTGTCGCCCCATAACTTCTACAACCATGACTCTATCATGGGACCTGGCGGTGTCCACAATCCTATCTATGGCTTCTGTAGCGATGTTCACGGCCGTATCAAACCCAAAGGTTACATCTGTGGCGGATAGATCGTTGTCAATCGTCTTCGGAACGCCTACTACCTTGAGACCTCTCTTCGCAAGTTGATTCGCTGCGCCTAGAGTATCTTCACCCCCGATTGCGATTAAAGCATCCAACCCCATCTTCTTCATATTTTCAAGAATCGTTTCCGGCCCACCAGCCCTCTTCATAGGGTTCGTTCTAGAAGTCTTCAGAATAGTTCCTCCCGTCTTCAAGAGGTCGGCGACATCATCATATCTAAGTGGCACAGCCTCGCGTTCGAGCATTCCTGCCCATCCATGCTTCACTCCAACCACCTCGAACCCATACTTCTCCGATCGCTTCACTATAGCCCTGATGACCGCATTCAATCCCGGGCAGTCTCCGCCTCCAGTGAGTACTCCAATCCTCAACACTTACCACGTTCCCCCCAAGCTTTCCCAGCACAACCGAAGAGACGCATCTTCTCTCTTACAGCTTCCTTCATCTCAAGCTTGGCTCTGGCAAGTATCTTGCGTGGATCTATCTCATCAGGCTTCTCCTTTAGAACGATACTGATTCCTCGGGTGAACGCTTTCCGTAGCTCCGTATCGATGTTTATCTTACAGATCCCGGCCTTGACGGCTTCTCGAACCATGTCGTCTGGGGCTCCTGAAGCACCATGTAGGACGAGGGGGATCTTCACACGCTTTCTAATCTCTTCTATCAATGGTATATTCAGTGCGGCTTCCCTTTTCCTCATCCCATGAACGGTACCAACAGACACCGCGAGAGCATCCACCTGAGTCTCGTTCACAAATCTTTCAGCCTCATCCGGGTCAGTCATCATAGCCTCTCGCTCCGCAACTGAGATCTGGTCCTCAACCCCACTTATCCGACCTAACTCCCCCTCTATAGAGATACCTACCATATGTGCAATCTCTGAGATCTTCTTCGTGTTGGCCATGTTCTGTTCCAGCGGGAGCTTCGATCCGTCATACATGACGCTTGAAAACCCCGACCTTATGCACTTAACCACTTGAACAATGTCTGTACCGTGGTCTAAGTGAAGCGACATAGGAACCGTCGCCATCTCGGAAGCTACTCTCGATATTCCTAGTATGTAGTCGAGTCCAGCATACTTGATCGCACCCTGACTAGCTTGAAGAATGACTGGCGACCTCTCCTCCTCAGCGGTCTCAACGATCGCCTGGACGATCTCCATATTGTTCATATTGAACGCTCCGACAGCGTACCTTCTTTCTTGAGCTTTATTCAAAAGAAAAGCATTTGTAACGAAGCCCATCTCTCGCAGCCCCTTCCCCTACATGGATACGCAAGGAACTGAAAAAGTTTGCGCGGAACCATGTTAAACTTGAGCCTCGCAGGACTCACTTTGGAAACTCTTCCAATAGAGTGTTTGCTGTTATGGTGTTCAGTGTTCAAATCGATTCAACTATTTGTATGACAAGGAGAACCGAATAGTGTGTGTAATCGGCAGATAGCTCGAAGGTGTCAACTTCATAGCCCTATGATATATAAACGTCAATTTCAGTGTTATATGGAAGGCGATAATAATCTATGAGGCTCTGGCTGGATACAGCGAATATTGATGACATTAAGACAGCTGTCAGTTGGGGCGTGATATCTGGCGTAACGACGAACCCGTCATTGGTTGCCAAGGAGGGTTTCGAGGTTCCGTTCAAAAGTGTCGTCAAGATGATATGCGACATAGTCAACGGTCCTGTGAGCGCTGAGGTTGTCAGCCTAGATGCAGATGGGATGGTAAGAGAGGCTAAGGAGCTTTCATCTCTCTCCCCTCACGTGGTCGTCAAGATACCTATCACGAAAGAAGGTTTGAAAGCTATTCGCGTGCTGAGCCAACTCGGGATAAGAGTCAATTGCACGCTCAGCTTTTCTGCGAACCAAGCTCTACTAGCAGCTAGGGCAGGGGCCGCATATGTCAGCCCGTTCTTAGGCAGGCTTGATGACATTGGGAACGAAGGTATGCAGATCCTCAGGGACATAGTGCGGATATTCAGAAATTACGATGAGATAAAGACGCAGGTGATAGCTGCTAGCATAAGGAATCCGATTCACGTCATCGAGGCAGCAAAGGCGGGAGCTGACGTGGCGACGATACCGTTCAGCGTTGTTGAACAAATGCTGAAGCATCCGCTGACAGATATTGGCATACAGAGATTTTCGGACGATTGGAAGAAAAGCGGAATTAGCTTCAGGTAACAGAATTGAACCTCGAGGATTGAGATCATGACTATTTTTGACGATAAGAGGAGACCGCACGACGATGAAGTCGTCGCAAAATTGAATAGAATTGCCCTAGAGCTTAGACGGAATATTTTGATTATGACGACTAAGGCTGGCTCTGGTCACCCGGGCGGTTCGCTTTCTTCAGCGGACATTGTGACCGCGCTTTACTTCCATCACCTTAGACATGACCCAGAAAACCCGAAATGGGAGGATAGGGACCGATTCGTGCTATCCAAGGGTCACGGTTGCCCGGCACTTTACGCAGCTTTGGCTGAATCGGGTTACTTCCCAGAAGATACGCTTTGGACTCTTAGAAAGATGGGCAGTATCCTTCAAGGGCATCCGGATATGAATAAGACTCCTGGTGTTGAAGCGTCCACTGGAAATCTGGGTCAAGGACTCTCTGTTGCGCTTGGCATAGCTCTAGCCGGGCGGATCGATCGTAAGAAGTATCGTGTATTCGCCTTGTTGGGCGATGGGGAAATAGATGAAGGTCAGATCTGGGAAGCGGCAATGGCTGCTGCTCACTATAAGGTTGACAACCTTACGGCGATTCTTGATTTGAACGGGATACAATTAGATGGGTTGACGAAGGACATTATGTCTTTGGAGCCTGTTGCTGACAAGTGGCGAGCGTTTGGCTGGCATGTTATAGAGATCGATGGCCACAATATGAGGGAGATCCTTGATGCCTTGGATAGAGCTGAACACGTGAAGTACATGCCCGCAATAGTAATCGCCCACACGGTTAAGGGTAAGGGTGTCTCATTCATGGAAGGTCAGGTTAAGTTTCACGGTACCGCTCTCACCGAGGAACAGTTGGTTAAAGCGCTGGAAGAATTGAAGTTGGAGGCTGAGAATTGATTAGGAAGGCCGCCACTAGGGAAGCTTATGGAGAAGCCCTAGTTGAACTGGGAAGAGTCGATAACCGGATTGTCGTGTTGGACGCTGATCTCTCGACTTCAACCAGAACAATTCTATTCGCTAAGGAGTTTCCAGACAGATTCTTCAACTTCGGTATAGCTGAAGCGAATATGATGTGCGTAGCCGCTGGGCTTGCCTCTTGCGGTAAGGTAGTTTTCGCCAGTACATTCGCAGTCTTTGCGTCTGGGAGAGCGTATAACCAGTTCAGAACCTCCATCGCGTACCCTCAGCTTAATGTGAAGGTGGTTGCGACGCATGGTGGTATAAGTGTTGGAGAGGATGGGGTTACGCATCAATGCGTCGAAGATATAGCTATGATGAGGGCTTTGCCGCACACAAATGTGATCGTCCCCGCGGACGGCATCGAAACCAAGGAGGCGGTGAAAGCGATTATCGAGTGGCCTGGGCCGGTATACATGAGGCTTAGTCGCCCAGCGACGCCTTTGATCTATGAAGAAGGCTACAAGTTTAACGGGAGACCTCTCAGATACAAGGTCGGCGATGCTGTGAAACTTATGGAAGGCAAGGATGTAACAATAGTAGCTACGGGGATAATGGTGAGTGAAGCTTTGACAGCGGCAGTCGGCTTAGAGAAGGAAGGTATTAGCGCGGCTATAATGAATGTTCATACAATCAAACCGCTAGATGAATCCGCAATAGTGAAGACAGCCAAGGAGACAGGAGCGGTCGTTACAGTTGAAGAGCATAGCATCCTCGGCGGCCTGGGCGGCGCTGTGGCGGAGGTTCTGGTCGAGAACGCTCAGGTGCCCATGATCCGGGTAGGAATCAGAGACGCCTTCGGAGAATCAGGGACCACAAGTGAACTACTTATGAAGTATGGGTTGACCGCTCCAGATATCATCGAAGCCTCAAAGAGAGCCATCAAGATGAAAAAGTAAACGCATATGTTATCAGCAGATATTCAGTACTTTGATTTAACCCAGAGCTCTGTTACCGATCACTCAGAGCTTGTCGAGATCAAAGAGCTGAACGCTGTGGAAGTAATAATAGATTTCGGAACGATCAAGAGATCGACGTAAGTTCTTTTAGGATCGCGATACTTCTACTTGTGCCTAAGCGATTTGCTCCAGCCTTAATCAGCTGGCAAGCCTGATTGAAATGCCTTATTCCTCCTGCTGCCTTGACACCCATTTCGCTGCCCACGGTTCGCCGCATGAGCTTAACATCGCGAACTGAAGCCCCTGAAGGCCCATAGCCAGTTGAAGTCTTGACGAAGTGTGCCCCTGCATCCTTTGCGATAAGGCATGCCTTTACCTTCTCCTTATCCGTCAAGTAACCTGCCTCAATAATAACTTTGACAACAGCCCCTTCGGCCGCCCTAACAACTGCTTCAATATCACTCCTCACATGGTCATAGTCCCTTGACCTCAATGCGCCAACATTCATCACCATATCAACCTCGTCAGCT
>Ga0209725_1000557_pt1 | contig 22620 bp, 22 predicted proteins | sample I18A1metaG_FD_184145 | JGI IMG/M metagenome (GOLD analysis project Ga0209725, IMG submission 184145) | Lake sediment bacterial and archeal communities from Gulf of Boni, Indonesia to study Microbial Dark Matter (Phase II) - ​I18A1 metaG... | ecosystem: Environmental > Aquatic > Freshwater > Lake...
TTTACATGATAACCGCGCATACCATCCTGCTAAACCTTGGGAAACGCCGGTCAACTCTCTGTCCAGTTGAACCTTCGCCTTCATAAGTGTGTCTAATGCCGCATTGATCTGATCGATGTCCGCTAGTGTAAAGGCTCTTTCAGCCTCCTGCGCGCTCGAGGCGAGAAACGAATATTTTCTCGTGAGGGACTCGAACAATAGCTCGCCCGAAGCATAGTTGCGCACCATTATAGTTGCGCTGTCCAGAGCACGTTCCATCTGCATAAGATTACCTGTGAGAACATTGAACCAAGGCAGCTCCTTTCCCTCTCGAGCTCCGGCAACCCTCTTAACCAGGAACTCAGCGAAGCTACCGATGTCATCTGAACTGTTTCTGACCTGTTCCACGAACTCGGCCAAGGTCTCCACCACCATTTCTTCATCCTTGGCCGCTTCCAACCGCTTTAGCACATCCCCGGCCTTGTTTACACTTCCTCCGATCGACCGCAGCATCTGCTCGACATCCGTAACGCTACCTAGTGGTGGCACTGACGGGCGAGCCTTACCCGCGTTCTCAATCCCAGTGAGCCGCTTGGTGACTGAGGTAAGATCGGGACGACTGGGACGTAAAATACGCTTTCCACCGAAATGTCCAAGTCCTGCAGCAGCCGCCACAAATATTACAGTAAAAAGATAGTAAAAGCCTGGTACAACTTCTTTCGTTAAGGTTGTGGTCGTCGATACATATTGCGTCATATATTGCGTTACTGTAGCTAAACCGGGACATCTTGTTTCGGTAGTTGTAACCGTCTGCGTTATTGTTTCGGTACTAGCCTTGACCTCTTCGGCTTCTACGAAGAATACAGTTTTGTCTTGAGCGCACGTCGGAATTGAATAAGGCGTTGGAGAGGGCGTTGGGGTGGGCGTGGGAGTAGGCGTTGTAACCGGGCACGCTTGACCAATGACTTCCCAGCGACCAATATGCCTTTCTTCCGCTGGCCCCAGAGTAATGTAGTGTAACCCTGGCTCTAACTCAAAAGGCTCTATGTTCACTGTATAGGGGCCGTTCAGGGTGATTGTTATCGTGGCAGTGAAGCTTACGTAAATGTTGATGTTAATGGTTTCCCCTACCCGGTAGGTTCCCTTGTCAGTATAAATGTGAAAGGATACCTCTTGGGCTTCGACCCTCCAAACTCCAACAAGCATGAGCGGAATCATAACGCAAGCAAACAGGACAGCTGCTTTCATTTTAGATCGACTTCGCATTATGGGCAAACTCTTGCAGACGGGAAGCGTGTGTTTGCCTCCTATCAAGAACTAATAGTATTGTAAGATAGTATCTCTTTGAACACTTATACATATTTCTAAGAGTATGTACAAATAATCAGGTGGATGTGGATTATGCTGAAGAAATTATGCGTTTCGATTATTCTCTGCTCGCTACTGTTACACTTTGCAAACCTATCCAGCGTTGAAGCTTGGAGCAACGGCGGCCTCAGCACTGATCCATCAAGTCCGAAATATGGTACTCATGACTGGATTGCTCAACACGCATTAGATTGGTTGCCGGATGAGGAGAAGCTGTTCATAATCGGGAAATTGAAACTGTACCTGTATGGGACTGAGCTCCCTGACAACGGTAAAGCACCGGATGGAATAGGCGATTCGGCTGAACATCATTTCTACTACAATTTAGCGAAAGCTGTAATAGACGATGCTTCAGCGGTTCGCGCATCCGAGGTCTACATTCAAACCCTAGACTTCTTGAAATCTGGGGATTCAGCGGGCGGCGTCAAGTACGCTGGAGCGATGACTCACTACATTGCGGATTTAGCGGTATTCGGCCACGTCATGAGTGCTGGAACACCTTGGGGTTCTGAACATCACCATAGCGACTATGAAAACTATGTGAATGGACGAACGTCAACCTATGTATCTGAGTTCAACTCATACTTGATCTTCGATGGAAAACTTGAAACACTTTCAGCATATGACGCGGCTAAGAACCTTGCCTACGATACTACTTTCGACTCCAGCGGAAATGGTTTGACATGCGTCTGGATGGACCAAAACTATGATTGGAGCAACCCAACCTTCAAGAATAGATGCGGTGAATCACTGAACCTAGCCGTGAACTATCTAGCGGATGTACTGCATACGCTTTGGCTTGAAGCTGGGAAACCGATACCAGAGTTCAAGCTTGAATTTAAGACAGCTCTAATTCTGTCAGTCATCATCCTGATAGCCGCTGCCGTCTTAAGGGTTCGACTGCCCCGCAAGCCTAACCATAATAGAATAATTTCAGATTCTAAGCGGTCGCTAGTAAAAGCGCGATGCCAGTTGAACAATACCTTTTCGACCAAAACATCGCTCAAAAATCAAGCTAGGAGACAAGACAAAACAGACTAGTTCTTTTGACCAGTTGACGAGTCAGGGTTTCCCAATCATCCTCGCCGTATGCTCGGGTCTTATCACTATGACAAATTCGATCGAACCGATCGGTACACGAATGTCTCCAGTGTTTTCTATCTCGATGACTTCTTCTCCATGATACTTTAATAACTGGCCTCTAGGATCGCTGGTCAGCTGGACATCCCAGAAGGTTGACGACGTTTCATCCTTGGCAACTACAACGCAGTGCTCTGAAAGCGGCTGTCCATTCACTGTAACTCTCAGCCTGCCTATGGCTGGCTTAGCGGAGGCTTGATCTCGAATATTCGTTACCCAAATCCAAAAACCGTCAAGCGTATTGACATCTCGGGGCAGCCCCAGGTCTGGAAACACAAATCGAGTCTTGTCGCCTGGGTTGAGCACTGTTGGTAGCGGCCCTATCTCTATGTTCGAGCTGACCTTTTGGTCGCTCTGAAGCCACATCCAAACGCTGTTCTTCGGCACATAACTGGGTGTGTCAGCATTGTAACTCGTGGTTGCTGGGGGTTGTGGGGCTGGTTGTTTCTTGCCGGTGAGTCGTTCCCAAATTCCGCTCAAGAAGGTTCACAATACAAGAAACCTAAAGGACGAATTTCAACTTATTGAATTGTTTGGCCCGAAAAGCTTCTGCATAAATTGAAGAAGCCCATCAAGAATTTTGGAGCGGAGACATCCAGTCTTCATGTTGAGAGCCTGGGCAGCCCGTAGCTTCTCTGGCAATTCAAGATTCTGAATGCTCTGATTGATACACATCGTAGTAATGTTCCGCCCTCTTGCCTCGTGAAGTTTTCCGGAGATGTCAAACGCTTCCAGATTACCTAACCTTGAGCGATTCTAGCCAGTCGCAATAGATCTTGAACGACGGTTCCGTATACGCGACTTCTTCATTCTTGAGCTTGTGAAGGCCGAAACCTCCCTCTTCTGGCGGATTGTTGGAGGCAAACGGCTCGGTGAATATTACCCAAGGGAAAGACCCTTTCGATTTCGACCGCTGGATCGAAATCAACGCTTTTTTGTAGAATTCCACTTGCATTTCTTGAGCAGAAGGTTTTCTCCATATGAGCGCCGCAAGGGTTTCGTAAAGCGAGCGATGCGTTGTGTATCCGAACTCGCAATTGATAGTTGGCTTCCCTGATATGCGGCTGGCTTCATCTGTTTTGTCTCCAATTTCGCTTCCATAAACAGGCCATTTCCGCGCATAGTTTGGATAGTTGTCGATCCCCACAAGATCGACGTCCAATTTGTCTCTGACAAGTTTCATCTCGATTTTCCAGTCTTCAAGGCGATCGCTTAGTTTCTCCTTCTTGGTAAGTAATCCGCGTGCCTGGAGAATCTTTGTGGACGCATCGAAAAAGGTACGCATTTGAGGCACATAGGTTTCTAGATCGTCGGCTTCTACGTTCGTCATTGTCAATGCTTCGCGAGAGCCGTCGTGGATTCCCGCCAAGATATTGTTGAGCCTACGATACTTCCTCTCGATGTCCATTGAGAGCGTGAACCATGTTGCAGTTTCGCCTCTCCAGCCAGCAAGCGGAGACGATTGGAGCATCCATTCTTTAGTGTCTATTTCATTCTCCACCCCGAAGATAATCTCGCGGTTATGTTCTTTCGCTATCGCATAGATTTTGGACGCGGCACTTTTGGAGTATTCGTAAGATTCATCTATGAAGCCGTCCAAGCGTTCTGTGGAGATTCTGCCCACATTTTCGACTATGCCAACGTCGATTGGAACGATTAGGTTGTAACCAGCCTCGCAGAATTTCTTTATCGCGTCGAGGTAGTTGACGCCATTCTCAGCCTTCTCTTCAAGCAGACGCGTAGGAATCTCGTGGACCCTGAGCCAAGTTATGGGTTTTCCTTTCAAGACATCCAAACAACGTTCAGGAACCGATCTCGCGTGCTTAGCTTTGACGTTTAAACCACAAAGGAACGACTCATCGATCCCTTGGAGCTGACTCGACACTTGCTGCACCCTTAGCACTATAGGGCGCTACTCTATTGGTTGACCAGCCTGACGAAGTCTAGATTCGACCCTTGCAGATGTGTCGATTATAAGTGAGATGCCTCGCAGTAGTTTTGTTTTTTCTTCGTCGGTGATTTGTTCAGATCTCCTGACATGTTCCGCAAATATCTTTAGTATATCTTCCAAGCGCAGAAAGCTCTCTCGGCTTACTCCAAGCTCCTTCCGATCCACCACTTCTGGAGGCTTGTTGTTTGACAGCTTTTTGTTCGACATCTTTTCTTCACCTTTTTCTAGGATGTCAGTTTCTCTAAGTTGAGTGTAGGCACAGAGATTTCTTTGATCTCTAGACTCTCGATGATCAGACCGGTTAAATTCATAGGTACGGTCACATCCTTAACGATTGTCTTGTGTACCTTCGCGTCAAGAAGTATGTTGTTCATACTTAGCTTGCCGATATCAATGTAAGCAATTGGTCTTACACACAACCTTATTTTTCCGAATACAAAGTACAACCAACCTGTGCAGTATTCTTCTATTGCGGCTTCCGTTGAAATAGCTCCGGATTCGGCTCCGACTGCGGTGGCTTGAACTTGAATCTCCGGTAGTTCTATCCTTGGGACGGTAATCCGCAAGTTAGCGATATTGTCCACTGTCGTGAGTTCGGATTTTACACTTGAAACTTTGGCATTCTTCGTTTTCATACCACCGATACCCATTCCCATTAATGTGAACCAGTCTGCCGGCACCTGCATGTTCTGAAGTTTGATGCCATTGGCTTGAGCGGGCGCTCCGAGCTTGAAATTAGTTATCGGCTGAATAGTGGCGTTCATTGGACCGACTGTAATCCGATCTAGATGAAATGGAATCTTATCCATAGTCAGGTCCATATCGTGCACACCAATCTTCGGAATATTCAAAGTGCCCAGCGATGCCCTGCCGCCCCATCCAAAACAGATTTCATCGAACCAAAGATCGATACAGATACCGATCTTATAGTCTAGATAGAACTCAAGAGCTAACCCAACCTTCACGTCTTGAAGTCGGACCGCGCTAGGTTTTATGTTCGCGTCGAAATTTTCCAAGACAATGTTTTGAATACGAGTGAGCTGAGGCTCGATTTTCGATATCCTCAGATCTCTAAAGGTTAACTTATTTGCGGAAGTTTCCGGAATTTTGATCTTCAATTTCTGAGACATATCTATCATCTTCTCTCAGGATTTCATATTCTCCTTATGAGCTTTCAGCCACTTCGACTTGTGGGATTTCAATCCCTTTGATCTTCAAGTTTGTCAATTGAATGCCTAAGACGTCAAAAGGCAGTACGAGGTTTGTCGCGGTCATCTTTTTCAGCCCGAGTTTCTGTTTAATGTTCGTAATGGTCAGCTTGTCTATCGTGAGATTAGTTTCAGGTTGAACACAAATTCTCGCATCGAAATTTAGAGGAGGAAGAGGAATCCGCAGAATAGGAACCCATGGAGTACATTGTTTCTTCTTGCTTACCTTTGCTCCGACGTTCTTCAAATCTATGTCTCCAGCTTCTAGCTCCAAAGAGATCCCGGGTAACTCAATTCCCGGTACGCTCACGCTCATCCCACTTACACTTTTGATCATTATTTTCTTTGCATCAGCATCGGGGATGGTGAGGTTGGACAACTCCATACTCTCAAGCTTCACACCGTGGCTTATCTTGAAACCAGATGTCGGCAACCTGAGATTATTCAGCTCGAGAACCTTTGCAACTATGCCCGGAAAGATTAGATTATCGATAGGCGCGACACTCACTTCTAGATTTTGAACCTTTGTCTCCTCTATTGACGCGACTATGTCGGGAATGTCGAGTTTGATGTCGCCAACATTCAGAGCCAATTGGATTTCACCCATTGCAAACGCTGTTCCTTGTTTGGTGACAACACCAGAGATCTTGTAATCCAAGAACAGAAAGAGCTTCGTATCGATAGTTATTCCTTGCAAAGTTAGGCAAGCATCTTCGGTGCTCAGCTCAAGGCCCTCTAGTATCAACTCTTTTATCACGGTTTTGCCGGGCGATATTCTATCAATTTTTATCTTCGGGAAATTCACCTCATTCATTCCAAGCTTTCCAATAGTCACTTTAGAAAGAGACAAGCAACTTTCCTCAATAGCATATTGTTAATCTTGCCTAAATATACATATCAAGATTTTATGGTAAAATCTTGAAGAGTCGGAGTTTGAAGATGAGTCTGTGAGAGGTTGAAGAGCATGATTGCTGAAATTGAAGGTAAGAAGTACGAGCTTGAGTATGACCCTCAAGATCCCTACGTCACTCCAGGTCTTGTAGTCGCATATTGTTTTCAACTCGCGCGTGATTTCATGCCTGTCCTACTGGATCCGCATGGACATGGTTGCAAACCCTTTCCACCAGAGTTCGTAGCATATAGATTGGTCATTGACTCGAAACGCCAAAGGTTGTGCATCCTCTACGAAGTGTACTGGAGAAGGCAAGATTGCACTTGGAAAGAACTCAACAAGGACCATGACCATGACTATGAACAGATTCAACTTCACTTCAATATGAAAACCGGTGATAAGGAGAAGATAGTTGTATCCTCCGTAGGACCAGCGAAATGTGCTGGACACGGCGTCGAGGTCTACTCTCATATCTCTAAAGCGAAAGTCAGAGAGGTCGAATACAATACATCGCCGAGAGGACCTTTTCCGTGGGGCGGAGATAACGGGCAAAAATGGAGTACTCAAGTTAGGGAGATTCCGATCGGGCAGTTAGTTTTTGAAAACAAAAGACCGGCCGTGCTAATTGTCAACTGCTACCACGCCTTCGCTGGCTACAAAAGCAATCTTTCAATCGAAGAAAGAAACGAGTTATGTCCTAGGCTAGAAAGGCTCGATCGTAGTCTTTTGAAGAGATGGTATTATCGTCATATGAAGAATAGATTCGGACACGACATTTCTAAGCCCTTCGATGAGCCATACGTAATGTACTATCCTCCACCTGAAGACTTCAAGTCAAGGCTAGTGTATGGATTCTTGTGGCTACTTTTCCTCATCAGGAAAATCCTTAGTCATTAAAATTTCATCTCTTATTGATGATATAAACCCGAAGAGAGTTTTCCCAGTACATACTGAAAATCAGACTTTAGCTGCTCGTTGGACGTATGGTGGCCGTGCGATTGCTGGCTCGTATTCACACCGTATTACATTTTTCTCGCGAAGACATGTATTATAGTATAATAGTATAATAATTTCAGGAATCTCTGAACAATTGGCTTGAAAGACAAGTCATTACTCGCTATCGAAGATCTCTGTAGATATCTACCCCAGACTTGAAACCCAATCTGAGATAGATACCCCTTGTCTTTCCATATTAAACTCGGAACTACGAATCTAATTGCTGCTCCGAGATCGACCCGTACCCCCTCCGTGGCGCTTGCGATCTGCGGCAGCAGGGAAATCTTTCCTGCTGTCGCCACATTACGTTCCGAAAACACTTGAAGTATCCATTAATATTAAATGGTAATTCGAGCTTCAATGTTAAAAACCAACCTTAAGCTTAACTCGCGCTTCAAGTTAAAACCTAAAACAGAATTCATGTGCGACTTTTTTGTTTTTTGAAAAATTTCCATGTAATAATTCCTCGTAGTTTTGTGAAGTCAAAACTACAGAATTCTTTCCTCCTCAAAAATTCTGATTTTCTTTTTCATTATTGATATTCCGTTTCATTTTGAATCGATTTGCTCTGCCGCCGAACTCTCAGAACTGAATCATTTCTTACTACATGATTTTCTCCATCTATGTAATTTGATACATAAATACAACTTGTGTCCTCGACGACTCAAAATTTCAATTCTAATAAATGTATGTTTTAAATTTTCTGGTAAATTAATAACTCATCACTTTCTATAAACTCAAGAATTGCAGCCACTAATCAATTTTGGGATGGCTAGTGGCCTATTCTAATCCTCGCTTCCGCTTAATCGTCTCCTAAGCCTTCCTAGCGGCATCTGATCTTGAACCTCTCTTCACGGTTTGTAGAACATCAGCTTTGATTTCAGGTTCAAAGATAAGATGAAACCTGTAAGCGAGCCAGTCCGAACGTCGAGGCATGAAATCTCTAGGAGCTTTTCCTTCCTTCGGGGTTTTCGTGCCAATTACAAGAAGAAATTCTTCACCCTCGCCAATCCCGTCATCTCTCTGAGAAAGCACACTCTTCACCTTATCAGCTATCTCCACTGCTTTGTAAGGGAATTGGTAGTCACGCACATAAGTTATCAAAACTCTCAAATGCGCTTTTACACTCATGAGATTGGGGATTTCATCTTCGAAAATGTCTGTATCCCTGATCTCATGTTCTATAATGATTTTTTCGCCTTGTTTTTTCCATGTTTGATCAATGGTTAGGCTTTCACGTTTAACTACATAGCCAAGTTTCTGTCCGAGTTTCTTGAGAAAATCCTGCATACTGCGCGTCCATTGCGCATCTGCAACTCTCTTGCCAAATTTCCGGTCGGTTTCGCAGACATCAAGGAACTCAGAATAGAAGTCACAGAACCAGTCCTGCGCCGATAAGCTCATACAACTCGCCCAACGAGTCGATAACAGAACTCGTCAAATAATTAGGTACGGATACACTTATTGGTTTTGGGAAGCAAAGAGGTATTCGGAACAGACTGCGACCATTCTTCGAATCTCCGCAGGGCCCTTTCTCGCAACCAGATCGCTCGAGCTAAAACCTTGGGCGACATGTTCATCTTCTGAAATCTTCTAGCCACAATTCTTGCGGACAACTCTCCTAATTTCACCATCGTCGCATATGCGTGTGGTTTGTCTGCTTCACGGCTGTAAAGAGCATCGATAAGGGCAGTTTCTAGGAGGTCCCGTAAATCACTTCCCTTGAAAACAGGTACTTCTTCTATTGCGCGAACTATTTCCTGCTGTTTTGCGTTCTTATCTTTCATAATTTGAATCATCGCCTCCCGGGCAGTTGACAACTCCTTAGCAATTTCGACAAAGCTCTTTGCTTTGGAAAGTGAGTGATCCATGCGAATCTCACTCTTCAGTTTCAGACAAGTCCGTTGCAGGGAGCGTTCAACATCAGCGGCATTAGTACCTTCGATACCCAGGTTGTTTAGTTCTATTGTTAGGTCACAAAGTCTACGCCCTCTTTCGCTCTTCATCTTTGGTCTATCTTCAATCAGCCGCTTGTTTTGATCTACCATGAGCTTAGCTAGTTGATGAATGTCAAGCCCACTCTGTCCTGTCTTTATGTATATTGCCGTGATTGCAAATGGAAGAAGAGCTAGGTGCGGAAGGATTCTTTTCAAGGATTTCACGCGGTCAAGGTTTGAGTACCTAACAAAATTCTCTCTCTTAATGCAACTGAGTATCTGATCTGAGTAATTCATTGTCAGCTCCTCAATCATTCGAATCTAAACAATTTCAACAATTTCTCAACTTCATACTTTCGTGGCTTCATTTATGAACAATTAGATTATGGCTCTCACGAGTACTTATAGGAGATTCCTGAACAATCATCTGTTGTGACTATTTTCTTCCACTTGCTTCGCTCGCTCACCAGTTCGACATTCACGGTCGACCCCGCGTTGAAAACCTGCGGGCTTGCCATAATTCTGTCAGCACCCTCCCTAGGCTCTAAGGTTGCGCTAGCATCGTTTACTATTTTAACTCACGGCTTGATATGTTCAAGTTATCCATTATGCCATTGACCGATCAAAGACCCCACTCAAATGTCGTTGGAAGCTAACCTATCCGATAGTATCGACTGGACATATCGATGTCAGAGCTTCTCAGTTTCCAGTAGATTGAACCGTCCTTCTCCTTAAGATGAATGTTTGAGCATAGTCCTGTGATGGTTGAGCCTCTCCACTTCCACATAGTATTTCCTAGTTTTCGTCTATAACTCACTGTCTACCTCTACCTCCACCTTAAAAATAGTAGAGAAACGGAGAGACGCACGCAAAGTCGTGGGTTTCAATAGTCTTTTTGTGCGTCTCTCTACACTACAAAAATATCATCATTATTTGGTTATGATTACAGGATAACGAGAAAAATAGCCGACACTAGGGGTAAAACCACCACATAGGAGCCTTGTAAAACATAAGACAAGATTGAATTGAGACAAATACCTATTCCTTTTAACACGACTGATAAATATGCAGCAATTCAACGCATTCACACGACCTCTGTAAAGGTCTAAGAGAAGTATTCTCATGCGCATGGCGACCGAAATCTCCCGATTTTGATTTCGTCCAGCTCAAAATCGTTTCGTTTTGAGTATTTTTGAGAGACTCAATAAAAGAGTTATTTTATCCAGTGATTCTTACAGTGATTTTTTGGAAAAATTTATGGATCCATACCTAATGTGCCCTTAAATCAAAGGTTCTACTAGCCAGGCATTTTCACTGGAAAAGATGTCTAAGAGGATCAGAAAACGACTTAAAGACGCTTACAGGCCAGTGCGCGAATATCTAATCCTAATCATGGCCGAGTAGTATGTTTGGTTATCAACTAGAAAGAACTTCTCTAGAAGGCCGTTGAAAGAGTTCTCAAGCTCCGTATTCCTGACAGTTGCATATTTGGAGTCATAGAATTTGTCACCATAGATCTCTTTTCCCTGTCTGAGGGCTCTTTTTACCCATCCCAAATCGAACCTGTCTTTGATTCCATACATCGGCATCTTGGAGAAAATTGGATCGAGACGTCGATATTCATTTGTGAAGTCTTCGTAAAGTTTCCTGAAATCTTCACTCCATAGATCTGGGTGAAAACACGGTCGACTATTACTTGATACTATGGTCATCTTATCCTTGGATTTGCCCCGCCTTAGAAGGAAAGATTCGTTCGGTCCAAACCCCGCAACAATCATTGACCTAAGATTCGGAAGACCTAAGCTCTTGAGATTGAAGTAGGAATTCAGATTCCAATTAAAAAGTTCGTCAGATTGCGTTCGACTTAGCAGCTTGAACTCTTCTGGGTTAGTTCCTTTTATCGAGGTTTCAATCGCCACAACAACTGAAGGATTCCGATGATAGAGTTTTTCAAGATAATCCTTGATCAGACTCGTATTTCCTTTTCCGACGTGAATTCCGTTAGTCTGGATTATGATTCCATTGTTAAACTTCTTGCTGTCAATCGAGCTGATCCTGAGGAGAACCTGAAACAGAAAATCTATGTACTCATTGTTTAGAAGCGGTTCTCCGCCAAGAATTCGCAGCCAGTTGTAAGATTCATGGCTTCTTGGAGATGGGATTGCCTTGAAGTCTGAGATTGCATCTTCCACAGTCCTCTTGCTCGTGACTGTTCTTCCTTTGAGAAATACGCTTGGCCACGAGTAGCCTGATGCGAAGCATAATCCGCAGGCCAAGTTGCATCCTGCAAATCTCAAGGCAAGTTCGTAAGGGGCTTTTCCACACTTCTGGCGAGCGACAACTCTGTCATGATTTCCTTCACGATCGTAGCAGTCTTTCAGTAGGTCGAGATATACGACCAAGGTCTCCACTACTTATGATTGAGATCCTGAGGCTGCTTGGGGTTTGAGGAGTACGCTTTCGAGACAGTAGACGGTGAGTTTTGATTCTGGGCACAATCTTCCTTGGTTACAAGTCTTGCAAAGCTCTGATAGATTGGCTCTTCCCATGTTGAGGGTTCCACGTTGCTCGTGAAGGCTGTAGAGAAGTTTCAGGTACTTGCCTTCAACTATTCTGGGAATTTCATTGCGACGGTCAAGTCCATACCATTCATAGACGCCTTTATCGCCTTTTGATGAATTACAGGCCCTACAGGCGAGGATTGCGTTATCTGCGATATCAGGACCACCTCGACTTTTCGGGATGAGATGATCGATGGAAAGATCATCAGAACTTTCGCAGTAGATGCATACCTTCTCTCTTTCAAGGTCTCTGATGTATTCTCTTATGGAACTCGACCATTTGACATGTCCCGATTGAAGTTTCTTGAACATGCTCATTGTGAAGCCATAGTCGCCAGTATGCCCGGAGGATCTGGTCATCAGCTTAGCATACTGCCAGAAGATCTCGTCTCTAACGGTCTTAACCGCCGAAGGCGGCAGAACTATCCCCGAATGTAATAGAAGAGAACATTTGCGGTCTATAACCCTATCTCAGTCATGCAAATATTCTATTGTCAGCTTGGAAAGTCCCAGTTGCAGCTCTCCTAGTGCTCGAGAGGTATTCGCTCAGAATCATCCGTGTTGTTTCAGGTATCGAGTGTAGGAAACGCCTCTTTCGCTCTTCATTCAACTGTCTGAGTAAGGGCCAACTTTTCCATCCTTAGTGATTCGACGAAATACCAATCTTGCTGGTTTGTTTTTCATGGTCTGCCAAACTACTACCTGGAAATCAATGTCTATCGCTATAACATCGCAGTCAGAACACTTACGCATAGGAAACCAACTCCTTATTTCATCTGGGACTTCATGGAGGAATAGAGTTTCCCTCTAGTCAGCCATTTGTCGAGTTTCTCAGGGTTTGAGATATAATTCGGGTACGATGGAGTGGATCAGCCTTTCAGCCTGCTCTATGCATTTGCAGCATTCATTCATCAGGAAGCGTCTCTTAGCGGGACCGTAGACGCATACCTCACAATCCTTGCGAAGTCTTCTCAGAAGATCGTCTAGAAAGCCAGAGATGCCATGTTTCATGAGAAATTGAGTTTCAAAAAAAATAAGTGAGAGTCCATACTTAGTCCAATCATGGTGAATGATTTCCATGCCTATTGTAAGGCAACTTGCTGGGACCCTACCGAACACGTATAAGGAAGCTTCTTTGTACTGGCGTCACAGCTTCAATACCATTTGCTCCAGAGTTGCAATGTTTCCACAGCATCTGGTTCACTACTTTGTAATGCGTTACACGAAACCTGGCGATAAGGTTGCTGATTTTTGGGCAGGAACAGGTACTGCGCCCTTTGAGGCCTGCCTGTTCGGTAGGATTGGTGTTGGAAATGAGCTTTCTCCGGAAGCTCTTACCGTCATGCGAGCAAAATTGGAACCTCCTCGTCTTGCAGACCTATGTTCTTATATCGGCTCTGCCGGCGAAAGAATGCGAAGGAAATCGAAGCAAGAGATAGATAAACTCGGAATAGAACTTGGACTAGATCTATGTTATCATCCGAAAACTCTGATGGAGATCCTGAAGCTAAAGTCAATTCTTTATGAAGATTTCCAAGATTCAAATAGAATAGTTAAACAATGCGCCAATTTTGTTTGCGCACTTACGTTAGGAATTCTACATGGTGATCGTCCTGAATCATTATCTATACCTATGGATAGTGCTAAGGCAATATCTGTGAATCACATAAGGCAAATGCAATCACTTTATCCCGAAAAATATAAACCTTCTCGTTATCGTTCTGTGCTTCACTCATTAATTTCCAAGTTGGCAAAGGTGTTTAATGATCCCATACCGCGTTTCTCAGGTAAAGTCTATTCCAAGGACGCTTTAGATTTTGAACCGCGATATGAATTCAAAATGATCATAACGTCGCCTCCATACATTAATGTTCATACCTATGCGTATGACAATAGGATCAGGCTGTGGTTCTTAGGCCGGGACTACAAAGAAGTTCATAAGAAACTATTTGCAACTGAAGATTTGAATAGGTATTTAGACTGCCTTGTCCGTTGCCTAAAGCAAATGGAAAGTCACTTGGGGACTCCTGCAGCTTGTTTCCTGGTCCTAGGAGATGTAAAAAAGAACAATGACATAGTTCAACTTGGGGAATTGCTCGCAAAACGTTGGATCGAAACGAGCAATACTGAATTGCGATTGCATCGCATCATTGTAGACCCCACTACGCCGGGGCGAAGACGCTATTTCAATTTAGGCGCTAGAAGAGGTGTCACTATAGAACGGATATTGGAGTTTCATAAAGGCCGTGTTGTTGAGAAGAATGTGAACATTGACTGGAAAACTCGCCCTTGGGCTTCATTGGAGCTTTGACATACGTTTTTATCATCTGCGCATTGTTAGATATGCAAGTAAATCTGGCCTCAATCCCAAAGTTACAAGAAACTTCAGGGGATGATCTATCATAGCTATGCCGAACGATCATGGATCGACTCTGTTTTTCATTGGAGCAGGGGCCTCAACGGAGTTCGGTATTCCTAACGTGAAGGTCTTGGCTAGCAAAGTCAGAAAGTCTCTACCACGTTATGCACGTCGAATCAAATGTGTTCAAGATAAACTTGCTTCGGCTGGTTTGCCCAGTAACATTGAGGGAGTACTGGCATATCTTGAGGCCAGTGGAAGTCCTTCAGAATTCACAAGAATATGGGGTTCTCGTCTTATTGCCTTATACAGACGCAAATCAACTGTCCGCCCAAACACGAGTGACAGAACGCTTGCCATGCTAATACGGAAAGAAATAAGGAAGTTTTGTTACGTTTCAGATTCATCGCAAATAAACAAGATTGTAAGAATATATGAGGATTTCGTAAAGAGGTCAGCATCCAAACTAAGTCTTCCTCTTAAGATCCCTGTCGAGAATCCGCTCTATCCTGAGCTTGATATTTTTACTACGAATTACGATAATACGATAGAGGAATTTTGCGGTAAGGTCGGCATACTACCCATTACTGGATACAAAGAGGTAGCTCACGATAATTACATTTTTGACGAAAATGAATTTGAACAACCAAATGTTTTCAGGCTCTACAAGCTCAATGGAAGCGTTCTGTTTGCGCGAACAAAGGAAGATCGTATTGTCCGAAGCGTTGGCGTCACGTTCGAAGCACATGGTGAGCTTGTCGATATTGAAAATGATATTATAATCTATCCTGGGGCAAGTCAAAGGACATGGATAGATCCTCATCTGCAATTACTTTATAGACTTCGTCGGCTCCTTTCCGGAGCGGATAACTGTATAATAATAGGATATTCTTTCAATGATGTTCCCATTCGCGATATTTTCCATTGTGCAATGAAGGAAAACCCTTCCCTAAATCTACATTTGGTAGACATAAACGCAAATAATATCAAGAAATCAATTTTCCTGGATTGCCCCCAAGTGTACCCGATTCCTAAACGATTCAAGAATTTCGATCCTACGAGGGATCTACATTGACTTCTTATGGTAACCACAAAACTGACATTAGATCAACAACTGGTTGGGGGTCGGTCCGAAAAGTAAGATACGCGAGCCAAATACTGCTTCTCATAAGATATTCGGTGAGATTTGAAGGCAAACTCCATGATCCTGAAGGCATACGCCAAATGCTTGTTGAGGATAGGGTACATAGAGAAGAACAACGCCTTCGAGGAGCACATTTAGCCTACCGTAAGTCTGCCAAATTGAGAACTATGCTAATGCCTCTTGCCAAAGATAACGCGTCATTTGCAGTCAGATGCGGAATATTTTCTTTAAGAAACGGAACAGTTGTCCCGAATCCGTCAAACGAAAGAATTCTATATCTTTGGTCACATGATCAAAATACTGCAAGGGCAAAGTTGTTACAGATAATAACCAATTCACCTTACCCTGCATATGTTGAATTTCTGAAGAGACTTCAGGCGCTCAACGGCGAGTTTGTCGTCAGATCTCTATTTATGAGAAAACGAGATTCTAGACTAACTAATACTCTTAGAAAGAATGGTTTTTTTATAGACGTAGCTTCCTTCTATACTATTCGCGACCTATTCTATGATTTTGGGCTAGTCAATTGGATTTATGAACCAGAAAAAAGATGTGAAAAGTTGTTTGCAACTTGCATGCTGAATAATAGTGGTGCCAGGTTATTTAACGATCATATTGCTTTGGCTAATGGTCGTTCTCTATACTACAATAAGAAAATAACTACTGAATCCTTTATTGAAACGTTTGTTGAGTGCTACTTGGAGTTGGCGCGAGGATCCTGGGGAAGATGGCTTGATGTACTCAGTCTACGCGACTTGTACGTGGATAAATGTAGGATCTCAGACTATCAATTCAATTCACTAATTTCCTCAGCCATAAAGGGAAAACTTGACATAGATCTTAGGTATGCAACGGGCAGCTTTGCTGAACCGAGGAAATATGGTTACTCGATCAAGGCCATCAGCCTACCTATGGATCAAAACGGAATACAAATTAAATTCATCATGATGTCTAAGAAGTGAATAGAAAATGATAGAATGGGAAAAATACTATCTTAAAGACAATCCCTTTCTCGCCACCCCTATCATCACTGTCGACAAGAGAGACAAGAGACTCAATGGCCGCTTTTTTTGTGAGGATGTAGTTGGAAACACTTTGCAAAGAATCTTAAAACAATTAGATAGAAATCCGAACATGATTTTTGTCGCTTCTGACAGGATTCCACGGGGGACCGGTAAAAGCGCTCTTATGGCCGCTGCTTATTGGAGACTAGCAGATCAGAATAGGGATGCGGTATGGCTCAATGTTACTGCCGGTGTTTCAACCGCTTCCTTGGTAGGCCGGATATTTGATAGCATGGTTGCCCATGGCTATATGAAGAAACTGCGTAAAGAAATAAAAACACCTACAGAAGATCGCGTTAGTAATCTATTATCTAGAATCTATACAACAATTCCGCTTGGTTATATTGCAGCAATAAAAAGGATCTTGGAACAACCAGATGATCAAGTTGCTAGTGCACTATCACGTACGAGATTGAGAATACCTCTTTATAGCCCCATAGAAGTGTTCGAAAAGCTCCTTGATATCTTTAAAACAATTAAAATAGATCGGTTTTATTTCTTCATAGATCAATTTGAAGAATATGTTGTAACGACTTCGCCAGATAGGTTGTCCAGTGAGCTAAACGACCTAATTCGAGCATGTAACGAAAAAGCGACAATCATAGTAACAATGCATCCGGATGCAGAAAAAATCTACTCCTCAGCAGCTAGCGGTGATTTAGAAACTTTGGCGCCGATTGATGATAGAACAAGATTCTATTTACCTCGTTTTGGAAAAAGAGAATCAATGATCTTGACAGAATTTTATCTTTCTGGATTCAGAACTGACAATGCAAAGGCGCCCACGGTTTTGTATCCCTTTGTTGAAGAAGCCATAAAGTATATGGCCGAAAAAACGGGTTGGCTCATCCGGGATTTCATGGTTGCACTGCGTAACGCGTTGATTCAAGGCGCGCAATCTGGATATACCATAATCGATAAGAAATTTATCATGCAAGACACTATACATTATCAAATTTTTGGGGGAACTGCCAGAAAGAAGGTTTAATAGCGAAACTCTGATGGGACGAGTTTTTCTTAATGTCAGCTTTGTAGAGGTATGGTACTCGCTAATGTGGCTGGCAGCCAAGACCGTATGCCCTGTCCAAGATGCGGATACAAACCTCGTTGCGAAGGATGAAAAGAAGATATTCAGGCGCTATGGAACGATGAATGCTAACGCGTCCTGTATTCTACCGTCGCGGAGAAGTATTACCATGCGCTCAGCATCGTTACTATCAATTACCTTTACGTCGTATTGTATTGCTTCCTTCTTAACCGGTGTAAGTTCTCTGTAACATGAGAAAATGACCGGGACAAGTTTTATGGAAGTTTCTTTGAAAAGTTCCTCTTCTAGTCTTCTCGTTACCTCTAAAACTCGCGGTACATCTTCATTCAAATCCGGCAGTCCGATTGTGCAGGAAGCTAGGACGATCAAGGACTTTTCTCTGCTATACGCAATAATGTCGACGCTATCATATTCGCTCTTTCCCGCTCTCGGTCTAAACTTCTCGTACTCGTCGAGCTTGATTGTTTGGAGTCCGCAAAGAGCAAGCAGCCACGAAACAGCTCGTTCAAAGATTCGGCTCGGCTCCTGTTTTCTGTTTGTAGCGACGCTCCGAGGGTCCTTGAGCTGGCTGATCAACTCATCATAGTCACAGAAGCGGTCATATACAGAGAAGAATGGATTAGCTGAAGGCGTCCTTCTCTCCTTAAATCTAGCTAGAGCCTCCTCCTTCCTGTCTACTTCAAGAGGCTCAACCCTGTCGTAAATAAGCCTAACATCGAGAAAGTCGCTTGGGCTCAAGAAAGGAAACTCATGATAGATCACGCATATCTGAAAGCTCGGATCAACGTCAACCGGCTTTTCGTTAATTAAGTCTTTCTTGGATGTGGAACTTAACTCATCTGTTCTCTCCATTGACTGGCCCCAAAAACGTCGCCCCTTCCATTGAAGTAGGTTCAAATGTAGAGAATTCATCATAGTCCTGTGAGATGAGATCTTGACCCTAATCTTCGTATCTTTGACATCTACATCATCAATTATCGCGTAGACTGGAGCGCATAACGTGATGTCGGTCGAAACTTGTGAGGAGAATCGAGACTGAAGCCACTCGTTTATGCAATTATAGATATCAGCAAACCCTAATGACATCGCATCGGGATCAATACGTTCTAGCCTCTGATGAATGCTAGTGGATCTCGAAGTAACTCCATCAAACGCCTTCCATTTCTCCACTCCTCGGAGATAGTGGGGGTAGTCGGCGAAACTGCAGTTCCAAGAATCTATGTCTTTCTTTCCCTCAAATCTAACCGTGAGCTCATTGAGCGAAAGCGTCCCGTCCTCGAGCAACTCCCTTGCTAGATCACTATACTTGGAGATTGGAAGAGCCTGGCAGACTACTTTCAATCGAGGCTTGTCAACTTCCTCACGCCATTTTCGGCGCAGACTGTCGTAGATTTCGCTTACCCCAGTCGTCTCCAAGTGGGAAAACCGGATTACCGTTAGAATGTTCTCCCATTCCGCGTCCTCTCTGAAGCAAGCCGTTCTTAGGTCTATCGCCTTGTAGACCCCTTCCATGTGCTTGAGGACATCCTTCAGCAATAGACTGGTCAACACACGCTCGAGGATAATTTACTTGGCCCGCGGTATAAATGAGGCGATCGCAGGACACATGGCGCTTCTTGTCCGCAAACAAATAGTTCCTAGAAAACAATGCGGCCGTCTAAGCCAATCGGAGGAAAACTCTTCAAGAAATGCGCAAGAGCCAAGAAAATAGAAGAGGTTTGAGCGCCCAAGGCCGTGGGCGAATTTGCCGCTTCTCGTTGCTATAGACCTAAGCTGAACTCTCTGGAGGAGAAGAGCTTCTTCTCATTAGCCAGTGGTCGAGTTTCTCAGGATTCGATATGTAATTCTCGTCCGGTACGATGGAGTGGACCAGCCTTTCAGCTTGCTCTATGCATTTCCGGCATCCGTAAGTCATGAAGCGTCTCTTAGCTGGACCGTAGACGCATATCTCGCAATGAAAAAGGTACGAATCGTCGGTAAGCTGTTCATGCTTCACTCTCTTCCGCCAGTCGAGATAGTTCTTGATCGCCTCAACCGAGTCTCTTCCTAGAAATGTATGGGCTTCAAGACCAGAATACTCACCCTTCAGGAAAGTATGGTGAGAGCGGATACCCAAGTATGCCTTTAGCTCAGGCAAGGAATGCCCTTTTTCATTGACCAGTTCCTTTTCAGACATACGGTGTAAGCCAAGTGAGCTTGAGGATAGTCTTGAATTGGCTCTGAGAGTCACTTGAGTGATCGCTCTCCATTGTGGAAGCCGGTCAATCCCCTTATCACCCTTTCCCATTTTGCTATTAGCAACGAAATCGTCCGCAGTGAGGCTAAGCCAGATCAACCTAGGAAAATAGGAGTTAGAGAATTACGCTATCTTCACATAGCCAAGTCCTATGAGCAAGACTGGTGAACAAGCAGTCTGGTTGCGATTTCCGGGTTGACTGTTTTTACTTTTCTTCAGGTGGCCAAATCTGCACGATATCAGAAAGACCCGGCGATCTTACGTACAACGCGATCAAATCACCTAGGTTGGAGTTCATTAGAGTCCTGTAGAAATTATGCACTTGGTGCCATCCCGCATTGCCGAGTAGGTAGAAAGTAACATCGAGGCGCTTTCCATAAGCGCTCGGACCTACCTCAACTCTCTCCACATCGCGACAGCTGAAGTATTCTATAGGCCTTCGATCTCGTCTTATCACTTCTTCCACGCGAAAAGTACCTCGTGTCCGTTCCTTGTCATTGTCTGCGCTATCCGCCAACATTACAACCGCCTGCTCTGCATTTTGTGCCTCCAGATCACCTCCGTGTCGCATGATACATTGCTCAATAATTGGCATAATCCGGTTCACTCTATCTCGTTCTGGCCTGTCGCGGAGCCTAAGTCCCTCGAAAACTGATTGGATCATGAGGGCTGCGGCCAACCCGTGGTCAATCATGTACCTGTACATATCGTGAACATACGCCGCTGTCACTACGGCGAGGCATGAATAATCCTCTGGCAATTTATACAGCGCCGTCGTGGCAAATCTAATGTCCTTCTCGTCTCGAGGAGTTTCCAGGGAGATGAGCCTGTCGTAGTGTTTCAATTCATTGAAGAAACGCAAAGAATACATGACGACTTTCAGTGCGTGGAGCTTATCATGTCTGTTCAAGAATCTGTAGTCATTGTCAATCTGGACGTACGCATAGCGATCGTTTATGAAATCGTTTTGAAGAAGATTCTCGAAAGTCAATAGCGTATTGAAATTGTCAGTTTTCCGAAGGGTCCGGACAATTTCGTCAAAAATGTTCTTGTAGTGATTTTCATACTCAGAGGACCCAGGAGCTGGCACCTAGGCTCATCCCTTGATCGTACGTAGAATCGACAGCTCTTCATCCGTTAACTTCTCTGCGAAATTCTCAGCAACGTATAGTGCTCTTGTCATTCTCAAGAGTTGACGCATAAGATTGGACGGTTGTTGGAGGCGCACAGGCAATCTGGCAAAATACTCCCATTCCGAAAACGCTTGGAAGATTATATTTTCGCTTAACTTTTCAATCTCAATCAAGCGTACTCGATATCTTCTTCCCAGATGCTGCTCAAATAGCACATCCAAGAGTGCCCTTAGAAACTCCGACGCTTGAAGTGCGTCGTTTTCATTAGCTTCTTCGTGTTTCCGAGCTCCTCCTGCGAGGAAGCATAGATCCCGAAGAAGGTTTGTAAGCATGCTGACAGATTCTGCCAAAGCTTGCGGAAGACCTTCTTGCAGTTCTTTGATCTCTTTTTCAAGGAGGTATTCGACTCCTTTTTTCATAGCTGGAGCGGCAATCACCCAATTTTCCACAATGTTGGTCACTACCTCACGGAGCAAAGGCATCAACTGTTCTAAGGGATTCGTTATGATTCTTGCGGCTACTTTGTCCAACGCCCGAAAGATGGCACTATCCTTGCTCTGACGTGATGCTTTTTCTTCCAGAATCAATGGAGTTAGCACGCGCTTTTGAAAATCTTCGAAAGAAATCAATTCGCGAGATTCCTGATCCAGCGCCACTCCAACGATCTTGCCGCTACCGATGTCTATTTTCCAATAGCCCAAGTCACGAACATAGCCAGATGAAGTTGTGCGAATATTGAAAAAAGTTTCAAGTGCTCCAACCGGTAATGCCATTTCGAGCTCTCGGAAGACTTCAACGCTGTCGGTATCTACTCCCAACTTCTCAAGGGTTCCAAGAACTATCTGCAAGATGCTCTCAGACATCTTAAACCACTTTCTTAACATACTATAGTTCCCTGAATTCATAAAAAATGCTCCTTCTGGCGACTCCCTGTTTTTACTCCACAGGGAGAGCAAAACTTAAATAGTCATGATAATTTCTCTCTCCAAAGAGAGTGAATTGCGATGGTGAGACCAAAGAAAGAAGTGCCAGCCATCGTGGAAGCCGAAGAAAAGGCTCTGACAGAGAACTTGACTTTGTGGGACCAACTCGCACCTTTACTGTTCAACAAAAATAATTTGCTTCTGCTTTTGGTTTTGAGAATCGCTCAGAAACAAGGCACGAGTCTACCGTTCACGAAAGTTGGTGAATACACACGATTGGGGAAAAGCCAAAAGCTTGCGGATACTCTTGATTACCTTACACGCTGTGGGCTTGTAAGAAGAACAGAGAAGGGCTATGCACTAACGGAACGACTCGGTCTTAGCTTTACAAACTTCGCTGAGAAATTTGTAAAGACGCTCCAGAAAAGTATTTCGAAGCAGCCGTGGCTGAACGATCTAGTTGACGTCATAGAACGAATTGAAGAGTTAGAAGAAGTAGAGGTCAAGAATTCCATCAAGACAAAGACGTTCTAGGGAGTTCGTAATTTATGAAAGCGTTCGTGTCTATAGTAACTACCCCTGGCGAGTTCTACACTGTTCAAAGAAAACTGAAGAAACTCTGGCCTACCCGGAAGTTCAATCCTGAGATTTTGGATTTCGATGTTGTGGTCGGCTTTTGTG
>Ga0209725_1000558_pt1 | contig 22605 bp, 20 predicted proteins | sample I18A1metaG_FD_184145 | JGI IMG/M metagenome (GOLD analysis project Ga0209725, IMG submission 184145) | Lake sediment bacterial and archeal communities from Gulf of Boni, Indonesia to study Microbial Dark Matter (Phase II) - ​I18A1 metaG... | ecosystem: Environmental > Aquatic > Freshwater > Lake...
ACGGCGGTAGAGAAGTTCCTGTTCAGATCCTCCTTCCTCTCTTGGGCTCTCGCCAAGTTGGCTATGTTGAAGCTCTTGTCAAGGTGCATATCGCTGCAGTGAAGAATCTGAACAGACATTGCCCGGCGCCGAAACTCCTAGCTCAAAGTAATGAGAAGATACTGGCCGAGATTAATAGGGCTTGACCAGCTGTATTCTCAATCGCCACAGTCAACAGCGAAAAGGCTTCTACGGGGCAGTTCCTAGTTGACAGCCACATCTCCGCTAACGACAAGGAGGCACAGAGTATTCCGCTACCATCAAGACTCCACCATAGACCAATCGAAAGAAGATCAAAGCAGTCTTCGGAGAAACTGAAGATCAAACAACATTGAGTCTCCACCTCAAATGGAAGCAATACGGTTATTTTGATCAACAACATGAGAACTGAAGGGTTTGGAGGGGGTATCTTGGTTTGCAGTGGATGAAGGCTCTTGTTCTCTTCCTTGTGTTCGTTGGATTCTCGATGATGATCACGCTCGTTCCTTTCGCCTTCATATTCGATCTCGCATCCAAGGCTACGGGTACCGTCGTTCAGTCGCCTCAGTGGAGCGATTTCTTAGTGCGCATAATGCTGCTTGCCATTGTTGGAGTCGTAGCGTTGGTAGTCGTAATTGGCCTGCTTGAAAGAATGCTTGGCCGCGAACCCTTTTTTCAGGAAAACTAGGAAGGCACGGGCTAGGGATATTCCCCTATCCTACGTACTAACGATCTACTGCTGGAAAGCCAAGATTGAATAAGTGTTCCACAAAGAAACGTGTGTCGTACACCGCTTCAGAAATCTCCCTCCCCTATCCAATCGAGTAAGCGCTTCATTCCCTCAACAGTTTTCTTCCCGGCCCCGGACCCAGCAAGATCAAGGAAAAGGAGTTGCGAGCATAGGATGAATAGCGTCAGGAGGAGTCATTCTAGGGATTCTGTCCAAAGATGAATGCTGCTCTACTCATGATTTCACTTATTGGTAGCTGCTGTGGGCAGAGGCTCTCGCATGTTCTGCATCTTGCGCACCTCTTGGCCTGACTTTCAGGGGTTATGTGCTCCCAGTATTTCTTCTTGACCTCGTCGTCTTGGCCTTTGATGTAGAACTCGTTGAAGAGGCTGATGATCTGTGGTATGTTTACTCCTTGGGGGCAAGGGATGCAGTATCTGCAGCCTGTGCAGCCGATGTATCCTGACTCTCTGTATTTCTGCGCGAGTTGATTGATCAGGTTCAACTCCTCCATCGTTAGATTGCCCGGCTCAGAATCTTCAGCCGTCTTGACGTTCTCTATGACTTGCTCTATAGTACTCATCCCGCTTAACGCAAGCGAAACCTCCGGATGATTCCAAACCCATCGAAGCGCCAGCGCGGCTCGCGTACTCTTGATCCCAGATTTCTCCCAAATATCCTGAATTGCTGCTGGAGGGTTGACTGCCAGCTTTCCACCAGCTATCGGCTCCATCACAACGACTGCCAGACCTTTAGACGCCGCGTACTCCAATCCCTTTGTTCCTGCCTGATACTCAGCGTCCGTGTAGTTGTACTGGATCTGGCAGGGAGCCCAATTGCCATAGCTGTCCACGATCTCCTTGAACAAGGAGTATTCGTCGTGGAAGCTGAAGCCGAGATGCTTGATCTTTCCTTCGTCTATCTTCTTCTCAGCCCACTCTGTGACCTTTAGCTCCTTCATTTTCGGCCATCGCTCCTTGTTGAGTCCGTGAAGCAGATAGAAGTCCACATAGTCCACTTGGAGTCTGCCGAGCTGCTCATTCAGATACTTGTCCATGTCTTCCTGTGAGTTGACAAGCCAGGTCGGCATCTTGGTTGCAAGCCTAATCCTTTCCCTGCATCCATCCTTCAACACTTTGCCGACAAATCCTTCGCTGGTTCCTCTGTGATAACCATAAGCAGTGTCGACATAGTTCACACCATTGTCTATGGCGTATCGTATCATCTTGGTTGCCGAAGGCTCATCGATCTTTGATGCGTCTCCCCCAATGATCGGAAGTCTCATGGCGCCGAATCCCAGAGCCGACACTTTCCAGTCAAGCTTTCCGAATCTTCGAGACTTCGTTTCCATCCCTCTGGGCTATCAGTTAATGCTTCACGGATCTCCTTATAGTCTTTGGAGTAGCAGATGCCTTGCGCTTCAGAGTTTCCGCGCTTAGAGAAATCTTTTGATTTGCTGTTTCTTAGGGTATCGGCATATCTCTTCCCAGATAGCAAATGTACCTGCTATAAAGCAAATTCCACGTTAACCTGCCTAGCTAGATCTCGTAGGCTCTCCCAGACTTTGATGTATAATGGAATGCCAGTTTTCCTGTGCTGTTTCTCCAGCTCCCATTCCCTTTCCCCATGGATATAGATTCTGTCTTGACCCTTGGCTTTGACTGATGCTTTGATAGAATTGATCATGATGTCCATGCGTTCTCTGAACTCGTCTACTGGGGTGAAGGCGTTGACATCGATCGCACCGACGAAGATCCCGATGTTGGAGGGTTTTGGATCTTCAGGGGTCCCAACATGAGGGCCGTAAGCGGCACCGGACAATATGCCTGTAAGTATGTCAACAAGTAGAGACAAGCCGTACCCCTTGTATCCCGCTGTCTCCTCCAGTCCTCCGAGAGGTAAAAGTCCACCACGCTTTGATTTGTACACGCAACGCATTACAGTTTCCGCGTCGAGTGCAGGGTCACCCTTCTCGTCAATCGCCCAGCCTGCCGGGACAGGTTTCCGATGTCTCCTGTAGACCTCCATTTTTCCGATGGGTGCGACGCTCGTAGCCATGTCCAAGACGAAGGGGTGCTCATGCTTGGCAGGTATGGCGAAGGCGATCGGGTTTGTCCCGAGTATCGGTTCTATGCCGAAAGTTGGAACCACGAGAGGCCAAGCATTAGTCATGCAAAGCCCAATCATATTCTCTTTCAGAGCCATCATGGCATAATAGCCAGCAATTCCAATGTGATTACCATTCGTTATGGATGCAAATCCTAGATGAGATTTCTCAGCTTTTTCGATACATCGCTCCATTGCCCTGTAGGCGACTACTTGGCCTAGGCTGTTTTCCGCATCGATTAGAAGGCTTACGGGGGTTTCCCTTCTTACCGTAATCTTGGCCTCAGGCCGAATCCACCCGTTCATCAACCTCTTCGCGTATCTAGGCAGTCGCGAGACCCCATGCGACTCGATCCCTCTCAGATCTGCAGAAACGAGAATATCCGCAGTTATCTCCGCTTCTTCATGTGGAACCTTAAGCTTCCTCAGAACGTTGGCACAGAATTCCTTCAGGCGATTGGCCTCTACGACCCTCTCTTCAGAGTTCTGCAAACGATTTCATCTCCGATTCAAATAACGATTTGCCCACGATGACAGCTCAATTTCCTTCCTAGCTCTCACAAGGTTAAAGAGATTGCCGCTTCGGAGGAGGGGCACGTGTGTAATAGGTGCGCACATCTTTGCCAACTCATCCGTGCCTTTCATTCGCTTCTAGTGTTAGACTCATTCGTAACATTCCAGCCATCAAACGAATCACATGGGCTCTCGCTTCAAGAGACTTCATAAGATGCAAGCTAACAGGCTCTAAATTCGACGGATGCAATATGCCTTGGTACGGATCACACTCCTTTCTTAATGAACACATTCGTAAGAATCGTTGTAGGAGAATTATGGAGATCGGGGTCTTAAATGGCGAAAATGCGATGGCCATGATTAAGGTTGCCATTCAAAACTTCCCACCAGAGAAGGTGGAATACTATGGATTCGACCTTTTTGATGGCCCTGAATCTTACCAAGTGGCGGAAGATCTGGAGAAGACAGGATGCAGGTTTAGACTCTTCAAGGGCGATACCGTTGACACTCTTCCTGAAGCAGTTAAGACACTGCCTAAGATGGACTTAATCTTCATAGATGGAGGCAAGTCCCATGTGGAAGCGAAAAGCGATTGGGAAAACTCAAAAACACTTATGCACAATGAGACTGCAGTTTTCGTGCATAATTATGGATTCCCCGGTGTCAGAAGAATGGTTGATAGTATATCCCGAGACGAGTATCAAGTGAAGATAATCCATCCTCCTTCAGACTCTGACACAGCCCTTATTAAAAAGAAGGCCGAGGACACAAACTAACAATATTCGCTTTAGGGATCAGGCTGCTAGTCAACCCGTCATAGTAACACTCTAGCATGCTCTGGCTAATGCGCATGTTGTTTAATGAGTTCTCTCAGGTTCTGAGTTGTTGTTAGACCGACGCGCTCCGCCGATAAGCCTTTGAGTTCTGCGATCTTCTGGGCGACTATCAGTACTCCTTCAGGGTTTTGAGAGTCGGTTTCAGTGAGCAACGAAGACAACGGAATCTGCTTCACTGTCTGTTTGAGTGCCTCGTTGTTTTGCGATGATATCGTTCGTAGGCCGATGGAGAGATAGATACCCATCTCCACGCATCTCTTAGCGTAAGCGGAGTCTTTGGAGAACCCGTGGATAGCTACCCCCGTCGCAAGATTGCCCTCCTTTTCCAGTATGTCCAGAACCTCTTGTTCAGGTGTCCTATCGTGTACGATCACCGGGAGACCTGACTTCTTTGCAATTCTGAGCTGCTCACGAAATGCGTTCCGTTGGATCTCTTTGTCCGCAAACTCGTTCACAAACTTGCCTTCACTGTCCCTTCGCCCGACGTAGTCCAGTCCAATCTCGCTTACGGCAACGACCTCTGGATGCCGTACCAGCTCCTTGAGCCTCTCCAACACTTCATCACTATATCTACCAGCATTCCACGGATGTAAGCCAACACATGCTTTGATTATTGGATGCTCGCGCGTATTTTGAATTGCAAGTTTCGAGGATTCTGGATCTGACCCTGCGTTCAACACGACCTCGACACCTGACTTCTGAGCCTGAGCAATTGCTCTTCCAAGGGCGTCTTGGCTTAGTCCGGTCAAGTGACAATGCGTTTCTGAGAACAACTCACTTCCCCAACTCCCTTAGTACCGCCATCGGATAAAGTGCTTTTCGTACGCCACACGAACTAATAGAACCGTGCTAGAGCTGGTCCTGAAGCGTGAGTGTCGTCACACAATCGAGATAGGCGTGCTGAGTCCGAAATGCAGGCATTTTCGAAGGAAAACCATTTAGCTTCGCCAAACAACGATCTCAAGAGAATACTTGAGCCTAGGCCTCTACAAGAAGAAGAGAGACTTCAAGATCACGCCAGAGCCTCAAGGAGAACTCAAGCAAGACCGAGGTGCACGGTTCGTCGTTCAGAAGCATAAGGCGACCCACCTCCACTACGACTTTCGCTTAGAGCTGGATGGAGTTCTGAAAAGCTGGGCTGTCCCAAAGGGCCCGCCGACAGAGCCAAACATCAGACGGCTCGCCGTGGCGGTTGAGGATCACCCAGTTGACTATATCAGCTTCGAGGGGACGATACCTGAGGGAGAGTACGGCGCCGGAACAGTGGAGATATGGGACAAGGGCACTTTTGAACTGAAGGAGCGAACCGACAAGACCATATCTATGATCCTTCAAGGCAAGAAGCTGCAAGGCGACTATCGGCTCGTGAACTTCAAAGAGAACAACTGGCTAATCTTCAAGGTCAAGCCGAAAAAGAAGACCTAGCTAGAGGCTCAGTTTTCGTTCCAAGTACTTGACGTGATACGGAGGAAATCTTCCTCGTCCCACAACATCCACAAGCTTCCTCAGCTGTTCCTTTGCTTTATCATAGAGCCGCTTCGAGATCCAGCGCTTCTGTAAAGCATTCTCCAACTCGTCTTCATCGAGCACCATGTACCTAAGATCCTTTGAAACCCACAGATCTAGGAATAGGTCAGTAAGTTCAATCCCGCCCCCCTTCAATAGACGAGGAGGAGTAACAATGTCACAATAGTATCCGGTGTGCCTTCCCTGCAGGTCTCTTATCTTGCCCACAGTGAACCATTTTCCCATCAACTCGAAGTATACGATCTGAAATCCGGACGCCAAGACCAACTCTCCGTCGAACATCACGGAGTGTGCAGACGTGACCTGAGACCTACCGACAATAATCCTCTTTGACCTGTAGATCAACACGTCATATAGATCCATCACTTGATCAGGCAAACGAACATATCGCAAGTGAATCTTCGAGGGTTTCTGCAACGATTCGGTTCCTCTCGATGTCAAACTTTCAGCACGACAAATCACTCTGCACCGGCATCTCAAACATCTTTCGTTCAACCGAACCTTCAGTCAATGGCGATCATATTACTAATGACAGGATGTATCTCTGGCCGCGCAGAACTCACCGTCATAACGGATAAATGCATGGATATTGAGCACAGACGCATGCCTGAAGAGTTTGATCTGGAATTGGAAAAGATCCGAAAGAAGAAGCTGCAGGAGATGCAGAGAAGAGTAGAGAATCAAGATGATAGAAGAAGAACAGAGGAGGGCCCAATAACAGTCGAGGACTCGAATTTCGACGAGCTAGTGCGCCGTTATCCTTTGATGATGATAGATTGTTGGGCTCCTTGGTGCGGGCCATGTAGGATGGTTGCTCCGATCATAGAAGAGTTGATGAGAGATTATGCGGGCAGAGTCTTCTTCGGGAAACTGAACGTCGATGATAACCCGCAGACTAGCGGAAGATTCGGGATCATGAGTATACCGACACTTCTGATAATGAAGGACGGCAGTGAAATTGACAGAATCATTGGCGCAGTGCCTAGAAACGTGATTGAAGCGAAACTGCAGAAGTACCTGTAGTCCCGAGGTCACCGTTTCCCTAGCCTTGACATCTCAAGTGTCTCGTCTACTAATCGTTTTACTCGGGACTGGACTTCTCGATCCTTCAACTTTCCTTGGGCATCGAAATGTTCGTCGAAGGCATAGACGGCTCTGGGGTTCGAGATCACTCTGAAGTAGTTCATCAGAGCGACTAGTTGCCCCTGCACCTGAAGCGAGCTGATCGTGCTCCCACTCTTGATAATGAAGCCAGCGATTTTGCCTTCGAGAGACTTGTACTCCACATGTTCGAACAGGTTCTTCAGAGGTGACCCTAGAAGCCCATCATAGACAGGCGAGCCGAGAACGAGCACATCTGCATCAGCCAGTTTCGCTACAGCGTCACGAGTATCAGTCCCGTATTCTTCTTCCCATCCTCTAAACCACTCAACATTAACCTTGGCCAAATCCAAGTAGTCCGCATCAGCGGCCTCTTTCGCGTGATCATATGCTATATCCGTAAGCACACGAGTCAATGATGTCTTTCTCAGACTTCCACAAATGACAAGAACCCTTGACATACCGATGCCCTCTATTGCTCTCTTTGATTGCCACTCGACTTAAGGATAACTAGAACAACTCTTAATGAATCCCAGATAAGCAGATGATTGGTGGAGCCAGCGTTGACTTCAAGGTCGCAGCATGGCCAGTGCAAACATCATCTAGCCTTGCTGTTCCTGATGCTGACGATGACATCTCTGCTGGGTGTTCACAATTCCGCAGCGCAACAGCTTCTTAATCGTCAGCCCAAGCCTGACGAGATAGGTTACAGGCCAGCCGACGGCACGACCGTCGAGGTGAACCCACCATCCCTCGTGTGGTTACATGAGGATCGAGCAAGTTCATACACGATCCAGCTCTCAAAGAACGCTGAAATGTCAGGCGCAGAAACGATCCAAGGGGTTCGATACAACTGCTACACTCATAATGCTCCTCTCGTTCCGCAGCGATACTACTGGCGATACCATGTCAGCTACAAGGATGGTAAGGTTTCTGAATGGAGCATCACTCGATCGTTCATAGTGTCAGATAATGCGACGATCTTCCCGATGCCTTCACGAGAAGAACAGCGTCAGCTGGTTCCGAGCGAGCATCCAAGACTATTCATGCGTCCTGATGATGTTGCGAGGTGGCATGAGCTGGCTCGGGGGACACTTGCTGACAAGTTCACGCCAATACAGAAGGTTGCTGACAAGTTGCTGACGGCTCAACCTACGCCGGAACCGACAGTGCGGGCCTCGCAGAGTGACCCAGCCACTCGTCAGTATTGGTGGCCGAACCGGATGCAGACGCTAAAAGCTTGCGAGGAGGCTGAGAACTTGGCGTTCACGTACCTTGTGACTTCTGAGCGGAAATATGTGGAGGCTGCGCGAAGGTGGGTTATGCACTTAGCGTCTTGGGATCCAGGCGGGCCGACGAACATCGTCTTGAACGATGAGGCGGCGATGCCTATTCTTCACCGTCTGCCCCGAGCATATGACTGGGCATATGAAACGCTTACTCAGAGCGAGCGAGAAGCCGTAAGAGTAGCCATGAAACGACGCGGCTCAGACGCATATAAGATTCTGCAGCGAGGACCGCACATAAACAAGCCCTTCAACAGCCATAACAATCGCCTTTGGCACAAGCTCGCTGAATGTGCAATAGCGCTGTATCACGATGTTCCCGAAGCCGAGGAATGGCTCGATTACGCGGTCAACATATTCTACGCCGTCTACCCTGCATGGTCCGATGACGATGGAGGATGGCACGAGGGACTATCGTACTGGGCAGGCTACATGAGCAAGGCAGTGTGGTGGTTTGACGTAGCCAAAGCGGCGTTGCGCATAGACGGCTTCAAGAAACCATTCTTCTTGAAGGTAGGTGATTATGCGCTCTGGACCGCGCCTCCCGGATCGCCTAACATGGGCTTCGGCGACCTTTCATATGGCCAACCGTCACGATACTGGCGCTCATTTGTCGAATACTACGCCAAGCAGGCTAGAAACGGATACTGGTATTGGTGGACTCTACAATGGCAAGGAAAGCCTGAAGAAAGAATATTGGGGTTCCTCCATGCTACGCTGCCCCCGATCGATCCTAAATCGCCCTCAGATCTGCCACCGTCCAAAGTATTCGAAGGCATCGGCGTAGCGTCCTTGCACCTGACCATAATGGATAGTGCAAATGATGTCCATCTTCTCTTCAAATCCAGCCCACGCGGAAGCTGGAGCCATGGACACAATCCCCAGAACAGCTTCCAGCTAAATGCATACAGTGAACCCTTGCTAACAACATGCGTCTACCGTGACTGGCACGGCAGCCCATTCCACACGAAGTGGTGCTGGAACACAAAAGCTCACAACGCTATTCTTGTCAACGAAAAAGGACAGGTCGAACACACCCCTGCTCCAGTTGGACGAATTACAGGTTGGAGACTAAGCGATTCCTACGACTACGTAGTTGGCGACGCAACTGCGGCATATGATGGCGTCCTCAAGCGTTACTTGCGGCGTGTTGCCTTCGTTAAGCTTAGAACCGCAACGAGTGTCCAACCTAGCGACGCGGCAATAGTGCTGTACGATGACCTTGTGGCGGCGCAACCTTCAACATTCCAACTAGTGCTCCACGCGCTCTCAGAGTTCTCAGTAGATGAGGAACAATCGTGTCTGAGCGTGAAGCGCTCGAAGGCAGGCGTAACGATTCAGTATCTATCGCCAGAAAAGCTGCAGCTGTCTCAGTGGAGCGGATACGATCCTCCGCCCGAGGTGAAGTTTCCAAACCAATGGCACGTCAAGGCAACGAGTGAAAAGCCGCGTGAACAGCTCGGAATTCTAACCGTAATCATACCGTACCGTGAGGGGGCGCAGATCGAGTGGCATGCAGAGCGGTACGAGTCGTCAACCGCAGTGGCAGCGCGGATACAGCTGGGCATCAGAACTCTCTTTGTTGCATTCAAGAAGTATGGAGTCACGGGAGCAGCAGAAATCGCGGGACAAAGATTCACAGACGAAGTGAATGTCAAAACCCTTGATGCAGTGACGACAAGTACTATGACGCAGACAGAGGAAGCCGCAACGCTGACCTATCAAACAGAGATAACCGTGGTTCTCGGTGCATGCGTTGTGGCAATAGTATGGACAGTACATAGGATTAGATTGAAGAAGGCCCGTAAGTCAAAGACTTGACAGTTCGCACTTCTCTTTTCGTCAACTATCCGCATAGTTGGCTCCGATCCCTTTGAGAGAAAGATCAGAGTGATCCCGACAGCACAGATCGCTATGAAAGAGGCAGAAAAAGTTGAATACGCCAGAAATTAACGATTTGGTCCTGTTCCAGTGGGCGCCCTTCCTCATATCGTCCTGCCGCTGCTGCTCTACAAGCCGTCCTTGCGAGCCACGGCCTCTGTTGTTAAGCAGGCCAATTCACCAGATGTGGAGTCGAGCTAGATCAGCAGAAAGCCGAAAACCTCTTGAGAAAGAGTACATCTTTCACTGCGAAGTGAGAAGGCATGAAGTTTGTGACTTGGAGTGAATACAGCGATCTATTGAAGAGACTGTCCGAGACTGTTAGAGCCCAAACCTTCGATGACATTGTTGCGATTGGCAGAGGAGGAAGCATCATAGCTGCCTACCTCGGATCAAAACTGGGAATACCGACATTTGTTCCGATCTTCGTTAGACATGTCAGAGAAGGAGGGGAAGTGAAGCTTACTACCCATGGAAAATGCGATGTGACCTCGCTGACCGGAAGGATTCTGGTTGTAGACGACTCTTTGATCCGGGGAAGAGCAATGCGGTTCACTCTGGACATGCTTCCCAAGAACGTTTCGGCGAAGACCCTTGTGATGTATTGTTGTGAGGGATCACAGTTTAGGCCAGACTTTGTGGGAGCATATGTTAGGAAGAACGAGCAGGAAATAGTATTCCCATATGACCCCCCATAGCCGTGTCTCTTCCTAGTTCCAGAGTGGCTGGCCCTGATTAGAGCTTCCTGAACACGCAGTAGACTAATGAAATAGCGATGAACCATACCAAGAAATCTACGAGGAACGGTTGCCAAAGGATTTGGGGCATAGCACTTGGGTAAACCACTTGGCTAACCCAAGCAAGCGGAAAACCTCTGAGTCTAACTCCTAAAAGACCCGAATCCATTAGAGGCTCCATGAAGATTCCTGAAACGACAGTGGCAGCAAGAGCCAGAACCACAAGCATCTTGATCTTCTTGAAGCGAGACATTTGGTTCAAGCTCAAACGGTTTGAGGAAAGCTAAAGCCTTTTCTTGGCGTTGACTATTGTAGGTAGACTTGAAGGCGGGTGAGTGGGTTCCTCCCATCCGTTCCGCCTGATATAAATCCCGGAGTAGGGAGGTGAAGACTTGATGGTAAATAGCAAAGACTTGTCGCTATTGGCAGTTTTTGCGTCGCTATACGCAGTCTTGGTTTACATATTTGCCCCAATATCGTTCTTTGCCTTACAATTCAGAGTCGCGGGCATCTTGAGGCCAGGCATCGCAAGAAAGTGGATCCTTGCGATTGGCTATGCCATCGGTGTGGTCGTCGGTAACATCTTCAGCCCATTCGCCGGACCATATGAACTCGTTTTCATGCCCCTCATGAGTTTTCTTGCAGGAATACTCGGCCATCTGGTCGCCAAACCTTTCAAGAACGACTATTTCATAGCTGGTGCAGTCATTGCTACAGTGATACCGCTGAGCGTCAGTTGGATGCTAAGCCAGCTGTTCAATCTCTCGATGCTTGCAACCTTACCATACCTGCTCATTAGCGAACAGATAGTATGTTTCATCGGAGCATCTATGTTCAAGCTCATCGAAACGAGATTCAAGTGGTGGTAGAACATGAAGAAGAGTGACAAGTGCGTAGTTGTTCTCAGTGGTGGGCCAGACTCCTCGACAGTCGCTTATTGGGCGAAGAAGCAAGGATACGACGTTTACGCGATGACTTGTAAGTACGGCCAGATCGCAACGAAAGAAGTTGAATACGCTACACGAATAGCAGAAAGGCTAGGGGTCCCCATCAAACTGGTAGACCTTTCGTCATTGAAAGACATCTTCAGCGGAGTAACCTCGCTATGCGATGAGAACATTCCGATGACATCCAGCTTCAGCTCACCCATCATCGTTCCATTCAGAAATGCCATCTTCCTTTCTCTTGCAGTCTCCTATGCCATCGCCGTTGGCGCCGGAAGAGTATTCTATGGAGCTCAAGGCTCAGATGAGCCATTTTACCCAGACTGCAGAAGAGAATTCTACGTATCCTTTGAGAGAGCTGCGAGACTGGGAACGGGTCAGGAAGTGGCGATAGAAGCACCTTTCAGCAATGTTCCAAAGTCAGAAATAGTCAAGCGGGGGTCAGAGCTCGGCGTCCCATTCGAGCATACATGGTCATGCTATCTGAACGGACCAAAACACTGTGGTAAGTGCGAATCATGCGTCAATCGCAAGAAAGCCTTCAGAGAGGCAAGAATTGCAGACCCCACAGACTATCTCGAATGATCCTTGGGACCCTAACTCAACAGATCCGAAGGACAAGACAGCGAGGACGGGCTACTTCGTCTTCTCGTCTAAGTAGCAGAAGCCTGTGCTCACTTTCTTCTGCATTCCCTCGGCCCATTTGTCGACTCCGAGAGCCTTGATTTCCGGCAGGACCTTCAGCGGCCAGCTATATCGTTGCAGTTTCTTACAGGCGCCCGTTTCAAGGCAATCCGCGCATGTAACGTACCTCTTCTCCTTGCAGCATATACGGATTGCACAGTTCGGGTCTCCGCCTCCACCTATGCATCCTGGACATTCAGCGAACATCTTGACAAAGCCGTCCATGACTTTCTCGAATTCAGGATAGTGCTGGAAGGCTGGCTCCCACTTGGCCAGTTCCGAGGAGAACTTGTCAAATCCGTAGGCACCTATGACCTTCCTCAGGTTTTCGACTGCCTGCTTTATCCTTCCTTGACGTATTCCACAGGCACCACAGTACAGACCACAGTAGCCTACCAAGGCTTTCGGATCCTCTCTCAATAATGAACACCTTCGACCCACTGCCAACCGTCTAGATTGCACTTAAGCCTTGTTTATGCAGCGATCTGCTTTGGTTTCTCTAGTTCTCTTCATTTGTTGCTTCGAAGTCTAAGCCCGGCGCATTACTCTACGTAGCGTCCCACTATCGGAATGACTTCGGTACACTTGGGACATTTGCCATTATCCGATATTGCGTATCTTGCCACGGCGAACCCGTATCTCTGTATGAGCAATGTCCCGCAATTGTGGCAGTAAGTGTTCTCCAGCTTATGCCCCGGAACATTTCCAATATAGACATAAAGTGCACCTTCCTTCTTCGCTATCGCGTGAGCTCTTTCAAGAGTACTTATTGGAGTACTGGGCCTATTGGTCATCTTGTAGTTTGGATGAAAACGGGTAAAATGCAGAGGCGTTTCAGGTCCAGCAGCCTTCAAATGTCGCAAAGAGATCTCTTGAATCTGATTGTCACCATCATTCACTCCGGGAATCAGAAGTGCCACGACTTCGACATGCATTCCAAGCCTCTTTGACTCTGCGATATTCCTCCAAACAATGTTGACATCAGCGTTGCAGTATTCTCGATATGTCTCCGCACCGCCCTTCATATCGAACTTAATTGCATCCATGCCGGCGTTGCAAAGTGCCTTCAAAGCCTCCAAAGTCATGTAGCCATTCGAGACATAGGTATTGTAAAGCCCATTGCGGCGGGCAAGCGGAAAGAGGTCGAGGCTATACTCAAAGAGAAGAGTCGGCTCGTTGAAGGAGACTGAGACTCCCTGACACTTCTCCTTAAGCACCATCCTGACGAGTTGTTCAGTGTCGATGTATTCGGTTCTGTGAGGGTTCGGCGGATGTTTGCTGATCTCCCAGTTCTGGCACCAAGGACAAGGAAAATTGCAGCTCCAAGTCCCAATCGTTAGCGCGTAGCTTCCTGGCCAGAAGTGAAAGAACGGTTTCTTTTCGATTGGATTTGCGGAGATCGAAGATATGTCCCCGTATACCAGAGTGTACAAGTCGCCGTCCATGTTTCTGCGCGTCTTACAGAATCCGTCCTGGCCTATCTGAAGACGGCATCGCCTCTCACAGATTCCGCATCGCACATTGTGACCTGTCAGCTGATCATAGAGCATTGACCTTCGAATGGTGAGAGGTTCTTGAGCTCTCTTCAAGATGCTCTTCTCTGTGGGAGTAGATCGACGCACCGTATAATCTATGTAGCGGATATCTTCATGCATTCATCCTCACGGAGGTTCTTGGCTTTCTGAACAAAACGATTATCAGTGCCCCAATCACAACCGCGGCAACAAGTGTCACAGTGAAAGGGACTTTCGGCGAGACATTGTCATAGAGCCATCCGGCAATTGCAGGAGAAGGAATGGCGAAGATCCCTGTCAGCAGGGAAAGACTTCCGGTTGCACGCGCGAACTTCTCAGGCCCAACCGTGTCTAGCATGTAAGAATTCATCGCAGGTGCCCATAGGCTATAGACTAGCCCCCAGAAGATGGAGGCGAAATATGCCACCTCGGGCCTCGTAGCCACAAGGATTGGAAGTATGGCTCCCAGCGCCATGAACTCGCTGACTGCTAGGAATCGTGTTGTTCTCCATTTATCAAGCATCGGGCCCAGAGTAAGAGCTGAGATTGCTGGTGACGCGCTCATGATCGCTACAGCGATTCCGAGTTGCTCAGTGGTTGCTCCGAGTTCCTTGTAGATGAACAGGTTGTAGAACGGGAACGAGAGACTCCAGAATACTGAGTCTAGGACAGAGACAAAGGCGATGGCTCGTAGACGACGATCGATCGAGAATGCTTGTCTGAAGTATCCCCTGATTGAGATTGACGAGGAGGCGCTAGACATCTTTGATGACGAGTATTTTGTCGCCATCAAGGTGAGACTGAACACGGTCAGTCCGGTTGAGATCCAGAAGATCCATCGAAAGGGTAATTGGAAGCTTCCTGCAACGTAGCCTCCGACTAGCGGCGCGACCGCAGAGGCCATCTCTGCGAGGCCTAGGTCAAGACTGAAGGCTTTCCCTCTTGTCTCAGGGTCGGAGCAACTGCCTATTGCAGCAGTACGAGCCAATCCTCTTACATAGAAGTCCAGTTCGCTGAGTAGAAGACCAGCCCCTAACAAGCTCCAGGATTCAGTCAACGCGTATGATGCATAGCCAGCGACGGTGAGTGCCCCGCCTACGAGATAGAAGGGTTTCGCTCCAAATCGGTCAATCAAAGGACCCAGCAGAGGGCGAAAAACAGTTCCGAGTCCTCTTGCCGCAGCACGCGTATTTCCGACAAAGGTCATTGTGACCTTTATGAGAACGATCAACGGTGCAACAGAAGGCGCCGCGAAACCGTAGGCGAATCCGAAGATCGAATTGACTACAATCAAGAGGAAGACCTCTCTCCTTAGCGCGGAATAGTCACCGAAGCGAAGGAAGCCAAGTGACATTAGCTATCAGGCCTGTGACGCAGCGAGTCTCGGTAAATGGAAGCTTTCTCCTCGATAAGCTTTGATGAGCATGACGTGATCGATTGCGCGGAATCCCAGAACCGCCACGTGATTAGAAAACTCCATCCCATTGAGCGGGCGACAGTTGCTCAATCTGGACTGAGCCGTCTTCCCATATCCATGGAAAAATACATAGCGGGCCATTCCGTAGCCCTATCAGCTGGGTTTGACGTCAATGTTCGCCCTAACGTGATAACTCTGACCAACCGGGAATCGCTCAATGCAGGTAGATTCATTTCCCTGCGACTGCAGTAGCATTGAAGGTTCCTTATGTCAGCTAGAGGCCAATGGAAACTTCTCGCCGTGTTGGTCCTAGCATCAGTCATGCTGAGTAGATGTATTGAAGTTCCTGTGGAAACGCTTGCTGCTGCTACTCAGGACGCGGACTTAGTTTTGTTAGATGGCAAGATGATAACAGTGGATCCCAAGGACACGATTGCGGAAGCAGTTGCCGTTAAGGATGGAAAGATTGTAAAGGTTGGAAGGAATGAGGATGTCAGAGCGTTTATCGGTCCACAAACCCGATTTTTAGATCTGAGAGGAAAAGCTGTTACGCCAGGCTTAATCGACTCACATATTCATGTGATGTATTACGGCCGCCAATTTTGGGAGGGATACTTGAATATCCGGTTTCCAGCGGTCCGTTCAAAAGCAGATCTTCTCAGATTGGTGACTGAGAGGGCAAAGGTAACGCGAGAGGGCGACTGGATCTCAGGAAACCAAGGCTTCCATCTTTCAATGGAGGAAACCCCAAACCGTTGGGAGCTGGACTCTGTCGCACCCAATAACCCAGTCTATCTCCGACACTCGAGTGGACAATATGCAGTCGTTAACAGCTACGCTCTTCGCCTAGCAGGCATAGACAGAAACACTCCGAATCCTTATGGAGGGCTAATCGCAAGAGATGCCGCTACCAAGGAACCGACCGGTCTTCTATTCCACTACCCTGCTGAGAACTTGGTCGGGAAGATAGCTACAGGATACGGGCAGCGAACAGACAAGGAACTCCTAGACGATGTCACGAGAGGACAGGATCTATGCTTGGCTGCAGGCTACACAAGTGGTCATGACGTAATTGTAAGTTCGCCAAAACATGTTTGGACTTACAGGAAGGTAGCTGAGGACAATAACCTCAAGATGAGGCTGTATCTGATGGAGTATGTTGAGTCTGAAGAAGCTGCCAGAGACCTCTTGGGAATTGTAGGACCATTCAAGATGGGAATGCCAACCTTTGGGGGCTGGAAACTGGCGGTAGACGGTGGCCCCGCTGCAGGAACAAGCCTAATGTACGATACGAGTCTTGCAGCAGCAGGTCGATCATATCTCTATCATGATCAGGAAACTCTGAACCGAATTGTAGCTCTGCTGCACAAAGCTGGTTTTCAGATTGCGTTCCATGTAGGAGGAGACAGAGCAATCGACATGGCTCTGAATGCCATAGAAGCGGCCCTGAAGGAAACCCCTAAAGAAAATCACCGGCACCGGTTAGAACATGTTATCTTCCCTACCATCGAGGCATTGGAACGCATCAAGAAGCTTGGAGTGATCGTCTCTACAAGCCCACAGTGGATTTCCTTCTACGGAAACGGCTATAGAGATTCAACTGACGAGAAGACGATGCAGAGATTCATGCCAATACGCACCATGTTGGATATGGGCATTCATCTTGCTTTCGGCTGCGATGTTCCTGCAACAATCATGCTTGAGCCTAGGTGGGCCTTTGTGGGGGCAGTGACAAGAACAACGACGTCAGGCTACACGCCCGCTCCTGCAGAGTGCATCTCCATAAGAGATGCGTTGAGGATACATACTATGGGTTCAGCCTACGCCTCCTTTGAAGAGAACGTTAAAGGCTCCATTGAAGCAGGAAAAGTGGCAGACATGGTTGTCTGGTCACATGATCTTTATTCAATCCCAACCAGCCAGTTGAGCGATCTGAGTGTAGAAACCACAATAGTAGGTGGCAGAATAGTCTACCAGACAAAGCAGGAAGTAACGATAAGAGAAACGACGCGTACTGCGGCCACATACACCACAAGCCCGGTTACGTTAATCTATAGGCCTATTGAAGGCGTGCGGCTGGCAATACCTGTTATCGCATTAGTGATAGTGGCAATCGGAGCCGCCATACTTCTAATGCGAAGGAAGGGAAGACTCTGCAAGCGGCTTCTCTAGCTATCGAAGGTCTTTTGCAGCGGGGTCAGCTGACTGAGGGACGCTTCGTATTCGTTCAGCGATCTGGGCTCCTCCATCTCCCTTGGATTCTTCGCAAGAGCTTCAACGATCGCCTCAGAGAGTTCAAGCGTCGTAACTATCGGTATGTTAAACTCCACGGCAAGGCGTCTGATCAGATACTCGTCTCTCCTCGAGCCACCATCTCCCTCCCATTTCTCCTTTCTTGAAGGCACATTCAAGACAAGGTCAATCCTTCTTTCAAGTAAGTAGGTTAGAACATTCGGCTCTTTCCGATCTCTTATCTTGTGTAAGACCGTGACTCGGTCAAGCCCAGCACTCCTTAAAGCCTCGGCAGTATGCTCTGTCGCAAATATGCTGAAACCCAACTCCTCAAGAACCCTCGCAACTCCAACTATCCTCAACTTGGCCTCCTCACTGCCTACAGTGATCAACACAGAGCCCGGACTAACCGGAATCGCAAACTCCGAGGCCTCTAAAGCCTTCAACAAGGCTCCTGATAGATCGTTGCCGATGCAAGCAACCTCGCCTGTACTCAGCATCTCAACCCCTAAGACCGGGTCGGCTCCGCCAAGTCGCATGAAGCTGAACTGGGGAGCCTTCACGCCGACGTGAGGAAGCTGCTCAGGCAGGGCGACATTCAATTCCCTAAGCTTCTTTCCCATCGTGATCGATGTCGCAACATCTATCAGGTTGATGCCGATTGTCTTACTTGTGTAAGGCAAGGACCTGGATGCCCGAAGGTTGCATTCTATGACGTAGACCGTTCCGTTCTTGACCAAGTATTGGATGTTGAATGGGCTTTTGGCCGATAGCGCTCGCATGATTGAGCGAGTGTACCTTTCGATGTTCCTTAAAGCCTCGTCCGAAAGGGTTTGGGGAGGAATAGACATCGTGGCGTCCCCGCTGTGAACGCCTGCATTCTCAACATGCTCTATTACTGCTCCGATCAGTACGTCTTCTCCGTCAGATACTCCGTCAACTTCAACCTCCTTGGCTCCTTCCATGAACTCCGAAACAACAACTGGATGTTCTGCTGAGAAGTGGGTTGCGAGCCGCAAGTAACTCTCCAACTCCTCTTCGTCATATGCGACTCTCATAGCTGAACCTGAGAGAACGTAGCTAGGCCTTACGAGAACAGGGTAGCCGATCCTTCTAGCGAAGAGCTTAACGTCTTTGATGTTGGTAAGCTTGTTCCACCTCGGTTGAGGAACGTTGAGCTGATCAAGGAGGGCACTGAACTTCGACCTATCTTCTGCTCGGTCTATGCTCTCGGCGCTCGCCCCAAGTAACGTGACTCCTTGATGAGCCAGTTTCATAGCAAGGTTGTTTGGCGTCTGACCACCTACGCCTACGACCACGCCGATGGGCTTCTCGATCTCGCAAATGTCCAAGATTCTTTCGAGGCTTAGCTCCTCGAAATATAGTTTGTCTGAGGTATCGTAGTCGGTTGACACGGTTTCAGGGTTGTAGTTGATCATTATGGCTTCATCGATGCCGTGCTTCCTCAACGCCCAAACTGTATTCACAGCACACCAGTCGAACTCGACGCTCGATCCTATCCTGAACACGCCGGAGCCTAGCACAATCGCCTTCTTGCCCGGTCTGGTCTCTATGTCATTCTCGGCTCCGTCATAGGTCAAGTACAAGTAGTTTGTCTTGGCAGGCCATTCTGCGGCCAAAGTATCGATCTGCTTCACGACAGGACGAATTGCGAATTTCTCTCGAAACTTTCGTATCTCAAGCTCATCGGTCCCTAGACAGATGGCGATCTGTCTATCTGAGTACCCACGCCTCTTCGCTTCGCGTATCAGCTGAGCCCTCTCCTCGTCGTCAAGCGTCGCCAACTTCAATCGATGTTCCAGATCGACTACGTTCTTGATGCAATACAGAAACCATCGATCAATTCCTGTAAGCCTGTACACCTCATCGATGGTTACTCCCTTCTTCAAAGCTTCAACAATGTTGAAGAGCCTCTCGTCAGTTGGGTTGGCGAGGCTTTCTTTCAACTCGTCCAGAGTCTTGGGCGACGTGTCTCCTCCGCCATTGCAGACGAGGCCAAGCCTATTGATCTCCAGCATGCGAACCGCCTTCTGCAGAGCCTCCTCGAAACATTTTCCTATCGCCATGACTTCGCCCACAGATTTCATCTGAGGGCCGAGACGACGGTCAATGTTTCTGAACTTCTGGAAATCCCATCTTGGTATCTTGACAACAATATAATCGAGAGCTGGTTCAAAGCAGGAAGTCGTGACTCCTGTGACCCGGTTCTGCAACTCTGGAAGCAGGTAGCCTACCGCAAGTTTGGCTGCAACGTAGGCCAACGGATATCCTGTGGCCTTGCTTGCGAGGGCCGAACTTCTCGACATTCGAGCGTTGACTTCTATTGCTCTGAAGTCTTCGCTTGTAGGCTTGAGAGCCCATTGAATGTTGCATTCGCCAACGATCCCGAGGCTCTGAATCGCCTTGATCGACGCTGAGCGAAGCAGTTGATACTCCCTGTTGTTCAGGGTCTGAGAGGGGGCAACAACAATGGAGTCGCCCGTATGGACTCCCATTGGATCAAAGTTCTCCATGTTACAGACGGTGAGACAATTGTTGGCTGAGTCGCGCATGACCTCATACTCTATTTCCTTCCAGTGTTCGAGATATTCCTCAACGAGAACCTGTTCTATCATGCTGTGCGTCAGAGCCCTCTCCACAATCTCCTTCAACTCGCTTGAGTGTCTAGCCAGTCCAGAGCCTTTTCCACCAAGAGTGTACGCGACTCGTACGATTACCGGGTACCCGATCTCGTCTGCTGTTCGAGTCGCGTCTTTAACAGAGTTGGCTGAGGCACTCTTCGGCACGGGCACGTTCGCCCGGATCATCGCTTGCTTGAAGAGCTCTCTGTCCTCAGTATCTTCTATCGCTCTTACCGGTGTCCCGAGGACCTCGACACCGTATCGCTTCAAAATTCCAGCCTTGGCAAGCTTGACTCCGCAGTTCAGTGCGGTTTGGCCTCCGAACCCAAGCAGAATCGAGTCAGGCTTCTCCTTCCGTATGACCTGCTCGACATACTCAGGAGTCACAGGGAGCAAGTAGACTTTCCCAGCTAGTTTCGGGTCTGTCTGAATCGTCGCAATGTTTGGATTAATCAGGACAGTCTCGATCTGTTCTTCTCTTAGAGCTTTGAGGGCTTGACTTCCGGAATAGTCGAACTCAGCAGCCTCTCCGATCTTGATGGCCCCACTTCCCAAGATCAGTACTTTCTTTATCCATTCTAACTTGGGCAACTTCATCGCCCTCCGAGGCTGAGAAACTTGTCGAAGAGAAACTCTGTATCCTGAGGCCCTGGACTAGCTTCAGGATGGAACTGTACCCCGAGACACGGCAGTTTCGGATGCGCAACTCCTTCCACAGTCTTGTCGTTGGCGTTCAAAAACGAGACTTCCAATCCTGTCCGCTCAAGCGACGACGCTTCAATCGCGTAGCCATGATTTTGTGTCGTTATGTAGCATCTTCCAGTCTTCAAGTCTAATGCGGGCTGATTCTGCGATCTGTGCCCATACTTCAGCTTGTAACTGGTGGCCCCCAGAGAAAGTGCAACTATCTGGTTCCCTAGGCAGATACCTAGGACCGGAATTCGCATCTCAATGAGACTTCGAACCAATTCGATGGTTGGAGCACAGAGACGAGGATCTCCAGGACCATTGCTGACTATCACCAAGTCAGGCTTCAGCGCGGTTAGTTCGCTGGACTCAAAGTCGTATGGAACGCGAGTCACTGCGAAACCTCTCTTCAAGAGACACCGGAGGATTCCAGCCTTGACGCCGCAATCAATCACAACAGCGCTTCGAGCTCGACCTGCGCTCGGATACGAGACTTGTTGCCTTACCGTCACCATCCTGACCAAATCAGTTTGGTTAGGGTCGAGAACATTGGCTGCTTCCTTTCGAAGACTCTCAGTGTCTGGCGATTCACCTTCATCGCTTACTTCAAGAACGCCAAGCATTACGCCCTTTTCTCTCAGCTTCTTCGTAAGTTGACGTGTGTCGATTCCGTAAATTCCCGGGATTCCTTCGTCAACAAGCCAATCGTGCAGAGTTCGAGACGAAGCCCAGTGACTTGGTAACTGACATAGGTTCTGAAGGACAAGCCCCTTGACCTTGATTCCATCAGACTCGAAGTACACTGGAGGCGTCTCGGTTTCCGAGTTCGCCTTGGGTACTCCGTAGTTTCCAATCAAGGGGTATGTCAGAGTGAGAATCTGTCCGTAGTAGGAAGGGTCGGTTAAGGCTTCGGTATACCCTACCATTCCAGTCGAAAAGACAACTTCCCCTGCTACTTTCTTTATCGCTCCAAAACCGTAGCCAGAAAATGAAGAGCCGTCTTCGAGAACCAGAATCGCCTTTCTTCTTTTTCTGCCGCGCAGGGGTGCCTCCAATGAACCCTACCTCACATCGGCAACACAGCTTTTAAGTCTTAGCGCCACCTACCCGCCTAACGAGCGGTATGACTCCTCGATTGATCGCAATGTTTCCCAAATCCCATGCAGGTGATCTGCATCTTCTGAGATTCTTTCTCTCCATACCCCTAACTCCTGACTCCTAGACCTCAGCATTCTGCTGACCTCCGTTCGACATGGTCCTCCTTTCACGTTGTGAGCTTCAACGAATTTTCTGGGGTCCAGAGAGGAACGAATGTCTTCTTCGGTCATCGTCACCGAGGAGCCAGTGACGCTAGACGAAGCAAACTTGATCATATCTGGCGTCACGTCGGAGAGACTGAGGCCCTTCTCGATCAGGTTTCTCACAAGGGTTCCCACAATTCTGTGGGCACTTCTGAATGGGACATCGTACTTTCTAACGAGCATATTAGCCAGCTCAGTTGACGTAGTGAAGCCCAATAGTTCTCCTGGAATCGCTTCAGAGACTCTCAGGGCTGGAATCAGGTTGTTGAGCACGAATAACGAACTTGACACAGAATCGATCGATTCCCAGAGCTTAGGCGTGATCTCCTGAAGATCCATGTTGTATCCAGAAGGCAACGACTTCAGAGTCATTACAGTAGCCAGAAGGTTTCCAGCTATGTCACTGACTCTGGCTCGAATCACCTCCGGAACCTCTGGATTCTTCTTTT